>Ga0209296_1000005_pt1 | contig 349373 bp, 458 predicted proteins | sample S_130206_EF_Meta_FD_187319 | JGI IMG/M metagenome (GOLD analysis project Ga0209296, IMG submission 187319) | Freshwater microbial communities from Lake Simoncouche, Canada to study carbon cycling - S_130206_EF_MetaG (SPAdes) (version 2) | ecosystem: Environmental > Aquatic > Freshwater > Lake ... | reverse complement strand
ATGGCCTTGGTGGCCAATTGATCCAGGTTGCCCTTCATCTTGTCCAACAACTTGGCCGCCTCTTCGGGTTGATCACGCACAATACGTTTCACAATGTCAAATGCACTCTTGGCATAGGTATTGCCGGAACGACCAAAGGCGTCCAACACATACTTGTCGCCCATCAGCAGGGCCAGTTTCACAAAGTCCAGGTTTTCTCTGCTGTAGTTGGGCACTGAAATGTTGATGTGCAAGCCGGTGGAATCATTGGTATAGCAACCATACTCTTTGGCCCACTTTTTAACTTTGTTCAAGTCACTCAGTATCTCATCTATGGGCAGGGGTGGTGATACAAACTCCAGGCCTTGATCGTTGGGATCATCTGGCTCCAGGCTGCCATCAGGTTCGACCACATAGCGTATTTGCGTGGGGCTAGGACGAAGCACTGAACCCGAGTGATAGTTGCCGCTGGCTCTGACATCGCGACCTATGGCGTTTTCAAATTCCTGTGCCACATCTTCAATGCTGGATTCGCCACCACTCTGGGGGTCGCTCCAGTGTGGCCAACTCATGCTGTAGGCATTTTCAATCTCGCTCATGTTGCTTAGATCTGCGTCGTCCAACCAGTCACTTTCGTCATAACTTTCTTGATTTTCTTCGCGGAACTCTTCGTAGGCTGTTTGATATTGATCACTCACAGGATCTGCATGAATGTTGGCTGAGTATTCTTCTAGTGCCTCGTTGCGGGCATCACCCGATAAGTCGTCGGGATTCCATTCACTTTCGTCCACATTGTTCTTGACCCAGTCGGTGATGTAGTCATCGCCGCCTCGTTCCCAGTCAGTGGCAATTTTTTCGTCCAGCCATTCTATATAGTCGTCTCGCATCTTGTCACGCATCTCATCGCAACTGCGTCGACTGTTCCAGTCACCATCATAGAAAAAGTCATATGCATCCTGTATGCTACGGCAACGTTGATCATAGTCGTAGTCGGCCTCTTGGTCGAGATCACCGCTGTCGCCTTCCACATTGGGCACAATCATTTCAAATTCCATGCCGGCAATGGCACCAGTCTTGGCCGCTTCCTTGCGGAGGTTCTTGCTTCCCATGTTGATTTCAAACAGGTCTTGCTGTTTGAAGCGGGCCAATTCTGCCAACAGACTTTCGTTCAAGGTGGCTGTGAGTAGTGCAGGATGACCTTGAGCGTCAGTTTGTAGACCCAGTTTGTTGGCTTCTTTGCCTACAGCACCTGGACGCACGTCTTTGGTCAAAGCCATGACAAAGCGTGGATCCCGGGCCTGTTTCTTTGTGGGAATGTAGCCCGAGGCTTCCTCTAATGGCACATGAGCAAACATCTCAGGATGTTTCTCTGCCCAGTGGCGCATGATACGACCTGCCATGGCATTGGCTTGGTCTTCGTAGGGGCTGCCTGTTTCACCTGCGTCTGCGGGTAGTGCTTGTTTTTCTGCTTGTTTGCGATGTGTGAATTCATGAGCCATGGTTCGCAAGATGTCTAACATGTGACGACCTGCGGTGGCCAAGTGTAACACATTGGTTTCAGGTTCATACTGACCAAAACTTCCTGTTTGTTCACTCCAGTCTGTGTTGGTATGCAGTTCAATTTTGGGTGCTTTCTTGATACCCAAATACTTTATACAACTCCGAGCAAACTGATTGATTGTTTGACTTAGATCTGAATCTGCACTTTCGTATACACCACCGGACCAGGGTTTTTGTTTGACCGGTACTAGAGATTTGGCAATTTCTTGTTGTTTGGCTTTTTTCTTTTCGGCCTGCAGATACTCATCTCTACTGCGATATACTTTTTCTTTTTCAGGATCAGCCAAGGGTTTCAACTCTGATTGGAATGCGGCCCTCATGTCGGCCAAACTGGCTTCGTCCACATTGTCATTGCCAAAGCCATATGTGACTCGAACACGTGACTGCTCATCAATACTGAGTTCTTGATCCTTGGCGGCATTTCTAGCATCCACCAGTCGCTGGATATAACCTTGTGTACGCAACATCTTGAACGCAAGATTTTCTGGACCAAACTCACCGTGCTCATCAAGACCGCTTTGACGCAGTTGTTTGATCTTGGTCATCAAGCCAGCCATTACATCATGGTCTTGAGTCTTGATAGCGTCCCGGATGCGTTGTTTTAAATCTTGATACTTGCTACGGGTGCTTTGATCCACAACATCAGCACGTTGACGACGTGGCACTTGAATCCAGTCGTTGCGGAGCAAACTGTATTCGCCTTGAGTCACATGTGGCTGATCCACATCCTGCACATACAGTTCAACATCATAGCCACCAATCCGGATGTTGTGCTGATTGTTGTATGCGTACTTTTTGGCATCAAACAATTCGCGATACACAGCATCATCGGGTATGTTGACCACAAGATGCAGGTCAATGTCAGAATTGGGGGTGTATGTGTAAGCGGCGTTGCTTCCGCTGAGGGTGATGTCTTTTAAATCAAGGTCTTTTACACCCAGGCTCTCACGAAAATCATCAGCAATTTTCATCAGTGCTTCACGCACTTCAGGCTTCAAGTGCTCGTCCTGTCCCCATATTTTGGGGTTTAGACGAGCATTGAATTTTACAGCGTCAGAAAGTTTATAGCGGTCAAGTTCGTTAAGGTTCATACGAACTGTATTTACCGTTAAGCGGCTTTGGCTGCTTTTGCTTTCTTGTCAGACTTTTTGTCTTCTTTTTTGTTGGTTGCAATCACCTTGGCTTCAACAATCGTAGGTGCTTGTGCCGCTAATGCGGTTGCGGCAGCGATTTGATTGTTTGTGGCAATCTCGTGTAGATCTTGATACAGTTTGTCCTGTGTTTGATAGTCAAACACATAGGTACCTGTGTGCTTGAGTAACACACGCCGATCGATCCAGACTTGTCCACCGATGTCACGCCAGTTTTCACAGAATGTCCAGTCTTCTGAGTAGTAGCGGTTTTCACGTACTGCTGTGTCAAAGTAGGTTTTCATGTAGGGATTTAATACAGGATCTAGTCCAATGTCATTGGTAAATGGCTTCACAGCAGGGTGTGCATTGAGTTTCTCAAACACTTCACGCTTCATGAGCAAGAAGCCAGTGCCGGTCTTGGTAACTTCAACCAGGCCTGATGGGTCATCTTGTGGTGTGCCAGGAATGCCGTTCACGCACCATTTCACAGGCAAGGATTTCATGGGATATAATCCGCCTACCACATCCTTTTGATGGTTCAACATGGCCAACAGGTGCCAGGGTTCCCAGCCAATGTCAGCGTCAATAAACATCAGATGAGTTGATTCTTTTGTGTGCAAGAACTTGGCAGTGAGTGTGTTACGTGCGCGACTAATAAGTGATTCATTGGTCATGGTTTCCACGGTCCAATCAATGCCCAACTGTCGAGCAGTATTGGCCCACTTGATGTAACTCATGAATGTAGACTCTGTGAGCATGCCACCATAACAAGGCATACAGATGTGTACTCGAGTGGTTCTCAAGTAGTCAAGATTAACTTGAATTTGATTTTGTGGTTGGCCCTCGGGCACTTCTTGTGGTGCAACCACAGGATCTTGTGGCAGTGTTGGGGGTGTAGTTCCGGTTTGGGTTATCATAAGGTCCTCGTTTAAATTGTAGAATATTTAACGAGTTTAACATATGACGTTATTTTTTGCGACCTGCGCAATGCGCACGTTGGCTAAATCCTTTAGGGTGGGCGCAATTAATACTGCTCTTGTACTTTTGACTCCACTTTTCTTCCACGTAGTCTTCACTGACTGGAGTATCTGTAGCAGTCCATTCAAAGTCGGTGTCACGTACTCCAAACTTGTCACTGAGTTTGGCCAGTAGTGCGTCCAGTGCTGAGGTGGGCACATTCTTGGCCACCACACGCCGGCCACGGCTTTGCGGATCAGGGCGATAGAATATGTCAATGTTTTCGGGATTGATAATACGTGTTTCTTCTAGTTCACCAACGATGGCTGTGTCTAACATTTTGACCACGTTAGCGGCCAACTTGGTGTTGGCCCGTGTCTTGGGATACAGACTCATTACTAGAGCAGTCTTGCGCTTTTCATTTAGTGTGGGCCAGGCTGTGCGTATTTCTGTAGCCGATGTCATGCCAGGACCAAACTCCACTGTGGGCAAGTAAGCCATGTAGGCGTGTCGGTTCATGGGATAAAGAACATCTTGACCCTCAAGTGGTTGCAAGTATGCTGGTTCGCCATTCTTTTTGTTGCCACCGGCCTGCGGAGGCTTTGTGGCATCTTTCTCTGAGCGCACAAATATCAATTGTGTATCTTCGGGGTTGTAATTTTTAGTAATTTCTTCAGCACGAAATGGTGATTTCACTTGATAAAAATCACCAGGAGCAACTCCGGCCAACTGGGCTAGTTTTTCTTTTATCTTGAATGGGAATGGACGTTGACTTGTGTCGTTGGTGGCAGCCACTTTGATATCAGCACCAGGAAACGCCTGCTGTGCGGATTGATAAAGTGCGTAGTGTCCAGCGTGAAAAGGATGAAATCCGCCAGGCATGATAACCAATTGTTTCATGCTAATATTTAGCGTTACATTGACTCAAGCAACCACAGGTACACAGGTGTAGTGAACTTGAGTTCTACTGTGCCGTTGCAACCCAAGTCGCCAAAGAATTTATCCTCAATTTCAGGTGCCGTACCGTTGAGATTGTGTCGATAAACAGCCAGATCATGAACAATTTGTGTGCAGTCAATTTCATCAAATGAGATTTCAGTCACACCCAACAGTGCATCTGATACAATATTGTCTTGGTCATCAACTTGGGTATGCTCGGGCAGTTTGTTTTTTAGTGTAATACGTAATGAGTGTTCACCATCGTCATCACTGAATTCATGCGCAACAACTGCGGGTTCGTTCACATGGTTCTGATCAAATACACAGGTATCATCGATCCATATTTCACAACCCAGCGGAATAGCAGTGTCGCTGGGTGCTACAACACAGGAAAATTTTACAGTGCTCATAGTTTAGTAGGTGGCTGAAACCAATTCAATTGTGCCGTCACGGAAATTGGTGACCACAGCACGTAGCCAAGTAAAGTTGCCCAGCACACTGTCGTAGTGTACATCAGTGATTGTGGTAGAATCTGCTGTGCTACCATCACCATAACTGGTTATATCAAACCATTGAACACCAGCAGGATCAGCGTCTAGTGTGGCCTGTATAGTAACGTCACCTTGCACGCCAAGAAAACGCCACTGTATTGTTTGAACACCACCACGCCCACGATAGTAGTTGGCAGCCTTTTGTGGATCGCCAATAAAATCTTCGCTGGAGCCATCATAGTTGCCAGAAGGCACACCATAAGTGGTTGACGGCAACAAAGTCACAGTGGTTGTGGCCATTATGCTCGTTCAACTTCCACAATGATACCTGCACCTGTTAGTTCTTCAGCGACTGATTGCAAGGCTGCCACAATGTCATCGCTGGCAATTTCGACGCCAGCATCAGAATCTTTGACCAATTTTGATAGTTTGATCACAACTATTTCTTCGTGTATTTTTGCCATAGTATACTATTTAGTTGCGAGCCACAATGGGCAGGGTCTTTTTTACTATGCCCGGGATGGCCATGTTGATCAAGAAATCTGCTTGGGGCTCGTTATGATCCACAAAATAGTTGCCCATGAGCCACATGCGATTGCCGTTTATTAACAATTGGAACCCTGGGCTGAATCTAAATTGATCTGATCTGGCTTGAAAATACTCACGCAGTCCTTTAAGTTCATGATCTCTCAACCAACGCTCTCGAAAGAATGTTCTGTAACTGTGAGCAGGGTTTTTGAGTGTGACAGCGTCGGGCTGTAAACTCACGTTGACCTGTGTGCGATTGCACACAACTGAATCAGCCACAGTGCCCAGATCATCAAAATCTCGGGGATTGTTGGTATAGATGTACATCATGTGATTGCTGACTGTGCGCTTGAACGGGTTCGCACGAGACAACAAATAATCACACGCACGAATTAAGTCATGCTGTTCTTCTTCAGTTATGCGTTGTCGATAGTGTGCGTTGGGTGCCCACTGGTTGCGATACTGTATGGATTTCAGTGCCTTGATAGGATCCAGATCTCGCAACACACTCACGTTTTTCAAGTACCAGGTGATACAGTACTGATACTGTCCAAAGAACAGTTGATTACGTTCAACTGTTTTAAACTTCATTGGCAACCCTGATAATGCCATCATCTCCCACTATAGGAGCAGTTTCCACTCTGGGGGTGATTTCAAAATGCACAGCATCGTCCACCATGGTGGCTACAATATCGCAGTCACTCAAGCGTTCAAATAAAATCTTCTTGGATAGCGGTACACGGATTAATTCATCAATCTTGCGGCTGAGTGGTCTCGCACCCATCTTCGAATCATAGCCCCGGTCAGCAAGCATGTCAACGACGCCCTCGGAAAGCATGAGACGTATGCCTTTTGTATGCAGACTTGTCTTGAGTTCGTCCACAAACTTGACCACAACTTTCTTGATGGCCAAAGTGTCCAGTTTAACGAACTTGCAGATTTGATCGATACGATTACGTAGTTCGGGTTTAAAAAAGTTCTTAAGTGCTTTATCATCTTCGCCTGTCTTTTCAAAACTGCCAAATCCAATGTTGTTGGCTTCTGAATCTTGTGAACCCAAGTTTGATGTCATGATAATGATACAGTTCTTGACATCAACTCGTTTGCCATTGCTTGATGTAATGTGCCCTTCGTCCAGCATCTGTAACAAGATATTGCTGACATCAGGGTGTGCTTTTTCAATCTCGTCAAACAAGATCACAGCAAAAGGGTTCTTGCTGATGTCTGAGATCAATTTGCCACCACCAATGTTGCCGTCTTCAAAGCCCACATAGCCCGGAGGAGCACCAATCAGGCTCGATACCGTGTGGCGTTCTTGATATTCACTCATGTCATACTTCAACAAGTGCATGTCCAAGTTAGTGGCCAGTAGTTTGGCCAATTCTGTTTTACCTGTGCCTGTAGGACCCAGGAACAAGAAACTGGCCATTGGACGATTGGGGTTGCCAATGCCCGAGAAGTTGATGTACACACGTTCCAGCACAGAGTCCACAGCGCCATCTTGTCCGTATAACTTCTGCTTGATATTGCTTTCCAAGTCCACAATCTTGGCCGAGCGTTCGTTCTGCAAGCGATCCACTGGCACACCTGTTACACGGGCCACTTGTGCCATGATTAGATCCTTGGTCACAGTGAGTTGGCCCTGATCCTTCACACGCTCTCTAGCACAGGCCGCATCCAGTAAGTCGATTGATTTGTCAGGATTCTTCTTGTCGTGTATGTAGCGTCCACTCAGTTCCACTGCGGCTGTCATGGCCTCGGTGTCAATCATGACATTGTGGAATTTTTCCAGTCTAGGTGAGAGACCAATAAGAATCTTTTCTGTAGTTGCTGTATCTGGTTCATCAATGGCTAGACGATAGAATCTACGCATCAACGCACGATCCTTTTCAAAACTACCATAGTATTCTTCCCATGTAGTACTTGCCACAACTTTCAAACTGCCTCTAGTGATAGCAGGCTTTAGCATGTTGGCAAAGTCCAAGGCGCCATTTGATCCTGCGCCAGCACCCTGCATGGTGTGTGCTTCATCAATAAACAAGATACACTTCTTCTTGCTTTCCAGGGCCTGGATCACCTGCTTGAACTTTTCTTCAAACTCACCGCGATACTTGCTTCCTGCCAACAACGAGCCAATTTCCAATGACCATACTTCGTGATCTTTCAAGAACTCAGGCACACGTCCAGCCGAGATCTCCTGTGCTAGGCCTTCCACAATACAGGTCTTGCCCACACCAGGATCACCCACCATGAGCACATTGGCCTTGAAGCGTCGTGCCAGCACAGCAATCATTTCTTCCAGTTCAGTGGCACGACCAATTAGCGGCTCCAGGCGATCTTTCTGTGCCATGGCAGTGAGACTCACACAATGTTCATCCAGCACTTCTGTGGCCTGACGATCGCTCATCCGGTTGGCTTCACCTTGAGCATAGTTCACTTGCCAAAACTCCACAAACTCCTGCTTGGTAACCCCGTACTTGAGCAAAAAGTAGTGCGAGTGACTGTTGCCCTCGCCCATGAGCGCAAGATACAAATCAATTGTGGTAACTGACCTGCGTCCAGTAAACAACACCTGTGTTAAAGCACGATTGAATGTGCGTTCAAGGGCTGTGGTTTTTCTGGGTGTGATATCTGGATCACTACTAACTAGACTTTGACAACTGTCCAGGTAAGCACACAGTTCAGTTTCAAACATGGCCACGTCTGTGCCAAATTTAGTTAAACAGCGACGAAATGGTTCGTGTCTAATAAGACTCAGTAACACATGTTCAGTCAACACATATTCGTGTTGCCAGGTGCGGGCAATTTTGACCGCGTTTTCAATAATACTTTCAATTTCCGGGTTGTGTTGCATGTGGTTTTGTCCTGAAGAGGTTGTCATACAATTGATTATACATGAATTTGATTTGATCCGCAACCTTTATGGCTCAATTACTTAGCCACCAATTTCTTGTTTGATAGCAGCCATTAATTCTGGAGAAACTACAGCAGGCAAAGTGGCCTGTAGTCGAACCAGCATGTCTCCACGTGTGCCTGATCTGTCCGGTAATCCGCGACCTCTAGCACGTAACAGCGTTCCGGGTGCGGTATTGGCCGGCACAGTCAGAGCCAATTGATTGCCAAGAATGTCCACAACTGTGATATCACCACCGGCAACCAAGCACCAGAAACTGGCAGGTGTTTCGGTTATGAGTGTGGCACTGTTGCGTTGCCAGCGTGGATTGGGATGAATTCTATAGGTGATCACCAGGTCTTGACCACCTGGAGCAATGTTGTCGTATTTCACATGATCACCATCTTCGATGCCATTGGGAATGTTCACTTGTACATTGTGTGCGCCTGTGTGGGTGCCCATGCTTACTGTTCTGGGTCCAGGGTAGGCCACATCCTGTAAGGTGATCCAAAGAGTCATTCTTGAGTGTTGTGGGCGTTGTGGATGCTGTTGTTGAAACTTGGCACCAAACATGTCAAAGATGGTGTTGAAATCAAAGTTGGCATTGAAGTTTGGTCCGCCACCGAACTGTGGTTGTGGATTGTCGTACTGAGACCGTTTGGCCACATCGCCTAGCACATCATAGGCGACCTGGATCTCTTGAAATTTTTTAGTATCACCACCCTTGTCCGGATGATTTTTACTGGCTAGTTTGCGAAAAGCCCGTTTGATCTCATCAGCAGTGGCAGTTCGAGCAACACCCAGCGTTGCATAGTGATCGGGCATGAAAAAGTCCTGTATGTGTTAATTATACAGGACTTGTGGCCGGATGTCTATTATTTCTTTTCGACTTCTAGTTTTTTGTGTTGCTTGACGTCTTTGCAGTTTTGTTTGACAACACCTTTGGCATCTTTAACAGGCTGGCCATCTTTAACAACATCAACACAGACCTTTTTGGTTTCATGCTCTTCGGACCGGACCGGATTGGTCGCAATCACAGCAACTAGTGCAAATACTGATATGATATAGTTCATTTTGATTTTCCTTTAGTTTGGATTGGCCAAGTTGATGGTCACGCCGGTGTTGGGTTGAACTGAACGAGCATTGCCATCTGGAAATTTTGCCTTGAACTGATTTACCTGTGCCACAGATAACTGTATTGGTTGTCTAAACAACACCCATTGCACAATTTCTGGATATGCTCCATTGGTCAATTGATTCTGCGGATTGCCCCACCATGGCTGACCATTGTTGGGATTGTTATTGGCCACACAACTATTAGATTGATTGCCGTTGGCTTGTCCTAAAGTAGCAATACTAATTGGTGCAGTCAACCCACCAAGGTATCTGTAACTTGGGGCGGCGTTGATGTTGCCACCTGGGATACCCATTAGTGTTTGAATGTTAAGGCTAAGACTAGTTCCACTGTATGCTCCAGAAGCGTTGGCAACAGGAATTGCGTTAAACACATTGGTCCAGGCAGCATTTGCTGAGTTACCATTGCCCACCATTCGTTGACCCAGTACCAATAGTGAATTTGCACTACACAATCCACGTGGACCAGATGTGGCATCTGCCAAATTGAAGAAAACAAAATGCACTTCTAAATCTGTTGCTCCGCCATTGACCCAGTGTTCAGATGGACCATGGAAATGAAACTCCAACAAGCAATATTGAACACCACCGTATGTGATACTTGGAGCACAGGCACCCGGAACAGCGTTGTTGAGTTTGTATGTTCCCCAGCGTGTGTTAGAAATAGTATAGGCATTTGCCCCTGTTTGTGCAGTGGGTAATGCACAGTTGTCTGTGCCTTGACAAAATTGTGCGTTTGTTGTGTTTTGCAGATTAAAAGTATATGTGGTATTCATACTACTATAACTGGTAATTGCTGTTGCACCACCTGGAGTGACCGTGGTGATGTTTACCGGAGTTTGATTACTCTGTGCTGTTGCAACAAATGATGCTAGACCAATTGCTATTACAACAAATACAGACATAATATTTAATTTTCTCATTTTTTATTTCCTTTGATTAATTAACCTATACGCCAGTTTGTACCATCACTATAAACTGGCACAACATTTGAACCAGCGTTCCCTACCACTGCTCCAAAGTTGCCTGATGCCACTCGATTAGAATCGTTGACAAAAGTTTTTAATCCAGCAGATGTGGCCGCAGGTAATGATGCCACTGCCATGACTTGAAGTTGAACTGTTCCATCGGTGTTCACAGTGAATGGTAAAGAATCTGCAGTTCTGTTGCGCACACTAAAATTGTTACTGCCTGACCCAAGGATACCAAAGTCCCACTGTTGTGTAGCAGTGGCCTGATCCTGCACACTAAAATAAGCACTGCGAGGAGTATTGTAGTTGTCGTCATACCCCACGACAGTGACGCCAGGACCTGATAGGACGCCAAAGTCGGTGCTTTGCACCTGTGGTGCATTGATTGTCAAGTAGGTCACATTACTGCTGGATTGGAACGCATTGGTACCATTGATAGTGGCCAGTCCATCACTATTGAATTGTATAGTAGAATATGTAGATCCGGGGGTGCCACCTTGATTGCTAAAGGTGCCCAGCCAATTTATTTGCACAGCGCCGCTGTTGCCCACTGGCCCACCGCTGGTACTAGGGAACACCTGTGTGAGTTGACCCAGATTATTGCCTATGTAGACCACAGGTGGGTCTTGGGTCAAATCGGCCACCATTTCGCCAGGACGTGCATTGCCATTGTAATCATACACAGTTTCCTGTGCATTATCTTTCATGACAGTACGACTGATACCGGTTATGTCGTCATATGGTGGTGGTGGCGAAGACATTATTTTCCTAAATATTATAGATTATTTATTTTATATTGCCGGGAATGATGGTATCACCGGTGCGGGTTTGCCTCCGAATCCTGTGACCACATCTGCTGACGCTGGTGCTCCAGGTCCTGTATTGCTCCCAAAGCCTGACGCTGGTGCAGTGACAGGTGCGCTTCCAAAGCCGCCTCCGCTTGGTGCGCCAAAGCCGGTGGGTGCAGTGGGTTGGATTGGTGCAGGCGGTGTGTATGTTGTTCCGCTGGTGGGTGGGGCGATGCCCCCGTTGTTGGCTCCATTCAGTTTCTCCTGTGTGCGACCATAAGCACTTACTCCAATGATGGCGCCCATGGCCACATGGAACAGTCCTGCGCCTTGAAGTGTAAGTGGCTGCCATTGTACATTTACACCACCGTGGAACACAGCCTGTGTTATACTCCATAATATAGGAGCAAGCATAAAATCAAACAAGCAGACCACGATATACATCCAACCACAAGCCGGTCTCCATTTGGAGTTCATCCAGTCTTCTTTTTTCTTTTCTGAATCGCTCATTTTGTTATATTCTTCTGCCATCATGTGCTCCTTTTAATATTTATTATGATTTACGGATGTAGTGTGCTGTAAATTACACCGCTATTGGTCATGGTAAAGTTGTTGTTGCTGGAATCAGCCAGGTACGTGCCGGCTGAATTCACTTGTAGCAACAACGAAGTGTTGGCTATGTTGGGCAATGGTGCTGATGGTGCAGTGAATCCTGAAGTGTACAGGGCTGACTTGGTGACACGTACACTGCTCATGTAGCCATTGAAATATCTGCCAGCGGAACTGGATCCCAGTGTCAATTGATCAGTCACTTGTGATGAACCCACATTTGTGGTAATAATATTGGCGCCCGATGGCTGATTTGTTTGCAAGGTGCCATTCACAAACAAGTAAACACTGGATCCATTTATGGTCATGGCCACATAGTACCAGACGCCTTCAGACAGTTGTGTTGTGGTTGCCACCAATTTGTTATATGAACCATTGTATATAAACAGTTGCAAATAACCATTGCTCTGCACATTCCATCCCCAAGGAGTTGTGGCCAGATCTGCTGAGTAATTGCCTATGATCCAACTTTCTTCGCCGGTGAGACCAGTCTTGGTTCCATTGAATGAAGTGATGTTGATAAATGCTTCCAACGTGAATACACTTGAAGTGGTCAATTGCCCGCCGGTCAGCAGATTAATATTGGTAGAACCTGGGCTACTGACGGGTGTCTGTAGATACGCGGCAGCCGGGGTAAAATTCATGCTGCCGGTGGCAACAAGTCCGCCACCTACGGTAATGCCTGGGCCAATGTTGATTCCGGGTCCAATGTTGATTGCCATATTATACTCCTGTTATTTCCTTGTTAATATCCAAATCTTGCTCGATAAGTGTTCCACTGACCCTGTATAGCACCCAAAGTTAGCACGTAGTTCCACACTTTGACCAAGCCCACATCTGACGTTGGGTTCTCTGAACTGCCAGTGGGGCTGTCATATCTACCAAACAATCTCAAGCCGTCAAAGCCACCGCTTGTGGTATCGGTGCCAAACGTGGTTGTGGGCACAGTTGAATTGGCAACATAACTTTGCGACACTGGTGACCCTGCATTGCCGTTGTATGTTGCCCATATAAATTGCCAGTTATTGTCAGCCGCAGTATTATTTGCACCAACAAAGTTGCCGTTAAAGAAAATGTCCTGAACATAACTAGGACTGCCCCATAAGCCCAATAACCAGTCTGGAGCGGCACTGTTAGCGTTTAGCAATCTACCTGCTGAACTGGGTTGTGATCTGTAGACCATCATCACAGTATAAGCCTGTGATGTTGCTGAGTAATCGGGTCCAAATGTCAAGAAGTCTGTTCCAGTGGGTGCAGTTTTACGGAATATTCCGCCGTCTGCAGGATCCCAACTCATACTACCACCGGGATTGAGTGTTGTTATGGCAAAGCCGCCATCGCCTGCTATAGTGCTTCCATTTGCAGGCATGGCACTATAGTTGGCTGCGTCAAGATTGAGAACCAGCGCAGGTGGAGGAGGTGTCCATCCAAAGTAAATGCCCCCACCCACGGTGATTCCGCCACCTATTGCTATTCCTGGTAATGCCATATTATACTCCTGGTATCCATAACCAAATGGCCTGGCTCATTAAAAGCAAGGCAAAAGAGCCAACACCTATGCTGGCTCGATACAAACTGTTCTTCACGCTGAGTATACTGGCAGTGAGCAAAACAATAGCAATCTGCAACAGACTGCCTGCGTATGTGTACCAAGGACTACGTTGCTTGGCCACTGCACGATCTGCTTCAAGAGCACGTGCCTTGGCCATTAGTTCTTTCTTGCCTTCGCCGGTGGCAGGGTCTGACTCATAACGTGCGATCTTTTTACTGATTGCCGCAACCTTGGCAACATCCTTGCGAGCCATGGCATCATCCAGGGCCATTTCGGCCAGTGTACCTTTGATTGATTTTGCTTGATAAAACGCCCAGGTATTGTTGGCTTCAATTGTGTCGTTTAGTATACGACTGCTATTGCCATTGCCCAGATATGTGTTGATGGCCAACAAGGCTGCCATGACCACAATGACCCACCCGGCTTTGTCTTTGATCTGTGCTTCACGCTCCGAGCGTGATAATTGTTTTTGTTCTGCCATGTTATGCTCCTAGTATGTGTAATGCATGTTCTGTGTGACTGATACGATCGTCCAAGCCAATGTAGCCACCATTAATTGCTTTTGTTAAACCTTTGACATCATTTGCATCAGCAAAGCGATTTAAATTGTTCTGTTCCCAGAACCAACAGGCTGATTGTGCGGCACCTTCAAATGTGGCAAGATATTCGCTTGCTTCTTCCACTGTAATACCTAGTGATCCTGCAAAGAATGTGTAATTGTCTCGGCCTGTAAGTTGTATAAGTCCACGTCCACAGTATCTATATCCGTCACCTGATGCTTCTGACCCGTTGCCCATTCTGTTGGCATAGATTCTGTTGGCAATCATTTCGGGCCGGTTGGCGTATTGTTGTGCTAATTCAGCAGTGGGGAAATACTTGCCGAATATCTTTTGTAGGCTTGCGGCTTTGTAGTTGAGATTTTCTTTGATAAAAACAAAGTTGCCCGACTCATGTGCGCATTGTGCAATGAAGTGTGCCACACGTAGCGGAGTGTTAATATCATAATCATCCAGCAATTGTTCTAGTACTTCATACCAGTGATTGATATGAGGATTCTTGACCATTTGTTTTAATTGGTCTAGTGTCAAGATTGTGCTCATTTTTATTTTGTTCCTTCAAATATATGCTTTTGTATTTGGTACCACTCTTGCCAGGCATCTACTCGAACGGCACACTCATAATAGGTTGAGTAATTCACAGTCACAGTGTTGGCAACATCACTGAGTTGTGCGTTATTGTTTAATTTCTGCAGGGCAGGACAAGCAGTCATTGCACCCCGACCCGGAGCGTCGGGAAAACGTGCAGTAACAGGTACCACAGTTGAGCATCCTGTTAATAATAATGCAATCAACAGGTATCGCATCAGCAGTTCCAACGTCTACGTGCTTTGCAAATGGCCTTGTCCGGCGTCTTGGCGCAACTGATATTGTGCATCTTCATTTGTCCACGGCTGCGTGAGCAATAACTTTTGCGACGCTTGGAGGCCTTTGAACCCTTTTTAAGTTTACTAGGTTTAGTAGTAACAGCAGTCTTTAGTTTAGATCCAGGATGTTCTCTGCGATAAGCGTTCACTGCCTTTTGACTCATGCCATCTGTACGATCCCGTTTATTGGCCTTTTGCCAATCTTCGAAAATTGGAGTTGTCACAGCAAACACATACAGTTCATCATCAGTTAAGGATTCTAAATCTTCCCATATTGACTCAGCGTCAACTTGATTACGCCGAGCAAGATCAATTATAATTGATTCTATTAGATCAAACTCTTGGCTTAAATCTTCATTTAAAATATCATTTATTTTCATTTTCGAATTCCTTCTGCGGCGTTATTATGCGCCCGAATAAATGGTTCGGGAATTGTGCATTGATCATTGTACTTTACAACTTCACGGTCCACATATTGCCGGACATAAGTCATGCGCTGGCGAATTTGAGTCACTTGCTTTTGTACTCGTGTGTCTATTTGCGTATTGGCTTCTGCTGAGGCTTTTTCTGCATTGGCAAGACGTGCTTCTACTGTTGCCACACGCTCACGCCATTCTTGCTCCACTGCCAGTCCACCGCGAAAATAAACACCCAGCACTAACAGCACAATACCGGCCAGTTTAAATGCCAGTTGATATTGCCCAAGTACAGGAATGCGATTTGCAAAAAAGCCTGCCGCAGTTGCTACAATACCTGTTAATAACAGGATATTACAGAACCATAAGATGATGCTGTCAGGAAGAAAGTGTAGAATCCACATACAACTATTTATTTGTTAATTTAAAAGTCACCACTAAATATTTGAATGAATGTATTAATTTTAACTCCGGATCGCGTGGGATCAACATTGTTACAACGATTGGTCACAATTTATATGTTACGAAGAGGGTTCGACCGCCCTATTATTAATTTGCACGAATTGTCAAATGGCTTGAGAAAATACTACAATAACACACTGAATCAAGAAGTACTGGGCAAATTCGAAGGACCAGCACCACAGGGGGGGTATTTTCAAACACTCTCTGAAGTTCAAGATCTATTAAAATCTGTAGATCATTACAAAACCAGTCGGTTGGCGCACTATCACATTGTGAATCGTCAGGATTCTGTTGCAGAACAAATTAAATTTTATGAATATCTCAATGATAATTTCTTTATTATCAGTTGCCGTCGAAAAAATCTACTGGAACATGCATTGAGTTGGGGAATTAATGGGCACAGCAAAAAATTAAATGTTTATTCTACAGTAGAAAAAATAAATGTATTTCAAGACATCTATGCCAATGGTATTACCATTCATGAACAAACATTGATCAACTATCTAAACAAATACAAAAGTTATATTGAGTGGACAGACACTTATTTTAACGTACAATCTTATTTTGATTATGACACTGATATTCATAGAATAGAGGATTATATTCTAAATCTAGACTTCATGCGCGGCCATTCAAACAACACCTGGACCGACATGTTTGGACAAGACTGGGATAGTTATAATGCCTGTCATCGCTTGTTGCCAAATTTAGTATTGGATTCTAATGAGTCGGGTACGCCTGTACGCATTGCCACCGAAATGTTGACTGACCGCAAGTGGCAACAACTGCAAGGTCCCGACTGGCCAAAAGATTGGAGAGACTTTGAAACTAGTCAATTGCCTCAGACTATTCGCCAGGAAATCGACGATATCTTTAAGACAAAAACAGTACTGGTCAACCAAGTTCAACATGCATTCTTGACGCAAAATCTCAAGCCTTATCTAGACACCACCGGGCAACTTGCACAGTTGTGTGACGATGGTTTTCTTGTGTCCCCGGTGCCCATTAAACTGCAAAGCCTGACAGAAAAACAAAAGATCATACGCAACTGGGATCAAACAGTAGAATGGTACAACAATTGGGCAAAAGAAAATAACGAAGCACAATATTCGTCAACTGATCTCAATAATCACGCACAACAGGAAGAAACTCAATTAAATCAACCGTTGACTCAACAGTTGGTTTACGCTGAGCGCAAATTTTTGAGCAGTAACTAATCCATAATGATGATAATCTCGCGCCCGGTCTTCGACCTCAAATTCCGGCACAAACAATTGCATTGTGTCCAACAATTGGGCCCAATTCAAAAACAAATCTTTCAACCCAAACTCTAACAGTTCTTTCTTGACAAATGCCGGAACAGACTGCCAGGAATTTACATTGTTAGGTATGTCGCACCAGTCAGGACCGGCTATTTTGGACCATTCGTGAGCAAATGTTTTTTCCAATGCCCATTCAGGTATAAAACTATACACAATCTTGGTATTGCCTTTGCGTTGATTGAGTTTTAGTATGTCCTGTTGCAGTTGACCGATCCAACCTGGTGTATCTATTTCTCCTGCTCTCAGTGACATGCGTCGATCTTCGTCGCTCAATAGATCATTAGAATTTTCGCCGCGATGAAGATAACTCAAGTGTATTACAATTGCACTGGGTTGCAGTTGATCCAATAATTCATTTGCTTTTCGCAATATCCAGTCATTGCTTGCGCCGTCCAGGCTGACATTAATACATCGTTGCCCTGATATCTGTTGCAACAAATAAGGCCAAGTATGCTCTCTTGGTGATCCTAGACCTTCTGTAAAACTGTCACCCAAGCACCAAATTGCATTGTTTAAATCAGTAGGCCATTCTTGATCACGATAACCTCGGCTGTTGTATCGGTAGTCAATGGCATGCGGGTATGATCTGAAATGATCATCGTTTCGGCAGTACTTTTGCGAATCAATGCCACTGTACTGTTCAACCAAGTCAATTCTACCTGGTAGAACAAAATTTGACAGTATCATACATCTAGTCCTTGTCAGTGACAATAACTGCCACGCGGTCAACCCAAACCATGCGCCCGTTGCAGGCAATATTCCATTTGGTTTCGCCGTGTTCATGAGTGCATTCAGTATAGGTTTCGCCCACAATTCTAACATCAGTTGCTAGATGTTCTGTACCATTTTCAAATATGCGCCACACCAGATCAGACCCATTGTGTTTAGTATTAAACCTAACATGATACTTATTCAAGGCCCAAGGACTTTCTTATCTTGGTCGCTGAGATATTGGTAACCGATTCATCAAAGGATTCTTGCTCGATTGTGTAACCCACGTCGCGACCATAAGTGATATTAACAATATTAGGAACAACTTGAATTTCATATTGGCCTTGATATACAGGATCTAGGTCTCTGCGTATAAAGTATTTAACTTGCTCTATAGCAAAGGGATTGGTTCCCTGCCAGCCCTGACAGTCACGTATTTGAATAACCACTTGTCCTGTCTTGGCAATAGCACGTTCAAACAAGGCTCTGTGACCCGCATGCCAAGGCTGCCACCGACCCAGCATTTGTACAGTTTCCTTTTGCCAATCAAAAGTGGGTCTGCGGCGATTTTCAACAATGTGCTCGCCCACAAATTCCACCCATTTTTCAGCGTTTTGTTCTGTAATACGGAAATCATAAACGTCAGGTGGCACAAACATTCGGTTTGTGTCTTCAAAACGACCTTTTTCAATTGTGTCAATCCAGATAGTCCAGTCTGCCTTGAAGTTGTTGCGCATTTCCACCAGCGGTGCAACAAAATCTACAATACAGTAATCAGTATCGGCAGCGTCTGACAGATCACGCATGCGTACACTTTGTCTAATACGCCCTTCGTGTGAGAAATCCCAGTCATTGTATTTTTTGCGTATGTCGTCGGCATTTAACCATGCCACAGAGATCTTGGCATCAGCAATGGGGCGCAGACTGTGCTCGTTAATGGGAGCGATGTGATCTTCCAAATAGCGTTTTAATCGTTCGGCAAAGTAGGTCTTGCCCGAGCCTGGCAGGCCCATTATTAATATGCGTCGGGGTTGTTTCATGTGTGTTTCCTTGAAGTGTGTCGTGCAAGATCATCTGTTGGGTGATGCGCAATGGGCACAAAGTATTTACTATTAGCGTCCTCGGCCAGGATGTCTTGTATTCTGGGATCTGTTGTTGCAATTGGAAATCCTAATTGTTGTTGAATGTTGTCTAGATATTTCACACCATAAAGATGCAGTAATTCATAACTCAAAAACACAGGAGCGGCCAATTGATCAAATTCTGCTAATGCTGTGGCCAAGGTGGGTGCACCACGCACACGGGTTTGTTGCATCTCCACTATGTTACGATCACGTCCCAGCACAGCAAACTTTATGCGTACACCTGCTATTTGTAATTTAGTCACAAATGCTTTGAAATTGGGTACAGTGGGCGTGCCATTCATCATGTAAGGCACACTCATTGAAGTCACATACCAGTCACTTTGTGCCCATCTGTAGTATCGCAATTGTTCAGGATCCTGCCAATACTGTGCAAATGGCTCTTGATCATGTCCTATCCAATAATCCGTTAATAGTGCCTGCCATCCTGTCACCTGCGGATGCAGAGCAAATATCTTGCTCCATAAATGATTGCCTGAGCCTTGTGGGCCTGTTAAGATTAATATTGTTTTCATCGGGGTAGTGCCGCTAGGTAGTCCATGGTTGCGGCAGTACGTATGCCTGTTAATTGAAATGTTACTCTGGGATCAAATCCAGCATTTGCTGTGCAATGTGGAATATTAGCCCAGTCAAACGTAGTTACATCGCCCGCACGCCATTGGCTGTAGTGATAATTGCCGTAGGCCCAGAACTGTCCTGGTTGCCAGTCTGTCAATTGTATCATTATTCGCATGACTAATTCAGGATGATCAGGATCCCATTTCGACAATTTATCTATGTGCAGGTTCCATACTTCCCCTGGACGTTGTATGTGTATGCGATTCATGCAGTTTTCCAGGGCAAAAGCATCCGTGATGCGTTGTAGGCTTTCAGGAATGCGCCATGACAAATGTGTAATGGGCAGGTCTTGCGGCATGCCATTTGCTGTTAAATCATATTCTTCCCGTTCCAATTCCTCAGGCGGTGCTTCAATTCCCTCACCTTTGTATCCACGTGTGGCCCAGGTTGCGGGTTTTGCTGTAGCAATTACATCCGTTAAATCCCCTGTCCACGTGGGTTCTATATGTCCTAGATATCGCATGACATCTTCAGGTTGATCTATTCTTTTAGGATCAAAATGATAGTTACTTCGTGCTCGTGATATCGCCCAATTTGATTTCATATTACCGTTACCCTTATGTTTGATTGACCATAGTCTTGACTGTATTCGTCCGGTGGCACAGCAATACCTAGCATCCTGGCCAACTCGTGATTCGTTAACGGGTGTCTTCCGTAATATTTAAGTTGTGCCGCTACTATACCTTCATTTTGTTCCTGAATTATACCGGCCATGGTTCGTAAATCTCGATAGTAGTCATGGTATAATGGATATGTGATGTCAAAATGGCCGCATTTGACCCACCAGCCCAGGCAAGCGTCATCATCACGGTGTACTAAAACAATAGGACATTCGGGCCATAATGCTTTTAAATGATCTATGTGATTGGCAAACACATGACTTTTAATGATACGCACACCGGTTCCTGAAAATGGCTCGTCAAAATCCTTTTCCAGTGTGTCTTTATCGTACATGCTCAAGCGGTGAAAGAATCGACCAAATTCCATTCCGGGATCAAAATACGCACCCAGGTGCATTAATTCCCGCTTTCCGCTTGCGTCATGATAATATGTACGTGCATCAGAATAATCTGACCGATCAATGTCGGGTGAGTAATAGATATTCTTAACTACACTGCTCCATTTAGAGCCTGGTGCGCCGGCTACAAAGATATATTTCATTCTTTACTTAAATCAATCTTGCTCAGCACAGGAATAAAGGCGGCCCTTAGGTCATCCATGTGCCGCTTTAGTCCAGCAGGAGTTAGTTCATCTTCAGCATAAAAGATAACGTTGGCATCTGTATATTCCCGATACTCTGCACTACGCACAGCGGCTGAGAATTGTTGTTGGTACCATTCCGTAATATCTCGGTTAGTGCCTGGCGGCAATTGAATTGACCATGCGGCATATACGTTAATGCCAGGTGCCACTGTGTTCAATAACGGAACTGCAGGAAACTGTGGCATCTTTCTTGTGCCAGTGAATCCAATGGGTTTTACCTTGCCCCCATCAATTAATGATTTGGCCACAGCAATGGGCATGATACCAAACTCAGTACCTGTTTTTCCGTCCCATTGTCCCACGCTCTGTACAGCAGGAACAGGGCCATTGAATTTAATTGATCGAACTGCTTCTTTATTGCCGTTGCCTTTGGCCATCAAGTATTCAAATGCTGTGCGATGTGCTCCGCCGCCGATTGCTACATTGATATTACGGCCTGATTGAATGTATTTTATAAAATCCTGTGGAGTTTCAATTCCACTTTTTACTGACGCAACCAATACCAGTGGTGATTTGCCCATTGTTAATACATCTACAAAACTGTCATAATTGTATTTTTTAATGTTCTTTTCCCAGATATCATTTGTAACATACGAACTCATGTGTGAGGGCAAGTTAATGGTCAAGCCGTCATTGGCGGCTTCCAAGAATCGGTTGTTGGCAATTACTGAATCGGCGCCAGGAATGTTTTGTACAACATACACAAAGTTGGGATTCTTTTTCTGCACAATTTCAGCCAATTTTCTAAAGGCCATTTCATTTCCTGCACCAGGTGTGTTGCCAATGATAACTGTCACGGGCTTTGTGGGTTCCCATGCCCATGCCAATACAGGCACTAATAATGTGGCGATTAATAATTTTTTGATTGTCATAGTTACTCCTTAAATATACTTAACAAAAAAAACAAGAAGTTGTAAAATTTTTAAGACTCTTGTAAAATTATTTACCTTTTTAAAGAAAATTTCAATGAAAACCAAAATTTTTAAACAGTCTGCAAATTTTTTATGATTACTGTATTGTTTCCTGCTGGTGCATTTGGTAGCACTATAGAATATGCTCTGCGCAATTTCAGCAATGAATTACAGTCGATTGACGCCAGAGTATTAGACAATGGCAGTATGCATTCGTACGAGAAAGAGTTCCATCCAAAAACAATTGACAAATGGAATAGTAACGACTCCTGGGAAATAGCCACACCTGTTTATCCAGGTCTAGATTATCTAGACCCATTGACCACAGTGCAAAAGATATCTGAAAAAATATCAGCAGAACAAAAATTGATTTTGATACACTTTGACACACCTGAGCAAGTGTACAGAAACAGTCTTTTTGCTTACTACAAAGCACCTGGATATGTAGACAGGGTACTAAAAAACAAACCTATGGCCTGGAATCCTGCATATAACTGTGTGTCAGACATGCAGATCTACGAACTCCGAGAGGCCTTGAGTTTTGCATTAGACGAGACTGAAAATTATTTGCAGGTTCCTGCCCAGTCCCAAGACAATTGGTTGTGTGTCACAGCCGACGATATTTTGTACAACTTTAAACACACCGTGACAACTATGTTGGACTATTGCAATTTAACACTGAATTCACCTGATGACATTGACAATTTTTATTTGGAATGGTTTGAAAAACAACAATATATTGTTAATGAATTTCAAACTATTCAAATGATTTTGAAAAGCCTGCAGGGTCAGCCTTGCCAATGGTCATCATTGAGTGTCATGGGTGAGGCAATTGTACAATATGTTCTTAGAACGCAAGGAATTGAAATAGCCTGTCACGGTCTTGACCAATTTCCCACTTCAACTGAAGAATTAAAACATGTTATAATCAAAGGAACACCATGAACACCAAAATTTTTAATTTGCTTACACAAAATTTGCAAACAGCATTTGCTTTGCCCAAATATGCTGATATTTCTATTGACGCTGATACAGTGGTACAGGACTTGCCCTGGACTCCTGCACGTTACAGAAAGTTCAAGGACGCTGTGGAAGCAGAACTAAGTTTACCCTGCGATTATGTGGGTACATTACGATCAATTGTGGATGATCTGTCAGAACGCTATATCTTGCGTTTCTTCAGTGAAATATGGAAACCCAGAACAGGGGATTATGAACACACAGGTTGGGAATTGGCCGATGAGATCAACAAACTAAATCCCGAACGGGTTCTAGATGTTGGCTGTGGCTATCACCCATTTAAAGGAAGAATCAACAATTTAATTGGAATTGACCCTTACAATAACTGCGCAGATTATGAAGTTGATATTTTAGAGTACCGAGTAAAACATTTTTACGATGTTATTATTGCTCTGGGATCAATTAATTTTAATAGCCGCGACGAAATTGAATCGCGATTCAGTCATTGTGTGGATTTATTGAAGACCGGGGGCCGGTTTTATCTACGTGCCAATCCTGGTATCACACACCGAACAGGACCTTATGTGGAAATCTTTAATTGGACTTTTGAAGTGGTAAATGAATTTGCTGAACTATACAACTTGCATTTAGATACCTACAAAAAAGATGCCAACGATAGACTGTATTTTGTCTATACCAAATTGTGATCTATTAGATAGTCAGCGGCTGCTGAATGTGCCTGTTCCAGCGGGTGATGATATTGTGAACTAATAGCATGTCCATTGCGTTGACTCCAGTCCACAAAATTAGCACCATCAAACAAATTCAAATGCGGCGCAATACGTTGTTGTAATTGTGCAATACCCGGACCGGTATTCCACCGTGAATCAAGCAACAATGAGTCCATGTAGGTCATACAAAACTTTGCGTTCACGGCTTCAAGTGCTTGTACAGCACAATTGATCCAGATCAAATTGTTCAACTTGTCTGTGTACTCGGCTTGAAAATGCCGATAGTAAAATTCTGCACGATCATGCTGATCCCAGGGCAGAATGGAATGCCATTGATTGTTACCAGCATACATGTAATCCCAACGATTTACAAAAGTCCAATTGATTATGTAAATGTCATTGCAGTGCTGAGCCACTTGATCCAGCACATTGTTTAGTATTTGTAAATTGCCCGACCCTGGTCGGGCATAACAACTGTATTGTAATCCCTGGCGTTGAGCAATCACAGCCGGCCAAGTCAATTGACTGTATTTTTTTGTTCTGTTGGTAATGTCACTTAACTCAGTGCCAAAAATAAAACTGCACCCAAAACTTTTCAATTTCATAGTGCAGTTATATATTGCAAACAGTGTGTGCGGTTTATTTTCCAGCCACTGCCAGTGCGGCACCTTTGTTGAAACTGGGGCTCCAGGGGCTGTTGCCAGGTACCAGGCCCTTGCGCTTGCTCCAGTTGTAGCCAGCACGGTGTCCTGAACAGTCCTTGGTACAGGTTGATCCCAGGAACTGCAATTCTCTCAACGGCTCACGTCCTCGAATGCCTATCACCATGCTACGTTGATAAGGCGTTTCAGGATCTGTCAAATCCCATGTGCCTGAATACAGCACCGATTCTAACGGATACATTTCAAGCAGTTCTTCTGGAGTTTGATATGTGTGTTCTGCACCACTAGGTACTGCGTCGCGTCCTTGTAACACAACAAAGGTACCAGCAGGAATGTGATCAAACCAGCCATGATCAGCGATGTCATTTGTGCTGGTGTTGATTACAATGCCGGGCTGTTGTAATTGTCTGTAGTCTATTTCGTTGGCGTCGGCCTGCATGTGTTCCACACCCTGGATGTTCATGCCTTGTTGTAACTTTTGCCCTGTTTCCGACCACTCGCCCCGTTGCTCCACATCCACAATTCGATCAATAGGCACGCCTGTTCTACGTAGGATTGTGCTGAGATTGCTGTACCAAGAGCCCAGGATGTAAGCAACAGGCACCGAGTCGATGCCCTGTTGTTGTAATACGGATTTTAGTTCACGGGCCAGCCACAGTTTGCTGAACACTAGATCCGGTGTGTAACTGCCTTCTAAACTAGGACCACTAGATTCAAAAAGATCACCCAGGATCATTTAGTCCACCTTTTGTCCGCGATCTTTTTCGGTAATAGGACCGCCCACTACCCAGGCCGCACAAGTTCTGGTTCCGGCACATTTGAAGTGTAAAAAATTACAGTAGCCAAGATCACTCAAGTTTATTGTGGCCGCGGCATCTGCGTGTTTTTCATCGCCTTGGATTCCTGACTCAATACACTTACGCATGGTGTCACTTGCATCAAAAGCCGCACAGTTGCCACACAGCATGGTCTTTACAGTTCGCTCTGGCACTGCCCAACGCTTGGCGGCACCTGCCCAGTAGTCACCGGGCTCTAGCGGATTGGCTGGGCCGTAGTGATAGTCATCAATGGCCGCCTGGCGATTTTTAAGATTTAGTGTGATATCATGCGTGGCAATAGGACAGCCCTTTTGCACTGCTTCCACAAGATTGATGTACTGTCTCATGATCAGTCTGCCCGCTTAGGCAATGACTTGTAACTTTGCCCTTTATCGGCCCGGTTAAACTCTTTTGCCACACTCTGCTTGATGCCAACTTTCCGGGCAAATTTAGGATCATGTGCGGCAGCCGCCATTGTGCGGAACTGTGCCTGGCTTGTGCTCTTCTCCTCCAAGCGGCCTTGACCAATGGGTCTTAGATCAGCAACTTTGGCATCAAAGTATTGGCCACCCATGCCACTGGCCACATGAATTCGTGCAACGGTTCCGTTTTTGTATAAGTTTTCAATACGAGCACGAGCACCAGTAGGTTTGTACATGACTCGATCACCTGCGCGGAACTCATGTCGAGGAACTGTGTTTGTAATTTGCGTAGGACCAGTATCGCCTACAAAGCGTCCTTGTGATCCCCAGGGATTATTGGGGTCTACTGCCACACCTTCGGTTAAATCTTCTGCGGCCCATGATTGATAACTGTCACCGTTCTCATCACCAGCACGTACAACAAACACACCGCCGTTGTCGTAGCCGCCTTCGTCTTGGCCAATTTCCCAGCCCATCTTGACAAGAGCCCGTTCAATTTGCATTTGTGTTGCTTCGTCCCCGGCCCACCACATTCTAGCGTAATTACGTAGTGCATCGTCTTCGCCACGGTCACCATCATCGGCTGCAAATTCATTTAGGCCTTCGCTCAAGTCCTCATCTGAGAATGCCATAAAATCATATGGCCCCCACTTTTGACCTGTGCGACTGTCTATTGTGGCATCGTGGTCACCGTATTCATAGTAGTCATCACTGTAGATTTCCACACCGTCAAAGTCACTGTTGTAATCAATATGCAGTTTACGTGTTTTACCATCAGGACACACAATGCCACGATTTAACAAACGTTCCACGTCTTCTTGACTCTTGATGCCTTTTTGCAGACTACCTGTGTCAAACACACCATTGTACCAGGCACTAGCCAGTGCTTGAAAATAGTCTCCTGAACCACCGCCACCTGCGGGTGCAAATTCTCTTAGTCTCATATGATACCTGCCGCTGATTGTATTGTGCGAATGGCATCATCTCGCTCGTAAGTAGGCTTCACAGGCAAGCCTGCGGCCGTGCGCCATTCGTTTAGATCACGCTCTGTACGCTCACGATACTCTCTTGGACTGAGTGGCACCAAACGTGCAAACTCTTCAGGGCTCCAAGGATGTGTCTTTTCCTTGTAGACCATGGTCCAGTCCGCAGGATCAAACTCTGTTAGTGTGCCCAGGTCTTCCAGCAGTTCATTGATCTGTTCAGGAGCGGCTCTGCGACGTCGCATTTCCACATACACTAGATATCTATTGGGCTTGATTTCACCGGGGCTTTGATCAGCATCCAGCACAAAGTCATAGCCCTTTTCAAACCAATTCATTAGATCCTTGGCAGCGGCTTTGTCACGTGTGAAGAAACTGAGTACAATGATGTCGTCATCATCGCCCATTTTGGATGAGAATTCGTCCACGTGAATAGTGGGCTTTAGTATGCCCTCAAGGTCTTTGTAGCCAAGACCTTCAAGAAGCGACTGGCGGTGCGGCTGCAATTGGTGCTCCTGGTTGTTGTAATGATTGTTGTGCATTTTCTGCGCTCTGGTCATTTTGATATTGCTCGCCATCAAGATCCTCTTGATAGGCTGAATCCAAATCTTCTAGATCAATTTCCTCGTCTTCCAATTCAATTGATCCTGTGCGGATGTCTGAAATTAAGGCTTTGGGCATGACAATTTCCACCAGCCATACGTGTTTTTCTACCAAGCGAGCGGTGTGCGTACCGGGCATGTAGTCTGCGGGTTGCTCCACTTTGATGGGTATTTTGATAGTGGTTTTTTTGAATCTCACATCACAGTCAAATGGTAGCAAACGACGTGCGCCACGTGGATCGGGCATGAGTTTTTCCGGCCACATAAAAATACAGCCCACTTTGTATTTGCCGATATCAGGGCCTTGTACTAGTTCACCGCGGTCCCAGTTTCGAAACGCATACAGATCCATTTCGTCCAGCACACGCTCAAAATCTAACAGGGTAAGCAAACTGCCCTCTGACAGATAGATATCGCGAATGTTGTCCGCAACCATCCAGTAATCTGTATGATCTTTAAAAATTGCTTCGTCTTTGAGTGCCATACAGATATTTATGGCAAGAGTCAAATAGCACTTTGTTTGTTTTTTACCGCAAAGTCTAATACTTATGATCTGGATTTTGAAATTACATGGCTATAGAACTCTCAAGTAACTCACCTAAATATTCCTACAGCACTAGTGGCTGTTTCAAAAGGAGAATCGCACTTGAGTAGAAATAGAGGCGCCAAGGCGCAACAACGTATGCAAACAATCACTGAAAACACAATTCCGTTTAACACACAACCAAAGGCACGACAACGACCCATAGAACTCATCCCCAAAACTAGAAATCAAGAGCATCTCATACTAAATCTACTTGACGCAGACCAACACATCATTGTAACAGCAGGGCCAGCAGGAACTGGTAAAACCTATCTAGCCATGCTGGCAGCGGTCAAAGCCTTCAGAAGCGGCGAAGCCAAGCGTATCGTTCTAACTCGTCCCGCCATCGGCGTGGAGGATGAACAACATGGCTTCTTACCCGGCAATCTAGTGGCCAAAATGGAACCCTGGACAAGACCCCTGCTTGATGTGCTACGTGAGTATTACCGACCGCCCGAGATCCTGGCCATGATTGAAGAAGGCACAATTGAAATTTCACCCTTGGCCTACATGCGTGGACGCACGTTCAAGCATGCCTGGATCATTGCAGATGAAATGCAAAACGCCACTCCCGCACAAATGAAAATGCTACTAAGCCGCATAGGCACCGGCAGCAGAATTGTAGTAACTGGAGATGTGGAACAAGCAGATCGTAAACAGGACGCAAATGGCCTATTGGATCTATGCACAAGATTAGAAGCACAGCCTGTGGCAGGTATGGCTGTGTGCAGGATGACCGGGCGAGATATCCAACGTCATCCCATCATTGGCTCAGTGCTGAGATTGTACGAAGATTAGGAGGTGACGATTTCGTAAATTTCCCGCCAATTTTTGACAACCGGAATTTGTTCGTTGACATGATTCATATTATGCCCATGCTCCATCAGGATGCTACGTAAACCCATATCAAGTCCAACTTCTGCATTTTCCGGTTTGTCTTCCACCCACCAACAGCCTGACCCGGCATACTCTTCCAGGGCGTAATTTTTGTCTGCCCCGGTTTCCAAACAAGTCACACGTTCAAAAGCAGTAGATCCAAACAGTTTAGAGAGATTCATTTCACGCAGGCGTTGTGCGTTGACATCTGTTGACAAACTTGTGATGCAGTGAAACACATAGCCATGTTCTTCGTGCAGGCGCTTGACATAGAACATAGCGTCACGCAAGGGTGGCAAGAAGCCAATAGCAGCCGATTCGTTAAACAGTTTGATCAGTTTGCGGCCTTGGTCCTTGGAGATTCCATAACGCTCGCCAATGTCGTATATGAATTCTGAACCCGATTGCTTTTCGTGTCCATGCTGTTCCATCCAGATGGCAAAGGCATACTCCCAGTTTAATAATACGCCGTCAGCGTCAACTAGGATCAACTGATTGGGGTTGTGTTTCTTTTTCAGATTCAGGTTTGACAATTTCGTATCCGTTCTCTTGTAATAATCGTTCAATGATGTTTTCGTAATATTGATTGTAGTAGGTGACAATTCGGTCCCAATCTCTTGGAACCACTGTACCTACCATGCTACATTTTACTACAGAGAGGGTTCGAAAGTCAAGTATAACATTGCAAGTCTGGATGTCTCGCTTTTTTAGATTTCGGCTGACCGCGGTGCTTTCGTCAATCTGGCCATTGGGTTTTTTGTAATAGGTGATTAGTAAGTATCTCATTGGATTTGTCCCAGTTCAATTAAGGTAGCACTCAAATTGATTTCTTGATCTGCTACCAGTGGCACATTGACCACACCATTGCGTATGATCACAATGGCTTGATCCTGTTGTTCAGGGGTCCGGCCCCACAAGTCCAAGTTGTCGTACATCCAAGTAAATATTTCGTTGGCTTCTTCTGGTGTGGCATTTTGACACAAGAGTGTTCGGGCTTCCCTAACTCGTCCTTGTTTGAACAAATCCACACAATCCAAGCGCCAGTCACCCATGCCCTTGTCCGCGGCTGAAGGTGTGATCAGACTACCTGTTTGGCTGTTGGGTTGCAACAAGTTCAGGCACTTGCGCAGATCTGGATACGTTGCCTTGACATAAGTGTCCAGCACATCTAGATCAAACTCCACTCCCTCAGTGACCAGCACAGTTGCCGCACGAGCAGTGAACTCTGTATGATCAGTTTTGTTGATTTGTAATTTTTGACAGCGTGAGTGCAGGGGTGGAATGATCTTTGTGGGATAGTTACAAGTAAGAATGAACCGTACTGTTTGACTGTAGTCTTCCATCAAGTTACGAAGCGCAGGTTGTACTGAGTTGGGATTCATGTAGTCTGCTTCGTCAATCAGCACAATCTTAAATGTACCAAACGGCATGGTTTGACAGAAACTGATCAGTTTGTCTACCCACTCAACTTTACGTGCTTCCTTGGAACCATTGGCATACATCACATCATACTCATCTACACCCAGTTCATTGATCAACATCTTGGCCAAGGTTGTTTTGCCTGTGCCTGCTGATCCTGAGAACATTAAATGCGGAATTGATCCGTCCCGAATCCACTGTTGCACTTGTTCACGTTGTGTGTCGTCTACAAACACATAACCGTCCACGGTCTTGGGACGATATTTCTCTACCCATAATTCTTTCATTGTTGCAATGCCTTTATTGTTTCTGCTGCCACTACTCTTTTACGTAAACTTGAACTGGAGAATGAATGATCTCTGCCGTTGAACACAATCTCAATACCACGATCATAACATTCATCTCGACCTGAGAAATCTTTGTCTTGATATTCTATGCCCAGGATGCGTACACCAACCGGTAAGATTAGCAGTAGGTCACGAAGATCCTGTTCGGTTTGATACACAACAACTTCATCAACATAACGGCATGCGGCCAACTGTATTTGTCGCTCCACAATACTTTGTATAGGGCGATTTTTAGTTTCAGGTCTATCAATAGTCGGGTCTGTCTGGAGCCCACAGATCAGGTAGTCACAGTGATTCTTGGCTTCACTCAGCATGGCAATGTGCCCCGCGTGGAGCATGTCAAAGGTTGAGAAAGTGATGCCAATTTTCTTTCCGTCCTGTTTGAGTTGTTTGATATGATTAAAAATCATGTTATACCAATTCCTCTATAACGCCCAGTCCTTCTGCTAGGATCAGTAATGAACCTGCTACATAGAAGTTTCCGTCAATTAGAAAAACTCCTGCTACAATTCGCAATGTACTTTTAGCAAGGCTCACATAAAAATGTCCCCGACTTGGGTCTTTTGGTTGTACTTCAATTTCCATTTAATGCCTTCCACATTTTGTCTTTTTCCTGTTGTTCAAGCCACTCCTCTTCACCAGCAAATCCGCTGGTGTTCTTGAGCATCTCGTCCACAGCAAATTTTACACGATACAAGTCTTGTTTGCAAGGCCAATTGACAAAACCCGTCACATAAGGATTCGTGGCACCGCGGTACATCTTTTGGCATTCGGCAACGACTTTGTCAACGTTCCAGTCTATTATCATATAGGTTGCTTATTATCTTGTAAAAAACTCAATTCAGGAAAACAATGCATCATATCAGTGTTATGAAATTGATCCAGTTGCTGAATTTTATGCCAAAAATCAACACTGTCAAATTCGTGATTATTTTCAATATAGTGCATCACACTACGAAATCCATAGGTAGCCCGTCCCAATGAATCTTTTGGTATCAACCAGTCCAGGTGTTTGGTATATGCTTGCCTAATTTTGTCTTTCATACTATCGGGGCTATGATCTACTCGAAGATGCATTGGATTAAACAACATTTGTATATTAAAATCCTCTGGCCCTATCAGTTTTTGTTCAACCCATGATTGGTGAAAGTCTGGCAGGTGTAGTACATTTAAAATACTAACAGTGGCAGTCACGTAAAAATCAATATGCGGACATAAATCCTGCATCATGCGGCGATTATCAACTACATCATTCCATACTAAACCTTGCCTTAGATACTCACCACGTTGATATTCACCATCAAGGCTAGCACCAATACTGACATTGGGAAAGCGTTGCCAGAGATTTAGCAAAGATTTCTTTTTGAGTGACAATCTTGACATATTGATATTGTAGCACAAGCGCACATCATTACGACCGTGTGCGTCTAGCAATTCCAGTATGTCATAGAATTTATCAATCATCGAGGGTTCGCCGCCGGCAAAGTATATCTGTTTTACATGATCTATGTGCTGGATGATTTGTTGAAATATATCATTGTTGTCTCGACCTGCCACTAGCATCGGCGGCTGATCAGCATCTATCATTCCTAAACTTACCGCAGGTCGATGCCAAGATGATGATGCCTCAGGATTGCAACTACGACAGGCAAGATTGCAAAGATTGTTGTATCTGATGTCCCAATAATTGAGATGAAATTGGTCAAGGTGTCCGTCATCTTTAGTAAGATCTACTACGCCAATTTGATCGACTAGTAATCGATTGACTGTGAGTCTTAGGGTGTCCCTGCCCATGGCTTCTTTTTGATAGCAGTTATCGCAGGCTGCCACACGCTGGCCTGCCAGCATTTTTGTTCTTATCTGTTTCCATGAAGATGAGTTCCATATAGTTTCAAGAGAATGAGCAGAACTATCACCTAAAGATTGTTGAAATGCGCAACAAGGACGCACACGATTGTTGGGTTCTACATTGATGCCCGTCCATGGCAACATGCAAAAAGTTTTGTTATGAAACAGTAACTCTTTGTGTTGTTTGTTCAAGTGTGTGACACTGTGTGCTATGTTTTTTACACTGTTATATTTGTTAAAGACTTCTAAGTAGGTATCTTTAACTGTGTGATAGTTTCCTTGGCATTGATAAACATGGAATGGCACTGTATCTCGGCTGATATTTTCAAAAACAGTTTTATAATGTTGGTTTAAATCAGGATTAGTACTGACAAGGCAGATAAAAAAATTGCTTATATCCACATCATTGATCATGGTTTGCAAGTTTTGTAAAGTTTGCCCAGGAATTGTTGAAGTAGAAGAGTCTTTTGTGATAACAAAAACCACTCGCTGATCATTCTCAAAAACATCTCTGTGCAAAGACTGTATTTGCAACAAAGCGTCAACATTTGAATTCCACTGATCGCACCATACAACGTCGAGTACGTTAAATTTTTTACGCAGGTCGTCTAGGCATTGATCAACGGTCATGTTAGTTGTGTTGCATCCAGTCTGGTTTGGCTTCCACGTGAATGGCTGTGCTAAAAGTTTCATCGTTGGGTTGTTCATCGGTTTGTATTAGAATGTCTTTGGGATCAACTCGACGTAGTGTTTGCTTGCCGTTTTCGTCTTCAATGTCAATACCACGAGTCCAACGACCATGTGCAACGCACACCCACTCGCCTACCCGTACATCATGTTGTTCAGGGCCTACAGCATACACTTGACCCCAACGTGGGCGAATGCCTGTACTCTTGCCGTTGTCGTTGAGTAACACAATACCGCCTGTGGTAAAGCGTTGGTCAAATACCATTTCTCCTACAATTACTGAATCGTTTAGGGGCTTGAGTTGTTCTCTTCGTAGTTGATGTGCTTGATATGCTAATTTTGTCATTCTTGATCCTTGAGTTTTTCTGCGCGAGCCATGGCAGCCGCAAGTCCCTGAGTGGGAGCATCGCCCTTGAGTTCTACTTTTTCACCACGTGCCACGGCTTCGCGTTTGGCTTGTCGTTGTTTTCGGTCCAGTTCCAATTGTTCTGCTTGGCTTAGTTTAGGTGTTTCGGGCACACGATTGCTGGTGGGAATAGGTCCTGAATTAGCATTGGTCTGGCGGTTGAGATTTCGATTTACTTGTTCACCACGTGTGGCCAGCACACGACCTTGATTGTCAATTATGTCACCACGAGCATTTGCACTCATGTTGCCCACAGCACGAACAGTTTCGTTTTGCACCATCATGGCGCCTAGATCAACAACTTTGCCTTGTGCAGTTCGATAAGTTTTTTGTGTCATTGTTTTTCTCCTTGAACTCTATTTAACGCAGGAACTCTGCAGGATCTAATTCGTAGTACAGGCTGTCAATTCTATGTACACCCAACAGGTATAACACATAACTGGCCACACTGGATCCTCGACCCACACCCCATATCACATGATTGTCACGCATGACATCCACCAGATATTTTAGATAACGCAACAAATCAAACAGGCCACGTTCTTGATACAGCAATAATTCTGAACCACAGCGTTGTAGTTGGGCTTCGGTGGCACAAAGTTTTAGCACATGTTCAGCAATGTCTAGTTCCTTGTATTCTTCAGGCATGTGCCATGTGCTTTGTTGCATGTGATCAAATACTGCTTGAGCATCAGGTTCAGTCCAGTGCGTAAAATCGGGCACATGTTCCAACCAAAAGGCTGCGGCTTCTATGTCTACTGAATCGTCTACCAAGGTGCCGCCCACACTTTCAAGGTCACGCCCTTGCATGACCAAGTTGATCAAGTCCTGCTCGCCCAGTACAACTTGCCCCACACTATCAGTTTTCATCAGGTCCAAACTTTGCAAATACCACGGTGTTACCAGTATTGTCTGTAGGTTCCACATCAGACCATTCCATTTCAAGATCCTGCCATGACATGGTTCTGTTGAGTCGGACCACGTGTTTTTTACTGGCAGAGGATTTGAAGTCTGAATGTACGGGTGTAGAGTCTTGCCACCAACCAATTTGGCCAAGTGGTCCTGTACTTTCATGATCGTTGTGTAGATATCGTACATTGTCCCCAAGATCACTCTGTATGGTCACCCCGTTCACAAACATTCTTTCCTGCAAGATAGCATTGAGTTTGCAGTATAACGCAATACCTATGATCTGGTCAATAGGCTCTTCGGGTAGAGTGGTTACTTTGATCCCAGCCGCTGTGAGTGCCTGAATCTGTGTGACATCGTTTTGATGTATGTACACTGTATTGGCCATTTCGTTGTAGACAAAATGATTAAGTCTATTCAAACTCACCACATGGTCATCGGAATTATTGGTGTTGGTTGTGATGGCCAGTTCAATGTTGTAACTGTTGACCTGCAGGCAGTTCTCAAACCAAATGGCTGCTCGCCAGTGCATGTCATATTCTAATCTTACATTCATGATATATCAATCTTGGAATTAAAAGGATCTTCGCCGTCTTTGGGTCGGTAAAGTTCAGCCATCTTTTCTTGTTGCTTGCTATAGTAACTGTCAATGGCCATACGGATTTGGTCGCAAAGATAAGGATTGCCTGAGCGCATGGCAATGCCCAATTTCTTGTTGAGTTCGGAAATTTTTGACCCCAGTTGTTCCAGGGTCAAGCCATCTAGATCATTTATAAACGGATGTTCCATGTTACTCCTTGTGTGTAGAGTATACAGGAATTACAAGGCGTTGTCAATACCCATCAGGCAAATGTACAACCATTGTTGCCGATACAGAACCATTTGGAATTGGTATATTGTAGAGTACAACTTTCACCACGTGCATTAAATGTAATGGATCCGGTTCCTGATGCTTTCCAGCCTGCATTTGATACAGTAATAACCATGTCACCGGCAGTGACATCTACTGCACTGAACACTTTGATTTGTCCTGTTGCGCCAGCGGCCAAGGTGGCAGTTTCTGCCGAGGAAGTAGAAAAGTAACTGGTTGTCACAGCCAAATTGGCACCGGCGCTGGCAGCCAGGTCTTCTGAACTGGGCAAATAGATTGGATCTTGATTGCGGTTTAGATCAATAACAGTAACCGAAGTACCGCCATCCACAGTCGAGAATTCAAATGTGTAAGTACCGGTCTTGTTGAATGTGATTGTTCTTGTGCTGGGCACATATCCCTGCAGATTGGCAGTACCAATTGTGACCGCAGTGGGCAATTGCAATGTGTGTGCGGTGCTGGCAACTGTGATCTGCAACACAATCGATGCGCTCACGCCTGAAGCAGGGAAGTTAGAAAATCCCAGGACAATAGAACCTGATGTGGTCAACGTTGCATATGATCCAAGGGTCCAGTTCAAAGAAACTGAGCCGCTTGTGGTGGCAAAATTATTGAGAGTACCAGAAACTTGCTGAGACTGGAAATTGTACAACAACTGGCTGTCCATGTCGTTGTCCAGGGTGGTCCCGGTCAGGGCGGCTTTTAGTACTGCTTTGTTTTGCAAGTCAGTAATTTCATCAGCCGCATACTGAAAGTTTGTGCTGGTGTTGGTAAAATTGTCACGAAATCCTTGGCTGTTGTTGTCTTGCCCAGCAACTGGGTAAGCGCCGTCGATATCGTTTGGGTTTATTTGGCTGGTCATTTTGGTATCCTAGAATAATATGTGTATTTAGTACGTTTGTAGCCAACCGCTTGCAGTTTTAGTCCACACTCGGTCGACTGTGGTCCAAGTGTTTGCGGCAGTTTTTATCTGTATATTTTGTAACGACTGCCAATTTCCGGAACTGCTTTTAATTTGGGTCAGCCCTTGTATCGCTTGATACGCTACTCCAGCATTTCCGCCCCACTGGGATACTGTGTTACCATAATCATTTCCTGAAGGATTGGTAGCAATATTTCCTATCATTGTAGTAGTTTCGTTATTTAATAATGCTGTTTTTACTTGTGCAGGAGTGGCAGTAGGATGTGCTTGCAAGTACAATGCCGCAGAGCCTGCAATCTGAGGGCTGGCCATTGAGGTACCTGGTTGGTTGTATTGTTTAAATGAAGCATTTGCATAATACGTTGACCCAGCGGTGGCACTATTACTAGACCATGCACTTTGTATATTTGAACCTGCGGCAAAAATATCTACCATTGGACCAGCATCAGAATAATATGCTTTCTTGTCAAGGGTAGAACTATATGTAGTAGAATCCAATGCTCCGACTATGATAGCAGTATTACTCATTGGTGATGAACCTTGCATATAGTAATATGATCCAACAGACACATTATTTGCAATATATTTTAATTGGATAGTATTATTGTAATCAACGCCTCCTGGTACATCAATTTTTAATCCGTCGTTACCGGCGGCCTTGCAAACCGTCATACCGGCGGCTGTCATTTGATCTACATAAACATCATATGTTGGATCTCTATATGGATATATACCTTGATAAAAATACAGTCCGTATGTACTATTAGGCACAGCCGGGCTCGAATATGTATTACCCCTGTAAGTCACATTTGCAACATAATATGTACTAGTACTAATACCATACCCAAAACTCATATTAACCACTGTGGGATTTTTTACACCAGTAACAGGATTTACAGGTTTTGAATTCTGCCAACTTACTAAAAGATTTGCTACATAGCCAAACGTTTGATTAGAGAATCCTTTATCAGGATCGGTCGCACCTGGGTCAACAAACTTTATTGCGTATATGTTAGAATTTTTAGCCCAACCATAAGTATTACCTGCGGCAATGCCAGCAACGTGGGTTCCGTGACCATTATAGTCTGTGTAAAATGTTGTGGTGTTAACTGCGTTAGTCCACTGGTAAGCATTTACTCTATTACCAAACTCAGGATGGTTTATTTGTATGCCACTATCAATGATAACTATGTCTACATTGTTTCCATTTAGCACATAGTTATAATTTTCTGTTGTTGTAGTACTTGACCCGTACACGTTAGTAGGATTACTATTTCTGATTAATCCCCAGTTTAAAATATTTCCTGTACTGCTGTTTGTTTTTGTAAAATTTCCAATTTGTACTGTATTCAAAGAGATTACAATATCATCCCTATGCTCTGCTGGTATTTCAACACCTAGAACTCTAGGATCATTGCGCAACTTTTCTGCTTCTTCTGCAGTCAAGAAATAATGAGTCACTCTATCTAGTGCATCTAGATTATCTGCAATTCCCACTGAGCGATCTGGAATATGTGCTAGTCCAGTGGTGGGATTTTCGATGTCGGCCCAGAATTGATCATAGTCAACTCCTTTGTTTAACGCAACAATATATTCTTTAGTTTCCATTAGACAGTCTGATACCAGATATCGCCGATGTTGCCTTGACCAGCAGACGGTGCCGCATTGGATACCCAGGTGTAGCGAGCCACATTACTCAGCATGGCAACATTGCTGCCAACAACTAAATTGCCGCCAATAATATTACCAGTTGCACTAACCACGCCAGCAGTGCGTATATTTCCGCCAGTTACGTTGCCAGTGGCACTTACTAACCCACCAGTTAGCAAATTGCCGCTTGTGGCATTGCCAGTGACAGTCAATGAAGTCAGTGTGCCAACACTGGTGATGTTGGCCTGAGCATTTGTAGTCACAGTTCCAGCCACTGTGGCAGTTGTTGCGCTGGCCACAGTACCTGTGACATTGGCACCAACTAAGTTTGTCAGTGCAGAACCGTTGCCTCTAACATATGCACCAGTGATGTTGCCGGTAACACTCAATGAAGTTAATGTACCAACACTGGTGATATTACTCTGAGCATTTGATGTAACAAAGGCCGCAGTAACAGAACTATCAGCGGAAGTGGTAAACCCTGAAGTTATAGCATAAGTTGCATTGGCCACTGTGCCTGAAACATTAGCGCCAGCAACAGAATTGGCTGTGGTGGCATAGGTGGCTTGAGTGGCAGTTGTTGCACTGGTGGCGGTTGTTGCAAATGTAGCACTACCTGCTGAAGTAGCATAAGTGGCATTGGCCACAGTTCCAGAGATGTTAGCAGCCGGAATTGCAGTTAATCCTACCCCACTGCCCACAATGTAGGCACCAGTGATTGTCCCAGTTGATGAAATTGTTCCATCAACATTCAATCCAGTTAAAATACCCACAGAGGTCAAACTGCTATTAACTACGTTTGAACTCAATGTGCTACCAACCAATTGCGCGGCATTGGCACCAGACACCACAATTCCAGTTAGTGCTGATCCATTACCTTTGAAATAACTAGCAGTAGTAATATTGCCAGTCACACTTAAACTGCTCAACGTGCCTACACTGCTAATATTAGGCTGTGCAGAGGCCGTTACCACAACAGCAGTATCGGCTTGGGCTTTGACGTTGGCAAAATTGACGTCAAGTTGACTTAGGGCAATATTGCCAGTATCGTTTGCAAAAGTATATGGTACGGCGGACATTATGATATCTCTTTTAAGTTATTAATCTATTTATTAGTAATTTTTCCAACCCACTGGCTGATCTAAATCATTGTTCCATTCTACAATCTCAGCCGAATTGTTCAGCCAGTTTACAGGAATATTAGGATTCGGTGTTACAATTATTGGACTAAGAATATTTCTACGTGGAAATAACAAATACTGATCATATGAATCAGTATTGGAGTAGGTATCTGGTACGGTACCCACCCATCTTTGCACTGTTGGATTCCAGTTGTGAGTTAACAGTCGATCCAATTCGTAACGATCAACTTCAAAATCAATTAAGTTCAGTTTTTCTCCAAACTGTTGGGCTATGTTGTAGGCCACCTGTCCAGACTTACCGGGTTTGCAGTAAGCGATCACCCAGGCTGGGGTAAATCCTAGCACTTTGCCGTCAACTTGTTTGCTCAACATCCAGCGTGGCAAGATGTTTGAAATTTGTCCCACAACATCAATCACTTGATCTCGCATGTTGATCAGGCTGTTGGGATACACTGTGCTGATCTCGGTTGAATCAAATTGATTGATAGGGTAAGGTAAGTCAACACTCTTGCTCACACTTTCGCCTGCATCATTTACCAAGTCGTCTATCACTTGACTATACACCACTTCGTAAAGTACATTGCCTGCATCATCTAGTGCTTGGGCTGTTTTGATTGATCCCAACACAAGATTTTTCCAGTAGTGATTGATTACCAAACTGCTGACATAAGCCTCATAGGTGGCAGCCGTGAGTCCATATGCATGATGATACACAACATTTTTGGCCACACCAAAGTTGGGATCATTCACACGATACACCAGGTCTACAGGAATGATATCCTGATTCTGTATCAACTGATTGATCAAATCTCTATCACTTTGTGGGGGCATACACTTGATGTAGAGATCTTCGTATGGCTCACCGTAAACATGCAACACAGTTATTGAGAACGTTTTAAACACACTGACCAGGCCATCTTGGCTGTAGGCATTTACTGTGAATGTGTAGGTGGCATCAAATGTGGTGGTACCATGATCAAATGTAGTGGTTCCAAGGTCCAGAGCAAAAGTGTTGAAAGTCACACGCCCGGCAATTTCTCCCGATGACAATAACTCAAGTCCCGGCGGGATTTCATTAACTGCCAACGGATCCAATCTATATTGCAGAACGCGACCACCCAAGGTATTGACCGCTGCCACGTATAAAGTACTTGTGCTACCATTTATGATTGTACCAAGGTTACTAGGTGTTAACCAAGTGACGTCAGTGTTGACTTGTCCAACCACAGTCAGTGAAAAGTAATATGGATCGCTACGATATTGTGCATCATAGGCTTTTCTCACAGTGATAGCAAAGTCATATGTATTTTCTGTGGCACCCAGGTACGGTAGATAACCATACAACCATCCTGTTTGTAGGTCAAGAGTGGTACCTGGTGGCAACGTGCTAGTAGATCCGTCAATTGGGTATTCTTGATATTCCATTACGTCGTTGTCAAAGTCCAGACCAATGAATTGATATGCCCAGAAGTTGTCACTGCGCACAGTGCCCAGGTTACTGGGCTCAGAATTAACAATAAACGGTGTGTAGAGGTTGGTTTCGTCAGCAGTAATAAACGTATTGTCAGCAGTGAATTCTATAGTGTCGGCTGTGAGACTACTGCGACTATAAACGTAGATTTCAAATGTGCGTATGTTGGTTTCTCTACCGTCGTTGACTTCCAGTGTGAATTGATAATTGGTACTGAGACTATTAACACCAAAATCAAATGGGTACTGATCAAACGGCGTTGTGTCAAATCCAGGAGTTTGAGTAACTGGTACTAATGGGATGATATACCCTGAAATCAATCCGGTTGCACTCAAGGTCAGTCCTGGTGGCAGACTGCCAGCCACTAGAGATATCACAACATTATCACCGGGATTGGGATCTGAAATATCAATCTGTATGGGAGCGATAGGAGCGCCATCATAGAATGTGCCCACATTACCGGCTGGAGTTACAAACACTGGTGGCACCTGTGACAGTACTGTGAAATCAAAAGTTCTGTCGGCAAAGCGTGGTGGGACAGTATTGGTACTTGCTCTTATTACAAATCTGCTGTCGACGTTGTTTATACCATTAATAACATAAGGGACACCTTCAAGCATTCCGGTTGTGGTACATTGAATACCCAAGGGCAAAGCACCTGCAATTACTCTATAGGTTACCGCGGTGGGATCAAGAGGATGATCTGGATCCGTTGCCACCAATTGAATTTGGTAAAAAACACCTTCAGGTATGGTGCCCAAATGGCCTGCGGCTGTTTGCCACTGCGGTTGTGCCATTACATTCTTCCTACAACAATTTCAATTATGCCCGAATCGCCATCGAAGTTTTTCAATGCCTTGCCAATCACTGTGCCCATGGCCGGTGTTGCACTTGCTCGTGCCCAACCGTTGCCGGCTGACACCATCATGTCACCTTTGCGCACAGGACCAATCACCAAGGTTGGCACACGACCTGTTAATGCTACTGCGGCACGATGTTCTGCTTCAAGTCCTGAATTCATTAGGTAACTGGGTTTTTCGGATATCACACCAGCCACTCGATTATCATCTTCCACAACGGATCTTGTGACTTCTTGATCACCGCCAAAACTCACAACAGTACCTGGAGCGTATTCTGCATCAGCGGCATACACTTCGGCCAAGTCAGCATACAATGCCGTTGTTGCTTGGGCAAACACCTGATTAAAATACTTGCTACTTGATCCAATGTTGCCCACAGCATTGCCACCACCGTTGATAATGGCAGTGGTGGTGTTGCCTAAATTCACAGTAAACACGTTGCCTAGCACATTGCCTGTGGCACTCACAATGCCACCTGTCAATACGTTGCCACCTGTTACGTTAGCAGTTGCAGATATTAATCCACCTGTTAGTATGTTACCACCAGTTATGTTGGCAGAACCAGTGATTGTTGAAGCGGCACTGATCAATCCACCGGTCAATAAGTTACCACCAGTTATGTTGGCAGAACCAGTGATTGTTGAAGCGGCACTGATCAATCCACCGGTCAATAAGTTACCACCGTTTACATTAGCAGTTGCTGAAACAACGCCGCCTGTTAATATATTGCCACCTGTAATGTTGCCTGTGGCACTAACAACTCCACTGGTCAAAAAGGTATCACCTTGAATATTACCGCTTGCACTTATTGTACCTTGAACAAATTGTCCTGTAGAGGAAAATACTGTCACGTTTGCATTTCCACTGACACCAACCGAAATGTTACCACCCGAACTTACTACAGTAACATTACTTGTGCCATTGTTGATATTGGCAACCGAGGTAAGAACGCCACTTAGACAAGCGCCATTACCCAAAATATAGTTGCCGATAATGTTGCCAGTTGCAGATACTAGCCCGGCTGTTCGTATATTACCACCAGTTACGTTACCTGATGCACTGACAATCCCTGTGATCCCTAGTCCGCCAGTGCTCAAAGTAAAGATATTGAGCACACCGCCTACGTTGCCAATCATATTGCCATTGGCAACCGGAATGTTCATTGTGGTAGTGCCATTGGTCAATTGTGTTGCCGCACCCACATTGCCTGTAGCAATTACCCCAGTTAAACCTGCACCGTTACCTGTAAATAGTCCTCCAGTGACGTTGCCAGTTATCACAGCATTGTTAGCAGACAAATTGCCCGATGCTGTCACAGTAACCGCAGTCACGGCACCTAAACCTTGAATTGTTCCGGTACTGATCACAGCACCAGTTACACTGAGATTGCTAAGTGTGGCTAAACCTGTGGAATTTAGTGTGCCTGTAGAATACACAGCATTACCAGCCACTATCAAAACATTAGGAAAGCCTGCTGAAGAAATAACTACATTTCCGTTTGCCTGTGGAATGTTTACGTTACTAGAACCATTGGCAATACCACTCACGCCTGCTGTGGAAAAAAGTTGACTGAAATTATTGTTGGTTTTGGCAAATGCTGTGCGTAGCGGATCGCCCAAGCCGTCATTTGGCGCGGTCCCTATATCGATTACTTCTTGAGTCATAGATCTGTATCCTCTGCTGTATTTAGCGGCAGAGAAGGTCTATGTGCTAGGGGCTATACTGAGAAACTTGACCCACAACCGCAGGAGGTGATGGCGTTGGGATTGTCAATTACAAAACTACTTCCCATGATGTCGTCTTTGTAGTTGATTGTGGCACCCTGTAGGTACTGCATGCTCATACTGTCAACTACAACTTGTACTTCTTCGTAGGCAAAGTCAAAGTCATCTTCGTTTTTAACTTCATCAAACGTGAAACCATAACTCATACCCGAACAGCCGCCGCCCTGTACAAACACTCGTAGCATGAGATTGGGATTGCCTTCTTCAGCCACAAGTTCACGGAGTTTTTCAACTGCGCCAGATTCTAGTTTCATAATGTACCTACTTTATAGTCTATCAGAACAGACGTCCCAATTGATGATACGCCAGATGTTGTCAAGATATTTTTCTTTTTCCCACTGATAGTCTAACGCCCAGGCATGTTCCCACCAATCAATAAGTACACATATATCTGTACGTACCGCATGGTTCCGGATCGTTTTGATCTCGCCGCCGGTGCTTAAATAAACCCAGCCCGAACCTTGAATCTTCATTGCTGTCTTTTTGACTTCGTCCTGGAAGTTTTCGTAACTCTTGAACTTGCGCTCGATCAGTTCCAATACTGCGCCACGTGGGCGATTGGTTCCTTTTGGGGGTTGTAATTGTGGGAAAAACTTATTGTGCAGAAAACTGCCAGCACGATTAAAATCTGCATCGCCTTCACCTTCATTATAACGTTTGGCATAGCCCTTGGCCAAATGCTCAAAATGATAGTCAATTGTGTCCCCGCTCATGACAGGATTCAGTTCATCTCGGCCATAGGGCAAGGGAGTTGTTTCCAATTTAGATGGACGGGTAGTTGCTTCTAATAAATCGATGTGTTCACGCATGTTGTATTTATTTGCGGCGAGTGATACGTCCTTTGGTGAGATCGTATGGACTAAATTCCATTTCGACTCTATCACCCAGGAGCACTTTGATGTTGTTCTTGCGCATACGTCCTGATAAGTGTCCCAATACCAGTGCATCAATGTTGTCTAACTTGACCCTAAACATAGTGGCCGGTAACACTTCCTCTACCCGACCTTCCATGTTTATAATATCTTCTTTTGCCATAAGCAATTACTTATTGAAAATTCAGGGTGGCTGTGACCTTTTTGAGTCGTTCAAAACGGAAACTGCGCCACTCCTGCTTTTCCAAATCAAATACTCGAATACTGTGAGGGTCGGGTTCCTTTTTGGGTTTCCGGCTCTCACGCACAATGCCGTCCACTGATACCGGCTTGGTTATGCTGACTGGAATTCTACTGTGATCTAACGTACACAGCATGTCACGGTCAGTACCATCTGCCTTGGTAAAGGTCACATTGATCTCACTGTTTTGTAAAAGACCACGGACCCATTCACGGATCTGTTCTTTAACAACGTCATCTGCTTCTTGATATTGTGTGCCCGGCTGGCTTCTGAGCAAGCGTACCACCTCATCTTTTTCCCACATACCACCCATGACAAAATCTCCTTTGTAGGTTAATAAACGTTTTTTAATCATCGCCATCTCAATGCAAACATGGCCGCAAGTCCTTCATCCATGATTTCTACATGTCCTTGAGGCGGAGTTCCTGCAACTCTCATAACCCAACTTTCTAAATCTTGACTGCGCCATTCAATAAATTGACTAATAGTGCTCATATTGTATCTACTGCCGTCTTTGTGATAATTTTCTTGTATGTTTTCTTCTAGCCATTTTAACACCTGGTCACGGTCTTTATAATCAAATCGACAACGAGTCATTTATCCACGTCGCATCCTGGAAATTTCTACGGCTTCTTCATCTGAAAACACAGGCACCGCATTTGACTTGTGCATGGTAGCAATACCCTTGACCTTGGTACCTGTGTAAACTTTGGCCGGAGCCAAGGTAGCATTGCCACCTGTGTTGACACTGGGAATATGATGCGTGGTCATACGGCCTTCTGGCGCAGACAATTTGTATATCAAGGGCTCGGCCTTCATGGCACGACTGCGACGCTTTTCTTCTGCGTCCACTTCCCACTTCTTTTTTAATTCTTTCCAACTAGCATCAAGTTCTCTAGCACGTTGTGCTTCTTCGGCGTTACGAAATTTCGTCTTGCCGCGCTTCTTACCGTTGAGGCTGAGGCTAGGATGATGTAAGTGCATAGTCATTTGCGTAGTAACTCCATGGTATATTCAGTGTCGCGCATGTGAGCAATGGGCTTGACCCATCCTTTGTTGATGCAAGTCTGAAGAATCTGAAAATAGTTGTCAGGGCAATTGATCGAGACTTCAATCTCTGCCCGTGGCACCAGTGTTATGCCATTGGGCGAGAACGTGAAGTCAGCATCACTTGGACGCAAAGTTTTATAGGATCGACCCTGAGAAGTCTTAAACATGTCTACATTATAGCAGAAACATGATTATGAGTCAATGTAATACTCTAGTATTACTAGTCCAACAGTCCAACTAGTTCGGGCAAATAATTGCGTATGGAAATATTTTTCATTTTGTCTTGCCTGGCTATTTCAAATTCGAACTCAGCAAATAACTCATTATCAGTTGACTCGTGTGTCAACCATGGGGCAAAATATTCATGATTTGGATGACTATGAAATTTTTGTTTTACTTCAGCCGACAGTGATTGGGGACGAAAATGCTTGGGTGAAACAACTGGACTAACCAAATAATTTAAGTCATTATCTTTGAACCATTGTATAGTTTGTGGATAATATAATAAATTTAAATTGCTCAAGGTATAACTCACGCTAATGTCTATATGATTTGTTTTACACCATGAGATATTGTGTTCAATATCTGTCCATTTCAATGGCCATCTTAGATATTCAAATGTTGAACCTATGCCGTCAATGCTGAAACAAAAATTTAAATTTTTAAATTGTGACAAGATGGCTTTCTGACTTTTTGTCAAACGAAAACTTCCATTAGTCACAAAACTTACAAAACAGTCGGTATTGTTGTGTGCAATCAGTTGCTCAAGTATGTAAAAATTAGTATTGCTAAGAAACGACTCGCCTCCTCTAAATGATAAAGACACAGCATTTGTGTAATCAATCCAGTTAGAGGTTTGTTCGGGTAAAATTTTCCAATCTTTAAATGCTGTAAAATTATTTTTTTTCAGCAGTTTATTCCAGGTACTACTGGCATTCCCATTACAAGATGCGCAGGCGGCATTACAAGTATTACTGGTATCAACTTTGTAATGAACAGTTTTGTTTTTGCCTTGGAGACTTTGTTCTATCAATTGTTCAAGATCAATATTGCTGAAATGGTCCAACGTTTCATTTTTTATTTGACGGTCACTTTTTAAACCGTTGTCCTCCAAATGCCAACATTTTTTGCATGACATTGGTCGTTGTTTTGCCAACATTTTTTGTTGAACTTCTTTCAAAGATTCTTCTGCTGACATTAAACAACACGGTGTTTGTTGCGGATATTCCATGGCATAGAAAGGAAGAACACAAAAAGTAGGATGTGAAAATCCTTCAGGTGGTCTGATCATACTATCCAATTCGGCGTAGACAAATTCAGGAACGTCTAGACTGTGTTGGAATTCAGAGAACGGTGGCCAGTCTGGGCCAGCCACTGTATCATAATCTGCCTTGGAAATATGAGCGTATTTTTTCATATAATATGAATTTCTGTAATATTAAAACTGATCAGGCCAGTCTCTAAACAAGGCATGTTGTATATTGCCCCCTACAAACTGGTTGAAACTTTTGTGCTTGACTTCGAGTTCACCTTCGAGTGGTGCCACTCGTTTGAATGCTGAATCCATCTGACCCATGTCATGGAACTCCATGATAATCATCCATTCTGGCATGTTGGCTATGCTACGGAATCCCATTTTGCATCTTGTGATTCTGTAACTTTCCATCCGGCCTTCTGAGATCAAATGATCAAAGAAACTCTTCATTCCTGTGACCCATTCTAGATCTGTTATGTCACCTTGTTTGTCTGCCCAAATTGTGTATAAATCCATGTTAACCTCTTTCTGGAAAATAATCTTGCATAGTACCTTCTCGATGTACATCACTGGTAATGCAATGCAAGCCACCATCCCAGAAATATCTGTGTCTAAAGTTCACAATATGTGGAGTCACTCCGTGTCTTTCTAGTGCATCAAATACCTGTTGGTTGTAGTTGTTGCAGATCACATTCTTTTGATCTACTACCAACATGTTGACATCAAACACAGTTTCTTCTACATATCCTACCCAATGACTCAACCATGACTCAACAAATTCAGTAAAATCATCATTGAATTCTTGCCCTGGTACCCACCATTTGCCAGCATTCTTGATTTTGAGTTTTTCAAACTCGGGTATAGCATGCCAACTTTGTCCGGGCAAATAAACAACTTCCCAGTCCGGAAAGGTTTTGGCATAAGTTGGAATGTCATAGAGACTGATAATTAATCCAGGTACAACAGGACAAAAAGTACCATCAGCATGACCTCCGGTATTGATGGCATGCCAACGATGTTCGGGGTATGTTTTTGAGTACACCTGCATTTTTTTTGTTAGATCTTCATCATAGGTTCCTGATCCTTGGTATATGTCTTTGCCAATTCTAGTGGCCATAGCAGAATTAAAATTTTCAAATTCGGGCTCTGCTGAAAAAATTACATTGTTACCTTGTTGTTGAATTTCTCCCAGGACTTTGCCCCAGGTCAACATCTCCCATTCAGAAAAACTATTAGTTTTAAAATAAAATTGTTCTCCCAGCATTATACTATAATCTCTTGGGGTCATTGGGGGAGTGATGTATTTAGAGTTGTCGGGCACCAAATAATTACTAAACTCAACAATTTCTGGACGCAACACCTTCACATTAAAAGATTCTAATAATTTGATTAGTTTTTGATAATCTTCTTCGGTTTCTATGGCTATACGCTCCATAACATTGCGAACTTTTGTATCAGCAATAAAGTTATAAAATTCTGGAGGATAACTACGCCCAACTATACAGACCTTCAATGGATCCCAATGCTGATATACATTATACATTTAACTTACCCAATTGTTCGTAGCCGTCAAATCTAGTTTTGTATTCGGCCTCCTGTCCTAGATATAGATACTCATAGCCCAGTTGTTTGTAGTATGCGCACTCGTGTTCAAGACTACGTCGGCCCAGTTCTAGTTCAGGTTCATGATAGTTCCAGGCAAACTGAAGACTTTCTGCATTGCGCTGATCCCACCGCCGGCATAGACTCCAGGCCACAATGTCTGTGCCGTTTCGATACACATGTGTGTCGTTGTGCGAGTCCTGAAACTGTTGCAAGAATAAAGGCATCACACTCGCAAACTGTTTATGGGCACAGTAGTCCCGATAGATTTGTTCATAAGGCTCTAGGCCACTGGACCAGGAGAATCGTTCGGCACCGGGATAAAGTGCGTAATTGGTTTTTGATAAATCAATTCTGCAGAATTTTATTGACTTCGCCATGTTACCACTTGATCCAATTCAGACTGATTCCATGTGTCATAGTAACCTTTTGATTTGAGTTGTTCACTTGCTGTTGTTAGTTTATTTAATTTTTGAATTACCAATAATCCACAATGCCCAAAGTTCATGTGAACGCCATTAACCAATTCTACAGCATCTGGATGGTCCTCAAGGATCACATAGTTCCTTGCCATCAGCACCTGCTGGTTGTATACTTTAATTAGTTTTTCCAAGTCCTGAGCAGAAATTTTAGTATGATCAAAATAAATCACCACAACTTCTTTTTCTTCCAGTAGTGGTAGCACCTGTTCGACTGTGGTGATTAATCTTTGATGATCAGAGTGTACAATTTCAATCCGATTGGCGAGTCTGGCCTGCCTGGCATAAGGGCATGGTGACCAGTTACCCAGTCCAGGGTGAGGCTTTTCAACAAAGTTAACCATCCAGTCAGTTAACTTTTGTTCAATCTCTTGCGGGGTCATTTGAATAATATCAAGGCCATGAATCCGGCTTGTAGTATAAATCCAAACCCAATGGTGATGATGTTCAGCATGTCTTTCAAGACCACTGCTCGCATGAACAGCAGAACCAGGCCGCTCCAGAGGAACAAGATGATGTCTAAACTTGGAGTTTTATCTGATAGCCCGGTCATCAATGCTAGAAAACTGGGCAGGGTTGCACAATGCAATACAATAGCGGCAAGCCAACCCAGTGTGTCTGCACTAAGTCGTGCCAGGCTATTGGTAATGTAGTCACGAAGGGCAACAATTGCAACAGGGAAATTGAAGGGCATTAACGTTCTCCGTAAAAGATGTGACGACCAATTTTATCAATTCGGGGCTTTTGCCAACCCGGGCTAACATAATCTGCGTGATAATAAAGTGCGCCTTTTAAGCCAGGAAGTCTAAAGTTTTCCAGTAGAACTTTTTTAGCCACTAATTCTGATTCTGCCCACAAGGGTTGATACACTGGCCGAGTTTTATGTGTGCTTTCGCATACCCACGAGAACTGGCAGATTACTCGTTCGTAGAATACGTTTTTTTGATAGATTACTCCGCAGACACTATCGCCAAAGCGTCCGGATGCCAGTCTGTTCATTGTGACTTGGGCCACAGCAACTTTGCCTTCGAAAGGCTCACTTGCGGCTTCCCAGTAGATGTTACGTGTAAGACAATCTAGTTGACGGATTTTTTCTGTGGCCGAAACGTAACCAGCAGGCATTGATTCAATGCCCGAACGGAGTTGATTGAGTTTGTGGTTACTAACAGTAATTACTGCTAAAGCCACAATCCAAAGTCCTGTGACTCGGAAGGCTCGTAGACTCCATGTTGCGAGTTGATCGCTGATGTGATTTACTTGTGCTTTCATGGTAGTTTTACTTACTCAATTGATTGCAGAACCAGGCCAAGACCGGGTCGAAATGGTGCCGTTTTGAGGTAAACGGCGTAGTTTACTCAGTGATTTTGCACACAGGAATTGGTTCCATCTTGTGCAGATTTCTAGCACGAATTGCTCGATACTGTTTCATTTTGCCTCGATCTTTGGGCGCAGGCTCAAACCCAGCCTCGTCCAATTGCATCATGGTTTCTAGTTCTGTGTAAGTCATGCCTAGTTGTCCCTCGTCGGTGCGTCCATCGTCCCAGAGTCCGTCAGTAGGTTCTGCGTCAATAATTTCTTGGGGTAAGCCAAACTCACGACCCATGCTCCACACAGCAGTTTTCATGCAATCGCCAATGGGCGAAATATCTACACCACCGTCACCGTATTTGGTAAAAAATCCCACACCAAAGTCTTCTACCCGGTTGCCTGTGCCCACAACAATACCACCATAACTTTGAGCAATTTGATACAGGGTCATCATGCGCAATCTAGCACGTGAGTTGGCAAATGCCAAAGTTATATCCGTGCTGTCCCGACAAATGGGCTCAAGTTTCTTTTCAAATGCTGTGAACACTGGGGTTAGATCCATGCTCACATAGGTGACGTTTTTGTAGCGTTCCAGCAACCAGTCGGCCTGCATACTACTGCGATTATCTAGTTTTCGATTCTGACGGATGGGCATTTGGACTACAATGGTCTTGAGTCCTGTTTCAGCACACAGCGTGGATACCACACTGGAGTCGATGCCTCCTGAAATTCCCACTACCAAAGTGTTGATTTTGGCACTCTTGGCATAGGTCTTGATCCATTTGGTAATGTGTTTGATTCTTTGTCGGGGCGTCATTTGATCTCCGGTTTAGGCATAGCCTTTAGTTTGTTCCACATGTCTGATTTTTCCTTGCATTTTTTCTCTAACTTACGATATCTCGCACCTAACTTACGCAATTGATCCCATTCCTTCTCCATTTCAGGATTGGGTGTTAGGATGTTGAGACGTTCTTCAACCCGCTCCATCCAGGCTTTCATACTTTTGTCGCCTATCACAAGATCAGCGTTCTCACCTTGGATAACGACTTTGCCGCCAGGCTGTATGTTTTGTCCAGAAAAACTATACTGGCCAGCAGTGGTATTGGTAGTCCAAACAGGACTGCTGACATTAATACCACTGCCAACATTTACATTAGGCACAGCACCGTAGTAGGGGTCGCTGGTGCCACTACTGTAGGTCAAAGGCTCAATGGGTGTAAGACCCATTTGCCCAAAATTAATTGGAGAAGATACTTTAAAGTCTTCTACTCTTGTGTTGAGTTGGGCAATGTATTCGTCGAGACTGATTTGGTCATTAGCCATGTGCCGTCCTTTTGATCTATCCATTCAATTGTGTCGCCCACTTGCCAACCAAGTTGGGCACACAATTCAAGACCCAGATCCAAGAGTAACTCTCCGGGATGGTCTGGATCTTCAACCACTTGTGCTGTTGTCATTACTTGGCGGCTAGGGCTTCTTTTTCTGCTGTGATTTCTTTACGGCGTTCTTTGATGCCTTTGGTCATTTCTTGTAGTGCTTTGCGGGCACGAGCAGCCGCAGCCTTGACACCTTTGGAGGTGAATTTCTCGTTTTCGGCGAGGTAAGTTTCGTAGGCGGCTACGATTTGTTCATGATTGGTCATTTGATTTCTCCTTGATTATGACAATATCTACTGGGGGTAGATCTTCTATGTTGGCAATTGATTCATACGCATGATTGTTTAGTTCAATCACACGAACTGAGCGGTTGCCTATCCATTCCGTCAACAGTTGATCCTGTTGCCAAACTGAGTCCGATTCGGCACTGCCCGCAGACAGCAAGGCCTGGTGCCAAGTAACAACAATTGGTGTAGTAGACATAGTGCTATTATATACGCCTACACGCGGTATGTCAAGATTATTCTATTGAAATATGGCGACGTTGCCATGTATCCCAGATAGTTATTTGATCCCAGTTACCACGCCAACTGATTTGAAACAGACTGAGACTACGTTGGTCAAACAATCGCATACGGCCACCGGCAATGGATGCTGATGCAGTAGGGTTTCGTTTTTGCCAATCTCGTAATCTCTGTTCGGCTTGTGACTCGTGGAGTACTATGATATAGAGAGCCTCGCCCTCGTTCCGATTATGTTTTGCCATTAAGTAGGGTCGCAGTTAGTGGACCTCATTATTATTTACACCAAAACAATATTTTTGGTCAAAAAGAAACGGCCTCTAGGGCCGTTGCTTTGGAAAGTCATCCGCTTAGGCAGTGACTTTTGCGTCTACTGATTTAGTAGACACTGTGGCCTTGGTGGCCTTTACCATGATCTCGCCCTTCTTGGCGACCTTGGTCTTTTCGGCCAACTTGTTGGCCACTGCAAAGCCTGCATCACCTGAAGTGATACCTTGCTCTTGCAAATACTGCAAGGCTTCCAACTTGCTCATTGCCTGGGGCAACTCAACCAAGTTGATATTGGTACAGTTGTTCTTGCTCAAGATTTTCACACGAGCAACCAAGTCGTTTGCAAAACGAGCCTTGGTAGTACCATCCGGGTTTGTTGCAGTGCCCGCCACTGTAAAAAGTTTTTCCGATGCCATTTTAAATGCCTTTCAAAGTGCTTTAAGTTTCAAAAAAATGTTGCTGTTAACAACATATCTAATTGTAACAGAATGGATGTTTTTAGTCAACCAATTCTGCCACAAAAGATTGGGGAGTTTTACCAAAATTAAGATTTTGGCTCAAGTGGTTGGCCGATTTTTTTGCCTGATAGCAACAGGTTTGCCACCGAAACAAACAGGCTCAAACAACCATACGTCATATCACCTTTTGCGAAGTAATCTGCGGCAGTCATCAATGCAATACCTGACACAAAGCCAGATATGACATCTTGGTGTTTTACAAACCATGCATAGAATTTCATATTAAGTCCTTAAACATTTCTTTCCGACCTTGTTCGCCCAGAGTTTGGTCAAATAGTTCTCTGGTGCGTTGTAACATGGCGCAAGCCATCATCAACAACTCATGGCCATCATCGCACATCATGATCTGTTGATCTACAGGTGCCATGAGTTCGGCCATGCGTTTTTGTATGTCACTCACATTTTTCTTTCGTGGACCATGGATTCAAAAGTTTCCCACAGTTGTTCAAACTTGTGTTCATACAAGACGGCCACTGCTTCAACTGCTTGTTCGCCTTTCTCAGCAACCAATCGTAGATCGTCTGTTATTTTCCAGCAATCTAAAATTTGTTGTTCCAGATCAAAACGGTTTGGTGTTTTTGTTTCGGTCATTGTGCTAGTTCCTTGCTTTGTGTTTGGATAGTCTGTACACCCTTGTCAAACATTCGAGCAATACCCGAAAAGCCAACGGCACTGACTACTAGACCTAAAATGAATCCAATTATGAGTTTGCTCATGATGCGTCCTTAGATAATGCTCACACGGTTGAGTTGAGTGGAGCCGTCTCTGTGAGCCTTGACGGTTCCTTGGATAGTGTGTTTTGCACCCTTGGCCAGTTCTTGGCGGTATGCAAAAAACACAGCATGATTGTCTGGAGTAATAGCAGTGGCGTACCAAGTGTTCCATTGCTGACTGTAGTTTGACTTGATGATCTCCACGTCCAGTTGAACCTTGTCGCCGGGCTGGCCCACATGGTCGCCGGATGTTTGGCGCACACGATCTTGAACTGCTTGACGCTCTAGTGTACGAGTATGACTTTGTGGCAGACACGCAACCACAGCCAATTCCAATTTGTGTTTGACTGTATCAAAGTCATCTTCAACTGCCAGCACTTTACTGACAGAGCCATCGAACTCTGTGAGTTTGTTTTTGAGAGCACGGAAGGTAATGTCGTTTTGCAAGAACTTGCGGCACTCCTGACCCTGTGCAATATCTTCCACAGTAAGTACAGCAGGGTTAGCAAGGATGTCCACCATGATATCGCGGTTGCGACGTTTATCAATCACAGTATTACTAGACATTTCTGGGTCAACCTTGTACACAGTCTCTTTAATATAAGAGCCATTGATACGTTGTGCCGCCACTGCCGCCGCCCATACATTGTCCACAGAATGTTTCACACCCTCGGGCTTGGCACGAGACTTCCATTGACGACGTGGCTGATAACCAGCAGGCTCATCATAGTCGGCCGCGTGATCCATCATGCGAACTTCTCTTGCTGTCATATTTGTTACGTCTACAAATCCTGGCATATTAAATATTCCTAATTGTTTCGATTAATAAAATTATGATCACAACCGTTGCGGTACTCATACTGTCGCCATTTGACCTTCAATGATCTCTAGCATGTTAGCAGGGATCTTCCACAAACCACCGTCTCGATCACTGCGGACTGTGACATATTTAATAGCAATCTTAGTTACCTTGCCTGTAGCACCTGCGGGGTTCTTGGAACTAACCCAACGCACTCGAACGCCCACGTCCAGATTACGTTTGACCTGCTTGCGAAGGCTGATCTGATTGAAACGGATAGCATCGGCCATGCTACGAAGTTCTACGTCAGTCCACGTGCCAAACATGATAGCAGAATTGATTTGCTGAATAGTGCTAAGTTTTTCCATTTGGGGCTCCTGTTTTGTTACTCTATGTCCATATTATAGCAAATGGGCAATTATTGGTCAACCTTTTAAAATGTAGTACTTTCGTACACACTATTAAACAGTTGTTCTGTGGGCACATTGTGTTCCCGATAGCCTTCAACCACCATGTCAAAATAGTGCTGACTGGGCCAAGCATCCAAATTGCCGGGTTGCATAAAATAAGTTTCTGCCATCACAACACGATCTTCATGTGCCACACGCAAGGCTCTGCGATTGTAGTAAAAAGGATAACCCTCTAAACTGTCTAGACTTTTCAAGTGAAAATCGTCAATAGCCCATAGCACGCCATCCACGTAGGCGCCCTTGCATTTGATCACATCTGCGTGATTGGCAAATCTAAAGCACCTGTCAATCAAGCGAGCATGGCCAAGGCTAAGGGCGCCGGGGCATCGCTGAGACATGCCTGTCCGATTTGTGTTCATACCATAAGCAAAATAAAGCAAAATATTACCTTTGAAAATCTACAAGACGTTGCACAAGAATGCCGTGTTCAGCATCCATTTCTTCGTTACTAACATAAAAGTCAGTACGTGGATCCCAGTACCGGCCCTCTCGAGGATCATAGTAGAGCACACGACCCGACGCATACATGAACGGACCTTCAAGCCCTTTGCGGGGGCCATATTTTTGGCGCATCATGTCTGTTTCAAAACGATCTGCAATTACCTTGTATCCCATACTGGGCTCCTTTTTGCTGTCTATGCGTATATTATAGCAAATGGGCAATTATTGGTCAACCAAAAATATGGTAGTACTTGAGTATTACACTTTGAAATACGTGTAATGACTGTCTAGATTCCATGTGGCCATGTCAACTGGGGTGCCATCATATGTTTCAAGTTTAATACCCAAGGATTGATAGCGTTGCCAAAACCAATAAATGTCCGGTGTAGTTGAACCCAACTTGGTTGAGTTCAACTTCTTGTGTTTTGTGGCACTCAAGCGACAAGTTGGGATATCAAGTGCTTCTCCAATTGTGAGACGGTCACGCAACAACAAGTCACGAGCCACCCTGGCCGGAATCACATGCTCAAACTCTGTTTTGACACCAGACCGTAGACCTTTTTCAAAATAGTGAGCGCCAATGTTTTCTTTAATTGCATAGTTTTGATATCGACGCAAAGCAAACTCTATGTCGTCGCGAAGCAATCGTGCATATTGATCTTCAACAGTGTGTGCTTTGTATTTTGCAACAGCATCAGTAATTTTAGTTACAGCCCATCGATATGTTGCATCATAACTAGCGCCGCCACGCTTGACCGGTGTGAGTTTTGTTTGCGTGAACCCACCGACACGTTCCATTAATGTAGTCATATTAGAACAAGTCCTTGGCATCAGGTGTGTACACCGAGAATGGTTGCTTGGGGAACTTAAACCCGTTGCCTTGCTGAGGCACCCACGATGTTATCAGTTGATGCCACAAAAACGAAATACCTTGAGCAACATTCTTGTTATTTTTAGGGGCAGTGGGCCACAAGTGCGTTGGGTTGCCTCTGTTGGCTTTGTTGTAAGCATTGATTGTGGCCTGATGGGCCTGTTTCCAAAACTGTCCCCCGGCGTCAAAATTAGCGCCAAACAAATCCACACAATGCTGAGCCAAATCTTCAATAGTGGCGTCATCCCATTCAATGTCTTGTTGCTGACACAATTTAAGCAATTCCATGATAACAGGAATTTCCTTAGTGTTAATGTGTCGTTGTTGCAGGTCCACAACATATTTGCCATATACCGCAAATCGTTTAACAGTATCAACTGAAATGCTTTCGTCAGCGATCTCATTGAGACGACTAATGGCACCCGGTTCTTCAGTGTCATTGAACTTTTCAGCAGTCAAAAACATACCAGCGTCAGCAATTGCTTTCCACTTGGCATGGGCAATAACCCACTCCGGTTCAGTAACACCGTCAACTTCTACACCATAGATCATTTGTACCCAAATATCAATAATGTCCAGTGGCTTCTTACCTGCATTCTTGCCCACTGTGGTGTTGTTGTTAATAAAGTTACCACGAATCTCGCCACGGCTTACAATGTCGTAAATGTTGATAGGTACTTCAACATCGTCAAAGTTCATGCCCAGACCATGTGTGGCAATCAAGTAAAGTGCAAGGCTAGTGTGCTGGCCATCCCACGCACCATAACCAGCGGTGCCAACAGCATACACCTGAATAGGTTGTGCTTGGTATGCACGGAAGTTCTCGATAATGGTGATAACCCACTGCAAGTTAGGTTCTCGTTGCATGGTGGTGTCAATTTGAATGCTTTTAAGTTTGACCGAAATGCTCTTGCACAAACGAAACTTGGGATCGTTAATGCTTTTGAGTCCGGGGTTGTTCTTTTTAAATGTTGCTAGTGCTTTGGTGAGTTTGGCTTGATGGTTGCGGCGTGCTTGTACTGGCAATGCGGCAACAGTGTCGTTGTAGCGTTGCACTAGGTCAACAAGATTAGAGGAGGAGTTTGTGTAGCGGGCATTCTTTATAGCCGCGTAGGTTTGTGTGGCAGTTGCCATGATGTTTCCTTTTGTTCGTAACCATTACAATACTGTGACCCTATGTCACAGCGTTGTTTATCGGTTAGCCGGTAGGATTCACTACCATGTTTCTAGTATACACTAGAAATCTTTTTGTGTCAATATTTACGGTACAAGTTTTCTTAATCGGGTAACAAAATTTTCATACAGATCGTTTCCTAGTTCACGTGCAATTTCATCAGGTGACTTTCCAGATTGAATTAATTCAATGATGTGATCTTTAGCATCGGCTTTATTTGTAAGGCCTTTCCATGCAATTGTTACTGGATTATTAGGATCTTTAAGATAATTAACAAACATGTCTTCGGCTTTGTACCTATCCGTTAACTCTTGTTGTTTTTTAGCAAGTTCTTCAGGTGAAGGGTTAGAGGTTTGATTGACCTCTGTAGAAATTGGAGATCCATCTGTGCTAACCCTATAGAGGGACATTAATTCTACTTCAAATTTAGTCGTTCTGGCGTCAATGAAAGGTTGGAACCTAGAAAAATACAGTCTATTTTTTTTATAATCTTTGCCGGCCTTGGCAAGATTAATTAAGGTAGCGGCATCACTGATGCATTTACGTGCTCTACTGTCAAAGTTTTCTCTAGTAGATTCAAACTCAAGTTCGACTTTTCTATTTTGTACATCTCGTAAAATGCCAATTGTTTGCACCTGTTGAAGGTCTAGTCTTTCATTTAGTTGCATGCCGTTACCCTTTGTTCTAAAATGTATTTATTTTAGAATTCTTACCGCTACCTCTTGATGATCACTAGCATAGCCAATATACTCATATTTAACGCCATGCATTTTACAATGCTCTTGCCAGGCCCGGTATTCATGTTTCTTCCAAGTTGGATGATTCCAGTACTCGTTAAACAAAATCACAGTACCTGGCACAATCTGTTTTGCAAATACATCCAAAACTGTCTTAGTTGGATCATACAAATCTGCATCTAGATGCAACAATGCAATTGGAAACGAACACTCACTAGCAAATTTTTGTGCTGTAAATTCTGCAATACCAGAATTATCCCATGCAGGCTTACTGCCAAACCAACCTTTTACCAGTTGACAGTTTGGAAGTACCTCAGGCAACTCCTGTGCAAAATGTCCTTCTGCCAAGTCGTTAAACTTTTCTGGCAATCCTTGCCAACCATCAAAACCATAGATAGTTTGATTGGGTAACCAATATGCAAACTGATTCAGTGTGCGACCAGTTGCAGTACCAAACTCAAGTATTAATCCTGTTTTTAACAAAGCGGGATCAAGTTGTGTGTTAGTGACCCACTCATACAAGTCGTAGTCAGTTACACAATCCTTGAGGTCTTCAAGACCTTTGGTTTCCATGTAACGCCAAGTATCAACTGTGGCTAATTCCCTGGCCACACGTCGAATGTTCATGACATCTGTGTTGAATCCTAAACCTTTGAGTAGTTCGGAGTTTTCGCCGTAACGTTGTCTTTGTAGTTCAACGTCAAGGGCTCGGTGGTTTGTTTTATTCATTGTCAGTTCCTTCAGTTTTCACAAGTCCGCGCTTTACGCCCACCAACGAGTAAGCGGCCGCAATCACATGAGCAAATTTCTCTGCTTCTGTTTGAGAACCCTCAAACAGGATTGTGAACATCTTGGGATCCGGTTGTGTAGAGTCGTAAATGCAGTTGGGGTTACCAACATTGTACTTGAAATGTTTGTTGCGAGCAAGACAGCGAACGGTCATGCTATAAGAAGTTTCATCTTTGAAAACGGCAACGGTGTAAGTATCGCTCATAGTAGTCTTTCTGGCCTAAGCCGATAAAGTTAAAAAATGTGTTAATTGCTAACACAGAACAAAGTATACTATAGGCGCCATTAAAAGTCAACCTTAAATGGCAAAATCAAAAGTAATACTCAAGTACTACTTTGTTACATTATGGTAAAGAATCTCGGATCACTGTCATGATCTTTTCTTTGAGATTTGTTGTGTATACTTTGTCTGGAACAACGAGACCTGATAACTCAATAACTTCGTCCCCGGTGACGGTGACATTAAAGCCATCACCTGCTGGTTTGGCATGTTTGATTGCAGTTGCTTGATCGATCATAAACGCACCATCATCACGAACCACAATGATTATGTCAGCCACATCCTTGGCATCTATTTTTTTCTTTTCATTTGTTCCGTGACTGTTGTTGAGTTTGATGGGATAGTTTTTTCTCAACCGACCTTTTTTGGTGTACATTCTAGCACTGAGTTGACTTTTTAATTCAACTGAGATTGAGATATTGTGCCTGGGCCAGTCAAAATCTTTGTGGTCTTGGCCAACATAGACAAGGTTACCATTGCTACATTTTTCTGTGATGAGTTCACACACCAGTCCTTTTAAAAAACGCCATTGCCTGCTGTTGAGATCGTCAAGGCTGTTGCCGTATTCAACAATGGTTTGCCAGTCAAAGGCTTTGAGGCCGTCGATGATATTTTGGTTCATGTGATTAATATTTTATCTTTATTCACTCGGTCACTGTAGTAGCAATGACCAAGAGTGCGTATGGTGTCTGCGGCAGTTTGTGGTGATGCCTCAAACATCGCACGTATGTCGTCTGTAGTTATTCCATCCGTGGCGTTGACCAAATAGATTTCATAGTGACGTTGGCTGTTGTATCTAGCACGAAGCAACAGATGATTCACATTAGGCAGTTGGCTTGGCACAGGCTTGCCGTTGAGTTTGCCCCACACACGGCGTTGTTCGTCCTCGGTGACGTTGCCCACATATTCCAAACCCAAATTATCCCAAACCACAACAAAAGTACTTGTACTCATGCGACTCTCCAATTTGAGTCTAGTATAACACAAGGATATTTGTGTGTCAATCTTATCGAAACTGTTGTTTTATGCTACGAACACAGCGTTCAATAGTGCTGGCCCATTGATCCTGATCGTAGGTGGTGGGGCAGTGATCTCGCGAAGAATTGGTGATGGCAACAATGCACTGGTTCACTGTGAGATCAATCAAGTGATTCAATCTATCTGCTTCAAAGGTCCGGCTGAAGCCTGCTTGCTCAATTAGTTTTTGCTTTCGGTTCATTTTTCTTGTCAATTACAGGTTCTATTTTTGGGGGTTGTTCTAGTTCTTCTGGGGTGGCAAATCTTGTGGGTGCGCTGATCCATCCAAAGTTCCAGCCCAAGGGTTTCCACCAACGATGTATGATGTTGTTGGCAATCACTATGGCTACCAATACCACAATAAACCCCAGTGCTGTCAATATACTTCCGGCCAAAAATACAGCCGCTTGATCCATGTCCATGTTTATTCTTCCTTGAAATTAAAATATTCTTCTACTCTGCTTCGAGCCTCAGTAAGGCTGGGTGCGATCACTGTGACAAAAGCCTGATCGCCTAGTATCTGCATGTCCCAGGGCACCTGGCCACGAAAACTAAATGTTTTAGGCACAGTGACTTGAACTTCAAACTCGCCCAAGTTCTTGATTCTTTGCATGGTTATGTCAAAGTCAATCATCTTGATTCCGGGGCAAGCCGTTTGAATGTTTGTCACGCGGCTGTTCTGCATCTTGGAACAGGCGTTTTTCTTGTGCGGTCAACTCGCTGAATGTTTTTCTTGGGTTGCCACACAAGACACAACCTGGTTGTCCACAATCCATGGCATGATGCTTGGCGAACTTGTGTGGCTCTTTTACATCCATACCATGTGCTCGGGCAATCTTGGATTGCTTTCGAATAGCATTTTCGTCACGTTGAATACGTAGATTTTTCTTGTCTCGTTCTTGGGGTGTACGCATAATTTTACTTATAACCATTTCATTACAAATGCCAGGTAGTCACGCTCGCTATCAAAGTAGAAAATGTAATCTCCGGGGCGGACGTCTGAACTCACACTGACCAATTGCCATCGCCATTCTGCAGTCAATGACTCTTTTGACCAGGCCAATATTTCTTCCAACACGCCATAGTTTTTTTGAATTCTACAGGCATGATTGAAACTGTCACCCAGTCGGATTGTGTCTTCAGCAGTTTTTATAGCCATCGGAGTTTGAAGTATATAGCGTCCCGGCTGTGCTGGAAAACAAAATCCATGTAGTCTGATGTGGGGTGTGTGGTATAGCGTTCGCCAGGCAGGCCAAATTCTTCAATGGTCCAGATGCATACTTCGTCCCACTTGGAGATGGTGTCGCCTTTTCGCCAGGGTATTCTTACTGTATGTGTCATGACCATCGGAGTGCAAACATTATAGCATCACGCTCGTGCATGAATTTGAATTCTCGATCTGTTCTAGTCCAGGGCCTGAACCCTGCTTCTGTTTTTGCTATATTTTCAGTGAGCCAACGCATGATGTCTGGCCCGTATGCATCTTTTCGTGGAGTCACACAATGCACACACAGACTAAACATCCTAGCAGTTTCAGGTAACATGTGTTGTTTCATCAAGTGTGTTGCCATTTCAATTGGTAAAATGTGGCCATGGCAGGATTGCTAAATGCAAACACCACGGCTCGAGGCGATGTGTGTGATCCAAAGTTGTCATCCCAGGCCGGCACGTACTGCCATACATAGTCTTGACCCTGAATCAATCCGGACCATTGCAATTCATGGCTCCAACGTATGCCGTCGTCGGGACTGGCATGTTCTATGCGTAGTTCATGCTCGAACATACCTTATCGCCATCGTAATGCAAAGTGTGTTGCGTCTTTAGTGTTAGAAAATTGAAATTGATATCGAGGCTCGGTCTTAGTCCAAACTTGCTCCATATCAATTTGATAGTCTATACATTGTTCATTAAGCCATATGCCCGCATCAATTGCTCGATCGGCACCTTCAACAGTTATAGTAGTCATATCGTATTGTAACACATTTATAATTTGGAGTCAACTTCTTGCCAAGTATGGTCACCCATGTACTTGACCTGCGTCATGTATTCATAATCCTCCGGCACTCCGGTATTCCAGTCATCAGGACCGCTATGTACCAACAGAGTTTTTTCATACCTCTTGTGCCAAACCAACCAATAGCAGTTGCCCATGACAATCTGAAAATTGTATTCTGCGGCATATACTGCGTCAGTTACTTCTAGTCTGCGTCTAATGTCATCTGCCTGTCGTTGTAGAACTGTGACCATTTCCATGATACGATCATATTCTTGCTGGGCATACATCCTGGCATGATTGATCATGAGATCTTTTTGTTTTTCAACAGGTATTAGATCAAACTTGGGTCCTAGTGTGCTGGTGGCGTAAGGTGTTACATTACGATTAAAAAAATGCACCAAGGTATTGCCGGTTGCAACATCAAAACTGTCCCGGCCTTTGGCGGAGTTGGATTCTTCCATCAGTCCCAGAGATTCTGATAATACTTGCCAAACAAGCGGAAGCCGTTTTGTATACGTGCTTCAACCACTCGCATGCCTTCATAATCGCACTTGTATGTGTCGTTGGGACCACGTCTCATTTCAGAGAACTTGTGTTCTCCCTTGGGTACCTCGTTGCCATCTTTGTCTACTGGTACCCACAGCATGTCGATCTCGCCTGAACGGAACTCATCTTCCCAGGAGTCATCTGTTTTGCAAGTAAATGCAAAGATCATTTCATCCAGCACATATTCCCAACGAGCAAAGTGATTGGCATCAGTGTCCCACTCGTTTTCTTTGGCGGGTGCGCTGGTACTTTTTAGTTCTTCAGGAACGTCCTCATCGTCAACAAATCCTGCACCGTGCTGAGTTGTTTTCAGTTGCTTGAGCATGGGCAAGATGATGGGACTCAAGGTATGATCCATGCTCCAGGTATCCCAACGATCAATCTTTACATAGTTGATGGCCGGATGCACACGATCCAAGATCCACCGAATAGCATGGCTGACAGGTTCCAGTCGATCACTCCAGCGTTCTACCCACTCAGGATGTTCCACGTAATTGCGTTCTTCTTCAAGAGTGCGAATGCGGCGGTCGCGACTGCACTTGCTCCAGTCAGTCCAAAAGAACATGTAATCCAATATGGTGTAAGGTGAGATCCAGTGATCTCGAGGTTTGCCAATATAAATTTTCATATCCGGTCCTTTATGTGTGTAATTGAGTGTACCACCAGGCACCCCAGGCTACCAATGCTGTTACGATTACCACGGCTTCTACTATATCCCAACGACGTTTTGTTTTTTGTTGTTGTTCGTTAAGGTTGCGGTTAATGGTGTTGGCACACAATGCAATCACTTCACGAGTGTTAGCGGCTCGCAATAGGTCAGCAAATGTTTCCAATGGCTGTAGAACCGTGTCTGGTAATTCATCCAGGACAAATCCTGCCTGTTCTGCTAGTTGTTTAGTCTGTTTGTTCATATCGTATTAAGTATCCACTTGAGTTGCGTACCCGATCCAATGCCGCACGTTCACGATCTTCACCTACTACAGAGGTGTTGATATACAGCAATACCATGAGTATGGCATAAACTATGTATGACACTAGATCTCGCACTACCAATCTCCATTGTCAACCCAACCACGTATGGTCAAAAACAACCAACTTGCCATGTATGTGACCTCATTGGGACTGGGCCACTCAGTATTGCGTTCGCAACGTGCTTGTGGCACCCAGCGCCAATGCAGTGGGTTAAGCGTTACAATGATGCTGACACCACTGTAACGCAACCATTTTAGATATCCACTGTTTTTAGTTGCCATTGTTCTGCCTGTTGTTCATATCCATCATAACCACGTGGGTTACACACCACACGGCACGAGCCAATCATGTAGTCAAACTCATGATGAGTGTGTCCATGTGTCCACAATTTGATTTGTGGGCGATCAAGGATAAACTGATCCAAGTCGCTACTGTAAGCACCATTCACCATGGTTTGATCTGCATACTGTGGGTGAGTACTTGATCTGCTAGGCGAGTGATGACCAACAACCACATACCGAGCAGTGGGGTCAGCGTCAACTGACTCCTTTACAAACTTCACCATGGCCCGGTGTTCTTCCACACTGATTTCGGGACTGAATCGGCCCTCACGTGTGTGGTGTTTGCCTTCGCTGTCCTTGTAATGCACAGGATAGCGACTGTCCCGGATGATTCTAAAGTCATTCATGTAACTGCGAATGCGATACAAGGTGTCTGGATCTTCCTGATTCATATCGGTCCATAGAGTACCACACAAGAATGTGACATCGCCGATAGTGATTGACTCTTTTTCTAGAATGTGCAAATTGGGCAAGTAGCCCAGCACATCCTTTAGATGTGCAAGAGCAGTGCCAAAGTCACCATGGTAGTATTCGTGATTGCCCACAATGTAAATCACATGTGGGAATCTTGCATGACAGCGTTGAAAGAAATCATGAAAGCGATTGCTACGATATTCTGGGCCCATCACGCCGTATGGATCACGTTGTGTGATATCATGGGCCACGCAAATGTCGCCAGAGAGAATCAGGACTTCAGCACCTTGATCATTATCAAAGTCCAAGTCTCCAAATTCTAAATGCACATCGCTAACAAGTGAGATTTTCATCCAAGTCTTCCATTTGAGATTTAAGTGTCTTTACTGCTGTTTCGTCGCCGTCGTATATGGCGGCAGCCTTGTTGGGATAACGCAAACGAAATCGTTCTACAATTTCTTTTAAACTGTAACCCTGGCATACAAAATCTTTAGTAATAGCATTATAGCAGAAATATTGGTTTTGGTCAACCTCTACTGTGAGTGCTATCAGCCGGTCCTGGGCCAACTTTTCCATGATACCTGACAGTTCCGAATCAACTCGAAACTGGAGTCTGCGAGATATTATCCAAACAAATAGCAAAAATAATATAACACCAAATCCTACTCCGGTAAACATGGCAGTAATGATAGTTTCCAAGTTCATAATCTCTTTTCCTTGCATTTATTTACTTGAGCGGGCGGCTAGGTATTGTTCCCATTGCACCCATTTATTCTTAACTAAAAATCCCCAATCACGTTGTTTGGGACCGGGACAGAACAAGGTCCAACAGGTGATATCAGGATCTAGTTCAATACGGTGGTAACTGGTGGCTCGATTAAAACGGAAATGTCCGGCACCACGCCATTTTTGTATTTCGCAAATCTTTTGACCACGTAAATCAAAGTGCGGAACCCACTCCCAGTAACCGCCACGCAAGATCACGGTAAAGTAGGGCCAAGGATGATCATGAACCTCATCCGGATCCGATTTCAAAAACTTGTGTACAAAGATATTGAATGGGAATCGGTTTCTATCTCGAAGAAACACATAGTAGCGTTCCAAGTAAGGTTCATTGTCCACACGGTCCATAATTACACGATACCGACCCAAACGTTCAAAGAGTTTTTTAAGCATACAATTATTATACAGGATTTAGAGTTTTCGGTCAAGAAAAAACCCTACCGGGGGTAGGGTTTTGTTCAAGTGTCCAGTCTGAATTGGACAGCGTGTCTAAATTAGACCAAGCCCATTGCCATTGCTTTGTAGCCGGCTGCAATGATTTTGCGGCTTGGCTTGCCAATTGCGTATTCAGTTACGCGAACACCGTTGCCGGCCTTGCGTGTGTTAGAATACACAGCAAATCCGTTTTGACGGATACGTGACACTTCAGCACTCAAGTTGCCCACGCCAAAACGCTTCTTGGCTTCAGCAGGAGTCAATGTCTCGCCATTGTGTAAAGCGGTGAAAACTTTAAAAGTCTTAGTTTCTGGATTAAAACGCATATAAATTACCTTTCATGTAAAATAGCCGTTGCGTACAGCATTCAACAAGTATAAGGCATCTTGCTGATAAGATCAAGCGTTTTTGACAAGACATTTGCCTAAACTTGCACATAAGGTAAATAAAAGTAATCATTTGGAGATGTTATGAGCACAGATTTTTTAAGAAACTATATTGACATTATCAAGGAAGCAGAACAACCCCGAGTTCAACTTGATGAAGGTATTATGGATATGTTAAATCCTTATATCAAAAAAGCAGCCAATGCATTGATGGGAAAGTTAGACCCACAAACAATGCAAGGGTTGAAACAAGCATATGACCAATCAGGTGGTGATAAGAATAAGTTTATGTCGGCTATTGGTATCACACAACAAGATTTAGCACCACTTGCAAAAGGTGGACAACCGGTTGCTGAAGAAGCAGGCACATTTTTTGGGACAGGCTCTAGTTTAAAGACTAAGGTATTAACCGGTCTTTTTAATATTATCCCATTGGTTGGTTTTACAGATTTACTAACAGGTGGTACTATCGGAAATGCGTTGAATGCCGCAGGACATGATATTTTAGCAACATTGTTTTATATTGTATCAGCGGTTCTAATATGGGGTGTTGGTCACTACGACTTTGGTGATCTGGATAAAAAATCCCAACAACTTCCGCCAGATACAGGAATGTAAAAGGTATAGGAAGTTTACTTAAAAGGCTCTTCGGAGCCTTTTTTTGTCAGCGTAAACCAGGGTCAAGGCGTTATATATACATGAAACAAATCTTGATCATTGTCGCCATGGTATCCGTCACCGCTTGGGCCCAGGTGCCTGTTCACGTGAGCACCGATCATTCAGCCCGTCCGCGAGTGCCAAGAATCAAACTTTTGCGCAGTAATCCTCACAGATTCACTGCCATTCGGTTGCAAGGTACCGATCCTTATGATGCACCGGATGATGATTTTCTGTGTAGCAGTAGCACACGCAGGCCCAAGGTCACACCACCAACCGACCCGGTGGATGACGAGGTCTCGGATTACGTGACTGTGAGACTGGCAGTGGCTCGAGCAAGAGCCATGGCTCGATACCGAGAACTCCACACCTAAACTTCTGTAATTTTAGTGTAACAAAGGTTGTGATAAATACCTTTGCATAAACATTAACGGCGTAGATTATGTTACACACCATTACCACCATTACTGAAGACTTAGAAACCCTGATCAAGGATGACCCTGTACGTCCCGAAATTCCCATGACCAAACGGGTAAACGAGAACAGCAGAATCTACATGTTGAAGGATGGGGATCAAACCCAAGCAGTGACCTGTGTTAAGTTCTTGCAAGCCATTCCAGCCGCAGTAGACGACCTGGCCGAGTTGGTGGGTAGTGCTACTACCGCAGTATTTTACACTATTTGGAGTTATACCGCAGGGGCAGGGCGTGAGTTGATTGTGGAAACACAGAAATCGATCAAGTCAGAGTTTCCTGAAATTCAAACCTATGTGACTTTGAGCCCTAAAACAGAAATGGCTCGACGCTTTCATTTAAAGAATGGTGCCGGCGTCTATAGAGAAAATTCAGATACCATCAACTACATTTACAAGTAAGTTAGGACCACTGTAGGGCCAGCATTGTGGTTTCTTGGGTCTCGTCCAAGTCAAACCAAAGTTCTCTATTGTAGCAGTAAACCCTAAAACCTTTTTCGGTAAAGAACTCCACAGCCGCATCTAACAATGCAATGCGATCTGTTTGGTCCCAGTTGACATCTTTTACTTTTTGGTGGAACTCGTCCACATAAGTTTCAGTCACGTAGTTGGTAAACCACTCTGGCGAATTCTTAAAAGGAAACTTCATGCCACGCTCTTGATGTGTTTACAGTCGCCGCGGAACTTAAATCCTGAGCAAGTACAAGAATAGTTGCCATTGAGTTCGATTACTTTGTATACGTCACCTTTGCTACCCTTAACTTCAATCACACGTCCTTCAGGGACTTCGGGTTCTACTGAAGTTTTAAATTGCACGTCATTGACTTGGAACTTGCGTCCGCGAACGTCGATGCGTATGGGGTTTTTAAAAATTTGAATCTTGCCCTGCCCAAAAGGCTTGTAGGCAAACATTTTACTCTTGCTGTCGTCCAGCAGGTAAACATGATTGGGCGAGAGTGCGCCTGCAAATACAGTTGTTTCTGCAAACCATTTCATAAGGACATGATCCTTGCTAACACTTCGCGGGCTTGTGCAAAGTTGGTAATAGGTAATTCAACAGGTTCCCAGTTGGGATAATTCTGTGTCCAACTAATAATCCAAACTGGCTCACTCATCACATGCTCCAAAAAGTTTCTGATGAGGGTGAGCAACAATTTGGGGTGTTAACATCTTCCTCAAATTCTTGTCCGGTCATTAAGTTAGTGCGGGTGACCATGCGTGGTCGGTAGTGGCTAGTAGCAATAATGCTAAGTTCGCTAATGTTCCAACCACCTTTGCGGCAAAGACGAGTACGGGTAGCCATTGCCGCGCCAAAAGTTTTGTATGCACGATTTTTGTTCGGGCCGTCGTTGACAATAACACCCGAACCTTTACTAACAACATAATAACTATGACTCATCTGGGGCTCCTTTATTTCAAACTATGTGCATATTATAGCAAATTGGGAAATATTGGTCAACCAAATTAGTTGGCCATTAATGTGATTTGAACGTCAATGCCTTCGTAGGTGATACCAACACCCACCGGACGACCTTCACCTGAGAAACTACTGTGTCTGCGATCGTAAGCCAATTTTTGTATTGCAAGGCGCAGTGCTTTGCCATGCGTGACTGTGGCTGTTTTTGTATAGATGTCGTTTACAGTTCCGTACATGCCAAAACCGTTAACGATATAGCGAATTTTTGTGCTATTACTAAAACCTGATACGTGTCGCATTTGGGCTCCTTTTTGCTGTCTATGCGTATATTATAGCAAATGGGCAATTATTGGTCAACCGATCAAAAAGTAGTACTCTAGTATTACTTTAGAAAACCGTGTTTTTGCAAGATTTGCAGGGCACGATCTGCACTTTGTGCCCAGGAAAAATCCTTACGTATAATGTGGCTGTTTATAACGGCTTCTTGATGCAGATGCTCATAATTCTTGCGGGCTTCTCTTAGTGCTTGCCTGAGGCTGTCAATGCTAGGTTGAGCCCATTTGCCCCAGTCACCGTCCGGTGCAGGATAAAAGAACTGATATTCTTGACAGTTCACCGGAATCATGTCAAACGCCACTGAGATCACACTGGATTGAATGTGTTGTAAAAATTCTGTATGAGCACTGTACCAAGTGGTGATAATAGGCAAGCCCACTGCCGCGGCTTCAATTAGCGGCAGGCCCCAACCTTCACCTTTAGAAGGCAAAACAAATATGTGACTTTGTTGGTACAGGTCAGCCATGTCGTTGGCTGTGATAGATCCCCACATCACACGCACATTGGTCAGACCCATCTGTCCAAGCCACCTGGTGATTTCGTTGTACTTGTCTTCTTGATTCATAAAGTGATTGGTTTTGACCACAAGTTCAACCTCGGGATCGTTGCCGAACTCTTGTGCCCAGGCATACACTGTTTCAATGATACTTTTTCTTAGTTCGTACTTGCCAGTGATCAAATAAGTTAGAATTGGATTGTCGACTCGAGGTGCATAAGGGTGGTATTGATCTGTGTCCACTCCTTCTGGCACTACCTCACAACGTGCAGGATCCAGGCCATTAGCAACCAGCACTGATCTGCCCCATTCACTAGGAACCCAAACTTGATCCGCTGTGAGCATGGTACTCATTACTGTGGGCGGTACTCTAGTACTTTCAAACACCACCCATTGAATGTTGGTGCCTTTGAAATGATCTTGTAGGGGTATGCTCACAAAACAGATGTTGATATCACCTGGCTTGCTAAGTTTGGCTTCTGCTTCTAGTCTCTGCGGATCTTCACAGTCAAACTCTTCAACACAGGCACCCCAATGGCTCACACGCCGCAGTGCGTCTGCAAAATTGGCAAAATGGGTACCAATACCCAAGTTGTTGCGTTTACCAATCAGTCGTATTTTCACAAACGGAATCGTTCTAGCACTGCCTGCGCTTGTGACAAGTCCTCATCAGCATCTGCTTCTAGTAGTTCTATTTCTTGCACAGCCAATTCAGATTTAGCCGCATGAATCAATTCTAGTGCATATCTTAGATCTTCATCAGATGCCCAGGATAAAAAGTCCTCCATATCTGCGTCCGAACTGTTCAAGATAAAATCTAAATTTCCTTTGTCCCAATTGTTCATGTCAATTCCTTTGTTAAACCGATAGTGCATTATAACACATGTTTGTGTCACAGTCAAAGTGCTCGTGTATATATGGATCCGCCAACCATCTGCATCATGTAAACTGTTCCGTTGCCCTGGTAAATGGTGCCAATATCAATGCTGGCACCAATACTGTTGAGCATTGATGTAAAACTGGTATGTTTGTATGTTTCAAACGCACCGTTGACCAAGCGATACAAACCGGACCCATTCCAGGCGCCGGAAAAATAATACAAGTAATTGGATCCATTGGCCACGTATGTTATGTCATATTGATTGTGATAAATCGAATCAACTGTTGTGCTGTAACTCCAAGTATTGTTGCCTGAATTCAACCATATTTCCTTCCTCCCCGGAGAACTTGGTGCCAATGGATTAAATACCAATATTAAATCTTTGTAGCCATCGCCATTGACATCTGCTGTGGTACTCATCACAAGATCAAAAGCCGTGGCATCTTGCCCAGACACCCCTTGTTGACTTAGCAGATTTAGATTGCTATCGTATACATTGATATTGGAAGGATGGCCTAACACTTGGTTATTGTTGCCCAGTAGCACAGCAATATTTCCACTGGTGCCGTCGCGGATCACACTACAGGTGCTAAATGCGTTATTGACCAACAACGTCTTGTTGAGCACAAAAGATCTAGAACCTTGATTTACATAGAGTCCACCAGTTTGATATCCTGACACTAACACATCCAAGGTGCCGTCGTTGTTAACGTCGGCCACGCAGGCTCCGTGTGCAGATATCTGATCGGGTAATGTTTGTTTGGTAAATGTGCCCGCGGCTGAACCCCAGTATACTATGCTTTTGGTTAGACAACTTGAACAGTCATCAAACCCTGGGAGGAAAATATCTTTGTAGCCATCATTATCAAAATCTTCAATGAATATGTGCTGACTACCCCCATAGACATTGTTGCTCAACAGTTGCAAAGTTTTGTCTGTTAGTGTGCCATTGGCATTTTGTATTAGTACATAAAGATAAGCAGTACCTGTGCCGTTCCAGCCGCCAATGACCACATCATCTAAACCATCACCGTTTAGGTCACCTACTGCTAAATTCTTGACCACATTGTCGTTAGGTGTTACTGTACGAACAAAATTAACCGAATTACCGGTGGCTGGAGTACTAGAAGAATCGCTACTGCCCCCTCCTCCACCTCCGCCGCAGGCCGCAAGTGCTAGGCAAATTAATAAACACCAAAATTTAGACAAAATTTTCTCCAAAAGTTTAATCTTGTACTGCATTTTAACAGATCAGAATTTTTTGGTCAAACCCCAAAATTAGTACTTGAGTACTAATCTTGATTATATTAGTAGAAACCACTAGTCACTTGTGGTAAATACTGAGAAGGAGAAAAATAAATGTCACAAATGTTTATTCAATTAGTAGAACGTCTTGCTGAGATGTTCCCCAAGCAAAATTACCAATCTCGCTTGGAACAGTATTTAAGCACCAAATGCATAACCAGTGCATCAGACGTAGAGTACTGGTCACGCCAGTACGATAAAAATCATGAAAGAAATTTTGTATGAAAAAAGTTCTAAACGCAATTTGGTATTTTCTTGAAGTTGTAGGCGAGCATCGCTACCAGATGTCCAAGCGTCGCGGCCACGGAATGTACTAACATGATCGACGCTCTCGTAACATTGTTTCGTTGGGCACGTGAAGGCTGGGAAGTACATCCTTAACTTATTTTAACAGATGCAAATTTTCTCTTGGTTTATGATTTTTTGAATTGCTAAGATAAATTAAACTTTGGGGGTACAACCTTTCCATTATCATTTTATTGATTTTGGCATCTAATATTTGTTTCATTAAGTCATCAACTGACAGTTGCAAAACAATTTTAATTAGTTCCAAATCTTTAAACGGAGTCCAGGTAAGAGTATTACCGATGTGCCAGTGTTGATGGTCATTGACGAGAATATCAAGTATTTGTTGCACTAGATCAACCTTTGTAACAAACTGTTCTTGTATTTGTTTTTTATTTTTGTAAAACTTTTGAAACACACTGATATTTTTTTCTTTTAAAAAATAATTTGTATGATAATAATTGTGTTTCTTGATGTATTTTTCAATGTCAATGTCGTGCCAGGCCGCCCATAATGCAATTGTGTTTGGACCTCGAAATAAATATTCATCGCCGCAAGAACCTGTTATCAGCATGGTCTTGTCTTTCCAATGATGTATTTGATTGTAGGTCCAATGTTGGGATTTAATTTCTTTGAAATTATTGTTTAAAAACCAATCATATTCTATGTGTTCATAGTTAATTACATCAACCGGCAAATCTTGTTGTTTGATCAACGCATACAACAGCAAGGTATCTACACCACCCGACACAAACAATTTTTTTGGTAAAGAACTATAACTTATGGCTAAATCTATTGTTTTACTTAAAAGATTTTGTTCTATTTTTTCTACTGCTTGATCTAAAGATATAGTATTTTCAGAAATTGCACCAATGACATCTTGTTTGGCATATTTGATGTTGTGATCAGGAGTCAACATCACCAGGTCATCAGCGCATATAACTTTTCCATTGCCTAGTAAATTTGTAAGTGTAACAGTGGATTCATTCCACCACAGTGGAAAAGAGCGATACTGGTCATGAACAATACTGATATCTGATTTATCTTTTACGATCTCAACATAGTTGCCATGATTAATTTTGGGTTGGTTGTAACCTTTAAACCATCCATTGCTTGTTTTAGCCCACCCATCATCGTAACTGAAACACCAATTGCCAATGATTGCGTGATTAGGTAATCTTAAATCTTTATCAAGAGATAGAGTAAAGAACAATATTATATCCTTTTGTTAATGATCTTGTCGGCTAGGCCATAGTCCACAGCCTCTTGTGCTGACATAAAGAAATCACGTTCCATATCTGCGCTTAGTTCTTGGTAACTTTTTCCTGCGGTATTGTGCCGGACATAGATGTTAGTTAGATACTCTTTCATTTTTTGGATTTCTCTTGCTTGAATTTGAATGTCTGTGGCTTGTCCATGTGCGCCACCCGAGGGTTGATGAATCATGTGTCGAGCATTGGGCAGGATCATGCGCTTGCCTGCGGCACCGGCCATGGCCAATAGTGATCCCATGGAGCAGGCTTGCCCCATCACAATGGTCTGCACATCACACCGGATAAACTGCATGGTGTCATAAATTGCCATGCCTGCTGTGACACTTCCGCCTGGTGAGTTAATGTACAGGGAGATATCTTTGTCAGGATTTTCTGATTCCAAGAACAACATCTGTGCTACCAACAAACTGGCCGTGTGTTCACTAACTTCTGTGTCCAGCATGATCACACGGTCTTTTAACAGGCGACTGTAGATGTCATAACTGCGTTCGCCTTTGGCGGTTTGTTCAAGCACAATAGGTACTAAATGGGGCATGATATTCCTTGTTTAACTATAGATTGTTGCTGACTAACATAATCAGCAAAATGATCCTTATTGTATAGGATTTTTTCCTGTAAGTCAACAAATTTCTTTTGCCAGTATGCAGGAGTTTGCCCACATAGTACCTTTAGAAATTCAGGAAGGTTATGTGGTTCTGCAAGATCCAGATCTGAAATATCTTGAAAGTCCTGTGTGTAGGTTTCAAATCCACGATCATGTAACCAACGTGTGCCGCCATCAGGATCATAAATCAAAAAAGGTCTGCAACCCACAATGGGTTTGTAGATTTTTTCACTCACAAAACCGGTTTGATTAATATCATAAAACGTTTCAGTAACCACGTTGACCAAATGTCTGCGCCAGTTTCCTAGATGTCCAAGACTCACAATGTCGTTGGGAACACCATAGTGATTTCGTGTGGCATTGGGTGCAAGAGTATCATGTTCTCTATCCTGTATTAAAGTCACCACAGCCTGACCCTCGCCACCCATGCTCACAATACCCTTGCTCACAATTCCCAAGGTATCCAGTCTATTGAACAGTCGTCTTCTGTGCCAGTGCGGTTTTCGATTCAAGCACATGTAGGCTGTGTCAATTGTGCCAGCCTCTAGCAGTAGTGGTTGATCAGGTGCGTGTAAAAAATGATCAACAAACAAAGCACAAAAGTCCACTTGTCCTGCCCCTGGGTAGTAACCAATACCTGTTACCGGTCGGCCAAACTCTGCGTATCGATCAGGATAGGGAATAGCGGCATCCAACATAGCCACAAGTACTATTTGATCCCAGGTGTTATTGCGTAACCAGGAGATTACTTGTTCGTGCATTTCGTTAGTGTACCAAACGCTGTTGATCATAACTATTCGTTGGCTGCTCTCTGCAAATGGTATTATGAGACTGGCAACAATCTCTTGTTCATATTGTTTGAGAGGATATTGTTGTCCCCATCCTTGATCAAATGTTTTGATTATCATGGGAATAAAACTTCAAAATGCAGACGATTTTGCAAAGCAATTGCATGTGCTTGTTCTAATACTGAATTTAGTGCGTTGTTATCCAACTCAATCAGTTGCTGAATAACTGTTTTCATTGCTGTCCATCTAGCAGGCCCTTCCAATTGATCGTAAGATTCATCCCATATAGAATCAAAACTGCAAAAGCCCATGCGTTTCAATTGTTGAATATATCCTGGTGCGGCGTAGATGATCCAAGGCCGTGTTCCTGCAATAGGCCTTGCTGTTTTTTCTGTGGGGAAAAATGTCTGTCCTAGAGTATAACTTTCACACACAAGTTCTATATTAAACTTATGATAATGTTCTAACATACTTCGGTTATGTACCAAATGATTGCCCGGATCCCCATATTGATCTCGAACAGTTCTACCATCCAGGCTTAAGAATTTTTGTGTGGCAAACCAATCAATAATATTCTGCTGATTGTCTGGTGCCCAATCTGCTAGTGTCTCTAGCAAGCGCCAGCCTTTAAAGTTACGTATGTTCCAGGGCTCAGGCACTGGAGTACCTTCAGGAGTAAGTGCGGTGAGTCGACTGATCAAAAATTGATTGGTCCATTGTTGTTGAACTTGATATAAAATTACATTACGATGAACTGTGGCTCGTCCCAAAAACAAGCCAAACAAATATTCCTTTACTCCGCTGAAATTTTGTTCAGGTGGCAGTTGATAGTTTCTTGCATAATGCCAAAAATGACTAGGATAACTACATCTGGATTTTTTATAACCAACAGATTCTCCGCCGTTGCTCCATCGTGTGATTGTAACAGCATTGGGCGGCAAGTTGTGTTGGGTCAACCAATCATCTACTACAGACATTATGCCCAGGCGATGTAGACTGGGCCCTTCACTGCATAAATCTAATGTGATTTTGGCGTCGCTGGGCAATTCTCTTAACTGTTGTCGTACTTCTATTTCGTTGTACCATATATCGCCGCTGACTTCTATGGGTATTGTGACATTCATTGTGGTTTACTTATTGCAGAGATAAGTAATGCATGAGAGATTTAATCAACCTATTAGATTCAATTGTGGAAAGCCGTGGACTCAGTGCCCGTAAACCCGGTGAAATATATTCCCGGGGAGAAACAGTTGATGATAAAATTGTGTTTAAATCCTTGACATTTTACCCCGAAGTTGGCAGTTACGCAAATGCACATGATTTTATGGATGCTTGGATGGATGTGGAAAAAGCCGCTGGTCATCCAATTGAAAAAGTCAATCAGCCCAATGCCAGCATGAGAGCATTTGGTATCGCGGCATTTGACACCGCCGTGGGCACTAGATATCTAGCAAAGTTCACTCGAGATATCAAACCTGTAAGAACACAGAATACATTTTTCCAGACCAAAGACATACCTGGTGGCTTTGGCCAAACTGATGCTCGCGGTAGCAAAGAAAAAGCCGGTTACAAACCCAGCGATGTGCTGACCAATTTCAAGAAACAAACCCCCAAGAGTATCTTGGCACAGATTGGTGCAAAGTTCACTACAGAAAGTCCTGAATATCGGGCCGCCGCAACCATCATGAACTCGCCCACATTCCCTGTAGCAGTAGATGGTGAAGGCATGGACTTCAAAGGTTTCCGTGATTACTTTTGTGAAATGCTCCAGCCCTGTGTGTTAATCAACGGAGGTGAGGTTCAAGGCAATGCCGGCGAGGCAGCCGCATTGTTCATGGGCCAAAACGGGTTTGCAGATTGTACCGTTAGTTTTAATACCAATGTGAGTGGCGAGTTATACGACTCATTGTTGGTCAGTCCCGAAGGCAAGCAAATCAAACTGTCAAGCAAGGGTGCCAAAGGTGCCATGGCCAGTAGTGTGAACTTGTTGGTTGCTTTACGTGAACTTGAAGCCGCTGGCATGCCCGAGTTTGCTCAGAATTATCCCGAAGTTGTTGAGATCCTTAACACAATTGACCGAGGCGACCACAACTCTGGTCCGTTAAACTTGGCTGTGCAGTTGGAAATTATTACTCCGGATGAAATATCTCAAGTGATGAGTCTCAAACAATCGGCTGGCGATCCTGACTTTGACATCAAAAAAACCAAGTTATCAAAAAATCTCAAACAACTGTATCAAGATCGCAATGCAGAAGATCCCAGCAAGATAGTTCCTCTCAATCACTTGGTGAGTTCTATTGCGTATAAAGTTTGTAATGAAATCAACTTGAAAACCAACTTCTCTGAGGCAGCCGCTGACATCCTTAACCACTCGGCCTTTGTGCAAATGTACACCGATGCTTCCAAGACCAAAGATGGCGAATTTGTTATCCAAGGATTTAGAACCATATGGCCCAGCAAGTTGTTTACTCAAGTCACACTAGAAGCACAAAAGAGTTACAGTTCAACTGCCAGTTCGGGCGGCAAACTAGTATTCAATATCAACAAAGAACCCCGGGCTATAGACAACGTTGAAAAGACTGCCACTACCGACGCACCTGGTGATAACAACGCCGGGGAACTTGTGGACTATATGGGACCTGGAGTCAGTGCCGACACCTTGGATGCAGAAACTGACAAAAAACGCTTGACTGGTCCTGGCGCCAAGGCAGCCAGACAAACTCAAGCACCGCGAATGACCAAGGATGTGCTGGGTCGAAATGTAAGAAAACGCTAAGGAGTTGTTATGACAGAACCAAAGAAAAGTTCCAATCCATTTATCAACATGGCCAACGATGCCAAAAAGAAAAACCAGGAACTGCATCCTGGCCTGGGCAAGGCACCTAAAAAGCAAGGTCCCAAAGCAAACACCAAAGGCTTCGGTGGTGCCAATGTCACACGCCGAAGCGCACGTGGCGGTTAAGACCTATTTAAAACGCTGATATCATCGCACACGCCCAGAGCCAGGGCTTCCGATGCACTCAGCCAAACATCCTGTGCTGGCAACAGGTTCGTGCGTATCTCTTCTCTACCCAGACCAGTACACAATTCATAGTGTGCCAACATTCGAGCCTGTGTGAGTTCAAACTCTTTCATTGTGGCAAACAACTCATGCACTTTGCCTTCATTGTACCACGAAAACTGATGACTTAGAATACTGGTGTTGGGTGTGAGTATTCTGCGTCCATGAGTGCCGGATATAAAGATCAGCAAGCCTGCTGATGCAATAGTACCAAGACCCACAGTTTTAATTGGAATCTGCGAACTCATCATGACGTCAATCAGGGCAAAGGCCGCGCCCATGTCTCCTCCACCGGAGCAGATCATTAGTAACAGTTCCTTTTTCTTTTTCTTGGTCACATAGTTTTCGTACAAAACCCATTCCACTACTGGCTTGATGTTTTCGTCATCCACGTCACCCATGAAAACATACATGCCATTGTCGGCCAGGGACTGTGAATGATTTTGTTCCGTTTGAATAGTTTCTTGTGTGGGCATGGTCATAAAGAAAGAAAGCGGTCCGAAGACCGCTGTTATTTATAGGTTATTATCTGACGACTGTTTGTCCAATCACTGCGCCGGGTTTGGCCAGTGCTTCTGTGCGTTTTTGCCGGTACTCAGCATTGTCCACATCCAGTAACTTCACAGGACCTTCAGTGGTGTTGACTGTTGAGGCCGGTGCTGGAGCATCAGAGCGTGGTCCGATTTCCTCTTTCAATCTACGATCTGCGGCCTCTGCTTCCGAACGTTGACGTTGAGTCTCACGCTCAAGGTCTTGCTGTGCCCTTGCGGCTCTCAAGTCTGCTTCACGCTTGCCCTGCGCACCTTCACGCTCTTTACGCAAGGTGTTGTTCTGTGCCAGTGGGTAACGTAGCAATACATAAACACGATACACACGACCATCAAATGTGGCCTGACTGTCCACACGTTGTGCGCCAATCAACTCGCCATCGGCTGTTTTGTTGATTGTGACTTCTGTGCTTTCTTGCATTGAATCACCACGGTCATTGCGGTAACTTTTTACATTTGAGCGAACTCTAGAACTCATGAGTTCTACCAACTTACGTTCGGCTTGCATACGTGCCTTGTCATAGGCCATCTGCTCGTCCACGCTAGAACCCACTGCGGCCGAAAAGATCATGTCCGCGGTGTCTTCGGGCAGTCTTGTGAACCATGCAGGAGCACTAGGCGGTGCCGAGACCGGTGCTTGATTCATTGCATAAGGATGCGGTTGTGTTTGTGCTTGTGCTGTCCCCATGACTGCAACAAGTGCTAAAGCGATTACTGAAAGTTTCATATCTACCTCTTTGGTGATTAACGATGTTTGTAGTATAACTGATCTGTCAAAATTTGTCAACCACAACCCAATTGTTTTCTTGTAAGTGACAAATTATGCCCTGTCCTGTACGCAGATCACGTCCGGTCCAAGCAGGATCCAAAAACCAACGGCACCGTGATCCGTTGTAGTGGAATTCTCGCGGGTAATCCGGATGTGGGCGGTACTGTGCCAATTTGGCCACTGTACCTGGATCCGTTTTACGTATTGTATCCAGTGTGGGGTCTTCTCGACAAATCAAAGTGTTATCAGTTGCCACTCGTTTTGGACCTGCTTGTGTCACAATACTGGCTTCAGCACGTTGCTGAGCCGAAGCACAGGCCTGTTCAGGAACGCCTGTTCGTGCAAACACAAAGTCACCAAATCCAGTGTACCATGTGGCACCCACGCGACCTCGCATGGAGATCATGCATCGTTGATCGCCACCGGGAACCGGCACAATCTGTGCAGTGATCTGACTGCGCTCTTCAATTTGAACTTGACTTTGCGTGACTGTTTTGGTCTGCATCACACACTGTTGGGCCATGGCCATGACAGGTGCCAACAAACTTGCAATCAGCAGTTGTCGCGAAGTTCCATTAACAATTGATTTATTACCCATTCTGATCTTCCTGTTGATACTGCTCGTTTGCTGTCGTGTTCATAAGGCTCCACAAGATAGTTCCAGGGTTGCAACATGACACTGAACCCAGCAAGTAATTTTTCATCTCGTGTGGGTCTCATGCTTTGTAAGAATGCAATTTGTTCTGCTTTTTTCTTGCAATTGACTTTGAAGTGATCTAGGTCTTGAAAGCCCATGGGCGTTTGTTGCACAGTTGAACAACCTGCACTACACAAGATTGCAAGTGTAACGCATATTCCATACACGCTGGCGAATCGAGGCACGATGTCTTGCATATTGGTCCTTGTCTGAAAAGGTTGAAGGGGAAATTCGGCTCTGTTCTTCCAGCCAGTTGATGATGGCGGATTGATTGGCACAGTCATTGGGAATAAGACTCACGTCCACAGGTGGCCGCACATTGGCACAACCTGCTACCACAACAACTAACGGTATTAAGTATCTCATGTGGCAAGTATAGCAGAATAGCCATTATTGGTCAAGACAAAGCCCTGTGCTAACAGGGCTTGTAAATGGTAATACTAATGTATTACTTTTTGGCTGTTGCTGGCTGGAATGCTTTGAAGAATTCTTGTCCGGCTTTGACATAGTCAAATTTAACCACTTCTTGCACTTGTTTCATTGCTTCGCTTGTGAGCGTGGTTGCTGTGTCCAAACCAACCTTGGAGGCTTTTTTGGTGTAATCGGCTTGTGCGTCAATGAACTTGATCATTGCGTCTTTTACTGATTCGTTTGTGACGAATGTGTTAACGAAAGTTTTTTTACCAGTTTGAACTGTATCGATGAGTGCGTCTGCTGTAAACATATGATTCTCCTATAAAGCGAGTTTACTATAGGACCCGGCCTATCCAGCGTCCTATGTGCTATTATATATGATAACATAATTGTAAATCAATGGTTTTTACTAGTGAGCGATCACTAGAATATAAATACTTCAAGGAGAACATTATGTTTAACAAGATCAAAGAATTCTTTTTGGGCAAACCAAAAGAGTCAGCACCCGAAGCACCCTACAAGGTTGAGGCACCCACAAGCGATTGGCCGTTTCCCAAGGCACATGTGGATGCCAAGCCGAGCACTCAAACCAAATGTGGTTGCGGACGTAGTCAAACTGGGTTCTGTGTTGGGTTACATTCGTTGACACCTGAAGAGTGGTCAGTACACGCAGACAATCCTGCTAAACCCAAAAAGACCCGGGCAAAGAAAGCACCTGCTGAAAAGCCAGTTGTGCTCAAGAAACCCCGAGTCCGAAAAACTCCTGCAAAATAACACTGCCCCGCAAGGGGCTTTTTTATTGGCTGAAATAATTAACCGCTGTTTAATCTAAAGCAAACATTGCTTTAAATACTTTAAGCCCTGATCAACAAGGGCACGGAGTACGATGAAAAAATATGGGGCCATCTATAGAACTGTAATCTTGGTATTATTGTTAATACTGTGTGGTTCTGCGATTGTGTCATCTAGTCCCATGTACGGCGGCAATCGGCCCAGTGTAGCACAAGAATTACCTGCCCGAGAACGAGAAGTCCGACTCAATCACGGTGTTGCTGAATGTGTAAGGACTGCCTGGATTGGTGACCTCAACCGCAGAACACTGATCTGTGTCGAGTATCGCTTGAAGAAAGAGGTCAAGTAATGGATCCCATAACCCTCTTTGCTCTGGCCAATGGTGCTGTGGCTGCTGTCAAAAAAGGTTGCCAACTTTATAAAGACATCAAGGGTGCCGCTGGCGATGTCAAGGCTGTACTCAAGGATCTCGACGAACAGTTCCATGGTACATACGAAGGAAAAGGCAAAACACCTACTGTTGAACAACGCAATCAATTTGTAAAAGAAAAAAATCGTGTTATTGAATTAAACAAACGCGACGGTGAAACAGCGGGCATCTACACCGAACTGGGCGAGCATCTTGGCGCATACTACGACAACTACTACAAGTGCATGGCCATCTTTGAAGAAGAAGAAAAACACAGTCAACACGAGATTTATTCAGGCGATGCCAGTCTAGGCAAACGTGCCTTACAACGTGTGCTGATGAAAAAGCAGTTAGAACAGATGGGTACAGAACTGCGTGAAATAATGGTGTATCAATCACCTCCCGAACTGGGTGCATTGCACTCAGAAGTTGAAGACATGATGGAGAAGATGGGTAAGCAACAAAAAATTCTTATTGCCCGACAAATGCGAGAAGATCATGTTCGTGCAGTCCGTAGAAAAAGACGTATAGACGCTGTGTGGGCCAATGCCATATGGGGAGTGGTGGCTGTGGTTATTGCCTGTTCAGTTGGGCTAATGATGGCGTTGGTGATACAAGACAGAATTGAGAAGTATCCTCAATTGGGCACTGGCATCATACCAAAGTCAGAACGTCAACGACAATTAGAAGCCGAACCTAAAAAATATTTGGGAAGATGATCAATGTCTGTGAGTTATCCAATAGGCAAACCCAAGAGCAATGGCTCCAGAGAAAACAAGAACCAGCAGAGTGATCCCCAGCACTTTGCCAACAGGGTTCTCTGTTATTAAGTCGTTTAGTTCTTCAAAAATACTGCTCATAGCAAGTATTTAAACTACGGTGCTTAAAACTAAAGCACATACAAAATTGTCAATGAAGCAAGACTTGCTAGTCTTTGCAATCAGGCATAATCTTGTCTTAGGTCAGGATCTATTAACTGACCCTGCATCAGATATATAGGGCTCTTACGATAGATCCATACATCATGGAATGGATCAGTTATGATCTTTAGACACCAGACCAGTGCAACCTTTCGGCTTTGTAATGCAGTCAGTTGAATCATTCTAAACACAACGCCGGCGGCACCCAACCATAACCATCCCATGCCCACACGATTTACAAATGTCATGGGATCATTGTCAGGTATTAACAAGTTCATCAACTCAGCATCAAAGAATGCCAAGATAGGAACTGCTATCCAACAAGATAACAATACTCGTTTGCGTTTTAGATTGAAACCAATCTTAATTTTTTCTTTGTATTCGAATGTGGCCTTGTTGTATTCATCGTAGCCGTGTGGTTCAAAGAAGAAGTGTCCGGCTTGGCGAGTGGTCATGGCAACTAACCAGGCAATCCAGGCACTCACAACAGGATCAATAAACAGATACACATAAGCAATCAAGAAACTTGAGGCTGAGATTAAGTGTAAGAATTGATTGATTCTACTGTGATGATAGTAACGATGGTCGTCCCAGCGTTGCTCGCGAAGTGTTTGTAAGATTTCTTTCATATTTTTCCTTTGTTTGTTTAATTGGTCCACAGGTGATTGGGAGTAAGATTGTCGCGGAATATTGCCCATGCTCTCTCCCAACTCCAACGTTGACTACCTTCCCATACTTTCTGTCTATTTAAAAATAAACAATCAGTAACTGCCTGCTTTAGATCAAGATTCATACAGCCAGTAATGCCTTCATCTATGACATCTTCAGGCCCCTGAACAGGGTAAGCCGCAACTGGGGTTCCGCAGGCCATGGCTTCAATCATCACAATACCAAATGTTTCCCACTGGCTTGGGAACACAAATACGTCAGCATTGGCATAGTAACGTGCTAAATCTCGACCTGTTTTAAAACCTGTAAAGTGTACATCAGGATACTTTTTCTTGTAAGTGTCAAGCATGGGTCCATCCCCTACCATGATCTTTTGATATCCAGGATAGTCAAGTTCGAGGAATTGTTCAAGATTCTTTTCTTTACTCACACGACTAACACATAAGAGATATTTTGCTGGCGCATCTTCTCTAAGTGCAGGAGTAAAGATTTCACGGTCAACACCGCGTGTCCAAGGAACTACCTCGCCATTGAATCCGTGCGATTGCAACTCTGCTACCATTGAATCGGTTGTTGTTAAAACCTTGCCACTATGTTTATGAAACCATCGTACAAAACGCCAGGTAATAGACTCAGGTATTCCAAATAACTTTTTGAGCCCTTCAGGAAACTTAGTGTGATAAGCGGTATTGTGACGAATATCGCCCAGTGAAAGATATGCTCTAGCCCACAGACCAAGAGGACCCTCTGTGGCGATATGGATATAATCCGGAGCAATCTCCTCAATCTTCGCGCCCAAGTTCCGGGGATAGGCAATCTTGACTTCGTGGTAGCGAGGGCAATTAATGTAGCGGAACCGCCCGGGATCAATATAATCAACGTGATAACCATCCAGTACCGCACAAGCCTCGATGTTCTTGTAAGTGGTGACCACGCCATTAATTTGGTCCGGTAAGTTGTCCGTTATTATCAGTATCTTTTTCGTCATGTGTTTTTGTCCAAGTTACAATTTCCCAACGTCCGTCATGATGTTCAACTAAGGCTGTACAACTCTCAACCCAGTCGCCATCGTTCATGTATGTAACACCGTCAATTTCTTTTATTTCTGCGTGGTGTATGTGACCGCAGACCACGCCATCAAATCCTCTTTTCTTACAGTAGGTTGCGAGGTTCCGTTCAAAGTGGAACATGAAGTCAATGGCTTTTTTGACCCTATGCTTAAGAAACTGGCTAAGACTCCAATAACCAAAACCCATACGATGGCGGATCCAATTAAATCTACTATTAAGTCCCAAGATAAAATCATATGCCTTGTCTCCTAAAAAACTCAACCACGGTGCTAATCGTGTGATGCCATCGAATAAGTCGCCGTGTACCACAAGATAATGTCGACCGTCTGCACCTATATGTTCGCATTGGTTACAAATTTCCACAGTGCCAAATGACGCCGCGTATGGTATCATGGGTCGCAGGAATTCGTCATGATTACCGGCTACGTATACCACCCTAGTGCCACGTTTGGCATGTCCAAGTACTCTGCGTACCACATTGGTGTGGCTTTGTTTCCATCGCAATTTATTTTGTTGTATCTTCCACGCATCGATGATGTCTCCCACTAGATACAGCGTATCACATGAGTTATGTTTTAAAAAATTGTTTAGTTCTTCTGCCTTGCAGTCTCTTGTGCCAAGATGTACGTCACTGATAAAAATACTGCGGTATGTTTTTAGCATAGCAAGTATTTAGGCAGATCTGTGTTACTATTTTGTGACAAACATTTGATCAACAAATTCAAGTAAGAGCCTGTGATGCTCTCCGCCGTGATATCGACCCCGCATCCATGAATAACTGTCGAACCAGAACTGTTCACTTTCGGGATGACATCCTATTAGGCCAATGTTGTTTTGCTGAATAGCCATGGGATCACCATTAGCATAGGTTGCCACAGTTCGGAATTTGTTTGTATCGCCTACCAAGGCACAGCCATCATAAAAGAACATTTTTTGAGGAACATGATTCCAATGCACATCTAAATTTTTAGCATGTGGCCTACGTGTGTCTGTTCCAGGGCGACAAATGTATTGTTCAGCATCCGCATCTTGCAGTATATCAAGATAGTGACTTCCGGCCCAGTAAGCACCCATACAGATGCCAAGGTATCGACCACCCTGTGCTACAAAATCTCGTACTGGCTGAGCATTGTACCTAAATGCAGTTTCATAACTACTGGCATCACCCAGTCCGCCCGGAACTGCAATCATGTCCACATCGTCAAAGAAAACTTTTTCCAGTTCATTCTTGCCGAATATCTTGAAGTTGTAGTGTGATTGTAATGCTCGAATAATGCCATTGCCGCTTTGTACACTACACTTGGGATCGTAAATGAACAGGGCTATAGTGGGTTTCATTCCTTATTTATAGGGCGGGATTTTTTGACATTTTTATGACTGCTTGGGCCAATTTTTTTGGCTTGTTCTAGTGCTAGATCACTAGCAGGACTGGTTCTATGCGGTGCAGGAGCAGGGGTTGCAGGCGGATAACGGTGTGGGAGTCTTCTGAACCAACTCATAGGCAATTCCTTTGGGCTGGAGTATTTATTAGACTCCGTACCTTGTTCGGGTTGCAGTGTAATTTTGTTGAATTTCTGTTGAAGTTAATGCACGGTTATAGATCAATGCTTGACCAATGTTGCCTTGTAAAGGTTCACTACCGCCAACATTGGTTGCACCGACTTGTAGTAGACTTGAGGATACATTGAGTCCACTGGCCCCGGCACTGCTGAGTTGTGTACCGTTGACCCAGATTTTTCTAGTGGTCCCATCCCATTGTGCCACAGCATTAAACCATTGTGATGCAGGACTAAGTGTGCTGGTTGCGGCTAGATCGTTACCATACCAATAGTTTACATACGCATTTGTGCTGGTAGTTCTAAATTGATTGGTTTGATTAGTAGTAGTTGAACTACCCACACCAATCATGCCGTTGCCGCCCCAACTTGCTCCCTTTTGTATCCATACACTAAATGTATAAGCACTTGTGCCTGTGGGAATGCCGGTGGTTGAGGCTCGGTTAAAATAGCCATTGCTGGCCAAAGTAAAGTATCCACCACCTGATGCAGTGTACGAGATACTGCCCGAATTCTGCATCGCAACGTCGTTGCCGTTGCCGCTTAGATCAAACCAAGTGGTGCCCGAACCTGGATAACTTGAGGAACTGGCCGCATCAAGATATAATTGTAGCCCACTGGATACAACACCATCATATACAGCAACGCCAGTCAGTGTTACACCTTGTATGATCATATCAACTGATTGCGATCCAACCGTAACGCACCGTCTGACTGGCGCCGCTGGTGTTGTTGATTCCAAAGTCAAATCTATTGGTAGTTGAACTAGGAGCCACATTGCTACGAACTATGGTGTTGGCAGTGCCTATAAACTGATTGGGTATGCTGGTAAAATCAATAGGTGTTCCACCACCGTTGTAGACCCAGGCATACTGAACACCCACAACAGGTACGTTGGTGTTGGTAACGGAGGCCGTGGCGTTCCAGGACAAGATACCATTGGGGATATTGCAATCAACCCACATGTAGTAGGTCTCGCTGGGTGTCACAGTGAAACTTTGGGTGCTGTTGCCCACGGGCACAGTCCAAGCACCTTCAAATCTTGTGACCGCATTCACCTGTGTGTTGTTGGCGTAGTTTACAGCAAACGTGTTGCCGGGCAAAGTCAAGTTACCGGTGTTGTTAAATGTCCAATTGTATGAGCCGGCTACCAAGGTTACATTTGACTGTGTGCCAATGATGTTACCGGCCACACTCACAGTGACATTGGTTAATGCGGCACCGTTGCCCACAAAGTTACCGGCTGTGACAATATTGCCTGTGGCAGTCACAACACCAGCAGTTAAGATGTTGCCACCTGTTACGTTGGCGGCACTTGTAATTGTTGATGTTGCTGATATTATGCCAGCAGTTAGTAGGTTACCGACTGTGACATTACCGCCTGCACTTATTAGCCCAGTAGTATTGAAATTTGAACCAGTCACTGTACCAGTTGCCGATAAGTTAAATCCTAAATTAATATTGCTACCATTGATAGTTCCTACTACTGACAAATTACCACTAGTAATATTACCAGTTGCACTCACAAGCCCACCAGTTAAGATGTTGCCGTGTATGGCATTGCCAGTACTTGATACAAAGCCTTGATTTAATATGTTACCGGCTGAAGTTATATTGCCTGTGGCGGAGATCAGTCCACCAGTTACGATATTGCCACCTGCGACATTACCGGTAGCACTTACCGTTCCACCTGTTGATAAGTTGGCACCAGTAATTGTACTGGAGGCACTCACGGCTCCGGCTGTTAAAATATTTCCACCAGTTACATTGCCACCAGTTGATAACAGTCCACCTGTTAACAAGTTACCACCAGTGATGTTGCCAGTTACTGATATATTACCACCGGTAAGATTACCTTTTGCCGCGCCGCCCATGTAAGATAAATCTAAGTTGCCACCAGTTATGTTGCCGGTGCCACTAATGATGCCCGGTCCAAATAATAAATTACCACCAGTCACATTGCCTGTAGTGCTTACCGGATTTGAACCCAAGGCTGCTAAATTGGCCACAACGTTGGCATTGCCATACGTTGCTGGTAGACCAGTCAACTGTGAACCATTACCAATGAATACGTTGCCAGCAATGTTACCTGTGGCACTTATTATACCAGCAGTTAGTATGTTGCCACCTGTGACATTACCTGTAGAACTTAAACTGCTTAATATACCAACTGAAGTTATATTTGACTGTGCCGCAGTTGTCACTGTACTAGATGTGGTTGCACTGGTTGCTGATCCTGCTGACACCGCATAGGTTGCATTGGCCACAGTGCCTGTGACGTTGGCGCCAGCAATACTGGTCAATGTGGATCCATTACCAATCACGTAGCCAGCAGTCACATTACCTGTGGTGCTGACCGGGTTTGAACCTAGCAACGCCAAGTTAGCCACAACATTAGCATTGCCATAACTGGCAGGAATACCACTCAATTGACTGCCGTTACCTAGGATATAACCGCCACTGATGTTGGCAGTGGTTGTGATGTTACCTGTACCACTGATGATATTACTGCCCAAACTAGACAACAAAGTGATTACATTTGCGTTGCCATAAGTTGCGGCCAATCCTGTTAGTTGTGAACCATTGCCAATAAAGTATCCACCACTGGTAATATTGCCTGTTACACTGATACTGTTGCCGATTCCAATTGTTTGATTGTAGGTATTGTATTGCTGTTGCTCCAGGGTAACATACACATTGGCTCCATCAAACACTCGGCCATAGTTGACCAGGCCAGCAATGCCCTCGATTCCTGAGGCGTAATAAGAAACATTTGATCCTGTGCTGGATGTGCTAGTATCTGTATTAGCATCAGCAGACACAGTATTAGCGACAGCGGCAACTACAGTGGAGATTCCACCACCGGCTACAGGTGCGGCAGCAAGTCTAGTAGGAGTAGTATCCGGAGTAACATATGGGGAATCAACCGTAGAAGGTTTTGTAACCGGATTAGTATCGGTGATAACTTGCGGTGCATTAACCGCGGAAGGTTTTGTAACAGGAGTAATGTCAGTGGTATTAGCAGTAGTAACGTATGCCGAATTAACCGCGGAAGGTTTTTTAACAGGAGTAATATCAGTGGTAGTAACGTATATTGACTCAACAGCGGAAGGTTTTTTTATAGACACAGTAAACAGCCCTTTTGATGTATTTACCGTGTCTAAGTTTAAAACTAGCCCAAAAAAAAGCACCTTGCGGTGCTTAGTACCAGTTACGAGTTCTGGTCACACTCTATCGTTGTGTGCGGTTTGTTTATTTAATCTGGCTCCAGACTCGCTCGCGAATTTGCTTTGTTAGGCTATCTGGTAAGGCCACATAGTCCAATTCCTCTGCGGCTTTCTTACCGTTCTTGAACGCCCAGTCAAAGAACTTCAACGTATCTTGGCTGGCTTTCTTGTCTGTGGGATCTTTGTACATGATGATAAAACTGGCTGTACTCACTGGCCAAACAGCATCACCCTTTTGATCCACAATGCTCACGCCCATACCTGAGACTGAGAACCAATCAGCACCGGCTGCCGCGGCAGCAAATGTTAGATCATCTGGACTGACATACTTGCCTGACTTGTTTTGCAACTGCAAGAAAGTCAAGTTGTTCTTTTTAACATAGGCATATTCAACATAGCCAATGGAGCCCTTAACACGTTGTACATTGGCAGCAACACCTTCGTTGCCTTTGCCGCCCACTGATGTTGCGGCTGGCCATTTAACTGCGGCGCCTTTGCCTACTTTTTCGGCCCATTTGGTGCTGACCACTGTCAAGTAGTCTGTCCAGTTAAATGTAGTACCTGAACCGTCTGCACGATGCACAATAGTAATTTCTAAGTCAGGCAATTTTTTACCTGGATTAAGTGCCGCCAACTTTGGATCATTCCATTTGGAGATTTCACCCAAGAACACTTCTGCCATTACAGGACCTGTAATACGCAACTCGCCGGGCTTGAATCCATCCAGGTTCACAATAGGAACTGTGCCGCCAATGATAGCGGGAAACTGTACTTGACCGTTCTTGTCTAGTTTGTCGCCAGGCACAGGCGCATCAGTTGCACCAAATGTGACTGTACGGGCATCAATTTGACGAATGCCGCCACTGGACCCAATTGATTGATAGTTGAGTGCTACGCCAGTTTCTTTGTTATAAAGTTCTGACCACTTGGAATAGATAGGGTATGGGAATGTTGCACCAGCACCTGTTATGGTCTGTGCTGATGCTGAGATTGATATTGACGCTAGTAAGATTGCAAATAATTGTTTCACTAAAGTCTCCTTGGTTAGACAATTATTTAGGCCAATTTGTGTTACAATTTTGTTACAGATTTGACTGGTCAAACAACTGCTGACTAGCCAAGTTCTTGCCTTTGGCTTCTACTTGTATGTCAAAGTCGTCAGCAAAGCCCAAGACCCAGTCGTTCACAGCCCGATTCCAACAGAAGTCACTGTGCGCTCGGAGTTTCTGCTTTTTATAACCTCTAGCAAGAAGTTCAGCAAGGTCTGGTCGAACTGTTCGATCATGGTCGACCAAAACGTCCTCGCGACTAGTACTAAAATGCATTGCAGGACGAACACCACGCCAAGAGTCAATAACCCTACTTGTGCGAACGTCCGTGGGCGAGATGTATTCGCCTGAGTTGATCCAGTGGTGATGTACATCCAACACAAGAGCCACATGCTGAGCCACAGCCAAAGTAGTGTCCAATCCATTTGTCATCTCATCATTTTCGATAGTTATGAGGTTGCGAGCCTCGGGACTCAATCGCTTGAGTGTTTGCAAAAACTTAGCAGGGCCGCCTTTGCCCGACAAGTGTACGTTGATCTTGAATCCATGATCATGCCAGGTTTCTCCGTAGCCCATCCACCGTGCCATGTCAGCATGGTATTCAAACTCGAGGATGGATCGTTCCACAATCTCATCACTTTCACTTGCCAGCACACAAAATTGCCCTGGATGGAAGGATAGCCGAACGCCAAGCCTCCGAGCAGTATCGCCCACAGGAGCAAATATTTTAGCACAGTGATCTTGAATTTCAGTACGTTGCCACCAGTTGATCCAATCTTTCTCAGTGTAGCCTTGTAGCATCTCACTGCCTAGACGGACCATTCTACGACCCTCAGGTAATGTGGCCACACGCTCAATCAATCGCACTGCGGCTGCCGCATTGTGGTTCATGATGTCCCACTGACGCTGATCGGCGTCTGCAGGATGTTCACGCAACCAGCGCATGGTGGTAGATCTGCCGTTTAGGTCACGGTCCACAGCATTGACTTTCATACCCCCACACTCACTAGGGTCATTAAGCCATTTACAACAAAAGCCAATTCGAGCAGTCATACGTCATTCGGTTGTGTTAAACATCAGTAATTGTAACACATTTTTCATTTTGTCGCAAGTGATATTTTCCTGGCCATGAAATGGTTTGGCCAATTCGGTTGAGTGATCAATCAAGACCCATTGCTGTTTTGGGTAATCCTTTACCACTTGTGCGGCTAAACCCAAATAGTTGGTTCGGGATTCAGTTGGGTTTTTTGGTTCGGCGAAATCAAATCCCACCATAAGAATAACATCTGCGGCGCTGGCCACTAGATGCATGCCCACAACATCATCGTGTGAGTCTACCTCATGCACAAACTCTCCGCCGAACGCCCGCACACCATCTGGTTTATCTAGTTCGTCATAAACCAACTGATGTACAAAAAGATTACAGATAGCATTATAACCTTGCGCTACCAGTTGCGTGGCTTGCTCAGGATCCCAACAGATTACATTGTCAGTTTGATAGCCACGTTGTGTGCGCCATGAGCCCCATATGGGTGCCACATTCTTTATGGCCTGTACATCTGTGGCAGGAGGTAGCAGGGTGTTTTCGGCAAACAACCAAGCAATGTTCATGACTCACGGTGCAGGTCTAGTGTGACACAATGAAAGCCACCACCTAGTGTGCGACTGTGTCTAAGTTCAAGAGGAATAACTTCAAATTGATAACTTTTTAAAGTTTTAATCAATTCAATTTGATTACGATCGCATATGACAGTGTGAGGGTCGACTACTAACATATTCATGGCTATCCATTTTGATGCATAAGGATATTTATAAAAGTCCTGTGCTACCACATCCGTGACCCAAATCTTGTGCCAACCATCAAATACCTTGGGTACAGTATCAAAACTAACACGGCTAGCATTGAGCATGACCAAGCCTTCACGTAGCGGCACAATAGTTGAATCAATATGCACACCAGCATAAAAGTTACACAGTTCGATAGTCACATCAGGAAATTGCTCGCATAGCCAATCATAAGCGGCACGATTGCCACTTGCTGACTCCAAAAACAGCATACTATCGCCTAGTCTACATACGTTAGCCGCATCCAGTACCAGACCTTGACCACGTGGCATGTGAATCACTTCAGCATCTTCGACAATATCGTGATAGCATTGCAGTTCCATGTCTCTGCAGGGATACATCATGGCAGTATCGATCACTGTTGAACCATGCACCAGTAGCCGGTCACGTGGACAATAATTGTACATGCCGTCGTAGACCTGGAAGTTGAGTGGATCCGGACGTACTACTTCCACACCCAGGCTCATCAGGGTCCATGCCAGACCATCCAAGTCCTCGTTGGTTTCTTCGATTATACGCTGTGAGACAGGTCCACGTGGAACAGGCGTTTCTTTCCAGGTAGTCTTTTCACCTTCTTTAGCAAACACAGGATCATTAACAGGCCAGTTGGCATCGGTGGCACTTCCTACCACAATCTTCTTTAATGGACTCCATTCGTTGACGCTTGATATCATAAGGTTCCTGTGAGTTGTAATGTATAACGATCAGTTCGGCCCATATTGGCTGCCAGGTGAGGGAAGTCATCGTGCCAACTCACCCAATCTCCGGCACGCCATCCTGTAATGGGCCGACCAGCCATTTCACAGTAGTGGCCACTGGCCCAATCTTCTAGGTACACAATAACACGCACCACAGTGGCAGTGTCTGGCACAGCATATATTTCCTTGAATCGGTTATAGGTATCGCTGTGCATGGGCAACACGCAACCCGGAGTCATGCGATACACACTCCAACTTAGATTTCGAAACGGAAAAATATCTGTAAACTTGCGCATCCATTCAGGTTCGGGCATGCGCATGTCATACATGTCACCTGTGAATTTTTTCTGGGTGTAGCCCAGGCCGCGCCATTCACTGAGACTCACAGGATCATTGAATGCTTCATTGAAATAAGCCAGGTCGCGGTGGCGCAGTCCCCACCAGGGCTCAGCATGTCCTTGAGCCCAAGTGTTATTTTTTGCGGGTGTTGCCATAGTGGACCACAGTCAGTCCTTCAATATTGGGTAGTTTGCGCCAGGGATCAACAATTACACTTCCTCGAGGAATAGCACAGTACGGCAGTGTGTCAGGTTGATCACCTGTGTATTCATATGTGATCTTGCGATTGTGTGCCCACAGGATAACAACAGGACCAACCAATTCTGAAATTACTTCAGTAGGATCATCTGCCAATGGATCTAAATATCTAACATTATGTCCTGCTTCTTTGATGTAGTGCCCGACCAAGGTAGAGTATGATCCGATACAGTAAGGCACATCCGGTTTGTAGGCCTTACCATGAATCACTATGCTCATGGTGCGTTGTTTGGCTTGATCTACCAGGAACAATGCAAGGTTCTTTGCTTGAATTTCTCTAGCATGCATCACTGTGTCAAACAGGTCATAACCAATGTCGTATTCTTTGGCCAACCAACGCAGAGCAATGTTGTCACGTGGATGGCAGGCACCTGCATCTCCCATGCCTGCAGTCATGTACTTAGGTCCCATGATACGCATAGTGCTACGTGCCAGAGCATTTGTAACCACATCAACGTCGATGTTGCCAATACGCAAGGCAAAGTCCTGGATCATGTTGACCAAGCCAACTTTTGCAGAGATGAATGTGTTATAAAAGATCTTGACACTTTCGCACTCGTCCCAGGTGCCAATTTCGTAACGTGGATTGTTTTGCATCACTGTGTCATACAAGTCTTTGAGTTCGCCAGCGATGCCATTCCAGGCACCATCTTCTGTGCCGATCATGATCATTTCAGGATTGACCATGTCCCACTTGACCGAACCCATGGCAATCAAGTATGGGTTGTACAGGAACTGGTGTTGCTTGTCCAGCAAGGGATAGAACTTGCGGCGTGTGGTGCCCGGTAGTACTGTGGAAATCAACACCACCTTCTTGGGTGATCTAGCATGAGCATTGACTTTATGGATAGCATCAATCACAGCGTCGTGACCAAAATCTCGTGGCTCCATGTGGCTTGATGGAACTGATCCATCATAACCTTCTGCATGTGGAGTGGGCACAGCAATAAAGATCCACTCACTTTCGTTGACTAATTCGTCAATGTCACAAACTTTTACCGAGTCGCTGGCACGTGGGTAAATATCATATCCCCTGACTTCATGCTTCTCTGCCATGACTTCAGCACAATCAAGACCCAATTTGCCGATTCCAATAAATCCAATTTTTTTCATATGAGTATTCCTTTAGATAATCTTTATAACTGGGTAGACGGGTTGTTGCCTGCACCAGCATGTGTATATGTATTCCATCCACATGGTAGTAAAAATATTTCCAATTTACGTTGGTTAAAAGATTATAATCTTAGAGAAAAATGGCAAATGCCTGCTGTAATCATGCATGATCAGGAACCACTGGACTGGGATCTTTACAACGATTCCAAACAATGGCAACAATTTTGGAGTACACTAACTCGACAGTCGCGTTGGAAAGAAAAATTTGAATCCCAAGCAGACTTTGAAAAAGAAATCAGTACCAATGACTCGGATTGGATTGTTTTTTCTCCAGAGTTTTTTGATTTAAGATTTAAATATTGTTCTAAATTCAATTTGAGATCTGAGGTTCTTCGTAAAAATGCCCTGATCTATGATAAAACTATTTTGATACATTCAGAAAAAAACTCTCAGGATTTATTAAAATATGAAAGTAATGAATTTATTTGTGTTCATTATTGGGCACATGCAGTTATTGCTAGAGATTGGTTTAGATTTGCAGAACATGACTCCAGGCTCACTGTACATCATGATCTACCCGAAAACATATTTTTAATCTACTGTAGAGACTGGAGTCATCGTAGAGAATATAGATTGAAGTTTTTAGAATTACTGATAGAGAACAATCTTGATCACATATGCCAAACAAGTGTAATGCACACCAACACCGACAATGTGCATTTTGCAAACTATGAATTTGTAAATCCAAAATTTAAACTCAATAATCCACAACTCTTAGGCCAGATACCCAACAACAATTTTTCTAGTACAGCAAGCGCAGATTACAGTTATAACGATTTTGTTTCAACACAGATCAGTGTAGTTTTAGAAACAGTGTTCGATGACAGTAGAATACATTTGACAGAAAAAATATTAAAACCCATTGCTTGTGGACATCCATTTATATTGGCAGCAGGACCTGGCGCATTGCAGTACTTAAAGAGTTATGGCTTCCAAACATTTAGTCCATGGATAGATGAATCGTATGATCACGAATCTGACAGTCTCACTAGAATGGAAAAAATCATTGAGTCAATGAAACAAATACAAAATCTTCAAGGACAAGATCGTAAAGAATTTTTCCAAAAAATTCAATCTATTGCACAATTTAATAAAAAACATTTTTTCAGTGCCGATTTCTCCTATCAAATTGAAAATGAATTAAAAGACAATCTAAAATCAGCCATGCAACAAGTGGCAAAGTCACGAGGCAAATATTATTTTGGATGGTTAACAATACTCAGAGAACACAACATGCTAGATATGGGCATAGTTTCTCGTAGAATATCCACTAGGCGTCTTAGACAACTTCGACAGTCTTGTCAAGTCGACCCGTCCACTCCTGGGGAAGATCCTCTTGTTTGAGTTTGGAAATTCGTTGATATAGTTCGGTATAGAAACTGTTTAACTCTCCATGCCATTTTCCAGTTAGGTGTGCAATAGCATCTTCGCAATATTTCCAGTTGCGTTTTCTGTATTCTGCCATGAGATTTATGTGAAGATCTTTGAGACTCTCTACAGCAGCCATTTCTTCAAAGGGTATAGTTTCAACAATGCAATAGGCGGTGACTATTTCATCTGTGGGCAACAAGTTAAATGTGTCTAGTTCAAGTACCGTATAGCGTTCCTGTGCTTGCTTGGCCATTTCTGTTCCAAATATTATGTTCATTGCGTTTCCTTTTAAATATGTATCATGACAATGACATTTGATTTAATTTCTGACTTGCATTTAGAAACCTGGGATGAGCCGCTGAACTTTAGTGGGCAAGCCACGAGCCCAGTATGTGTAGTAGCAGGCGACGTCTCTAGAGATCATAACATGGTCAAAAAGTTTCTAAAGCATCTATCAGAATGCTATGCCGCTGTGTTTTACATAGATGGCAATGACGAACATCGTTTTCAACTGGGTGATCTGGGTGCCAGTTACTCAAAATTAAATCAGGCCATACGCAGAATCCCACGTGTGACCTATTTACAGGACAATGTTGTTGTGATTGATGGTGTGGCTATCTTGGGCACCAATGGATGGTGGGGTTTTGATCTAGACGAAAATTTAGATACAGAAGGCTCCAAGCAATGGATGAAGGATCGTTACGAAGAACGACATCCAGAAGTTGTAGTGGATACGCAAATGATTCTGGATGCCAGTAGAACAGATGCGGCATATCTAGTGAGTAGTGTACAACGATTACAAACTCATCAAGATGTAAAGAAAATTGTAATTGTTACTCATACTGTGCCCGAAGCAGAACTTATCAAACACGATATTGATCTAGACGGGCAATATCATTTCAATGTCATGGGCAACAGACTCATGCATCTAGTACACACCAATGATACTGAACACAAAATACACACCTGGTGTTTCGGCCATTATCACGGCACAGTTGACAGAATTCTAAATGGCATACGTTATGTCAACAACTGTCGTGGACGAGGCGATACTCTGCATCGCACTCATGTGTATTATCCCAAACGTATTGAAATTAATTGGTGATTAGGTCACATCAGGTTCAATTCTGACCTGTAGTGGGAAATTCTGTGCTCTAGCACTCAGCGTGACTTCACCGCCCTTTTGTTCGGCAATTTCAAATGGCAATACTGCCACTGTGGCTGATCCTGCGTCATGTATGTCCACAGTAATTTGTGCGGCTGTTTCTTCTGTATAGCCAAAGAATTCTATCAAGGTTTCCACAACAAATTCCATTGTGGTTGTGTTGTCGTTGAGGTAAATTACCCGATACAGACTTGGTTCTTTGACGGCGGTTTTTGTTCTTGTTGCTACAATAGTTTCTGCTTGCGACATTTCGAGTCCTTGTTTGTTCAGTAGCGGGACCATCCCGCTACTGTATTTACACTATTATATTAGGAAGTGTAGGTGATAGCAATAGTCTTTGGCTTGGCTGTTTCTGGCACAGTACGCTCCAAGCATACTGTGAGAATGCCATCCTGGGCAATTGCTGACTTCACTTCCACATACTCCGCCAGTTGGAAACTGCGTGTAAATTTACGAGCACTGATGCCGTGATGTAGATAATTCACGTTTTCTTCCGTGTGCTTTTCGCCTGTGATAACCAACTGACCTTCATGGAAAGTCACGTCAACTTCACCTTGGCCAAAGCCGGCCACTGCCACACGAATTTCGTAACTATCTTCGGCTGTTTTGACAATGTCATAGGGTGGATAGTTGGTCTGCGTAGCATGATCAAATTGACTGACAATCCTGTCAAACAGGCGGTCCATGCCAATTGTGTTACGGTAGAAGGGGGTGAGATCTAAAGATGTGATTTTTGTCATGTTTTTTCTCCTATTAAGCAAGTTATGACTTGTAGCCCGACCATCGGCACTACATGTGTATTTATACACGAAATCTTATTTATTGTCTATTATTTCGGTCAGATACAACCACGTACCGATTTAGGTAATCAATTCCTCGAGGATTCCAACTCATTACAAAAAAATCATACAGTTTGTCTTCTTCAAAACACACTCGATGTGTGTACTTGACTGTTTTGCTGGTGTAGGGAATATTATAACGTTCGCCCCATTGGTCTAGTTCTTGTTCTATCAGATGTAATGCCATTCCTGGTTGATCCAGCAATTGGAATTCGATAAACATCAGTAGAGTTTTTGGGGCAGTTGTTGCGCCGCTAGTTTCTTGCGCCAACGATTCTTGGCTGCAGACTTTTTGCGTTTGCGTTCAGTAGTGGGTTTTTCGTAAAATTCACGGTCACGGAGATCATTTAAAAGATTAGATTCTGCAATTTTCTTTTTGAATTTGCGCAGTGCTCGCTCAACGTTGCCATCTGTTACCAATACTGATCTTCCGTGTAATTTCAATTTGTGCCCTCTAGTGCTATAGGAATATTTACCAAAGCAGGGCCAATTTCCACGCACTTTATTCCCATGCCAGGGTAGCGTTTGAGGTTGTACATGTGTGGCATCAGCACACGTTCTAGTTCGCTGTGCAGTCCTCGAGCACCTGTTTTGCTAAGTAGAGTTCGTTCAGCAATAGTATCCAATGCTGGGTCTGTAAACTGTAACTCTACACCATCTTCAGCAAACAACCATTTATATTGATCAACAAAGTTGTTTTTTACACCAGTAAGAATGTGTACTAGATCTGATTTAGAAAGTTCTTGTAGACCAACCCAGTTAGGAAAACGTCCCACAAATTCTGGAATCATTCCATACTTGACCAAGTCGTCAGGTGTGGTAAGTGCAAGGTTAGTGTCTGCATCGCTTTCTACCTTGGCACCAAAGCCGATACTGGTACCTTGCACACGATTTTTAACAATTGAATCCAGGCCCACAAATGCACCACCTGCAATAAACAAGATGTTGCGTGTGTTGATTTCAATCATGTCCCCTGATGGGTGTTTCCGGCCGCCACCTGCTGGTATACGACACACAGTACCTTCTACCATCTTGAGCAAGGCCTGTTGTACTCCTTCACCTGACACATCTCTAGTGATACTGGCACTCTCACCTTTGCGAGCAATTTTGTCAATCTCGTCCACAAAAATAATGCCACGTTGTGTTCTGTTTATGTCACCATCAGCCGCAGTATACAATCTTGTGATAAGACTTTCCACATCATCGCCCACATAGCCTGCTTCTGTAATACTAGTGGCATCAGCAATAGCAAATGGTACATCAAGATAACGTGCCACACTCTTGGCCAACAAGGTCTTGCCCGAACCTGTAGGCCCCAACATAAGCACATTGGCTTTTTCTAGTTCAGGTTCGTTTGTGGTCTTGTTGATACGTTTGTAGTGATTCACAATGGCCACACTCAACATGATCTTGGCCGAGTCTTGTCCAATCACGTACTGATCTAAATATTCTTTGAGTACAACAGGATCTAGTTTTCTAGGGGTTACTGGAGCAGTTGTGCTGTCTTGAGGGGTTTCGTCAATTAACAAGCCTTGACAAAAATCCACGCACTCATTACAAATGCCTACTTTTTCGCCTACTATGAGTTTTTTTACCGAGTCTTTGTGCTTGCCGCAGAAACTGCAGGTGTTGTGTAAATCTGATGCCATCATGCACCTTTTGTGTTGGTTTGTAAGCGTTGTGCCACTTGTTCTCTTTCTGCTTCGTTTAATAATTCAGGATCATACTCACCGGTAGTGAGTTTTTCAATCAAATGATCAATATAGGCCGTGTCATAAGCATACTGGTCACTGAGCCCTTTGTCAACCTCAATCCACTTGGTGCCATTGTATTTGTACAGGGCACTGGGCATTTGATCTACCCTAATAAATGAATCACCTTTGGCTGGATTCTCTGGGAACTTGATACCAAAGCCCAGCAATCGACCGGTACTTGAAATACTACCATCATTGTCTGCTTGAAGATTGATATAGCCCTGCCACGGTAATGTGTCTATGGCGCCTACTTCGTGCAATCTTCTTTGTTCTTTTACAGTTCCATCAGGGTGTTCGGCTTTCCACAGCCGCTTGGCTTCTTTTTCTGCATCAGTCTCGTCAGGTGGTGTTATGTAGTCTCCTGGTCGTTCTAAATTTTGCATCTTGTCAAATTTTGATACCAAGCGTTCATCATCGTATACATGGAGATCAGGTTCATGATGTTCGTCTAAAAACTTGTATTCAATTTCAATTGATTCAAATTCAACAGGTTCCTCACCTTTGACATTATCTATAACGTCACATTCTTTGTTGGGGCAGAACAGTCCAATACCCGGAGCGTCAACTAACGAGGTACCACACTTGTAACAAGGTATAGGATCATCAGGCGGCTCTGGCACTGATTCTTTTAGTTGTTCAATTTGATTTTCAGTTAGCGGACCATTATCAGGCTCGTACCGGGGCTCGTCATGCACAAAGCCTCCGGTGCCTTCTCTGGCCCATTGAAATTGTTTGTTGGCTGCCAGGATCAAAGTCAAGGCCAGTGGGTCAAATACCAACACAATCATAATGATTACTAAACGTACTGCTCGCTCTAGCACATTAGAGTCAGGATTGTCTCCATATACAAGTGCGGCAATGTATTTGATAGGCCCAACTTCGCTTTCAACCTTGCGGAACTCGGCCGCTAGTGGTGCCCGCTCTTCATTAAGATTAGTAATCTTTTTCTGTTCGGTTTCGATGTCAGCAAGTATCCTAGCCCGTTCTCGTTGCTGGCCTCTTCGTATTGCAACTGCTTTGTCGGCACCTTTTTCATCTGCTGATCGGCCCATAACTTGGTCCACAGCCTCATCCATCTGTTTAAGTGCCTTGCGGTCGGCTTCAATATTGTCACGAGATATTTTGATCTTTTCATCATAGATTGCTACTTTTGCTACTGCATCGCCTGAAACTAGACTTTGATCTGAATGGGCCTTGGAGAGATAGCCAAAAATTCCCATTGATGTCAGTAACATTAGGAATGCCACCGCAGGCACTAGATATGCTTTGAACAGGAATCCAGCACGTCGCCAATTGTTGTGCAACCAAACAGTGGCCACAATCTTGCCAAGTTCGAGGCTGCCACCCATGATGATCACAGGGATGGTTGCCGCGGAGAAGATGGCGGTAAGACCTGCCACAGAGTAATAAGCGGCCACACAACTGAGTAAGATTGCTGTGGCCAGGATGCTGAAACCAAATATCATAGAGTATTATTTACCGGATGGTTCGACCTGTCTAACAGCATGTTTAATTGCTATCCAGGTACCAAACTTGGGATCTGGTACTTCAAACCACACACGTTCTGAACAACCACCTATGGTCCATAGGCTGGCATGTTCTAGTCTGCGTCTAACATGACTTTGACTACGCCAGTTTTTGCCAAACTGTGCCCGTGCTTCTCGCATGATAGCATACCATGTGTCCACACTTGACAATTCGAAATATAATTTGTGCATGGGCAAAGCCGTTGTTTTAAGAGAGTCAAGGGACGGAAGCATGGCGTCAGGGGCTTCTATTTTAACAGACATTTAAACTTCCTTTCACTGATAATTCCAACTTGAGCATACACCGAGTATCAGTCGGTTTTGACTCATTTCTGAGTCTTGGTCAGTGTCTCAACCTCGTGGGCATTATATCTACCTGCCACGGCTATGTCGGGCCCGGGCGTTCAATCACCCCGCTCATGCCATTAGATCGCCACCATCTCCTTGCTCATGCACACGTACATTATACAAGGAATCAGGTGGCGGTGTCAACTTATTGTTGTTCTAAAATCAGTAATGTTTATTTTCTATCGCCAAACAATTGCAATAAGTTCAAGAACAAGTTGATAAAGTCCATATAGAGTGTCAACGCACCACGTACTTCTGCGGCATCGGTAGTCTCCACACTAAGTTCTTCGCGGATCTGTTGTGTGTCATAGGCAGTAAGGCCCAAGAAGATAATGATAGCCAATGCGGAGATCACCATCTGCATCACGGTGCTGCCAATAAAGATGTTCACAATACTGGCAATACAGATGGCGATCAATCCTACAAACATAAACTTACCAACACTGTCTAAACTGCGCTTGGTAAAGTAGCCATAGCCACTCATTACACCAAACAAGATTGCCGCACCCATAAATGCACTAACAATCGATCCCATAGCAAACACAGCAAAGATCATTGAAAAACTCAGCCCCATCAGGGCCGCGAAACCATGCAAACACAACTGTGCTACAGATTTACTTGGATTGTTACCCAGTACCATGCTCACACCAAATATTGCCGCTAGCGGTGCAAAGATTACAATCCATTTTGTTATGCCAGTAAAAAAGAACTGTAGTAACTCAGGTGTGGTTCCTACCCAGTAACTGATCAGCATACTCACAATCACTGCTAAACTCATATGTCCGTAAACACGGCCCATGGCCGAGTTGATTTGTTCGGCTGAACGATATTGTTCATCATTAAATATAAGTGTATCATTCATAGTTTTCTCCTTTAAGGTCTTGTTGCTGGCCACTTGGCCGGTTCTTCATCTGCAGATGCTACGATTCGATCTAGTGCCACTGCTGGATCCCACTCTTTGCAGTACTTAGCACGATTCTTACGTCCAACTGCCGAGTCTGGGTCATAGTCAATATAAGTAAACTCGGTGCCATCACACTCGGGACAATGGTCGTTATAGTCATCATCGGTACGACGCTCTTCAGCCATTCCTATCCAACCGCACTTTTTGTTGTCACAGGCAACATCTACAGGTTCTGGTGGTTGATTAACCCATGATGTGGTGTCCCAGTTGTATCCTGACCAAGTCACAATCTCTCCGGTGATGGGCGTGAACTTGCCGTATTCCCATTCACCAAACTGTGTGCCATCCCAGTAGGCCGACCCATATGTGGTTCCAAAATGCTTCCAGGTACAACTATAGTAACCGGGCAAGGTGGGTTTGACTTTATCAAACTTGAATGTCTCGGATCGTTCCCAAGTGGCGGGACTGGTGCCATGCGGGGGATGACCCCAGTCTTTTTCTTCAGGAGCATAAGTTTCCCAGGTGTTGCTGTCTTTCACAAGATACATTCCAAAGTCACTGCTCTTACCGTCTGTGCTACCACCCCAGTTATCAATATCTTCACCATCGTATTCAACACTATTAACTAGTTCTTCACCGTCGATGTCATCGTAACCCAGCACCAACTTTTCAATGTCAAATGGTTGTGTAAGTTCAATCTCACCTTCAAAGAATGTGCCTTTTTCATTACTGGTGCCAATGAACACCACAGTACCTGCAGGCTTACTACCAACCCATGCTTCATCATTACAACTCCATACTGGGCTGTCTTCACTACTGCCGTCACAATCGTCTAAGGATTTTTCAAACACTACTGTGCCATTTTCATCTTCGATTTGTAGTGTTCCGGCATTACGACTAACACCGTTAGTGTGTACCATGTCATCACATTCATACCAACTACCAGGAGTAAATGGTAGCATATCGATATCAAGACCCATTTCATCTTGCACTGTTTCTTCATCACTCCACGCAATTTCAGACAAGTCAACTTGGTTCTCCATGCAATAGTCCCAGACCGCACGGTCTACTGTGCCCATGACCTTTTCACCACCATACCCCCACATACTAATCTTGTAGGTGCGTGGTGTGAACTTTAACACCTCTAAGAGTTTGTCATACTCGGGATTTACAGTTTCTACTTCTGCTGTTTTGATTTTTTTAGGCACGCTTGTTCTCCTTCATCTGTAACTCTTGTCTAGTCGGGTATTGGTCAAGCCTGCAAGGGTCTGGAACTGATCCCAAGCCTCTTTTACTGCCGGACGAGATTCTAACTCTGAATCTGGTAGCACAGTTTCCAACCATATTTCAGGACGACGAGCAGGCTTTACACCAAACTTGCGTGGCTGATGTAACTTGCCAGTTTCCCAAAGTTCAATACTGACACTACGGAATTGATCCTCGTCATGATATCCAGCCCATTCAGGATTGCTGTGACTGAAGAATCCACGGCTATAGACATTTTCTGTACCGCCGCCATAACCAATCCAAATACTCTGCCACTGTTCATCATTGTGCGGATCAAAATCTGTACGAGTGATCAGCACCAATACATCATCAATGTCCACTACACCGTCTACAATGTCACGAACACAACGACTGTAACTGAGTCCAATTTTCATTTTTGTTCCACTTTCTTTTCGATAGGTGGTGGGAAGTAAGGTTCGATTATGTAGTGTGTGCTAGTCCACCAACCAAAGGCCGTGATCATTCCTGCTACAAATATTTCAAGTATCATTTTTAATTCCCAATGTCATAGGTGCGTGATCCAGTATGTCTTGGCCACCTTGATGATAAAAATATGCATCAGGATCTGTAATTGTAACACACAAATCACTATGATGCAAGTCATAGTCTATAAAGTTGTGCTCCGCATCGTACACACGAAAAACAACTGTTCCGTCAATTAAATTTAATAGGTGTCCACGAACACCATTGGCTGATTTTGCTGTCATTGCGTTATACTCTATCAACTTTTAAACAAATATAGGCTTTGATTCTTTCTCGTTCCTTGAGTCGTGCCTGTAGTTTACGTTCCTCTTTTAAACAGGTACTCCAAGACGTGTAGTAGTCCAGTGGCTGGTACTCCAACGTCAACGGTCCGCCTGCAGGACCTTGAGTTACCATCACAGCCACCAACACTATTTCATACAAGGGGATCATCAAACTTTTTCTCCGGCCTCAAAATCTCTAAATCTCAAGAACCTTGGGAATCGGAGACTGTAGGTTCCGTCTTGGTTTTGGGTAACTGCGTCCGCTTGGACTTCAACCAAGTGACCAAGTAACTGATCCCTATTGGCCCAATACTCATCACGAAGAGTATCACTAAACCCACTACCAACATTAACACGAATTCTACGGTCATTATCTGTTCCTTCACAAATTATAGCACCCAACCGGTCTGCATTGCGACCAGTACCTTGTTCAAAACCCACAATATTGAGATCAACACTAATAGTGGGTTTCCATTTCATCCAGAAGTCTGAGCGTTTGCACTCATAAGGTGCGTCCATACTCTTGATCATGATGCCTTCAAAGCCTTCTGCTACCGACGCTTCGGCAAATCGTTGCATGATGTCATGCCCTTCAGCGGTATCTAGGTCTACTTCCAAGCCATTCATGATTCGCAGACAAGGTGTATCTTTAAGACGATCTTTTGCACTCTCAATCCACTCAATACGTTTGTACTGTTGTATGTTACAATGGCCTTCTTGCAATGACTCTAATGGAAGTATATCAAAAATATGATATACCATGCCTTCAGTCTTAGCATCACTCTTGCGATGTGCCTGCTTCATGAGTTTCTGGAAACTTTCACCCACAATCTCACCATCTAACACAAAGCGACCGCCTGTGCCACGTCCAAATTGAAAGTGCTTGCGGGCATCTTCAATGGCATCTGCAATCTGTGGAAAGTTCTCAAACTCTTTGCCATTGCGACTGAACAGGGTAATATTGTCGCCATCAATTACTGCCAACACACGTACACCATCCAGTTTGACTTCTAGGCGCTTGATGCCTTTGAGTTTCTTGGGTTGGTCTGTGGAGTCCTGTGCCAACTGACAAGTAAACACAGGAATCCGGTATTCGGTTTTGCCCAAGACTTTGTTTAGTGTTTTTTCTGAAATGCCACAACGCAGATCTTTGATCATGACTCTACGAGCCAAGTTGTTCCACTCGTCACTGTCAAACTCTTGGCTCATTTGTTCAATGGCTTCCCTGGCACGATTACCTGTGATGTATCGGGTACGCAGGGCTTCTAGCAAGGCCCAAAAACTTACCCAAGGGTTAGGCCGTCCGGTTAAGCCCTCTGTTTCAGGCACTTGACGGATATTAAAAGTATAGAAAGGATTGTAAGCCTGGTAGCAGTTAAAGAGAAAACATTGTGCATCGGCACTGCCCAACTTGGCGGCCATTAGTGCTTTTTCAATTGTTTTTTCTTTGTGTATGCGACTGTCTGAACTTTCTAGATCACGTATCCAGCCTGCGGCCATTACACCGTCAAACCTTTCGTTGGAGAAATCAGTTTCATTCATTATTTACAGCCTTACCATGAAGAGTTATAAAATACTTTTAGTCCCAAGAACAATTCTGCTCGGGCCTTGCGAACAAATTCAAGATCTTGTTCTTTGTAAAAGTCATCTGCTTCGTTGCCAAAAAAGAATCCCGATGTGGAGGGCAATTGGCCATGTGTTATTGCACGTTCTAGATCGTCTAGATCCTGCCAAGTAAGTTCCAATTCAACGCCGTTAAATGTGCTGTACTCTACATTTTTTGATTCAGCAAGTCGTTCCATCCAGCCATGCAGATTAGGATGCTTACGCCAGTAGGCAATTTCACGCTGGCTAGTTTCCGAGTCCGCTTGTTCTTTAGCGGCAGTGTATGCATACATGTCCAATCCCATGTTAACCTCCGAATAACTGAAATGCAATAATAGCACCGTTGTAGGCGCTGAAGAAAATGTTTGCCCAGCCCCAACCGGGGCTGTTGTTTTCAAAGCACCAATCAGCAATGCGCCAATTGAGCCAAACAAAAAAGGCGTTGACTATCATTATTTGTTGCCGTAAACTGCCGCATACAACGCATCAACTTCAGCCTCAGTTGCATCTGTAGACTTTGTCTTTGCCTTTGCCTTGGGCCGGGCTGACTTCACACGCACCTTGACAGTGCGAGGTGCTTTGACTTTTGCCTTGGGTGCAATCTCTGCTTCTAGCACAGCACGAACCAAGATATCCTTGGCAAAGTCGGAGTTTAGCAAGTGTGCCACTGCCGCAATCTTGTCCATGACATGGGGCAAGGGCACAATGTTTACGTCTGTGTCACCTAATTTGGCCAACTGTTTTGCACGAGCATCTGAGTTGGCAAAACGAACTTTAAGAACACCTTTGGTAACACTGGTACCTGCAAATGTATAACTCATAAAATTTCCTTTGTTAGTGATTAAAATTGTATTGTAACCGAAAACGAATTTTTGGTCAACTGTTGACTGTTGCAAAAGGACTACAGTTTTCTGGAACCTCAATGCGCACGATTGCACACACAGCCACCACCGACATGCCAAGTTCTTGTGCAAGATACTCAACGTCACTGTAGTCAAATTCTTTAAGGCTGTCATAGCCACGGTCTTCACAAATGGCATCTACCATTGTGCTAATGTCACTCATTTTGCTCATACTCTTTCCTCGCTCATGTATTCAAATAAAACCCACTTGGCACGATTGAGTTGTTGACGCTGGTCTTCTTGAATCACAGCAAGTGTGTCGCTGTCATAAGGGCCATACGCCATCATTTCTTGCACGTCGCTCAACATGCCAGCCACAATCATTGCAGGCCCAGAGACCTTGAAAGTCATTGAACGCTCAATACTTTCACGCAATGCGGATTCGGTGGTGCCGTACATTTTAATTTCGCGATTTTGTTGTTCTGTCATCTTAGGCTCCTTTTTAGTTTCTATACAAGTATTATAACAAAATGGTAATTTTGGGTCAACCTGCGGAGATTACAACTTCGCCGTCGTCATCCACTTCCACAAGAGGAGTGGTGTAACCCCAGTCGCTGTCATGTGCAACCACACGAGCGTCTGCGGGCATGGTGCGGAGAATTTCAATAAAGTCTGCTACGGTCATTTTGAGTTCCTTTTGTTTCTTTATGTGTATATTATAGCAAATAGACAATTTTGAGTCAACCAAATGCTTTTACCAGTCCCGATGCTCCAATGCACAATGCCACAATGTTCACCATCAACTGTGGCTTATTTGCAACACGTATGGTCCAGGCCATAAACAAAATTGTGCCTAAAAAGAAGGCAAGTATGTTATAGGGGTAAGCACTAGGGCCTACAGCATTAAGACTGTGTCCCGCGATGATAAACACCGCTCCGGCCCACTGTAGTATTTCATTGATTTCTAACTTCATGTTATTATTATAACCGATCTTGAATATTTGGTCAAATCAAAAGAAAACCCTGCACTGGGCAGGGTTTTGTAGTACTTGAGTATTACCTTTTCGGGGTAATAAAAAGTGTTACTTTTTAGAAACCACGTGTGTATGCTACACTAACAACCTTTTGATTGCTGTCGCCTTTGACACGGTCATACTTGACAGCAACAGTATCGTCTTTACTCAAAGCATAAGCCAATGAGTAACGTGCTGTTTGTGTTTGGTCATTGTTCTGTGAGCCATCAAAAGCACTACGGAAACGATATCCAAACTTAGCAGTCAACCCATAACCAATTGGAGCGGCAATGCCTGGCTCAACTGAGTAGTATGAGAAGTCTGTGGTGTTGCTATACTTTTGACCAATTGCGGCACGAGCATACAATCCAACTGGACCGGGTACTGTAGCACCGGCTTCAAGGCGTGTGCTCAAAGCGTTGGTACCTTCAGTTTGTGCATTAGACACTGCCAAGTCACCAGCGAAGCCGTTGAACTCTTTCTTTACACCCAAAACATATTGTTGTTGAGCGGCAGCACCTGCGTTGTTGATGTGCTGACCTTCGACAGTGAAACTGTCGGCTGCAAATGCAGTACCTGTGATGGCCAAAGCCAAGATTGCGAAGATTTTCTTCATTTAGTTTTTCCTTTTAAAAAGATTGTGTTCAGTTATAAACACAGAATAATATTTAGTAGAAACACGTATTAGATGTTTATTTTACCACTAAATTGGCTGCTTGTGCTTCAGTATACGTGGCTGGGATAAGATTTGCAACCGGATTGGGCGAACTGGGCTGGCTGGGGATATTGGTATCTACCCCAATTCCCGCATTATTAAGAATCACAAGATTTTGCCCCTCACGCAAACAGCCCACAATTGCTTGCCCGCCCAGTGTGGTTAAATCTGCCACTTGCTCCAGGAACCAGGTGGGCCCATTTTGCTCTCGGTTGACGCCATATGTGGGCAGGCTTTCAACAAAACTCATGACCGGACCACGATCAGTAGTGGTTAGTTCGGCTATGTTTATAGTGGCCAAGGTCAAGTTGTTGCTTTCAGTTAGAACCTTTTGTGCCATGGTATCAAACTCTGTATTCATTGATGTGGTTTCGGTTGGGTATGCTGTGACAACATTGCCAATTTCAACCACAGCATTGGGAATCAGTGCTGTACTAAATGCCACATCTGCATTGGCATAGGTACCCGCGGCATAACCTGCAGGGATGGTAACCGGACCCGACACAGCATTGCCATAAACACCGTTTACTGTGTTTTCCATTCTGGTGTAAATGGTTGTTAGATTAGATAAGCCGCCCACGTTACCAACTGAGTTCAGTGTGGTCACCACATTGTTCAATTGATCTATATAGGTTATACCCACAGCGGCACCCAGCAAGTCTGTCAGTACCAAGGTGTTACCTGTGCCGGTGCCTGTGGCGTAGGTGTCAGTATAGTAGGCAGCCACGTTGGCTGGTACTGCCACTGTGAGTGCATTGATTTGATCAAGATCCTTGGTGGTCACAGTGGCCACAAAGGCCACAGCCAACTGCGGCGATGACAGTGTGCTGACATTTTTTATTTGTTGCAGGCTCACACTTACAGCCTTGCAGGCCAAGGCTTGGTCAGCAGGTATAATTTTGCTCAATCGTTCATAGGTAATCATGCTGGCACCACCGTTAATACATACCTTGGCAGGTACTGTAACAAATTGCTGTTGACATTACCAGTTGCATCTAGATAGATGGCTCGCAACTCACTGGTGGTATTTTGATTGTAAGTTCTCACTGTGAGGCTGGCATAACTGGTAGGAAAGATTTTTACAGGATTCAACAAGTCGGCCATGGAGGTCAGTCCAGGATTCTGTGGTTGAGTTGTGTTCACACCTGCCACTGGCAAAGTGATTCTGAGAATGTCACATACCTGTTGTAGTGCCACATCAGTTACCAACAACATGGCTCGATATAGTTTGGCTTCTTCAGTATCAGTCAGTGTGGCGTCAGGGTCAGTAATGCGTTCAATTTGTATGGTAGTGAATCCCACCTGTTTGAGTGCTATGGTGATTCTGGGAGTTAGGTTGGTCACTGTGGCCAACTGCCGGAACACAGTACTAGGTAATCCAAAGTTGCCCAGGTTGGCTAGATCAATCAAATATCCAAGTCTTGCTAGATCACTACCAAAAGAAGGCAAGGCCAGGTTGACATCGGTCAAGTTACCAGTTATCAAACTGTTCATGGAAGTAAACGTACTGCCTAGATAGGTTTGACTGTTGTAGGCAGTGTTGATAAAATCATTGTTTTGATTTATGTAACCTTGTGCGGCTGAAAACACCTGTGCAAAAACTGTAGTATTGCCTTGACCAAGATAGGTATTACCAATGTCAGTTATGACTCCAGTAAATCCTGCAATACTATTGCCATAAGAGGCATATGATGGATTGGCGGCTATTGTGGTATCAGGAACATCTTGGTCAGGAGTTATTTCATAATCGCCTGCGCCGCCACCACCGCTGATGTCGGCTGTGATAAAAGTGTTGGCACTGGTCCCCACAGCACCTATTTGTAATCCCACGTATATGAGATTTGGTGCCGGCGTACTGGTCACAGTCAATACATTACCGTTAATATTTCCGCTGAATGTGGTATAGTTTGTGGTGAATGTTGTTTGTATTCGTGGACCTAGTATGTTGCCTATGTTGCTGGCATATGATACAGGTGTGCTGTCTGCCAATGCAGGACAACTGTTGGCGGCCATGACCTCAAGACTGTTGAGAGTAGTCACGCTCAAGTTGGCATTGGCGCTGTTGCCCAAGGCCACAAACAATGGTGCAAGTAACGTGGTGCCGGTATAAGAAGAGATGGCGTTGGTAAAATTGGTAGCAATGGCCACACCTTGATTGTTGCTGAGTGTGGCACCCGCGATCATTTGTAATGGGGTCAAAATTGAAGGCACGTTATCTACCAATAAACACAGTTTGACTGCCAGCAGACACACTGGTACATCCAGTTATACTACTACCAACAAAGGCGGCTGGCTTGCCATTTATAAAAACACTACTGGAACCTGTGGCAATTGCCGGCGCATGGTCAGTACATTTTTTCATCACAAAGCCCACGGCCATCAAAGCAAAACTGTAAGGAGGTGGAGCAAACTTTGCTCCTATGCTGGCTGCTTGTCCCGCTGCCGCACCGCCACCGGGTGTTTTGTGAGAGGTAACTGTGTCGCCCACGCGAGATGCCGCTTTGCCATCAGTAAACACATCGGCACTGCCCTTTGCCACGGTAAAAGGCGAGCAATGTGGCACACACTTATCACTCTTTCTTGCGGCTGCTGGCATATTCTATTTCCATTAATCTTTCAAATTTAGTCTGCCACTGATCAATTTCTTCATGATCTTGATCAGTGTGCGGTCCTGGCGGGATTTCAGGAGCAAACTCTATCACGTGATCAAATTCACTGGGAATTTGCTCGTACTCGGTGTATTCCGACAACTGTTCGTTGTGCATGATTACAAAGCGATGTCCCATTGATTATTTATGGAAGTAGAAATCTGGTGCGTTAAACCATTTGTATGTTGGTTGTGCTCTGCATGTATTGACTTGCAAACTGTTTGTCCGAAGTCACAGCCACAGTCACGGTACCTTTGGATAGGCCAATAGTCTTGTCCGGACTCACTGTAAACAAGTAAGGCAACAACCCTGGACCGTTCGGTCCCATGGCAATCACCATGGGCTTGGTTAGTCTGTAGTGTGTGTCAGTCTCTTTGTCCAATCGTGCCACAATCTCCTCACCTGATGTGAGTTTGAGTGTAACCACGTCGCCTTCGGCGAGTCCTTTGTCAATTTCAAGTAGCATGTGTTAACCTTTGTCTAAGTTCTGTGAATCCGCCCACTAATTCTTCATCTAGGAAAATTTGTGGTAATGTTCTAGCCGTTGGTACTGCCGCCAGTAAATCTTCTTTGTCCCAACCGTTATTGATATTGCGTTCTTCATACTCGATACCTCGGCTTTCTAACAATGCCTTTGCTTGAGTGCAATAAGGGCACTGGTCTTTTGACCATACAATTGCTTTCATTTTTATTTTCCTTGTTATAATTCTGGTAATTCGTCGTAATCAATGCTGTCACTCATGACTCCAATAACATAGTTAGTTGATTCGTTCTCTTGCAGTGCAGTTTGTTTCTTGCTGGTGTCCACGTGCTTGGTAAACCAAGGAATGGGTGTTGAACGTGGATGATCTTCTGTGTACTTGATGCCAATTTCTTTGAGTGCATTGAATGCTGTGAAGTCCACAAAGTCTTTAAGAATGTTTGCATTAAGACCAATCACCGGACCTTTGTTAAACAAGTAGTCAGCCCAGGCTTTTTCTTCACGAATAACATCTAGATACATTTGGTATACTTCTGCTTCACATTCAGTTTTGACAGCGGCAAAACGTGCATCCTCTTTGATCACTTGATTGATCAACCATGCTGTCCACTCTTTGTGTAGCATTTCATCTTGCAGGATCAACTGAATAATGTTGCCGTTGCCGATAAAGATCTTGTTCTCTACCATGGCTAGGCTTGTGGCAAATGATACCATAAAGCGGAATGCTTCTAACGCATAACTGGCATTGAGTGCCAACCAGACGGCTTTGATATGTTCACGCTCAGGAAATTCTTCTAACAGTTCTTTGCGACAGTTGATCATGTGTAGTCGGTCGTAGTAGTTGCCAACACTTGATGCCATGTCCACAATCTCTTGTGTATCATGAATTGTGTTGAACACATCCTTGGGCACGTTGTAGATGTTGCGAATGATATGACTATAACTGCGTGAGTGAATGTTTGTTTCAAAGAATGTCCAGTTGTATACTAGTGCTTCTAGTTCTGGGATTGACACTACCGGCGTAAAAATTTGACTAGGACCACGACCTTGCAAACTGTCTAGTGCTGTTTGACGTAGCAAGTTTGATGTAAAGATATGCTTGACAGTGTCACTGGCGTCTTTGAAGTCTTGTGCGTCTTTGGTCAAAGATATTTCCTCTGGCACCCAAAAGAAACCACGTGCTTCTTGTTCGTACTTGACCAGTTTGTTATATTTGACTTCTTCAAATCGTTGTACGGTCACAGGCCCTGCTGGATCCAAGAACATCTTGCGACTGAGATAATCTGTTTTTGTTTTTAAATTGTATTGTGCTTGACTCATGTCATTTCCTGAATAATTTGATCTGTTTTTGTTGATCTAATAGAATCTATTAGTTGTAAATATTCATGCCGTTGTCGGGCAAGGTCTTTACTGTATTTGTGTGTTTGCAGGTGGCCCAGCACTTGCAATATTACATTTTGATTTTTAGTTAAATTTAATTCGCTAAGACTATCTGCAAATTTGTTTATGATATTTATGTCTACTCCGTCTATACTCAAATAGTCCGGGTTTGATAATTTTAGAATACATAGTGTAATTTGATGTTTTTCACACCACTTTAATAGAGGTATAAAAGTAGACACACTAAAGCATTGCAAAACATAATTAATATTAAAATATACGTTTGGTAAATTACAAACTCTCAAGATATTTTTTTCTACTTCATTCCAGTTGGATAAAAATCTAATCTGATCGTTATGTTCTTCTATTCCTTCAAGACTGACACTTAACCAGACTGTATTAAATTTTTTAATTTTGTCGATAAATTTTTGGTCAAGTTTTGTAGCATTGGTAGTAAAACTTACTGTTGTCTCTGAGGCACAATTTATATTATCTAGTACATCCAACACATGCGGAATGATTGTTGGTTCGCCGCCAGTAAATTTAATCCATTTAATTTGATTTTGAAACTTACTTAGAAACATCTTAAAAGCCTCCGTCAGCGGCCATGAAAAATCTTCCTCTAAGAACTCTATTGAATAAGTTTTTAAATTGTCAAATTGTTCTGAATGTGTTTTGTATTCAGTTAATAATTGGCTACTTGAAAATGGGTTACACATGACACATTTTAAATTGCACAAATTTCCAAGTTTAAGATCCAAGGCACATACACTGTCTTTTACTTGCCAAGTTTTATTAATACTGTCTCGAATCGAAAATTTAGAAAACTCACGATTATAAATCTCTCTTAAACTTTGTTTGCCAACACTTTCATCCTTCCAGCACTTGTTACACTCTGAAATTTGTTCTCCTTCATACATGCGTTTTCTAATATTTTGGAGATAATCTGAATTTATCCAAGAATCAAACTCTTGAAAATTAATGTCCGACATTCCTGTCCATTGGCAACAGGGTGCCAATTTTCCAGTTGGTAATACACAGGTACTAACCCAAGGGGCTAAACAAAAAGTTTTTGAATTCATTGAATTTAATTGTTCCAGTGTCTAATTGTGTTGGCTATGATAAAGCCACAAGTTATAACATGTATTATAACCCAGAACGTTTTGAAAAATAGTGCTATTCGGGCTTCTCGCAAGGTCAGTATAGGTACATCCGGGCGATCATGGTCACTCTCGCCCATCAAGTGCCCGGTGGCCCGGGCCCAGATCTTTTCTAAACTGTTCATAACTTGCAGGCTTCGCAGTCTTCCTCAAGATCAAAGTCAATGACCTCAAGAGGTGCCGCTTCGGCAGTTTGTTTTGATCCTGCTTTGTTGATCAGGCTGTAGTAGAATGTTTTCAATCCCCAGTGGTGTGCTTGCATCAAGTTCCGAGCAATCAATGTTGTGGGAACTTTACGATCAGCAAAGTGTGCTGGATTATAGAATGTGTTAGTACTGATACTCTGATCAACGTAGGCCGCTAATACAGCCGCTGTTTTTAAATAACCATCACAGTCTTTCTGCGCCCACATCATTTGATACTTGTTCTTGAGTTTATGATACTCAGGGACAACTTGTGTAAGGGAACCTGCTTTGCTTTCCTTAACTGAAATAAGTGACATAGGCATTTCAATGCCATTGGTTGAATTGATTACTACACTAGAACTTTCAACAGGTGCAATAGCCATCAAGGTAGCATTACGAACACCATATGATCTCATTTCGGCACGTAGGCCTTCCCAGTTTAGTTCAGGAGAGAAGTCCGTTAATTCATTTACGCCTTTGGCACGGCGTTCCCAAGGAAAAATACCACGACCGTACCAGGTGCGGTCAGAATCTTTGCAACGGCCTCTTTCTTTAGCAAGTTCAACTGTTGCTTCGGTAAGATAGAAGGCCTGGTGTTCCATCCAAGATTTGACCTCTCCAAGAGCGTCTTTGTTACCATATTGCAGTCCTCGCTTGGCATGCCAGTAAGCAAGGTTAGTAATGCCGATACCAAGCGGCTGAATTTCGTCATTTGATAACTGACTCTGGATCGACAGGAAGTCTTGGTAGTCGAGAATGTTACAGAGACTGCGTTGCAGAATTCTGCAAGCACGACGCATGTCTTCAGGATTGCGAAACGCACCCCAGTTGATCGATCCAAGAGTACATAAAGCGATTCGGCCTTCGGCGTCGTCCAAGCGTTTAAAAGGTTTTGTAGGAAGTAAGATTTCACAGCAAAGGTTACTCTGGTAAATGGTGTGATATTCAGTATCAAACGGTCCTTGATTCTGAACATTGTCAATAAACACAAGATAGATACGTCCTGTGTCAGTGCGCTCTTTGAGTATGCCTGACTTGAATACTTCTTCAGCACTCATGGTCTTAGTGCGCAGGTCCCGACGCTTTTCGTATTCCACATAGAGTTTTTCAAAACGTTCGGTGTTGGCATAGAACGCTTCGTACAGTTCAGGTACTTGGTTGGGATCAAAGAAAGTTATGTTTTCTTTATTCTTGAATCGCCTCCAGAAAAATGCGGAAAGAACAACCCCATAGTCCATGTGCCGGACACGGGTTTCTTCTGTTCCTTGATTGTTCTTAAGAACGATAAGATCATCAAACTGATGATGCCAAATGGGATAAAATACAGTAGCACTTGCATTGCGAATACCTCCTTGTGAGCATGAGCGTAAATCTCCGAACCACTTCTTTAAAAATGGTATCATGCCGGTGTGCATGATTTCGCCGCCACGTATGGGCGAACCTAGCGGACGTAAGCGTCCAATTTCTAAACCAATGCCTGCTCGCTTGCTGGCATACTTGGCCATCATCTCGCCACTAGCAAAAATACTATCCAGGTCATCATCACTGCGAATGAGTACGCACGAACTGAATTGCTTAGTAGGGGTACCGAGACCAGCAAGGACGGGAGTAGCAAGGGTAAACAATCCATCACTTGCGGCATTGTAGTATTCCTTTATGTAACGCATACGGGCTGTGTTGGGTTCTTCCTTGTGGAACACCGTAGCAGCCGCAATCATGTAACGCACTTGTGGCGTTTCATAAATTTCTTTTGTGCTTCTGTTACGCACAAGATACTTTTCAATCAGTTGTTCCACCGCCGCATATGAGTACTGTTCGTCCTTGGCATGATCAATCATGTCTTCCATACGATTCCAGTCGTCTTCACTGTACCACTCCAGCAGTTCAGGAGTGTATAGGCCAGTGGCCACATTCTTCTTTACAATCTCATACAAGTGGGGAGGATCATATGATCCGTAGACATCTTTACGCAACATTGATAGTCGTTGTTTGCCTGCTACATATTGATAGTTGGTGTGTCCAACGTCGGGATTTGATTCTACGTCAATCAAGTCCACTATTGCTCGTAATGTGATACCATCAATTTCGTTAGTTGTAATGCCATCATAAAAATGCAGTTGTGCCTTGATCTCAATCATGCTCTGGCTCACGTCTGCTATGCCTGCACATACCTTGGCTATCTGTGCCTGCCATTTTTCCAACGCTAGCGGCTCGCGGCGACCACTGCGTTTTTGTACTGTAATTTGCTTCATTGTTACCTAATTTGTTGTTTTATTTGCTCTTGCGTAATGCTGTGACGGACATTGATCTGCCCCGGATTGATATTTAACACCTGCTCTGAGTCCCAATTCAGTATATATTTCCGATCCTGGTCCAGGACTAAATTCCCCTGTTCAGTCTCGGCCAATAACAAATCCTGCAGATCAGGTCGATCTAACATAGTAATAGTATACAGGATTCCCAGCCCTCGAGCAAGATCACAATAGAGATTATCACTCAATAATTGCCAGGGATCTGGCCAAACGACCTGATCATCCCAGTGCAAATGATAGGCTCGCCAGGGTGCGTGAAACCACCAGGCATTGATGTCCGCAAGTGCTTGTGGTAATGGTGCGTATCGGATTGATTCACGAAGAACACCCCACGCATGCAGGCGCTGTTCAAAGGTAGCAGGCCACATTAGGATGAGATTGTAACTGCGTATGTTAGTTGGGCACTTGACCCAGTGGAGGTACTGGTATACTGTATTTGAATTAGATCATCAGCATAGATTGCACTCAAGACTATGCCGGTAGTACCAACTGTTTGTGCAGTGGCATTAAATGCTACCCCAGCACCTGAAGCGGCCACCAAAATAGTTCCTGCGCTGAGTGCAGTGTTTCTAATGATGGTATAAGCGATCACTGCGGTGTTGGCCGCAAGACTGAATGCTGTGGTGGCCGATGCTGTATTATCTGCTAGAGTCACAGCAGTTGGAAAAGGCACTGCGCTGAATTCAGTAAGAATTTCAGTATTACCAATCACAGGAGCGCCGTCCTCGAGTGTGCCATTACCAATGTATAATTTGCGGGCATCTGTTGCCCAACCTAGTTCGGCTCCGGCCAATTGCGGTAGATTTTCTTCTAGGCCTTTACGGTTTGTTATTCGGGATACTTGTACAATTGCCACAGTGGTTGTCCTCTTGCTATCATGTATTTAGCATGTAGTACTGCTCGACCTTTCGCCACCATAGATCTCGGTAACGATCAAATTCTGCACCTTCTAACACAAATTCCTGGTATTCGGGTTTTCCAATGATATTGTGTTGCTCATCTAGATCGGGTTTGACACACATCAAAATAACACCTTTGCGTATTTTTGTGCCGTGTAATTCATTGTGTGCTTCTGCGTAGGCGCACAGTTGTACAAAATAATCGTCAATCCATTCACGCTTTTTGGGCTTGTTGGTTTGCTTGTAATCTAATATGCTTTCTTCATTTAAGTGTATACCTGCACCATCTGTTGTGCCTGCGTAAATGGAGGGAAAGTATAAGGGAACTTCAATACCCCAAAATTCTGTAACATTTTTAAGTCCATCTCTGATCACAGTTTCTGCCATCACATGGCTGGGCCAGGAGAAAGGATTTGATCCGCGCTCTTTGATCGCTCCCTCCTTGACATACTGTTCAAGATAGGTATGCATACGTGTGCCACGATTGGCGGCTTCGGTTGTGATTTGTTGTGCTTTTTCTGCGCCCACACGACGTCGCCATTGAGCAAGTGCTTCAACTTTTTCTGGGGGTTTTGTTCGGTCCAGGATTGTGGTCACACTGGGTAAGTTGTTGCCATCTGGGGTGGCATAGTAACGCTTACCCTCTATTGTCACGCGAGGAATTGGTTGATAATCAAATTTTGGATTGTACAAATTAAACTCTAAAACTTTCTCCGCAACCACAGCGATCACGTTCATTGGGATTTGAAAAGTCAAAGCCTTCGTTGAGGCCTTGACGCACATAGTCTACTGTCATGTTTTGAAGATACACATTGTCTTTTTGATTTACTAATACCACAAAATCATTTTGTGCGTAGTTAATAACATACTGTTCAGGTGTGTATTCTTTAACGTATTCTAACACATAAGCAAGGCCACTGCAACCTGTAGTTTTTACCCCAAGACGAATACCAGCGTAACCTTTGGCTGTGACTAATTTTTGTATTTTGTTTCTGGCTGTGTCAGTTAAGGATATCATAAGGTTTATCATAGAGCATTTGCCAATTGTGCTCTATGTTGTATTTATTTAACAAAAAAAGATCATGTAAATCAGCCGTACTCAATTCAAGGATGTGTTTCAATGTGTCAACATATCCTTGCCATCTAACAGCATCGTACTCAACAGAGTCCCATGCAAGGTCAATTCCTTGCCAGAGTTTCCATCCTTGTTGTTCGAGACAGCGATAAAAATGTTGTGGACCAAAGTTCAAAACAAAACGGCCCTGAATCAAATGATCGTAAGTTTTTTCACTGAATACCACTGATCCTCCAGTGAGATGTTGGCTTTCCACCTGACAACTCACATAACTGTTGTCAAAATAATGTTTAGCAGGTGGTACATTTAAACCATTCAAGACATCCTTTTCTGTTCCAATATCTGATTCTAAGATATGTCCTTTAGATTTGTTACTGGAAAAACCTTTAAAAGATTCTAAAAATTTATATAATTGGTCTCGATAGTTGTTAGGTCTGCGGATTAGACTGAGATATTTGTGCGTTCTCGGCTGCCAATGCAATGGATGATGCGGCAACTCTTCACCTGTACATTTGTATCTCCAGCGCCAGTGACCATGTGCATGATTAGATTTGCAACGATTCCAATAAAAATCAAACTTTTTAACAGGTAAATTATCTATTGGTAATTGATTTACGGTGTACCAAATAGTATCGCATTTGTTGTTGGCGTACTCAACCAAATTAGTCCAATATGATGACATCTTGGGATCAGCATGAGTCCAATCATAAAACACAATTTGACTGGCAGATTTAGTGATTTGTTCAAGACATTGAAGATTAATTTCGTGTAAATTAACCCAGTATTCGGTGCAGGTTATATCGTGTTTGAACCAGTTGGCAAGGAATTTTTGATCATCAGAGAACCAACAGTTTACACTTTTCACTGCAAATGTTTTTTGCGATAGTCTGCTACTGCGGCTTTGATGGCGTCTTCGGCCAGGATGCTACAATGAATTTTCACAGGTGGTAGAGCCAGTTCTTCAGCAATGTCGCTATTTTTGATCTTGCCTGCTTGGTCCAGGGTCATGCCTTTTACCATCTCTGTGATCAATGAACTGCTGGCAATTGCACTTCCACAACCATATGTTTTGAATCTTGCATCGGTGATTATGCCATCACTGCCTACCTTGATCTGTAGTTTCATAACATCACCGCAAGCAGGTGCACCTACCATGCCTGTACCGACAGTGTCGTCAATTTCAAATTTACCCACGTTACGTGGATTCTCATAGTGATCAATCACTCGGTCTGAATATGCCATTATCGTATGTCCTCGGTGTGTTTGTGTTTGGTAGATTTTCGAAGAATCTTGAACCAAATCTTTTTTTCTTTAGCACTATCATGTTTGAAGATTGCTTGATATAATTTATCTCTTAATTTACGCAGTTTCATATATGCCTCCTACAGTTGAGTATACACTATTTAACCGGTTGTGTCAACTAATGGTTGACTACATTTGAGTTTTATTTCATTGCCCGTTTTGCCGCAGAGGCAACAATGTCTTGCGCCTTGTTTACTGGCATGGGCACAGGACCAGAATCGTTGCCTTTGAATTTGATCACACCGGAATTGGGTTCAATGGGCATGAACACTCCACTCAGTGGTGCCTGGCTGGCCATGTTTTGAAGAATTTCGGGCGTAAGATCGATCTGCATATTTTTGGCCAGATTTAAAAAAGTCTGCATGCCGATTTGTTTTTGGCCACCTGTGTCTTTTGCACGACCCAACAGGAATTCAGCCAAGCCTAAAAGTCGAGCGGCTGTGTCATCTGACCGGCCGTTGCCAACTTCGTCGATACGCATTATCTACGTCCGCGGCCCAAACTGGCGGCTGGTGTAGTGGCTTCGGGTTCTGGTTCAAGTTCAGCGCCTGCATCAGCGGCAGCGGCATCAAGCCCAGCCTCTGCGCCTAGTTCGGCACCCATGTCTGCGCCCATTTCAGCACCGATGTCTGCGCCCATTTCGGCTCCAGGTACAACAGCACCACCACCGGTACCAGTTACCACACCCAGTGCGGCTTCCAATTGACCTTTGCTGGCCTGTAGATTTTGTACAAGTCCCGACAGTGCGGCGGCAGCATCTGCGTTAAACTGTGCGGCTTGATCCATACCAACTTCATTTTTAATAGAATCAACCAAGGCAGGTAATTCTTTAAATTGCATTTCTGTTGTGTCTTCCAGCATTTTCTGCACACGGTCGACCATGTCTTGTGCGGCCAACACAACTTGTGCTTGTTGAATTTCTGATTCACGCAAGAAGTTGCCTGTGTTGTTTTCTGCTGCCATTGTCGGGTTCATCATGGCCTTTTGCAAGTCTTGAATTTCTTTTTGCTTTTGTTTGATTTCGTCCTGCATCTGTTTCTTTTTCTGCTGTTGTTGTACAGTAGACAAAGCGGCAGTAGCACCAGGAGCGCCTGGAGCACCAGTGGCTGGAGTAGCACCAAACTCTTGCAATTGTTGTGTTAGAGCCTGTTCCATCATCATGAGTTTGAGATAGGCAGGATTCTTTTCGCTATAATGAAATGCAGGGCTTGCACGGTGTTCGTTGACCAGGCCACGCACACGATTGAGCATGCCACGCACTTGGTTGCGATTCATTGAATCAAAAGATAAGCGTTGGTCAAAGTGACTCTCGAATACTTTAGCGATTTGTTTTGTAGGGCGTGTTACGGCCAGTTCTTGCAGTTTCATTGTTGCTTCCTCGAAGTTGCCAGTATTTAGCCGAATTTATACATTTTGTTAATTCATTTTCTATCTGCTGGCTTTGTGATCTTTTGTGTGCGGCTTTGGCACTGACTGTTTCCCAAAAATTTCCATAACTTTTTTGGGCTTGCCCGCTACGGGTTTCAATATCGTTGCGTAGTCTTAACAGAGTAAAATCCAAGTGTTGTATTTCGTTAGCCAAGCGATATTGGCGATTTTTGTCGGCTATGCACCAGGCCACGGCGCTTCTGGTGCTGGTAAATGTGCCTACTGGGCGGTCTTGATAGGTCAGTGTATAGCCCTGTACGGTTTGACGCAACACATATGAGCCAAACACACGGTATTTCTCGCCGTCTGCCACAATCACATGATCTAGTAATTTAGGCAATTCTTGCTCAGCAAGTGCCGCAAGTTTTTGACTGGTTTTCATTTTAGTACGTAGTGAGTGACCAAGTATCCTATGACTGCTGTCAAGAATCCAATGATTCCCACTCCCCAGCCAATCAATTGTGTGTTACGACTGTCACTCATTTTATGCACCAATCTATGTACTTCTTGAATGGTGGTTTTTAATTCTGCGGTGTCTTGTTTGACATCGTCAATACGTTGCTCTAAAGCGGTATAGCGTTGAGCACATAGTTCAACGTGGGCTTCAAGACTTTTCTTTTCGATATCAGTTGTGTCAACCATGTGTGCTCCAATCTATTATTTATGGTCCACTATGGTGAATTCAATGTTCTGATCCGGGTCCAACTGAGCAGTTTTGGGTTGGGTGTCTAGATTATAAAACATAGGTACACCACGGCAGGCTGTTTTTAACAAGCCCAATGGGTCACCTTGGGAACTGAACACATCATCAAAGTCAGTGGAGAATTCAAATTGCCATTTTCCGTCAGTATGTTCTGTGGGTGTGATATCTTGTGCTTGTGTATACAAGCCAATGATCTGTAGTATGGTTTCCCAGTTACGTTGTTGGTTTCTAGATCTGGTCCAGGTCTCTAAATCAGTCACACTTTGGCCTTCTCGATCATCAAATGGTAACACATTGGTTCTAAAATGTCCTGTGACTCCTGTGGTAGTGCAGTCAAATTGAGTAGTCACACGTATTCTTGTTGGCATGGCTGTATTTACAGCCAACAAAAAACCCTGGATTTTTTACATCCAGGGTTGCGATCGCAGAGTCTATGATTAGACTGGAGCGAAGTTGCTTGCGGCTGAAGTGAACACGGCGTTACCGGCTGCACTGTTCAACTGCAAGTTTTGACCACCAGACGCAACTGTTGCGCTTGTGTTAGCCTGAGCCAACAGCGTTGTTGCTGTGTAAGCATCAGTTGGATAGATAGCCAAGTTCAACACTGTGGGTGCCGCTGGGCTAACTTGATACATAGCAACTGTACCTTTTTGCTGAATTGCTTGCAAAATGTTGTTGATGTAACCGTTAACATTACCAGATGTTGTCAAACTACCATTGGCCACCACTGAGAAAAAGTCTAGTTTTGGTCCTTGAAAGTTGACCGAACCCGTTGCCGCAATGTTGGATGTTCCAACAATTTGCGCATTGCCAGTGTCCATGTGGAATACTGGTTGGGTGGTACCGTTTGTTTTTGTAAATACTGCCATTTTAAAATCTCCTAATAAGTAGGCTCTCGCCCTACTCTTATTTATGAAATTGGCAAAATCTTAGGTGGTTGTGGGGTTGTTTCTTTGGCGGTTTCTGGCTGTAAAATCAAAACGATTTACTGCTTTACCATAGCCTGCTGGCGTTGCAAACACCCATCCCTCGTTGCCAGGAACTTGTGCATCCAGTTTACCCAGCAAGTCCAGTTTGAGATCGTGTAACAATTCAAACAACACAAAGGCACCGGCCAGTGCGCCCTCGTTTGAAGTAGGACTACGCAGGTATTCTGTAATGTTGCGAAACTTTTGCGGAGTTTGTGTGGATTTCAAGTAGTTCATGAAGCCCGGCACTAAGTCTGAGAAGTCTCCGGTGTAGGCAGGGTATTCGGGATTGATACGTTTGTTGATATAATCTACGCATAATTTGGCCAAATCAGTGATCTTGGCAGCACGTAGTTCTGCAGGGTTGAACAATGTGTCAATTGCAGGACCCATTGTTCGTAATAGACTCTTGATTTTCTTTACGTAGGGATTTTCTATTTCCACAGGTCGAGCATAGATGGGTTCAATCAACAACAGGCCCGGCACAGGGTTAAATTTGACTCTGCTGAGAGGTTGTTTGGCAGCACCAGCATCCGCATACATGGTGTGTACTGCCACACCAACGTCACTGTCGGCAATTGCTGTGCCTAGTTTGCTTTTTACAGGAATACGATATTCCACTGTGTTGGGTTTGAATTCTACATTGCCTGCTACCACAGGAGGTGTGGTAGTATACAACAAGTCGCCCTTGACATAACCACGGAAGTTTTCAGGGGTTGCGGCTTCAAGATAGGGCCAAATGCCTTGATACACTGGTAACAGTGTTTCAACTCTGTTGGCCACGTTGCCCTTGGCAGCGGCACTGGCATCACGTTGTGCCATGTTGGCCTCAATGGCCTGGGGACTGGTAAACAAGCCATCATAGCCCACAGCCTCAAATCCTGATCCATCTGTCAGTACAAATTCGCCTGTGCTGGGCTTGCGACCAAATACCACAGCAGGCTTGCCGTCCCATTTGACGCTTGCAGTCTTGGGATCTTCCTTGAAGTTGTCCACAATGGCCAGGGCTGTCTTGACACCGGCTGTGCCATTTCTAAATATGTAATCTTCCAGGTGCTCAATGCCCTTGGCTTTGCCACCCACAGGTGCGGCAGCGGCTGGAGGTGCGGCTGCCTCTACCAAGGCATACATGCCTTGGTTCACAATGCGATCACGTAGGCGTGCCAAGAAGTAAACGTCGCCGCTTTCTTCCAATTGTGTGGGTTCTTTGAGTCCGTCACGTGCCAATTGATCACGGAAGTCTCGGAGTTTGGCATCACGGTCTTTGTCACGTGCCAGGAATGCATAAATGCTTTCTACATTGCCCAGATCTTCTCGAGTGGCTTTGGGTCCTAGTATGGCTTTGGCAACGTAGTCAGGATCTTGACTAACCAATTTGTTAGTGGCACGACTGAACATGCCATTAGCACCTATCTTGAGACCCAGTTGTTTGGCTATGCTACTCATTAGCACAGCACGATGCATGCCTTTGTAGGCACTTGGGAATGTTTGATTATAGTAGAATGTACCCCAATCCAGGTCGGGGAAAAACATAAAGTCTGTTTGTACGTAGCCAAGTTCAGGTCTGCCGGTGATGGGAGTACGCAGGTGTACTTCGCCCGACTTCTTGACCCAGTTCCTAGGATCCTCACCGTGACTACGAGCCCAGGCTTCTAACTTGGCGGCCAGTTGTTCTTTGGAGATTTTACTGGCATCAACTGCTAGATCCAAGTCACCTGATGTGGGTGCTTTGCCTGTTGATCCCAACCAACGTTCACGTGGAAACTCTAGACCTGTGAGTTGTTCCAGCCATGTTACTGTACTGGGCACATCAGTCTGATTGATGCGTTGTGTGAGTGGTTTGCCGTCAGCATCTTTAAATACGTTGCCACCTTCAAATAAGTTCATTGTACTTGTAATCCCAAGGCTTTGAGTAGATTATCAGCGTTGGCATTGCCTGTTGATCCTACTGTGGCAGCACCTACCATTTGTGGTATAAAATTTTGCAAGTTTGTTCCGGGTTTGAGTCCAAACTGTTGTAGAGTTTGTGTTATCGTAGCAGGCGTTACCACGGGTGCCTGTTGCTGTGGCTGTTGGGTTTGTGGCTGTTGGGTTTGTGGCTGTGCGGCACCAGTGGCTTGCGCCTGGCGCTGTGCTTGTTTGTATTGTGCTCTAGCCGCTAACTTTGCTTGCTCATCTTTGCTGGTTAAACCTTGTGCTGATTGTTGAATTAGCGTTGTCAATTCTTTAAACTCTCTCTCCATGGCCGTGGCATCGCTTTTTTCTGCGGCGTCGGCTATTAGATCTAATGTTTGTTTGATTGCATTGGCCAAAGTGTTTTCAGTCGGGTCTAAAAAATCCTCAGCATCATATGTGTCAGGTACGGCCTTCTTTTTAAACCAATCTTCTAGTGTTTGTCGATACTGCGCAGGAGGTAATGCGGGAATGCCCGAAGTCTGTGCCAAATACTGTTCCCACTGTAACCAATTGTTCTGAAGATTTTTTGCAACTTGTGTTCCTTGTGCCGCAGTACGTTGGGCATATTGTGCCTGTGAAAATTGGCTGCGAGCCAGGGCCGATGAACTGGTCAGCGGATTGGATGCCAGGGCTGTTTTTGCACGTTGCCATAGATTAGAACCCGGAGGTGCAGCCTGCTGAGATTTAACTAGACTGCCCAATGCACCCGGTTGTTTTGCGGCTTGATATGCAGTTTGCGCTCGGTTCACCAGACCGCCAGGGCCTGCTATGTTGACTTCGTTGAGTTGTCGTTTGGTTAGTTCATGAATCTGCATGGGTACGTCTCACTGTTCTTTCAAAACGGCCAGCATCTCTAGTGCGAATAGCATTGAGCAATTTACGAGTTAGATTTTCTGCTTGTTCAGGCGGAAAAGTGGCGTCAATTTGTTCCAGCAGATTGATAGCACTGGCTATTACGTTGCTTGCACGGCTTTCTATCACTAGATGGCGCTCACGCTCAACATACATTGAGTCTAATTCTTCTAACAAACTACGGGTGCGTTTTTGCATTACTATCAGTGGCCTTTGATTTATTTATCGGTTATTAGTTTTAGACAAACCATTGACACAATTAACAATGTATATTACGATTGTTTAATTTGCCCCAGCAATTGTTTTAATTTTGCACTTTGCACATCAGCAGTGACTTTGGGTGCTTCTAGATCAAAGTCTTCTCGAGGCTTGGCACGTTCCCAGGGTGGTGTGCTAGATTCACCTTCTTCGGCAGTTTTAACTTGACTCTTGGCCTTGATTGAATCCATGATACTGGGCTTGGCACCTCCACGGAAGTTGTCTTTTTCGTCACCACCTTCATCTGTGATACGCATGGTTTCAATGTTGTATTCAAGATCAATCTTTTGTCCAACACCTGTTGAACTGCGCGACTTCATACATTGTATTTGATACTTGCCACGCTCTTTCATTGCTCTGCTAGTAAAGATACCAAACACGTTATCAGCAGTATTGATCTTGGATATACCACCTGAAATATGCGAGTGATCAAATTCAACTTCTTCCACAGCCGATCTATTCAACTGTGATGCAGTAACCATCAGTACTGCTAATTCTTTGGCCAAGTTACGCAATTCTTCACTCACATACTTGTCTTTAACAAACAAGTCATTGGGACTGACTTTGGCACTGACTGGCATCAGCAAGTCCAAGTAGTCAATCATCACAAAGTCTACTTTCTTGCCTGTCTGAATTTGATACTCTTTCAAGTAAGCGCGAATGTCATTGATGTTGCTCTGTGCTGGCAAGCCCTTGACCTGATAGTTACCGGACTTCTTGGCTACTAGTTTGACCTTAAGTTCAGTTGTGTCCATGTCACGTCTAATGTCTTTGGTGCTCATGTTTGTTAACATAGCATCAGTTCTCAAACTTGTAAGTTCTTCACTCAATTCTAATGTAATATAAACACCGCTAAGTCCTTGTTGCAACCAGTTTAGCGCAATGTTCATCATCACGAGACTCTTGCCAGAACCTGAACCGCCGGCAAAAATGTTTAGTTCGCCACGGCTGAATCCGCCGTACAACAATCTATCCAGTTGTGGCCAACCTGTGCTTACTTGGCCGCCCGAGTTAAAGTATTTCTCAATGCGAGCCTTGGGATCAGCAAAGTAATCCGTGCCCATGTCTTTAGTAAGTGATATCTGTACTGCATCTTTGATCAGTTTCTCCACTGGCTCAAATTCGCCCTTTTCCAGCAAGTCCGCCGATTTCAAAATAGCACGTTCAAGTTCTTGACGTCGGGTAAATGCTTCAAACTCGCCCATGAACCAGTCAAAGTGTCCTTCATTCAAATCCGGCACTGGTGCAAGTCGAACACCCGTGGTCGCTGAAATCTGCTGCCTGTCAGGCATGGTCTTGTGTTTGTCTGAGTGTTCTTTGATGAACTCAGCCGCAGGTCTCAAACTTTTGTCAAAGTTCTGTGGGTTATAGATGTTTTGAACACGCACATAACTTGTTGCGTCTTCCAACATCATTTCTAGAAATAGTCTTTGGACATCAAGTCCGTATTCTTTTAACAAGTTGCTTCTTCCTTATTTCTATTTTAATCTTACTAGTTTCTCTTGCTGACATAATAGTTAGCAAGGTGCCTAGTCTGCCTAGTTTTATCACAGCGTCATTAACATCTTTGCAACCCGCTGGCCACTCAGGTATGCTCACGGCCCAGCCCAGTTCTACAGCACGGTCAATTAACTCCACACCTGCTGTATCTTGATCAGGTACCACAGTTACTTCACGTCCAAGACTGCGAATCAATCTTGCTTGGCTGTCACTGATGGTGTTGTGCATCACAGCAAGCCCACCAATTGAAAGTGCATCAAAGATGCCTTCCATCACCAGCACATGTTGCCAGTCAGCATGTTGCAAGTCTGTGCCAAATACATAACCGGGTTGTGAGTGATTGATGTACTTGGGTTGTTTGTCATCTAAAAATCTAGCAGTCCAGCCTACTACCTTGTTGTCATATGTGAACGGTACTAACACAAACGGCCTAACCCAATGAACGCCATCGTTCTTGATAGAAGTCATGATGGGGAAGTCTTCTGGCACACCGCGTCGACGAATGTAGTTCCAATAGTAAGGAACTTCTGGTGTAACCACTTCAGAGAAAGGTGGGAAGTCATCTGACTCTTCAAACTCAATAGCACTTAGTGCATTGAATACTCGTTGTCTATCTTCAAGTATACCGTGTATGCTACGATGCCGCAGACTTTCAAGATTAAGCATTTCAATCTCGTTATCGGGCACACCCATCCAACTCAATAATCTTCGGGCTTTGAAACCCACTGTGCGTCCTAGAACAAAACTGGCTGTGTAACTGCAATTGAAGCAATGATAACTCCAATCTTGTTCAGTTACCTTGATCCCACCACGCCCGCGCTTGTCCTGACTATTACCATTATGGGCGCAACACACCGCATTGAAACTCAACCAGCCTTGTGGACTGGGTCGTCGTTTTGCAGGCAAATATTGCAGTATATCAAGCATTGCTACATTGTAGCAGAATCTATGGTAGAAATCAACTTGTCAGCAATCATTTTATGCCCAATTTCATTGGGATGACCTCCGGGCATGATCAGTTCTCGCTTTTGATTGCCCGGATGATCACGGAACCACATGGTAGTTGAAAATCCAGGCCAAATCTCTGTTAACAGATCCAATTGATTGTCGGCTGGCATGATGTGAAACTGCATCATGGGTATGTGTTTTCTGGATGCTATACCATCAAAAAACAATAAAGTTTGCATGTGATTGAGTCTAGCCAATTCTGAGCAATTGGTCAGCACCAATTGTTGTTTGACCATGGATCTAAAATTTTCTGGTACCACACTAGATCCATATTGCACCCAAGTTGAATGTATAAACTTGTTCCAGGGCGGGTCATTGGCATAGTGATTGTGATTGGGGTTGTAAAAACTCAGGCGGTCTGAGTCAGTGTGACCCACAAGTACTAGACAATCTTGGAGGTTGGGCTCATGCTCTAGCCACCAAAGAAAAGTCCAAATTGAACTCTGCATGGATCCGCCGGCTATGCCAAAATTTTCCACAGGAACGTTGTAATGTTTGCCTACCAGTCCCAAGAAGTTGTGACTGTTACGATAGTTATCATTTTGGTGCCAACAACTGTGTGCATCTGAATGTTGTTGAACTAGCACAGGATCCAGTAACTCATCACCGTACATCCATGAGTCACCGAATCCCACAATTTTTTTGAATGTCATCTACAAATTATGTCTACAACTGCCCCTGTTGTGATAACAACCGCGGCAGGCACTGTTGGCTGCGCTGGTGAGGGAGTATAGCCTTGGCCTCCGTTAGTAACATTTATGGCGCTGACTTGGCCACCTGTAATTTCTGCTTCAGCCACTGCACCTGCACCCAGACCAATGATGGTGACTTTGGGAGGTGCTAGATAACCGTTACCTGAATTGGTCACCGTGATGCCAGTGATCACTCCATTAGCAGCCTGAGCATTGGCTGTGGCAGGCCCTACAATTTCTGCGCCTGAATAACTGTTGAGTGCAAGACGCAGTAATGGATGATAACCCAGTACATTGATATATTCCGAACCTGTTCGGTTATAGTATGAAGATATGTTGCTGACATCATACCATTCACTTTGATAAGTCTCGGCTGCCTGTGCTTTGATGTTGCCAGTGTAGTGGTCCATGGTCAACTGGAATGTGGTTAAACTGGCGCCTGTTGTGGGGATAAAACTTGAGTAACGTTCGGGGTTGGGTTGTACGTTGCCCACTGGAGGTGGATTCAGAGCCCAGTCAGGATAGTTGCCAGCATACACAGGATTGATGTACACTTCGGGACCATATATGGTAGGCACTGTCACAGTATGGCTTGGCACAAACTCCGGCAGTACACTATCTTGAATATCCACATCAGCACGTGCCTGTGCTTGTGCATCCACAAACACCGCTTCTGTTAGATTGCCACTTGCTCTGTCTATTGAGTAACTGGCAGGTTCTGTAGGTAGTGCTGTGGTATCTGCTGCCGAAAGTGTGACTTTGGCACGACCAAATGGTGCATTCAATATCACCATTTCTTTTTCCAGCAATTGCACATCGCCCTGCAAATTGATTAGTCTGAATATCAAATTGCTACCGGTAATGTTTACCGGCTTTTGATCTTGATTAATGAATTCAAACAAGATCACGTTATCCACGCCCTTGTTGATTGTTAGTTTTTTTGCGTACACTGGTTCCCACCTCCGGACAAATACCTCACCCACTCCTTCAGTGTCTATTAATAAAATTCGCTGGATCTGTTGATAAATGTAGGCGGTGGTTGAGTACATAGTTCCAAATATTTACCTAAAAGTTTAGTGTATAAATAAACCGAATGAAACTTATGGGCAGTGACTTATTTCAAAAATTAGCAGACAAATATCCGTTTATAACCTTGTGCATGTATGCCAGTAACGAATATGTGGGCATAGTACAAAATCGTGATGATGCAATTACCACCATCTACGACTTTGGTGCTGTTACAGACCAGGATGCCAAGCGCAGATTTATAGATTTAGCCAACACCTGGTGGTGGGAAAGCAATAGAAGTATACCCATCAATATATTCCTGCGTGGAGAATGGGATCCGTTCCGTCCTACATTGCGAACATTTGCCAACAAAGATCTAGAGATTCTGCATGGCCCAATATGCAGTTTAAACGACATTGCTCGCAAGAAGAGCAAAAGAAAGAGTATTACACTCGTTAGGCGGGTTGATTAAGCAGATTCATATGCAAAGCCACTAGAGCCGCATAAGAAATACTATGACTCTTCTTGAATGTGTAGCCTTGTGAATCATCTCCATCCCATACACCAGCAAATACTTCTGCCCATGAACGTGTCTGTAAATGCGCCTTGCCCGGACGAATAATAGATATAAAAGCCGCCATCCTGGGTATTGAATCTGGCTTCATTACTTTTAGTAAATCTGTATAGTTGCCCACGTGTACCAACTGCCGGGCCCACTCGCGATCAGTCCACAGTCGTTCCCAAGGTGGTGTTGCAGTCAACATTGCCTCATAGTGTGAGGGATCACGAACCAACTGATACACACTCATGTTCAAGAAGTCTAGTTTGAAGTATCCACGCTGTTCAGCAGTTTCATAATCCAAAGCCGCACAGTTATTAAACGGATCTCTTGGTATATCAGTAACGTACACACCCGAGTTGTGTCGCCTACCATTGCTTTGCCGTGCCGGAGTATGCCGAATCAGTTTCAGCACTGATTCTCTGTCAGCAAAATCTAAATCAATGTCTGCGCTCATTCTTGCACCAATGCGGCCACAATACGTACTCGTTCCTGTGCTTGCTCAACTGCTTCAAGTGCATCTGCCACAGCAGGATGTTCTTTTGCTAACGCCGCAAGCCTTTTTTCTTCCGCCATTTGTTGTTGTACCCAATCAATGGCTTCCTCGGCCGCCCCATTGAGTCCTACACTGGTATGTGGCATGTTTAGTTCCAACCAAGTCATACCATCATAAACTTCAAGACGCTGAGCACTGGTGTTGAATCGTAAGTTACCAACACCCTGTGAACCGGGTTGAGCACTTACATAGGTGCTGGCACTGCCGCCTATTACTTGTATGTACTTTCCACTGGTGTGAATTGCTTTGATCATGTTACCATCCTGCTTGTTTCAATATTTCTTTGGCATACTCTTTATCTGCTGGATAGTTAGCAAACTTTTTTTGCCAGGCATCTGAGTCGATATAGGGCCACACCATGGCCACTTGTTCTGTTGAGAGTTCACTCAAGAACTTTTGTCCTGATTCACTATTGTAGATCACCCAGGGCGAAATGCGTCCTGCTGTGACAGCATAACATAGACTATTGGTATTGCCATAGCGCATCCAGTCATGTGCGGGATTGCCTGTTTCCTCTGCCCATCTCATGCTGTGTTCAATTGCACGGGCCAAGGCATCGTCCACTGCTTCCACACGTAGGTATTCTACGAGATATTCTGTATAGATCTTGTCACTGCACCAGTGATCAATTTTCTTTTGTGCTTTTAACAACCATGTCATGAATCTTGCCGGGGCAATCACATGAGTGTTTACACAATAGTTTCCAAACTTGACAAATGCTCTGTAATACGGCGAGTCACAAAAGTCATCATGTGTTTTGTTTTTTGCCGAGCCTTGCATGGTTTCGTAAAACTTGATGTAGGCCTGAAATCCCAGGCGCACACCTGCTTCATCCTTGCTAAGACGTCTGCGCTTGGGCTCACACATGTGAACTGCTATGCTTGTTTCTCTAGCAAATGTTTTCTTACAATACTCACACGTGAATGTCATTCTAAAATACCGTTTTGATTGATATAGTCAACTAAAAATTTATTCAACCATTGATGTTGTCCTAATGCAACATGTCTAGAATCTGCTGGATGTTTTTCGTCACCTGGATAAAAGTCTGCGCCTTGTTCAAATTGCCAAGGTATACTTTTCCATTTAAGTCTCTGAACAAATTGTTTGTTTGATTTTAATAAATCAAATGATTTGTTGTCAATTACCCAATCCAACACATGTTCAGCAGTATTAAATATCACACATCTGTGTCCTCGATAGTGCAGACTATCACGTAGGCTCAACAACTGATATTGCAAGTTCACCGCAAGATCCTCTATTCCCAGCGTGGTAAATTTATCCCAAAGAGCAGAATACTCTATCAAGTCTTGAACTGTAAAATGCTTATCAAATTCAGGTTCAAAACTTGACGTTGTGGAAGAAGATAAACCAGAATTTAACGACCTCCATTTACCATCCTCATTGTCTCTTTCTAAACGTGTTGGCAACTCGTACCTAGTCAAAAAAGTAATACCGATTATATAAAGTGTAGGAACTAATGTTTTGTAACTGTCTCTTAGTGTGGTTCTTATAATTCTACTATTACATGCTGAATTCATCGAAAGATTTTCTGACGTTGGTATTCCTAGACATGAGGCAAGATCTTGTGTACCGCCGCCGCGGTCATAGTACGCCATATAACTACAACCATTTACAACCAGTCTATTAGGTGTCATTTTTTGTCGTTGCCCGCGGCTCGATTGTATGCATCAATTTCTTTTTGAGTTGTTATCGCACACATGACATCTATTTCATCATCTTTGTAATCGGGGTACATGGCCACAAGTGCTTTGCGTTTGGCCGATAGTCCTGCTTCTTTCTTGCGGGGTGCGATCCACGGATGTCTTGGCGTACCCAAATTGGGACTTACCGTTGTGGCCATGAGCCATTGCAGTCGAGGGTGCCGGCCCACGTTAAAAAAGTGCTTGTTCAATCTCTCATTTGTAGCAATAACATAGAACTCTTGCAGGTCACGTGATCCTTCTACTGCGGAGCCCCAGCGTATCATGAGATAGTTTGAAAACTTTTTCTTTTCTTCTGGAGTTAAATCGTCATAGAATGTTCTGACCTTGCGATCAAACATACGCATTTCGTTGGCAATGTTCAGTTTATCACTCATGTTCTTTGCTCAGTTGATAGATCATTATAGCACGTTCCAGCGCATCTTGTAAAGTAGGATTGGTCCGTGCCTCTCGGCGGATCTCACCCCAAAGTTGGTCTTCCAACATATGATCACGCAAGGGTCTTCTGTCGCTGGTTCTTGAGTCATAGTCAATACGGTGTCCGTTTATGGGATCATACTCACGACCGTTTTCGTATCCTACTACTTTTCGGGTACTAGGATCAGCGCCAAACTCTCTGGCATATACTACGCCATCGGCACGTTCGTAAATGTAAGTGGCACCTGGTTTGAGTGTTCCCATTGCCTACCACGCTTTATTGTAGTCCACAATCTCGCAGTTGCGGCTAACGTCTTTTACAAAGTACACACAGTCCGGAGTTGAACTGTCGTCTATGGGTACACACAACATCTGTCCGTTCTTGAGTTTGGGTGCGTACCATGCTACTTCTTGATACACATCCACAATCTCTACGTTAGGAAAGGAGGGACGGAAACTTGAAAGTGGGTTGAATTGAAATGCGCTAAAGCCACGATCATTGATTGATGTTAGTGGCAGTATTTCCAAGTCGCCCACGTCAGGTTCACCAATAAGGATTTGCCAGTCCACGGGCATTCGGATTCTGTTGGTGCCTATCTGTAGCACTAGAGCAGGTGCATTAAAACTTTCTAGAAAAATTAATGGAATATAATGATAGTCTGGATTGGCAGGATCAGAATTGTCTAGTATTGCAAATCTCATGTCTTCTACCTGTTCAGGCAAATGATCAAGATCGTAAGGAGCGTTGTCGAGTGTTAATATGCGCATGTTTTAATAATACAGGATTTATATTGAAAAGTCAAGCGATTTTCATCCACTCTAGTTTTTCTGAACTGAATGGATAGTTGGCTTCTTTATAAAACTGTTTGCGTTTGGTTAGGTGTCTTTTGGCAAACTTGCAGGTACTAGTAATGTCCCAAATTTGCACATGATCTTTGTCTTCGGCTTTTCTTATGCCTCGTCCAATACTTTGAATAACACGGACAAAACTTTTGCCGGGTTCAATAAGAACCAAATTAAAAATCCTAGGGATATTAATACCCACAGCGGCAACACCATAGGTAGCCACAATAATCTTATCAACGCTGTCTGCAACTTCATCATATTCATCTTGTCTATCTTTTGCTTTGGTCGCACCGCTTACAAAAACAGCACGATCACCCAGCCGTTCTACTAGAGCATGTCCTGCGGCCACTCGATCCACAAGCACCAGTGTGTTACCTGTTTCATTTACCTTACGGATCAGTTCAGCCATGGTGTCCAATCGGCCTGACTCTTCAAGCAAGTATTTAAGTTCCGATTGATACTCTTTATACTCCACGTGATCAACCAACTGCACAATGTTCACATGACAGTTGGCCAATACCCCTTGCTGTTGCAGTTCGTTGGCGCTCAAGCGTCCAATAACAGGACCCAGTCCCACCAGCAACGCCTGACTCTCAAACTTCTCCTTGGGTATGGTTCCAGTCAAACCCCATCGAATCGGCACTCTAGCCATCACGCCTGTTAGCAAGGTTTTGAGTGCATCTGCTTTGGCCATGTGTACTTCGTCTACAATAACGCACACCACACCTTCCAAGAATTCACCAATAGTGCAGTCACCCACACCCGACTTGGTGTTCTTTAACAGCACATTCAAACTTTGCCAAGTGCAAATGGTATGTGTGCGTCCATACTCTTTTCTATCTCCAAAGAACACACCCACATCTTGCTCCATGTTGATGTAGTCTTTTTCTGTTTGTGTCACCAAACTCTTGTTGGGCACAATAACGATTGAGCGTCCATATGGTGCCACTGCATTTGACAACGCCGCTGTCATGATAGTTTTGCCTGCACCTGTGGCCACTTCTTGCAAGCATTGTGGATTGGCCAGGAAGTTGTTCACAATATCAACTTGATAGTCTCGCATCATAATGGACTCACCTGCGGCAGGATGTCCCTTGGGCCACTTCACATGTGCAAATGAATCCTCACGCACTTGTTCAAATGCAAAGGTAGTCGAGTAATCTCTTTGATCATCCAGTTCAATATCGTAATCAAACTTTTCTAATATGGGAATAATCTCGGGTAGCAAGTTTGTGTAAGTACTACCGCCTAATTGGAAGTAACTGATCTTGCCGTCCCAACGTCCTAAACGAACTGCTGGAAGATATCTAGCATAAGGTACATCATATTTAAAAGCCGTGACCAAGGATCGACGCACATCTAAATCTAGTCCCTCTAGTCGGATGTTGACTTCGTCCTTAATCTGTATTGTACATCTTTTCATTGTGTGTATTTTAATTGATTGCGTTGGAAAATGCAACCTATAATATAACTCTAATTGGTGTGACGTTGTTTTTTAATAGTGTGATAAATGTACCAATGTCCACTACTTTACCCAAAATCAAACATTTAAACATATCATTTGAAGTCCATGATGGAATATTCCAATATTGGCAAAGTTTTTCACTGTATTGCGCCCACCAGGACTCAAATTCTAAAAGTTTTGTGCAATCTTTTTCTAGGTCTTTATCTTCCAATGCAATGAAAATTTTAGGTATTAATCTTACCCAGGGTTTAATTAACTCGCGCATACGAGTTATGTCATTAGGTTCGTTATGGTACCAATAGGTGTATGGCGTTTTTCCTAATTCGTTCCATGATATGAACACATCGCCGGCTTTGATTTTTGTCGTTGCGTTTTCTAGCCATTCGTAATCAAATGGTTTTTCTAACAGGCCAGATTTTTCTCTATAATCAATCCTAAAAATTTTTAATTTATATGTATACTCTTGTTCACATAGGTGAATGTGTTCGTGAAAGTCTAACCATGCAGGATCTCCATTGTAGTTTTTCTCATAAATTTCGTGTATAGAATTCAAATAATGTTGATCTTGTGCCAAGCAACGCTGTTGATCAATTGATACATTTACTTTTTCTGCATACATAGCCAACTTGCCAACCATTTGTTGCAAGGAGTGATTATAAAAATAAAAAGGGCTGTCCCAGTCTCGAAAAGGAATAGTAACATTTTGCAGATGTTTATATATTTTTTGATAGACAGAAGCCACTGGTGTTTGGTTCATTAGTAAATCTACAGTTTCACCATTAGAAAAGACTATTTGCATAAAGTATTTACGTCAAAAAAAAAAACAGGTACCTTTTAAAGGGTACCTGTTGCAAAACCCGGGCCGGAGCCAACCAATGCCCGGGGAAAGGGTCAATCTTAAGTGCTGATCTCTCGCACAATGTATCCTTCAATTTGATAGTATTCCACTTCTTCTATATCGTCAGTTGTGAACAACAAAAAGTCACCTTCATAAACTTCGTACATCAGTATGTTTCCTTTACCAAATCATATTGCTCTGCTGGCCACTTGGTTTTAAACTCTTCCGATTTCACGTATTCATTGTATGCTTTGGCATCAAAAAACGTCTTGCGAAAAACTGCCTTGTACTCACCTTTGAGTGTGATTGTTAGATAAATCGATTTTGCTTTTCCTGCCATTTCAATCTCCAAAAAATAAAATTATACATGAAAGGAACAATGCCCACCAAAGGTGTCCTAACATTAGTAACATTAAGACACCTATCCAAGCCATATTAGGCACTCTTCATACAAGTTGTTTCTGCCAAACGTTTCCAGTTTAACACTGACATCTTGCGCAAGTCTGCAATCTTGAGCGCCATGCGCAAAGATACTTCACGCAAACGGTCCTTGTTGGTGTGCATGAAGTCAATAATATCGTCTTGCACAGCCTCATCAAAATCGTAATCTTGGAATAGTACGCCGTCTTTGGCAATCTGTTTGATACGCAACAATTTGTCACGCATGGTGTCCAAGGTCAAGTCCAGGTAGTGACAGCGTGATTGCAATGCGTCCAAGTGATCACGCAATTTTTGCGATTTCATTTGATCAAATTTAAGATTGGTAATAAAGATTACTGAACCTTTGAATTCGAAACGATCTGGAATGCCTTCACGACGCAAAGCACTAGACTCTGACAACCAACTAATGGTACGTTTCTTGCCCGAATCTAATGCACCTTTCAGCAAGTTAAGAGCAACGTCGTCTAGCAAAATACTATCACAGTCGTCAAATACTAACACACAATTTGCGTCTGAGTATTTGTAAAGTGTTTGGAACAGGCCAATTGGGGTGGCACTACCTTTTACAACTTCGGCACGTAGACGTTTGCCAGAAATTTTGTCAAACAAGCAAGCCTTTTCAATCTCTTGCTCTACGCCGTAACTCTTGCCCACGCCTGGAGGTCCGCTAACAATCATAGCACGGATGTCACCGGCTGTGGCTGCTTTGGTCATTTCTGTTAAGATGTCAAAACGTTCACGGATACGTGTCATTGCATCCTCGTCCGTTTCTGCTACTAAAACTTGTTTTTCAAAATGTACGGTGTTGTCTTTTGTCATGCTGTTAGTATACTCGATATCTGAAGGGTTGTCAACAGTGATACGGATTGTAGGTGCGAAACCGGGAAATTGTCCCTCATTTTTTACAGTGACAAAGCCACCTTTAGCACCAGTTTGAAATCCTTTTACAAGAGTAAAAGAAATGTCTTGTACAGGCTGGTTACGATACACACCACGTAAAACTCGAATTGCACTCATAATTGGCTCCTTTTTGTGCGGGTTAAAATTAACTGTCTATGCTTATATTATAGCAAATGACCATTTAATGGTCAAGTACTACAAAAGTATTACTTTTTGTTGATTTCTTCTAGTTTTTCTTGATATTCCAAGCGGTTCTTTACTATGCCAAATGTCATGTATACAAATACGCTCAACAATAATGCACATCCTGCAATGGCCGGAGCCTGTGGGCCTAGCAGAGATAACAAATAAGTTGTACCTAGAGATCCGCCTACTATGGCTACAATGATAGCAAGGGTTTGAAGTGCGGCTTTTTGATTTAGAGTCATTTTTAATTTCCTTTTGTTTCTATGCCGTATTATAGCAAATTGCGGATTATTGGTCAATTACAAAGAGATAACCCTGCACACAGCAGGGTTATTACAAAAGTAGTACTTTTTACTGATAATACTTTGGGTTTACTTTTTAAGCACTGTACAATGTCATGGCCACTTGATAAGCGACTGATTCGTTATCTAACAGCAACAACGATCCCGGTCCGGTAGCAACATTATCTGCGATGTTGAGTCTACCAGCATCAGTACCAGTTGGAGTCCAGACTGGCTGAGTGTCATACCGTAGTGTAGAGAATATGGTGGCATTGCCTGGCGCTGTATGATATGTAGGCGGGGTAGTTGCTGGAGTAATTTCGGCCAAATAGGTACTATAATTTGCCGCCGTTTCCTGTAAACAAATACTACCGCCCGAGACCAAGATAGTTATATCAACTGGCGTTGTCCATTGACCATATGGTCCAGGGGTGCCCCAAGGACTAGGCATATCTGCTACATTTAGATCAAATTCAACCAAACTAAATGGGGTTGAATCAAAATAAACTTGACCCGGAAGAGGATTAGTAGTTTGTCCTAACGCACCAGAAAACACTTGTGTACCTCCAGCAGTGATAGTTACTTGTGCTGATACTCCGTCATCTGCGGCGACCTGGAATTCCATTTGAACTTGTTTTGTACCCATGCTGGTATCTCCCTTTTGATGTATTTAGCCTAACACCAGTGATTTTTTATTACAGGATCTGTCACTTGATCGGGCTTGGGTTGTCCGTGAAAAATGAGCAGGCTAGTCTCTGCACCAAATTGTGTGCCCTGTCCTGGGTGTCGGTGGATTCGATTGTACGGATTCATACCGCCATCTAGTGCTTGCCAACGCCAACTCAGGGCGGATTTTTCAGGAAAGAAGCGTCGCTGATTAGGTTTCAATACCACAGACAGGTAATCCTGATCACCGTGGTATTGACTGCATAATTTAGGAATATGTTGTTTACTAAATTCTGCCCATACTTTAGCAAACTTTTCAGTGTGCCAATACATTACGCTGGAGTTAATGCCTTGAAATCTTGGGTTCCAAAGTGTTTTGAAATCTCGTATGGTCCACAAGTGCGATAGACCGAGTTGTGTTATCCAGTCTAGATTGTTTACTATCACTGTGTCAAGATCCAGATAAAGCAACGGCCCCAAATGGTGTTCGGTATTAAACAACTGCATTTTGTACCACCAGGATTTTTTGCTTCCTCGTATGCCCGGCCATTCGGTCAACACATGTTTGATCATGTGTGGCGGCACTTCTCGGTGTTGTTCAGTGTATACATGCATACGGATTGGTCTAGACAGATTACGACTCAACATACTGTAAAGAGTGTCCACGTACTGCCAACTATAAACATCACCGTGTATGACACAGGCACAATCTACAGGCATGTTGTAGTCAACTACTTCAATTGTTGTGTCTTGGTGCTTGGCAGCACGGTATGCTTCTCTAGCCGCACGATGCTCTTGTTTCAGTTGCGCACGAGTTTTCATTTAGCCGTCGGAGCATGATTCCAATATTGTGGATAGTTTTTCAATATTGATTGTACTTCGTCAGGGTATGCGGTACTAATGGTGCGTGTGGTACATTTGTGATTGATTGCTGAAATAGTGTCTAGACGTTTAAATGCTTCAAGTATTTGGTCTGGATCTCTATGTTGGCTCTCAATGCAACTTCGTGCTTTGTTTTTTACCAATTCATCTGTGCCAATCCAGGTCCAGTGCCAACCCACTGCTTCTTTGAGTCCCACACAATGACTGCGATCTTTGCGTTTGGTACTTTGTCCTTTGTACAACTCATGTGGTGTGGCAAACATACGTTTTCTAGCCGCCACACTGCCTTTCCAGTTCCGATCAGCCTTTTGATCAAATCGGTACATGTACATTTCAAATCCACAGGTGACCGGACGATCGTGTGTGTTCATGAGATCAACAATGGCAGACCATTTTGTGGGATCTATAATCTCATCAAGGTCGCCGTGTATGACAATATCATCTGCGCTGTATTGTTCAATTGCAGATTGTAATCCTTGTCGCATCATGGTTTCACAGATCAAGTTGGTTTGATCTTCATTTAATTCCAGTGTGACTACTTGAATACTATCCCCGTATTTGTCTTGATACCGGGCTAGATTGTCAGACAAATTGTAGGGCTTGGGTATACCGCTAAATGTTCTGCTGGCTTCTAGCACTATCCAACGATCTGCATAGTGACTGGTAATTGCTAGATGTATATCCAGCATGTCAAACTCGTCATTGAATAAAAATGTATCTATAACCATTAGAATTGAAATATAATTTGATATTCATCGTAGATGGGCAAGTGATTCTTTGCTTCAAGATATTCTACAACGGCACGCCCTTTACCTGTGCGGCGGTTGTTAGCATACCAACGACTATTGTCATCTATGGCCACCACACAACCTGGTTTCAAATAAGATTCAATTGCTTGAAATTCTTTCAAATGATGATCAGCACTGTCTGTATCGTTGTCCCATTTGACATCCCAGGAGTCTAAGTAGTAGAGATCCACTTGATCTCGATCATTTAAGGATTCTAACCAGGCCACACTATCACTGCATACCACACTAAATCGATCGCTGGTTATATGTCCACGTGCGGCCGCCACTGCTTCTGGATCAATGTCTACACTACGCATCTGACCCCCGTGCCAGTCTACAAACTCTGTAAACAGTGCGGCACTTTGCCCATCTTTCCAGTTGCCCGGTGTGCGCAAGGTGCCAGTTTCAACAATAGAAAAGTTTTCTCTGCGTTGATTTAACAACAAACGAAACATGATGTCAAAGCCAATGGCTCGTTTGTAAATGCCCTCTACTAGTAGTCTTTTTGCTCCACTAACTTCGGGGCTCAATAATTCATAGTATTCACTACGATAGTGTTCTAACCAGGATTTGTTCATAAGGTATTTAAATCAGTTTGCTGTTGTGTGTTTGATTTTGTTACCAACCAGCAACGTCCGGCCCTGCGTACTTTTATATCTTGTGGGCCAAAAAAGTCCCAAACTGCCTGTTGTACTCCTGGATATCCTTTGGTATAATCGTCCCCGCCAAACATAGCACCTGGTCGCATTTTTGGCCACCATGCTTCGAGGTCTTTGGTCACTGCTTCATAACTGTGTCCTGCATCTACATAGCAAAAGTCTACAGAATCATTTTCAAACTTTTTAGCGGCATTCCAACTCATCATGTTTAGCATGGTAATATGTTTGATGACTGGTTTTACATTTTGTCTAAAAATCTTTTTAAGGTCTTGCACAGTATCAGGATCATATGCTATATCAGCCTCACCTTTCCAACTGTCCACACAATAAAATTCACCCAACTTTTCTCTATTGAGCAATTCAACCACACAGTATGCCGCACTGCGTCCGGTCCAGGATCCTAGTTCAACCCAGGTGCCCGATTCAGGAAACTGATCCAACACTATATCAAGCATCACTGTGTTTTTGTGACTCATAAAGCCGTTGATGTCTTGATAAAAATGTTCCATTTTGTATTTACCGTTATATATGCCTATAAATATCGATGTGAAACCAATTCCAGTTTTTATCGGATACGATCCAAGAGAAGCAGTAGCATATCATGTGTGCGCCAACTCAATCATACGACACGCATCGGAGCCTGTTGCTGTCATTCCATTGGCACTAAACTTGTTTGATGACTATAAAGAAACACACACTGATGGTAGTAACCAGTTTATCTACAGTCGCTTTCTTGTGCCACATTTGATGGAGTACACTGGATGGGCTATTTTTATAGATGGTGATATGATCGTGCGTGATGACATTACAAAACTTTGGGACCTGAGAGAATTAGACAAAGACGTGATGGTGGTCAAGCATGATTATCAAACTCGAATGACAGAAAAATATCTAGGATCACCAAATGAAAATTATCCTCGAAAAAATTGGTCCAGTGTTATCTTGTGGAACTGCAATAGTTTTCCTAATCGGAAACTCACCCCCGACTTTGTTCAACAATCCTTAGGCAGTTTCCTGCATCGCTTCACATGGCTAGATGATGATCGTATTGGTGAGTTGCCCCGAGCGTGGAACTGGTTGCCTGATGAATACGGGCCAAATACAGATGCTAAGTTATTGCATTACACACTGGGCACACCTTGCTTTCATGAGTTTGCTACTACGCCAATGGCAGACGAGTGGCATCGAGAACATCTCTTGGCCGACTACTGTTTGCAAAGAAATAAATTATGATAATCAACAGCAGTAATTATACTATAGATTGTTTCCATGATGCTGTTGTAGCCGAATCATCAAATACCAGTAAAAAATCCAGAAGAAATCGTCACCTCCAGCGGGCACTTAAATCTACTACAATTTCAGGTCATGTCATGGAATTTGGTGTATGGCAAGGAAAAACTATATCACTTATAGGCAAATATTTTTCTCAACAACGAGTTTGGGGGTTTGATAGTTTTGTAGGATTGCCAGAGCCCTGGTTTACAAAAAGCACTCAACAAGGGCCAAGTCATCCGGCTGGTAAATTCAGTCTTGAGGGAGAAGAACTTGTGAATTTACCAAATGTGGAATTGATTGCTGGTTGGTTCAATGATACCATACCCACATGGTTAGAACAAAATTCAGGCAACATTTGTTTTTTACATATTGATTCGGATTTATATTCAAGTGCTCTTACCGTACTGACTTTGTTAAACGATCGCATAATTCCCGGAACTGTGATTGTGTTTGACGAGATGTATCCCTGGGCGGATTATAATCAATACGATCTTTGGGCGCAAGGAGAATTTAAGGCCTTGGGAGAATGGATCGTAAATCACAACCGTGAGTTTGTTCCGTTGTTTCGCAGTCAACATCAACAATGCAGTTTACAGGTAACAAAATGACCGATTTTCTTTTTTTAAGCAAAAACAATCAAGACGAGTATATCAATATGTTGGCTCACAGTGCCGGTGCGGAACCCACCGACAGTGACTACTTTGACTTTCATTATGATGTTGAAGTAGATCATAAAAAACTGGTACTACGTGGTATTCTCAAGCACAAAATCATGCACCGATGCTGGGAGGGCGGTCACGATTTTTGGTATGTAGACTCAGGCTATGCAGGCAACAATGCAACTGCTACTAATCCTCGTGGTATTAAAGTCTATCACAGGATAGTAAAAAATGATTTACAGCACAAAGAAATTCGCCCTCGTCCAGCAGATCGATGGTCTAAGTTAGGAATCACATTGCAACCTCGACGCCACGGACGAAGAATCATAGTGGCGGCACCTGACGAAAAGCCTTGTAGATTTTACGGGATTGATCAAGCACAATGGATAAACGATACTGTGGCAAGAATAAAACAACTTACAGACCGGCCTGTGGAGGTGCGACAACGTTCGCCCAAACGCATAGATAGAGTTGCCACAGCGCCATTGAGTCAAGAACTAGTCAATGATGTACACGCTTTGGTCACATTCAACAGTGTGGCTGCTGTGGAGAGTATATTTGCAGGAGTACCTGCATTTGTTCTGGCTCCGACTCATGTGGCAGCACCAGTGGCCAACACGTCTCTAGACAGTATTGAAAATCCTGTTTGGTCCGATCGAGATCGATTAGATGCTTGGTGTCACAGCATGGCCTATGGACAGTATCATGTGAAGGAACTGCAAAATGGCACAGCATTTAGGATGATGCAAGAATGAAAGTTACAAGTTATTTGGCTACCTTGCCCAAAAAGGATCAATACACCGCAGAGTCTTTGCAAAAGGCACAAGACAAGAGCAATACCCTGAGATATTTTATCCAAGGTGTAAACGCCTGCGATGATGATGGGATCATATCTGATGATCTAGTGTATCAACCCAGTGAAGTGGCTGTTATATTGGGCTGGGTACACGAGCATGGAAAAACAGCCGCACATTTACAATTGAGACAAAACATTGTGGACGGGCAATGTGCCAACAATGGTCGAACTGTGATTGCTGATTCAAATTTGTTCCTGTACAGAGACACCAACAATCCTGGTTACTGGTTGCGCTACAGTTATGATGGTGTGTTTCCCAACACCGGAGAATACTGTGATCAGGCTCCTGATCCTGAACGGTGGCAAACTATACAGGCACAGACAGGTGTACAGTTAGAACCCTGGCGCACACAAGGAGACCATATATTGTTGTGCTTGCAACGCGACGGCGGATGGAGTATGGCTGGTTGGGACGTGATCGATTGGGCTGTAAAAACCATTGCAGAGATAAGAAAATATACCGATCGTCCCATTAGAATACGCCCCCATCCTGGGGACAAACGGGCAATAAAATACTGTGAGCGTTTGCTTAAATTGTGTATTGGCCGTAGATTGTTAAATGTGCATCTTAGTAAAACTGGCAGCACTCTCATGCATGATTTTAAAAATTGTTGGGCTGTGGTTAATCATAATTCCAGTCCTGCTGTGGCTGCTGCCATTGAAGGTATACCAGTGTTTGTGACTGATCCAGATCGCAGCCAAGCACGAGACATAGCAGGATCTGGGCTCAACAGAATTGAAAAACCACACACTCCTGATCGAGAGTCATGGATACAACGTATTGCACAGTTTCACTGGAGTCACGAAGAACTACAATCCGGCGCATGCTGGGCGCATATGAAAAAATGGGCAAAAAAATGATACAAGTTATAACAAGTTTTAACCAGAACTATTATGATCTTATTGGTCGAGATAGTGTGGAAAGTTTTCTTAAATATTGGCCTGAGGAATTAAAATTAACCTGCTACGTAGAAGAATTTGTTTTACCCGAGCACAACCGTATTAAGCAAATAGATTTTTCCGAGTTGGATCCCGATTATGAAAAATTTCAACAAGAGCCTGGGTTAACTCAAAGTCAAAAAAAGTTTGCCAAGAAGGCCTATAGTTTTATGCATGCCCTCATGCATTCAGAAGCAGATTGGATTTTTTGGATGGATGCTGATGTTGTCACTGTCAAAGACTTACCGATGGAAATATTAGAAAAAATATTGAAATCTGGTTGCTTGTCCATGTACATGGGAGTGACTTATACTTCCGACAAAGCAGGAAATACAGGCAACTGGCTGGTGCCCGAAACTGGAATTTTTGCCGTGAACACCCGCCATTGGCAATTTAAAACATTTAGAACAGAATATATTAGAAGGTATCACAAAAGAGACCATGCTGACTTGCGTAGATTTTATGACAATGATGTTTTTGGTGCCGCGCTCGGAGTGGTCAAACAATGTCGGGTGAATGACCTTTGTCATGGATTTACTAAACCTTACAAAACACCACTACCGCACACAGTAATGGGCGAACACCTGATACACTACAAGGCTAAACATTCCAAAGCGGAATACAGTCAGGAAACTACAGAAGAAGACCAGTAACTTTCAGTTCTGGGACGTATTAGATCTTTAGCATTACTGCGCCCAGTGTCTTTTCGCTTGCCTTTGAGATGATCTAGATACGCACCCCAGGCAGTGTTAATTAGCGGATGCCCTTCGCCTTTGATTAGGCCTGCTGACCAGTTGAGTTGACGCCAGGCAGGGTTAGCGGCTTGCACTTCTTTGCGTGTTTCATCAAACACCCAACAGTCGTTCCATTCACTCATGGTCATTAATCTACCAGAATCATATGCCAGTTGAAATTCTTTCAACCATGTTCGGGTTATAGGATCCTGCAAGTTCATTCCGTATAGACCACATTCAGTAAACTTTTTTTCACGGCCTAGATATGCTAGGCCAATTTTTGACGGCATTTGGCTGTTGATAAATTCTGTGGAGATAGGTGTGTGGCATACCATGTCCGCATCCATCCAAAATAATACATCTGCTGAACAATTTGCCGCACAATGAACAACTGAGTATGCTTTGTGGCTAAAGCGTATGGCGTCCCAACGAAAACCTATTCCTGGTGCTTTGCCTTTACGATCCACAGGACCTGTGGCAACCATACCACGTGCTCTAGGGTCCGACCCCCAGCGTTGCTTGAATGCCACAATTTCCGGACTCACTGCGTGTAAGTCTCTCACATGTAGATTAGGCGCTGACTGCGTGATAGTGCAATCTTCTGTGTAAACATACAGGTCAACTTCCGCTGGCCAGTTTTGTAAAAATGTATTAATCATGCGACTGGCATATTTTTCATAGCCGGCAGCGTGAAATGTTGTTAGTACTGCGTATTTCATATTGTTTGGTAGATTTCGTTTTGTTTATTGTTCCAATATTGATGGTCGGCAATTTGTTGTTTTATAATAGCAGTATCTATCTCATCAAGTGTTTGATTTCTAGGAACATCTAAATTTATGCTAACTTGTTCTGGATGGAACCAAAATGCATTCACGGCTCTGGTGTCAAATGTAAAAAACTCATAACCATACTGTGACCACAAATCTTTGTACTTTGATAATGAACAGCCATAATGAAATTTTCTATTGTATGTAACTTTTTTTATTGGGTTTTCAACATAAGGAAAACTAGCCCAGTTGTTACCAAAATTCTTGTTAATCTCGCAACATACTGTGGCCGGGCGGAATCCCGATTGCAATAGAGTTGATGCTACTTCATAATCAAAACTGTCAATGTCTAGACTAAAAAAGTCTGGTTGCCAGTATTGTTCTGGAATGTATTGTGCAACATCTCCGGGGGAAATCATTCGTTGTATTTTGATCAATTGATCCGGCCATCTCTCAGTCACAGATGGATCCCAGTCCCATCCGTCTATGCCAACACCGCAATAGCCTTGATGTAGCAAATCCAGAGTCATATTTTGTGTTCCATCACCAAACCCAATCTCTACAAAAGTTTTTTTCGGGTTTGCGATACCTGCCAACATGTATTCAATGATTCCGGTCTCGGCATTTTGACTAAAACCTTGTCGTTCATACGGTAAATGCTTCATAATGGTATCCATATCGTATTACTCTTGCTCTTGACTGGTGCTGCCTCATATGGGCCGCACAAATCATTGAGCCACTGTCTGTGTTGGTCTTGTTGACCGTTGTCCTCAATCAACAACCAAGGTCTATTGCGCTTTATAGTTTCACGACTTCCTTCTAGCACTGCATTTTCAAAACCTTCAACATCAATTTTGATCCAGTCAATGTCTTGAAAATTGAATCGATCCAGTGTGGTTAACTCTCCAGTGTGCTGTTCAAACTCTGGATTGGGCACAAACTCTGTCACTTGTTTGGTGTGTCCACACTTGAGAGTTTGTAATTCAAATGTTGCTGTTTGATCTCGATCGCTAAGACCCAAGTTATGCAATTCTACATTGCTGTAATTTTCTAGATTTTTTTGCAAGACTTCAAAGTTTTTAAATACTGGTTCAAAACATACCACACGTTCAAACTGCTCTGCACTGGGTCTAGCAAATATACCAATGTTGGCACCAACGTCAATCATCACACGCTTGCGAGGAATATTGTTATACACATACCAACGATAACGATTTTGATAATGTACATCCACTACCTCCTGCAGTCGTTCACTAAAAAATCCATTTGGTGGTTCTGAAGAATACCACAGAGAGTTTATTTTATACATATATAACTATTTAACCCAATGAAAATCAGTCTATTTAATAATTTTGGTGCATTAAACTCTGTGCCTGTGTTTACGGCCTTTGAACAAGGACTACGTATTTGCGGTATCCAATCCAACAATCATGATCTAGACGCAGATGTGGCGGTGATATGGAGCCATCTTTGGTCTGGGCGAATGCGACACAATCAGGACGTCTGGAAAATATTCAGAAACTCTGGGCGTGACGTGATTGTACTAGAAGTAGGAATGTTGCAACGTGGTCGCACATGGAAGATGGGACTGAACGGTGTGAATCGTCGTGCTTGGTTTGGACAAAATAGTCAAGCCAACCGAGCACAAACGTTGGGCTTAAATCTACAACCTTGGCAGCAAGGCAAAAACATTGTGATTGCTGTACAACGTGGAGATAGTGAGCAATGGACCGGGCTGCCTGAGACAAAAACATGGGTTGAACAAACTGTTGCAAAAATTAAATCAGTTACTGACCGGCCTATTGTTGTGCGGCCACACCCTAGGCAACGTATCACCAACATAGCAGGTGTCTCTATACGCAACCCTCGTCCGTTAATCAACACATATGATAGTTTTGATTTTGATACCGACCTAGCCAATGCCTGGTGTGTGATTAACGAAAACTCCGGTCCAGGTTGTCAAAGCGTCATAGCAGGTGTGCCTGCTTTTGTTGGTGCAGACAGTCTGGCCGCTCCGGTGGCCAATTTGGATCTGTCAGATATAGAAAAGCCGTGGATGCCAGATCGCACGGCTTGGTTGGAAGATATAGCCCACACAGAATGGACTATAGAGGAAATTGCAACGGGTCAACCGTTTGGAAGATTGTTGGGTAGACTAAATACCCAATGCATTTAGTCGATGGGTTTAATCTACCTTATGAAGATTATTTTGAAAAATTCAACCAGAACATAAGATTATTTGGATTGAACTCTAGGACTGAGGCCTTAAAGTATGTACATAGTTTTTGTACAGTAATAGATATAGGAGCACATGTAGGAATCAGCGTAGATCATTGGTCAACATTGTTTCAGCAGGTACACGCATTTGAACCTATGCCTGCTCATTATGAATGTTTGATCAAAAACACTAAAAATTTATCCAATGTTCAATGTTATAATTTTGCCCTAGGCGACAAAACTGGATCAAGACAAGGCACTTACAGAACCTCCAAGAACACTGGAACTTTTCAGATGATTGATGAAGATTTTGGCCGACATCAATCTTGTGCTGTGCTACATGACATCCAATGCCATAAGTTAGATGAGTACACTTTCAACAATGTTGATTTTATAAAAATTGATGTGGAAGGTTGGGAATTTGAAGTTCTCAAAGGAGCCATGAACACTATACGCACTCATAAACCGGTGATGATGGTAGAATACACGGGTGGCAATCACCCTAAAAGTCTACACACTTACGACAATGATCAATATTTAGAATTGATACAAGAACTAGATTATGAATCAGTAGCCGATTTTGACGGCGATACCATCTATCTACCACGGTCCACGATTGATTTGCAGTCTCTTTAGATCAGCATCAACCATGTCACGTATCATGGTTTCAAAGTTGGTACGTGGTTTCCACCCCAACTGTTCCCTAGCACGAGCACTATCGCCACGTAAACTGTAAAGTTCTGCTGGACGTTTAAATCGCGGATCACTTTTTACTAAATGTTTCCATTCATGAATTCCTGCATGTTCAAATGCCACACGACACAAGTCACCGATGGTATGCTGTTCGCCAGTAGCAATCACATAGTCACTGGCTTTTTCCTGTTGCAACATCAACCACATGGCTTCCACAAAGTCGCCGGCGAATCCCCAATCTCTAGCACTGTCTAAATTGCCCAGTGTAACATCATCTGCCAGTCCTAATTTAATACGTGCCACTGCATCTGTGATCTTTCGTGTGACAAATTCACGACCACGCAAGGGAGATTCATGATTGAATAAAATGCCCGAGCAAGCATATAAACTGTAACTTTCACGGAAGTTTATAGTCATCCAGTGTGAATACAACTTGCTTACACCATATGGGCTTCGTGGACGGAACGGGGTTGTTTCACCTTGCAGTCCAGGTTCGGTTGCATTGCCAAACATCTCTGATGTAGATGCTTGATAAAATCTTGCATTGGGATTGTGTTGGCGTATTGAGTTCAGCAAGTTCAACGGACCCATGCAATTGACTTCGGTTGTGAGTTTGTTCAATTCCCAACTGATGCCAACAAAACTTTGAGCCGCCAAGTTGTACACTTCTTGAGGCTTGATCCCTTGCATGATATGATTCATGTTGTTCTCATCGGTGATGTCACCTGTGATGAGTTCAATGTCGTTTTCAATACCCAACCATTTGAGATTTTCCAAATTGGGATTTGAATAGCGTTTGACTAACCCATATACATGGTAGTCTTTTTCTATTAGATATCGGGCAAGATATGGGCCATCTTGCCCGGTCATGCCTGTAACAAATGCGGTCTTTTTCATACTATTATGTATCACACACAACAGGTCACACTTGAATATCTTCCATTCCTGCTGTTCTTAGGCGGACCACGTGACCCATTTGCCACTGTTTGGTATCAAGTCCTTTGAGGATACCCAACCAACGATTGCGTAGGTATGCTACTTCATTGATGATGGTTTCATAATCAATTACTTCGTCTTCGCCGTCCACATACTTTTCAGCATCTCTACTTGTGAGAGCGCGGGCGTAGTTTTCTAGATACTTTTGAAAATGCTTTCTGCGTATCTTACGCAGTTGGATGTTGAGATAATTTAACACCGCTTCGATCTCTTGTAACTGATTAAAACGGTGTTCAGTGATGCCGGGCAAGGCTGTGATATTCTTTTCTACTATGCCGTAGATTTTGCAGTCTTTTTTGGCATCTTCCAGTTCACGTTCATAGTGACTGATAAAATCAGGAATAGCACCAAGGCCAGCAACTACGCGACTATACCACATGTTCTAACCATTGTAACATACTGTTGGGAAAAATTTTAAGATCTAAATTTCTACGACTAGCAAATTCTTTAACAAATATAGAACAATTTTTTTGTTGTTCTTGTGTACAATCAATTGACAAAGATTGAATAATTTCATTTTTGACTGCAATGTTGCTGGACTGGAGTGATTGTATTAATTTTTCTTTGCTAATATCATCCAACACATGAACGCCTAGATAATCTGGATCATGACAATAATCATAATCTATATTAAAATGTTCATATTTGTTGGCAAATTCCGTCAATCCAAAGACAGTGAGATTGCTAATTATAGACAAAAAAGTTATTATAAACCCAGAATCAATCAGCAATTGCAAGTTACTTTCAAAATTTTGGTAAGTGTTGCCGTGTCGATTGAACTCGTAGAAATTATCAACATTCTCTGCACTGACAATAATTTTTAAATTGGGTATGTGTTTGATTTTGTTGATTTGCTTGATTAATCGAGAGTGATTAACACCTAGGCCAGTGTACAACACAATTTCTACCGAAGGCGGTGTTTTTTCCAAAAGCGTAAACAAGTTATTGTATAAAAAAGGTTCGCCGCCGGTTATAATAACTCTTTTGAGATTGTTAAATTGTTTTATTTCGTCCAGTAGCATCAAAAACGCATCAGTATTTTCGTGTTCTTGTTGACTGACTTTTAACAATACATGGTCAATTGGTAGCAGTTTAAATCTATTAGAGTCAAGATATGCGCCATTGTTTTTTATATCTTGCAGCCACGAAGTGCTATATTGTTTACAACAATAAGAACAAGTCAGATTACAACTGGATCCTAGTATAATATTCAAAGTTTCGGGTTGAGCGTCAATGCCGCTGTGAGTTTTTTCTTGGCCAAGTTGCAGTCTGCGACTTGTGAACCCTTGGCTCTCTGGAATCCAACATGCAGTGCGACAACTTTCAACTGGAATGTTGTCCAGCATACTTTGTCTTTCGGCCTTTAGCAATTCGGTATTGAATATTTGTCCAGGATTATTTTTAAGCCAAGATAAATTGATTTTTTCTGGGTATGCTTTACAGCACGAATACGTTAGTCTTTTTTCTAGATCTACGGATAGCCAGGTAAACTTCTGACTGCAATAAAAATCAGTCGATTTGCCAGTCATTAGTTTTCCCAGTCCTCGTCTTCGTCTTCCTCTTCGTCAAACTCTTCCTCTTCGTCTTCCACATAGTCCTTGTCGTTGTCAAGGTATGCAGTCAACGCACGTTTGATGTCTGTATCTCCTTTGAATGCCGTGCGAATGTCTTCCACGTCTGAATCATTGTCCATCAAGATTTGTATCACAGTTTCTGCGGCTTCGGCACGATCCACCGTGTTTACAAAACGCTTGAGTTCTCCCCAAATTTCACTGGCTATTGCTTCACTCATCAGTTGTTTCCTCCGGAGTACTTACCTCGGCTTTCTGATTTCCAAAGTCTGCCATGACTTTGTCCAAACACGAATCATCGTTCTTTTCCCATGCTTTGCGGAACTTCTTAATCACTTCGCCCTCACTGGTGGTAAACACTAGACTGTTGCCTTCACGCTTGAGCATTTCTTTCTTTTCAATCAAGTCAACCAATCCAGAATAAGGGCTCATACCTGTTGTGTAAGGAATCTTGACCTGCACACCTTCAAAGGGTTTGGCATAACGTGTTTTCATAACTTTACATCCGGCACGAATACCGTTTACGTCTGACACTTTGTTGCCATCTTCATCTTCTTTGAGTTTCATCTTCTTCATGGCAACCACAATACTTGATGCATAGATAAAGCCTTGACCGCCCGAAATCTTGTCATCAGGGTCAAACATGTCCTGACTTGCGTATGTGTGATTGGTACAAACCAGGCCCACGTTGTAACTACCAAACATGTTTACACAATTCCGCACCAGTGCAGTGAGTGCTTTGGGTTTACGACCCAAGTCACCCTTCATTTCGCCTGCATCAAATTGATTCACGTCTGTGGGTGTCAACAACATACCTAGACTGTCAATCACAAACATAACCTTGGGACGCTCTCCCTCAGCAAGTGCTTTGTAGTCACTCATGAATGTGGAGATTGTTTTGGCCACATCATCAATCATGGCCATACTTAACTTGAGCAGTTTGCTATCGCTTGTGTCAACTCCCAGTGCTTTAAGCCAGTCTTCATCAAGTGCGTTTTCACTGTCAATCAGTACCACAAAGATGCCTTGATCTTGTGCATTCTTTACAATGTTTCCTGAACATATATAACTTTTGCCTGCTCCAGAATCACCGGCAAACACAGTGACTTTGCCCAGTGGAATACCACGATTAAAGTCTCCTGAGATCAGGTAGTTTAAGGCGTAGTTGCCTGTACTGATCCAATCAGTTGGATCATTAAAGCCAATTGACAGTCCGTCAATGCTTTTGGTAATTTCCTTGCGGAACTTGCTTACGTCAAATGGTTTTCCCATGGTCTATGTCCTTATATAAATCTTTAAAAATTGTCCGGCTGTCTATGCCTCTACGCCGATCCAATTCTGATATTTTATCAATTGATTGCATGATATTTTTCTCAAACGGAATATCAAGGTAGTGTAGCATATTTCTATAACTGTCTTCAAGTAGATAACCAGGTTTTTGGTTGATTCTATCCTGCAATTTACTCTTTACAGAGTTTAACACATTTTCAGGCAAATGTCTAATATTTAGGTATTCAGGTGATAGCAAGGCACCAATTATAAAACTGTTGTTGTGAAATCCCAATTGCTTCAAAAAGTCCACACAGTCAAATATGGAGTTGTAGTTCAACAAGAAATGCAACATGTTAAATGATATCTTGTGATTTAATTGCTTGATTATTGCTAGGTTATCCAAAAAATCTATCCAAGATCCACCATAGCGTATGTATTCAAATTCTTCTGCCAGAGTTTCTACACTCACAGTCCAATGTACATTTTGAAATCTGCAAACAGCATCAAATACTTGAGTGTCAACTTTGCTTAGATTAGTGTTTATCCTGATATTTGTATTGGTATCTAGTTTTTCCAATAAGGCTAAATTTTCTTTCATCAATAAAGGCTCGCCACCTGCTAGATACACATGTTTGAGTTGGTCGGCGTGATCATATATGTAATTTTTAAAATCAGTCAACTGCTGATACGAAGGCACCGCGTGACGAATTTTTAATTCGTCACTCCACTTACTACTAAACTCAGGACCGCAATATACACAAGCAAAATTACACAAATTGGACCAACGCACATCAATTGTTTGTAAATCAAAGTTATTGATTTGATATGTATTCGTTGGTACATTTTTTAACTCTCGTATGTAAAACACACGGTCACTAATATGATCAAATCCTTTTTTACTACGTTCTAGTTTGTAACAAGTATGACAAGTTTCTACAGGTTGTTGATCAACAATTTGTTGTTGCCTAAATTGATTGTTATTAACTAGTATTTGTTCAATGGGTTGGTCTTTGATATTACCAAGTGGTCCAGCACTACGGATACAATTCTTAACTTGGCCATCAAAGTTATACATTAGTCCGGTCCAAGGCATCGGACAGAAGTATGGATTGGTCAACATATCTCGGGGTGTCATTTTAACGCTGGTCCCAACGATATGTCTGGAATAGTTAAATTATTGGCTTGAGCCATTTCTAATGTCTTTATTAATACCGAGGCCCAAGTATCTACATCTGCCGCAGGTGGAACTGTTTTATCACTGCTGGTGGCTATATTGCCTGGCCGCACAATGGTAATTTTGATTCCTAGTTGTTGATGGCGTATTTGTTTCACTGCCTCTTCAAGAGCAACCTTTTGAATTCTGTAGGCATTCATGTCTAATCCAGGCAACACACTCACCGGATATTGAGTCATCATAGTGCTGATTACCATGATACGCTTTCCGGTATCAGCCCAACGACCAGCCATTTCAAAAAGTAGTTCAGTCTGAGTAAATCCTGCTTGTGCATTGTTGACAAATATATCACAAGATTCAATTTGATCTGCAATTTTAGGTATTGAGCGTATATTGTGCCCCGTGCGTCTACTCAATCTTAAAACCTCGTGTCCACGACTTTCGTATTCATTGCCTAATGCTTGTCCTATTCCGGCTGTGCCGCCTGTGATCGCTATTTTCATTTATAATAATCCCAAAGTTTAATACTACGCAATTGATCTTGACTGTGTGTCCATAACTGTAGTTCTACAGTGTTGTCTTTATCTTGAGCCACAATAGCATTTAGTTCATTAGGAACATCTGCTGTTCTGGTCAGGTGATTGCTATACTTGATGTTTAAAACATCAGGTTGTTCTAACAAGGCCCATGAATGGTCAATTCCTTGATCCTTTGTGTATGCAAAAATATTTTTCAAATCACCTATGTTCAATGCACTAACTGTAGTCCATGTGTTTAACTCCTGGATACCCATGCTTTTGTATATAGCAAGATTGCGTTCGAAGTTTTTCCACTTGATTGGCCAACGCACATAGTCATGTGTGCGACCAATTCCATCCAGGCTGACTGTAACTATGACGTGTATGCCACGATTTAAAAGTTCCTGAATTTCAGGAATGACTATTGAACAATTGGTATTAATTCTAACACTAGCCACCGATGGCGGGATATTTTTAAGTATGTTACGATAGTTTTTGCTGGCACTGGGTTCACCACCATTAATGTCCAAATGCACCACTCGAGCCAATGGCAATTGCCAAAAAGCCTTTGAGTTATCTATATTTGGATAATTTTGAGATATCAAACTGCCTATTTTTGTACTTAACTGTGCGTTGCATGATTGGCAAGCACTGTTGCAAATGTTGTCTAGTACACCGCCCACAGTTAGGTAGTCAGAGCGTGTTTGTTTTTTATCAAACTCTATAGCATTGAGTCTTATACTTGTGTTGTTTATTTGTTCTGTTTGTTGACATCGTATGCATTCTTTTGGCCAAGTATCCGGTTTGCTTTTGATATCGGCCAGCCAGTTACTAGAATCCATTTGCTCTATTGAATTAAACTGCGGTGGGTTGACCATGTGGCCGCATCGGCCAAGTGTGCCATTGGGATTGAATCTCACAAAGTGGTCAAGTCTTGGGCAATACATGGTCTATAATATTTTTATGATTATGTTGATAATGATCCAACAACTCTGTCCAAGTAAACTGTTTTCCTACTTGATCTAGCAGTATTTGGTCTAAATACAGCCATAATGCAATGTCATTGCCATTCAACAACATGTCAACAAATTCTTTTGAGGGCGGGACTACTTTAGCACGATCTTGAAAATCTGTAATTTTTTTAAAATCGTTGAAATCTCTAATGCGTATTTTTGCATCTCTATGCAAGTAACGGGCAAGATTTGCCAACCAGTAAAACTGCGGCAAGTAATGTGTGTTTAAAAATTTGTATCGTTTGGCAAACCAAAATGCGGTAGAAGAATCTAACTCAGGGTGATCGCGTTGAAGATGTTGCAGGTATGTGTTAACTCCACTGACATATCTGGCTCGGGGGTTGCGTATATAGACATCCACATAATCAAGTGCCCGAATCCCTTCATTGGTAAACACAGCAAGATTATCTCTTGTCTGCTGAAGTCTTAAACTGCTGTTTCCGTTTTTCTGAATTAGATAAACCCATTGATTGTGAAGTGGCATTTCTACCACTTCACATAGATCTGGAAATAACTCTGTGTCCAGAGCAGTTCGCATTACTTCTGTTGACGTGCGCGAATCATGGCCAAAATGTCTTCGGCCTTTTGTCCACCACCAGCAGGTTTTGCCACAGGAGCAGTTGCCACAGGAGCATCATCTTCATCAAAGTCACTTGCAGGTGTTACTACTTTGAGTGCAGGCTTGACCGCTACTTCATGAACATCGCTATGACCATCTACTGCCATTGCTGGAGCGGATCCACCAGCAGGTGCTTGCACACCAGCAGGACGGAAGTATTGGCCCCAACGCTCGGTGTCGTATGGTTGGCCATCAACCGATGCTTCGAACATCTCTTTGATAACTTTCAACTCAACGTCTGTGGGCTTCTTGGGCAAGAATGTGCTCAAGTCAAACAAACCATGTGCATCAACTGCGGCTTGTTCTGCTTCTGTGAGTGCTGACTCTTTACGTGCCCACTTTGAACCATTGTAGTCAGCAAAACCACCTTTGGCACCTTTGCTAATGCGGAAGTCCAGACCACGCAGGTAGTCTGTTGGCAATTCTTCCAGTTCAGGATCCATCAAGGCGCCTTTGATAGTTGTAAAGATTTGTGGACCAATGATGAATCTGCGAATTGGATTCTCTGGTGTTTTGTCGTCGCTCAAGGGGTTTTCGCGAACGAAACCTTGGAAGATGTAACTGCGTTTCTTCCAATACTTACGACCCATGTCTTCAAGGCTCTTGTCCTTGAACCAGGTGCGTACTTCTGCCAAGATTGGGCAGGCTTCCTGCCACATCTCCACGCAAGGTACTTGTACCATAACTTGTTTGGATTCCATCTCTCCTTTGATACCGTTGAAAGGTAAACGAATCATTGCTCGTTCTTGCCAAAAGAAAGTATTTTTAGAGTTACCATCAGGGAGGAAGCGTAGTGTAGCCGATTGGCCTTCTTCCATGTTCCAGTGCGGGTAAATTGAATTATCACCGCGTTCAGTGGATTGCCCACCTTTGTTTTCTGCTGCCTGTAGTCTTGCTCGAATTTCTGATAATGATGCCATAGTTTTTCTCCTTGTTAAGTTGCCTATGTATGTTGCCTATCTAATTACTTAGATCAATTGTTGCCTGTGCCACAAAAGAAAAAGCGCAAACACAGTAGTAGTATATGCGCTTTAGTCTGCTGTGTCAAGTTTATTTATCTCATTTGAGCAAAGCCAATGATTTTAATCTTGCCAATTCTGATTCGTACATGCTGTAGTTGCCGCACTCGGCCAGGCCGTGTTCTGGGCAGTATTCACCTTCCATGGTTTGGTTGCACTGGGCCTCTTCAAATGTGGCCAGGTTGTCGCCTTCGAACATCTGTGTTATTTCATACCGCTCGCTGGGATCATCTGCATCTGGAATGTTACCATTCATCCACATTTGTGCTTGTTGTTGGCTTGCAAAAGGGCCTTTGACAATATCTGGATCGCCAGATCTTAGTTCGTGAGTAACATACCATCCCGGTGCCGGGGCTTGGTGGCCTTCCGCCATGCCTTGGTCTTTGGCTTCACGTTTCTTGCGGAAGATTTCACGGAAGTAATCATCATCCTCTTCCTTGCTATAAGGATAAGGATTGTGTTCACCACTAGGTTGTTTACGTTTTACATCACCCGGACGATCATAATCCTTGCCTGGCAAGTCGTATGGACCGTTTTCGGCCACAGGAGGTGCTTCGGCGGCTGGTGCGGCCACAGCAGGTTCTGCTGGTGTGACCATGTACACGCCTAGTTCTTCCAAGCGGTTTTGCACACGTTCATCGTCCCAGATGTTGGCATCAGGATCTACAGCAATGTCGCCAATGATGTCAAACAACTCGTCATCGCCAACCAAGCCATACAGTTGTTCTGTGGCATTCATGCCATCAGCACCTGCCACAAGTGGTTGACTCATCAGCATTTTGAGTTCATCTTGTTGCTCAGGAGTTTCTGGCAGTGCCCAAGTACCTTCTACGATACGATTGGCCCAGGATTCAAATATTTCTGCTTCTTTCATGGCTAGTGCTTCCTTTTGTATTCTTGCCAACATGGGCAATGCTTGCTCTATGCGTGGATCGATACGTGTTTCCACAAAGAGGCTTTTTAAATCTTCCACTATGAGATCTGATTCCGACACTGTGGCCGGGCTCCATGATTCAAAGTATTGGGTGTAACCGCGATCGTTGCTCACGGCTTTTAAGTTGTGACGCAGTCGATTCAGGTATTCAGTTGTTTCTGCCACCAGTTCACCGGCAGCACCTTCAAACACTCGACCTTGATGTGCTCTGCGGAACTGTGATAGCACATTGATCTGTTCAACTATTTCCACAATGTGTTGTCCACGGGCATCATAAGGTGTGCCACCGTGACGCACATGTTCCAGCATGGCTCTGCCGCCTGCTAATTTCTTGAACGGCATTTTGAACACTTCGCCTTCGGCAGTTTCAATAAACAAACTTTCCACATAACGGAAACGTGCATCGTTTTCACCTAGTGTGCGATTGTGCTTGATCCGGAGTCGGGCTTGTGTGGGCTCGCCAGCATAACTTACCTTTCGGTTGCCATAGTAGCCTTCAAACAGGCCCTCTTTAATGGCGGCCATTCCGGCCATGGTGTATTTCAATCTACGCAGATTCTGCAGGTCATAGCGTAATAAATTGCGCTTGGCAAAGTTACGCAACTGATCCAGAAATTCGTACCAATCGGCCTTGTCGTCAAACTCCATGCCGCGGCCCAGATTGTCGCCAAAGTAAACCTCAAAGTTGTTGTCAGCACCTATCAAGCACACAACTGTGCCGTAGTTTTTGCCCGAGTCTGCTACCCAGTCAAATGTGAACATGTCAGCCGCTTCTGGATCAGGAGCACCTTGATCGTCCAAGGGTGGCTTGCCAGTTCGTGCATCCAATGCTTCAGGGTCAAAATTTCTAGTGACCAATAAATCGTTTAGTTGTTGTCCGGGGGTATTCGCTGCCATAGTTTTATATTTAGTGCATCACAGAGATAAAAGGCATGGGTTCAATTATGTTGTCCATGTGATCCTTCATTTGACTGTCTAGTTCTGTATAAAAACTCTGTAAAACCTGCATCATACGCACCGCTAATAGCATGCTCATCACAAGGTCATCTGTTTCGCCTATTTTTGCGGCAAAACTCAAGCCCGAAGCCACAAAGGTCTTGAGTTCACTTATCAAGGCCGCACTGTGTACAGTCATTCTATTGGTTTCTATTAGATTTTTAACTTTGGCACAGGCACTCAGTTTGCTTTTGTGCGTGGTATTAAAGCCCTTGCGCATACGTCTGTTACTACCGCTCATGTGTGGATCTGACAAAAAGTAACCCTGTATGTTTTCTTCACCAAATTCTGCAATAGAGATCAAGCCTGCTTCGCCAATGGTGTTGTTTTCGATGCTGTAGTAGATGTTCTTGTCGTTTTGCACAGTTTCGTTGATGTACTTACAGATGTCCGACAGTATGCGTATCTGTTCTGGAATGGGTGTGCGGTTGTGTGTCCACTCGCCCACTTGACGTGTGGTGTTGGCTTCAAATATCTGTATGGCCGCAGGGTCACCTCCGGTGCCTAATGACGGGTCTAGTGCCACAACATAAATGCTGTCGGGTTTGATTGCTTCGTACCAACGCACATGTCCTGTACGTTTCCAAGGATCACGACTTTCTAAATCTAGTAACTTGGCCGGGGCAATAAGTGTTTCATCATTGATAATGAACTCACAACCAATCTCTCGACGGAAACGATCATCACCCAGTTGTGCCCGCATGTTCTCACCCCAGGCTTCGTCACGGTCCGGGTGCTCTTGCCAGTAACTTCTAAATGCTCGGAATCCATTCATGCCCAGTTCAGTTGGGTTGCCAAACTCGTCTATGCACTTGTTGGCACCTTTCCAGATTAGTGCAAACTGATCTTCGTCTGAGTTGGGGGTACTTGTGATAATGGCCTTACCACCTGTGGCCAGTGTAGGGGAGATACTGGTCCAAAACTCAGTAGCAATAGTGGGCCGCACAAACGCAAACTCGTCAGCGTACAGCAAAGTAATACTCATACCACGACCAGTTGTTTCGGTTGTTGTGGCTGACACAATTCTTGATCCGTTTTCAAAGTCTATGGAGCCTTTGTTGTAACTGGTGACACCTGCTCGAATATGATCTGGGCACAGTTCATAAGCAAAGCGAATACGTTGCATGATCTCTTGGGCACCTGTGTACTTGTGTGCGGCAATAAGGATAGTGGAATCAGGCACAAACATGGCGTACCAGAGAATGTAGCCAGCCGCTGATGTGGACTTGCCGGTTTGTCGCGGCATCATGCTTATGCTATAGCGGTTGTTGTGGTAAGTGTCGATCAGTCGCTTTTGATAAGAAAACGGATGATACAACATCTTGCCCTGTGTGGGGTGCTGTATGTAAAAGAAGTGATCTAAAAAGTAGTGAGGACCGTCTTGAGGATCGGCACAGGCAAGAAACTCCTGCAGTTGATCATCAGAGAACGTTTGGCGTCGGTATGGTGCTTTGACCAGTACGCCTTCTAGTGTTTTGGTCATCTAGTATTTACAAAATTATATGATCGGCAATATAATCTGCAGCCGCCGTGTGAAATTTTGGGCCTGCATGATGACCACATCGAGAGCAGTCAGATTGACCTATCATGTCATAGTACTTCATTTGTATTTCACTTAAAGAAAATTTATAATAAGGCACTTGATTTTCATGACAAATCCATTTCATAGCGGCGGTATTTTTTTCTTGATTTATTTTTAAATTTTCCGTGTCTGAATACCATGAATGTACCAAACTTTTCAATGACGAGATAGCATCATATTCAGGACTGTTGATTATTTGCCAATGATTTTGAAAGTATATCTCAAAAGCATCTTTCTCTCCGCCAAGTTCAATGACCATGCTTATGTTCAGTTGCGAAATATAATTTTTACATACCCTATACATAGTATCAGAACAGCCTGTACCAGTGGCCAAATTCCAAACAGGTTGATTGATTTTTTTACTCAACAATTCAGACCATGTTTGTGATCGATGTAGCCCTACACCAACTGTGGGGCTTGAGCCTAAGATCAAGATTCTTTTGGATTGATCAAACTCGTCTGTTCTAAAACCACCACTGTTGAATTGATATTCGATCACATTATCGTCTGCCCAACCAGATTCTAGCCAGGTAGGTCTAAACGACGGGTCTAGTTTTGCTCTAAGATTATGTTGTTGGTCAGTTCCTACCCAATTCAATAATAGATTGGCATAAGCAGAATAGTTATGATAGCAATGTTGCATTCAATTAGTTATACAGGACTGTAGGGGTTACGAAATCGATCGCGACCATCGTCCTCTGGGTATACAGGATATGGGTTATTCTGCATTCCGACCACACCGAGCACGTTTAGCGTTGGTGAGAGACCCGTAGTCCACAGGCCATTCTTGTCCGGGCTGTAGTTCTCGAGCACCTGCTGGGTAAGCAAATTTAACACCTGCTGTGATTTCAATTTGGCTGACTGGCAGTCGGAACTTGGTCAAGTCATTGCCTAAATTAACATAGGGTTTGGTATGTGGGAATGCCCAACCAGCAATTTGTTTGGTTTGATTGTTGATTACAATTTTGTAAAAGCCGTGTGGCACAACGACGCCGTTGCCAATTGACTCATCACCGGGTCCGTAGAACGCACCCACATAAATTGTGTAGGGTTGATTGAGTTGTACTGCCCAACCACGCACACTTGTTTCCAACAGTTTCCAAATGCCACGATTTAAACTACCGTGTTGTGGATACATATTGGTCATAAGGAATGATTCGTATTCCACTTGTGCTGACCAAGATAAATCGCCATCAGGAGCGGCATGTCCTTTGTCATAGCCTGTGCCAGCATAATCATCTGGTCTAGCACCGCCCTGGACGCTTTGATCAGCAACAAAAGCATTGGTGCGGGGAAAGCAACCCAATGCGTTTTGCGGTAGCAATGTGTAGGCCACATAAGCAGGAATCTTTACAGGAGCATCATATGCCACTAGATATGCTTCACGGCAGATGGGTTGCACAGCACGTTTGACTGTAGCAAATCCATAAGGTGAGTGCGCTTGACAGGCTTGTACAGGATTAGGGGCTCGTTGGTCCCAGGCATGAGCCGATAAGGATACCGCCAATGCCAACAAGGCAATGAGTTGTTTCATAAAGATACCTTTTAAATAGGCTAATATTTATGTTACCTTGGGTAGCCTTTGAATCCTTTTACAGGACTTTGTGTGTCTACAGAGGCAGGCTCAATGCTGTTTGGTGTACTGACTTGTACTTTGCCACCTGGCAGTCCAGCCATTTTCAATGCCTGATCAATCACCGGCGCTACATTACCATTGAATCCAGCAATCACTGCTTCTTCACCAAATGCCGCTTGCGCACTCCAGGTAGGCATGTAGGGTATTGGATCTTGTGTGCCAGCATCGCTACGGGCTCGGGCCATGGCCACACCCAGTCGGTATATTTGGTAAGGATCTGAAGATCTAACTCCGGGCAACACAAACACATGACTCATGGGATCTGCTTGCTCAGGAGGTAAATTTTGATCTTCTGTAATAAACTCTCGTGCTCTCATCTGGGATACCCTTTAAATGGTTCGATAGGGCTTTTGGCATTGCCGCCTGGTGGTTCTTGGCTCTCCAAGTCGCCATGATTTAGATCTTGCCACTCTGCGCCCACTGCCTTGTAGGCCTGTTTCAACATGTTTTGTTCCGCTTGAGTGTAAGGGTGCGCTGTTTTTCTTTTGCCGTGCCAACTCTTGGCATCAAGATCCAGTGGCTTGTTGGTGCCGTCAGCCATGGCAGTGGCCATCATGAGCCTGTATGATGTATAATCCCCACTGATGTGCTCGCCATCACCAAAGGTGTTCAGTCCCACTGTGGCATAACGGAAATTGTCGCTGATGGTTCCATCGTGTTCTTTAAGAAATTCTCTGGCTCTCATCGGGGATATCCTCGGAATCCTTTTACTGGACTTGTTTTTTGCACATAGTCTGCTTCTGTACTACGATTGTCAGTTAGTTTGTTAACTCTTCCGGCACCAACACTCTTGGCAGCGGCATTAATGATGTCCATTTCAACGTCTGTGTAAGTTGCCAACAGCGGGTCGCCAGCAAATGCGCCAGCGGCTGGTGTGGGGAAATCTGGTGCTCCTGCCATGGCCAGACTAAAACGCCATTGTGTGTAGGGACTACCACCTTGTTTGGTCATTGATATATCAGGCATGCTGACTGCACCCTTGATGGCACTAGCGTGGCTTTTGGGTAATTTCTTTGCGTCAGCAGGAACGTCTTGGGCTGATCCAAATCTTGCTTCTGCTACAAACTCTCGTGCTCTCATTTGACGTCTTTCAATTTCATGTGTCCAAAAGGAGGATCACCTTGTGTATTCTGCCACAGTGCGCGGTTGCTCAGTATCTCTACCCATACATCAGTGTTGGGTTGATTCAATCCCCAGAAATCAAATTGCAAATGACTGCTAACAGGACGGCAATACAGTGTCTTTTCTTCTGGAACACATAACTGCTGACTAGTGGTGCGCATTTTCTTTTGCTCTGTGCTGGTCCGCATTATATTTAGTTGCGGATTCTTCAAGTACACTTGACACATGCCATCTACCAAATCCTCAGGTTCTTCGGCTGTGGCCACCACTGCTTCGGCCAGTGCAAGTCTTGATTCACTTGAAATTCTACTGAGTGTTTCACTCCGGTTGTTGGGCCTGCGTTGATATCCTGTGTCCTGCATCCAGATGCCATGATTGGTTCTGGCCACTGTGTCTGTGTTCGGGATCTTTTTCACAATCGATTTGAATTCACGTGTGCTATCCCAGTCGCTGGCTTCTATTAGATACAGTTGTTCCCGGTCAAACACAATGGTACAACCGCCTAGTTTTCCGTCTAATAACACTTGAACAGCATCGGGTACTGTGTGTTGTAACAGGGCCTTGGCAATCACTTGCCCGTCAGGACTGATTTCTGCTGTGCCGGCTTCAACTTCACGTTCATCATCATACACATCCAAACTGGTGTTTAGTATGCTAATGCCATGATTATTGATGCCTTCTTTGTAGCCTGTGACTTGGTCATGCATCATCATACGTTGCACGTCGTGACTGTTGTCTTCAATGAAGTCTAGCACAGGGGTGTAGTTGCGATCGCGATTTTTAGCGCCGGCCCATCCAATACCATCAAAGTACTTGGCAAGTATTACACACATGGCTATCTCGCATAACCTTTAAATGCTGTAACTGGGCTTGTGTGATTTACGTAGTCAGGTTCATGACTGCCATTGCTGATAGAATCTCGGGGCTTCATGCCCAGTTTTTTCATAATTGCAGTGAGTTTCTTGCGATCGTGTTCAGTGTAGGCACTAAAGATAGGCAAGTTTCCAAAGAAATTTATATCGCCTGAGTTTTCCAATTGTTCAAGGTCCATGCCGGCCAATGTTGCCACACGATAATGATCATAATACCGGCCCCAGTATACGTCTCCCTTGCCGCCAGGGCCTACTATGCCAGGATGTGCAGTTTCAAATTCATGCGCGGCAGCGGCTCTTGTTCCGCCACGCTTGCCAGCGCCTTCTGTTATGAACTCACGGGCTCTCATTTTAGATGCCGTTTGAACCTGCCGTGGCTGATGAGGCTGCGCCTAGTGCTGTGGCCGAGAAGCCAGTGCCTGTGACTATGTTCAAATAGTTTCCTGCACCAACATAGTATTGTTGCACTGTGTTGCCAGGGACCACTATAACGTTGGCATATAGATTTCCGGTGGGTGTGGTCATTGTGGCATTAGCCGGAACACCGTTTGCTTGTACATAGGTCAACTGTACAACCGAAACTTGAAAAGTCACGTTGGCAGTTGTGGTAGCAATTTCTACCTTGTCTGTAGTCCATGCCACGTTTGATACTGCATTGATAACTTGAATAGCCATTATTTCGATTCCTTATTGAGATCTGCCACTGCCACTGGGCGGAACAGATTTGTGGTCTGACTTAACACGCCGGGTATCATTGCAGGTTGATTGCGTACCTCTGCAGGTGTTGGTGCTGGCGGGTGTCTCTCCGCCAGTCTGGACATTGTTTCTGCATAGGTCTGATACTGTTGTGTCATATTAGATCCGGAAGTTAGCAAACTCTCGCATGAGGCTTTCTTGCATTTTCTCGTCCTTCTTTTCAGGACGCTTGCCACCAGTTTCTTTTTCTAACTTTGACAACAACTTGTCATCGTCAGGACCTTTAAGCGCATCAATGCCTTTTTTCACAACGTCTTTGACTGTGTCTACAACACCTTCTTCAACTGCCGCTTCTTTCATGGTGCGTTCCCATGGCTTGAGTTCTTGTTGCTTGATGCCAGCCATTTCACGCAATCTGCGCAGTTCATCTTCGTTTTGAGTGTGAACAGCAGTATTAGGAATCGTAGTTTGTCCGTCACCGGCAATGTCAGTCTTGGGCTTGTTCAAGCCACCTGAGTATTGCAGGGCATCGTCACTGTATTCAGTGTCAGTAGGCCAATCAGGTTGATTTTGTGTAGCATTAGTATCGCCATAGGCTTCTTCTACTGCTTCATCGCAACCACAATCAGTTGATCCGCAATCTGGGCAAGGCTCTTCATGACCGTGTGACATATCACCGCCTAGACCAGCACTGCGCAACATTTGTGCCAAAGCCTCTGCATCTTCATCGGCTGCTGTGACAGTGATGTTCTTGTGTGAACCGTTGTCATCTTTGGTCATGCTCACGTTGATACTCATTGATTCCGCAATCATGCCTTCGACTCGGCGATTTAAACTGTCGTAAATGCCCTTGCCAACTTGCATGCCACCTTTGCTGGCCTTGGGAGCGTCACCACCTGTGGCAACTGATCCACTGGTAGTAGTTTCATCTACTTTCTTTTCTTTCTTTTTCTCATCATACTCGATGTCTTTAGTGACTTTCTTGCCGGCTCGTTCAGCCCGGTCATCTTCAGAGCCACGCTTTTTACCATGGATACCGTCTTTCTTCTTTTCATCATACTCGATGTCTTTGGCTACCTTGCGACCGGCTCGTTCAGCACGACTGTCACGAGTAGAAGTTTTTTCTTCGTCCATGGCCATTTCATCGTCGCCTTCTTGATTCTGCATGTAGTCATCCACAGCAGTCATCATGCTTTCAATCTTGGCCAACTTGGATTGTACCCATTCTGGCAAGTTGTCATTGTCGCCCAGGATTTTTTCCAAGGCTTGTGCATGACGCACCACAGTCTTGATGCTGTCTTTGGCCATTTCGCCTTCTTGATCATACTCGCCACGATCAGTGATCTCAAGATCATCTTCGTTGGTTTTCTTTTTGCTGTATGCAGTACGATCAGTCTTGCGTGATTTTGCTGTGGTACGTTCTTGACGTGGACCTTCTGAGGACTTGGGACGGCCACGTCCACGCTTTTCACCACCGGCCGGTGCGTCACTGTCGGCACCTACTGAATACCCTGTGTTGGGATCAACACGGCGTGTTACTCTGCGGCCACCTGGAATCTCTTGTGTGTCATGCTTGTCACCATGTGTGACATCGCCAACTTTACGTTTGTTCAATTCAGCACGAGCACCTGCTACTGTTGGAAAGCCTTCGTCAGTTTCTTGTTTGGCACCTCGACGTAGCATCTCAAAGTCTTGTGCATCTAATTTGCCGTTGTTGTTACGGTCAAGTTTCTTTTGCTTGGGACTCAGTGCGCTCTTGATGGCTTCGGCTGCCACGTCACCCAACATTTCTTCAACTTCTTGTTTGGCGCCGGCAATCTTGTCGGCAAATGTAATCTTGTCTTTGGGAGGTGCCAAGGCAGCAAATGATTTTTGCTTGGCTGTCATTGGAATGCCACCTTCTTCCATGTCGGCCTCGTCCATCTTGTCATAGCGATTACGAATCTGGTTCATTTTTTCTTTGCCAGCATGCTCACGGCCTGCTTGTTGCAATGCCTTCATGCCTTCTTTACCGTACTTTTTGTCGCCAAGGTAAGCCTGTAATGCACTTTCTTCAACATCTTCTTTAGGATGACGCAGTTTGTTTAATACTGCACCTGCCACACGCTCGCCTGCGGCTTTTGAACCATAACGCTTGCCTGCATCGGCAGCAATCTTACTGAAGTTCTTGCCTGGCTTACCAATGTCTTTACCAGCACGAGCAGCCTTGGCACTATAACTGGCTTCAGCAACTGCGCTTTCATTGAGTGCTTGTGTCATTGGACTCTTCTTAGTAGGCTGAGGATCAGATACTGCATGCTCTGCAAGAGTTTGTTTTTGGCTCAGTTCAGCCATGCGTTTGTTTAAGTCGTAAAAAAATGTCATGTTATTATCCTCTTGGGTTGGCACCAGTTGCTGGGCGGGGTTGACGCTTGATATTATTGAACGGGCTCTTGTCCTGTGTTGGAATATCATTTGTGGTTTTTGCTGGAGGTGTCTTGCCGCCGGCCACAGTAAAGTCTGAACGATATTCGTTCTTTAATACTGCATGTTGATAGGGATTGGCCGAGTAGTCTTGGCTCAATGCTCGCTGTTCTGCATCAGGTGTGGGATAATCAGTGTCAGCAATCAGGTCCGTGTTTTGTGCTGTGATGTCAGCAATCTCTTTGGCAATGCTGTCATCATACGACTGTGTTTGCAAAGTGATGAAGTTGGGATTGAGTCCCAACAACTGTGCCAACTGCTTGATCTGTGGTTCGATAGCAGGGTATCTAAAACTCACGTCCATAAAAGTCACGCTTTGATTTTCTGCGCCTGGAAAGTCTTTTTGCAACTTTTGCACAGGTGTAGTTTTAGGACGACTAAGTTTGACAATGTCAAACTGCGCCATTTTTTCTTCGAGATTTTTGATGAATTCCTGCGGTACGTCACCTAGGATTTTGATCCGGTAGTCGTATGTGCGCTCAGATTCTGCGAGATATTGATGAAATGTCTTCATGTTAAGGTCCTATATGATATTTATTCTTTTTTCACGATTGTTCTTCTATCACCAATCAAGCGTTCCAAGATTTCGTTGCGGTCCAGCACATGGCCTTGGCCTGTCTGTGTGGGTGCATCGTCAGGGTTTTGTTGATCCAGTCGTGCTTTTTTCAACTGTAGATCAATCACTTTTAGTTTTTTGTTCAGTTTGGCTGTCTTGGCTGTGAGTGCATGGCCCAACATTGTGCCGGCTACGCCAAAGATTTCTGCGGCAAATCTTGAATCTACGTTAAAACCTAAATCCATTAGGTCATCAAAACTCTTGGTTGCTTTGGCTGCCAAATCATCCATCTCAACGTCGCTGGCACTGAGATCACGCACACCCGGTAGGGCCGCATCTATCTTGTCAAGTGCATGGTCTATTTCAGCAATGTAGGTGCGTGTTTCTTCAATAGAAGAAACAGACTCTGGCTCAGGGCTGTCGTTTGGGGGTAAATCAAAAAGTTCTTCTAGTTTGCGGGTCATGCCATATTTACCGCAAACTCAACGGTGTAGGCTATTTGCTACCGTTCTTGAACATTTGATCTTCAGTGATCACCCGGAACAAGAGCCCGTTTCGTTTTGCCCATTTGGTTGCGGCGTCCCATTTGGCGTAGTTGATTGCTACTACCGCACGGTCACGGGCTGACATTTTGGATTCAATCACGCTTTGCTTTTTGGGTTTGATTTCTATCAACTCTGCTCGCACTTGATTACCTCTAGTGCGATAGGTCATCAAGATGTCGGGTATGTATTGGCTCTGTTTGCCTGTGATGGGATTACGATAGGGTATGGCTATGCTTTCACTGGCCCACTGTAGCACAGCATCATTTGAGTCGCAGAATTTAAAAAAAGCATGCTCCCATCCGGATCTGTATCTAGGCACACCCTTGCCCACATACTTGGCTGGATTAGTAAGTGTGTAAGTGCCATTGGCCCAGCGACTCATGCCAACACATTCCTTGCGGTATAGTAGTTGGGTGTGACTGTGGCACCAAAGCCCAACAGGGTGCTACCGCTTCGCATGCTGTTGAGATAGTAGCACAAGGTTTGTGTGAGTGTGATTGAGTCTTGTCCTTGGATACTTTGTAAAACTGTCAATACTGGAGTGCGTGTTTCATCGGCAATTCTAAACAAAGCCACAGTGAAGTTGCCAGCAGCCGCATCTGTTGTAAACACGCTCTTGAGATAACTGTACACAACATCATATTCTTCTGCACTCACAAATTGTTCGTAACTGTAGAAACCGTCAAAGATTCTAACAGTCAAGTCATTGTTTGAGTTGGGATTGTTAACTGAGCCGCCCATGATTATGCTCCTGGCGATCTAGGAAACACAAAGCCTCCTGATCCACCTTGTTGTTGTCTTACTGCACCCGGAATGCTGTTGCGCACCACGGCCTTGACCGCCGCATTGGCTTCTTCATTGACCACACTCTTGATGTTGGCACCTTTAAATGTATTGTAAACTGTGCCTGCTTTTTGTACTGCGCCAATCGGATCAAAACTGTCAGTTTGTAAATCTCGCACAATACCAATGCCAGCATCCAACAAGCCGCCTTGCCCCAATACAGTTCTTGTGCTGCCAGGTCTTGCCAGACTTGATCTAACGTTGTCGTAGTGCGCTGGATCAGCAAAGCCTTTGACGTTGGTGTCAGATCTTGATCCTCCGATAGCACCAGTATAGTATTTTACAGTTTCATATTCCACAGTCATAGCATTTTCCATAATGCCGCCACCTTCGCTGTAGTTGTATTGATCATGTTTCCATTCTTTCACAAGAGGATTAATCAACACATAACTAGCCCACTTGTGTTGATCCATTCCATAGATAGTGATATCTCTAAAGAAGGGCGGCTTGCCCGAAGTCTGATCTCCACCTGACCCTCCACCTGACCCTCCAGCATTGCCCTGACTGTACCCTTCACCGATGTAGCCCCAGTCGTTGACTGAACGATTGTTGGCATAGATATCTCTGGAGTTGTAGGAAAATCCCGGTTCATTAGCCACCTGGCCATTGGTGCCGTTTTGACTGCTGGCTGATCCGTACTGTTGATTAGGATCTTTGTAGTAGTATGAATAATAATTGTACCAAAGGTTACGACTTAGGTCACCACCATCATCATGAAATGTCATTGACACTGGCATGTAGTTGATTTTCTTTTGTATTATTCGTTTGCGGTTGTATTGATTTAGTGTTTCAGTATCGAGTGTGTAGGTCGGCAGTTGTATGGTCTTGACCAACAGTCCCAATTCAGCCTGTTCACTAGCACTGAAAACATTTCGCAGTGTGGGGATTTCACTTGTGTTGAGATTGAAGTAAACATGAAATAAGAACTTGTTCCTGGGAGCAAGTTCGTATCCGTTGGTTCTAAAGGTTTTGCTGGCGTGTGCGTAGTCTTTGAGACCTTGTGCGCCAAAAAAACCTGTCAGGAAATCCTGACCCCATTGCATATTGTTTTATCCTTACTGGACTGCCTGAGCAGTACCAGCGCCGGTTACAACGTCATTCACTGTTCTAGCAATTGCAGTACCAATGCCAGTACCGTTAGGTGTCTGGTTAGCATTGTCGTATACAATGGTCATTGCAATAGTCATTGGATCATTAGTGCCATAACTGGCATCACCATAGTCAACATTGCTTAGATAGCAACCATACAATTCCCAGGTTTCAAGGATGTTGGGTGTAGCGGCACCATTGCCACCATCCAATACTTCAAAACGTGTGGTAAACTTGTAGTCAATGCCCGAAGCAGCCGAAGCCATTTCCAAGAAGTCCATTTGTTTCTGAACCTGTTCGCCGACCAGGCGAGTGGTGGCGCCCGATGCATCATCACGTAATGTGCATGTGACATCTGTCCAGTGCGGTTTGCCCGACAGTTTTAGTTCACTGTTGTAGATTGGAATAACAATGGGGTCAAAGGTCACTGTGGGACGTTTGAAGTCCATGACCTGTTTGGTCAATTCTGTTCTAGGTGTACTCACGCCAAAGTTTTCAAATACCACTCGAAAGCGATATTTGAGTTTGGGCATGAGCAAGCCCTGATTGCTTGCGCTTTGATCGCTTGCCAGGGGCACTGTCATTCTTGATAATGATGCAACGGCCATATTAGTATCTCCTATAGTGTTATTTATATCATTTGAGATCAAAAAAAATGGGGTGTTGCCACCCCATTTTCGTGTCTAGCGGTCCTGTTAGACTGCTTGTGCCACTGCCACTGAGCCGGCTGCGATCTCGCCTGTGTTCTTGAGACGAATTGGAATATAGATAAATTCCACTGCCTTGACAGGTTCAATTGCAATGTCAACCCATAGTTCGTTGGCGTCAATTCTGGCTGGTGTGTTGTTGGTATCATCACAAACAACCAAGTAGTCATAGATACCACGCTTGGCCACCAAGTCAATCATTAGACTGTTAACAGCATTCTTGATCTCGTCACGTGTGATTTGATCATTTGGCTCAAACAAGAACTGCTTGCCAATTGATTCGAGTCTGTTGCGAATAAACACAACTAAACGTGCCACGTTGATGCGATCCAAACTTGTGGCATTGGCATAAGTTGTTTTGTTACCAAAGTTGGTAATACCCACACCAGGCACAAATGTAATTGGGTTGATATTGTTTTGATATAACACATCACGCAGGGCTTGATTTACACCCAGTGTAACAAACTCACCTGTTTGGCCATTGATATAACCAATTTGATCAGCGTTGTCAATTACACCACGACGTGTACCTGCGGGTGCCAACCATGGATAAGCCACTTCGTCATTGCGGATGATAGTACGAACCATCATGTGACTTGGTGCTGTAACCACAGCAGATCCTGACAGGTCAACTGTCTGACAACTTGGATAGAACACACCCAGGTAAGGAGTACTTGTGGTCAAACCATCACCTGTTAAGTAGCCTGCTCCTGCGTTGTTGGTTGCCCAACTCACAATATCAGCACCTGTTGCTGGCAAACGCATTGGAGTATCACCTACCACAAACACAGTGTTGTTGCGCTCGTTGCTGAGTGCTACCATGTTAGGAATCAATTCAGGATAAGCGGTACATGCTGTCAGGTTGAATTGATTTTGTTCTTCTCTTATGGTCACACTGGTATCAATTCCTGACTTGAGTGCAGCCACAATCAATTCGCGTTGAGCAAAGCGTCCCATGTAAGGAGCACCGTCATTCCGGTTGCCACTTGCTGTTACCCAACTGTTGACTTCTAGTTCACTCCAGTAACTAGTATTTGTAGGAACTGTAGCAACAGGAGGTGTTGCAATTGCCACATACAAGGTAGTGTTATACAACACTTGATCACCTATTGCGTATTGAGTTGTGTTACTCCATGTTGAATATGAGAAACTTGTAGCATTAAAATAATCTGTTTGAAAACTCTTGACATTGAATCCAGAACGGCGTGTGTTAAACAACAACATGCCTGTTGGATATAGTGTGTAGTCCGGTGCGTCAACATCCAAGTAGTTGCTGGTCAGCAAACTTGTGATAGTAGGTAATGCGCCAGTGATAGGATTTACTGTGCCTGTTGAACTCCAGCGAGCATCTGCAAACAACACACCGTTTTGTGTGGTTTGATCTGTGTTGTCAAGAGTGACCCATTGATCAACTCCTTCAACTACTGACCAACGATTGATCACTGGATACAATTCTAAGTTGCTGGTGTCGATCCAAATATCACCATATACCAACGCTGTGTTATCTGTTTGCGTAGTAGGTGCAGTAGCACTAATAATTGGTCCCGTTGGATTTGTCAGGCTCAGATTGTTTCCACGAACATCATTGGTTTCATTTTGATAACCAACCCAGCCTGTACCACTTTGAATCATGATATCAACCTGGTTGGTTGCTGAGTAGTACCAGTAGCGACCATCTGCAGGATCCTGATCAGGTGCTGTAGCACTGGCTGTGTAAGTTGCGGCAACCCAGTTGCTCAAATTCAACCATGTGTCACTTGCCGCAGTGATTGGTACTGTGGTGTCTGTGTCAAGATACACTGTACGACATCCTGTGACCGTGGTGTTAAATCCTGCGGCAGTTACAGGAGTACCAGTGGCATTTTGCAGTAGAATTACTCCACCTTGTGTTTGTGTGAGTACAATATAACCATTACTGTCAATGCTGGCGCTGACATTAGGTACTGAAGCCGCACTCACTGCTGTTACAAACGCGGCGGGTGTTGTACCGTTTACGGTGGCCAACACCGGAGTGGTCAATGTTGTACTGTTGGCCACGGAAGTCATGATGTAGAACGCATTACCATTGATGAATGTGGCTGTGTCATCGTCTCCTGTGATTACTGTGGGCCCCGCAACTGATCTTTCAAATACTTGAAGTGTATAAGTGGGATTGAAAGGGTAATTACTGGTAGGACCGCCATTTACCTCAGGATCTACGTTGTACTGGGTATATGTAGCGCCGGCTGAAATAAGTTTGCCACCAGTGGTGTCAAGAGTTGCATTGGCTGTCCAGTCATTGGCATATACGGTGGCTGATTGTTGAACAAATGCTGCCAGTGCAGTAGAGTATTGCTTGACAACCATTGTGGTTCCAAGATTTACACTGTTGATTTTGTTCCAAACTGATCCAGTGGGTCGTGGAGTTGATCCAGTAGAATTCCAACGTGGGTTTTGATAACTGGGGCTTTGTTGCAATGTTGGAGCATAATAAACGTCATTGGTAGTTAGACCTAATGTTGTGATCAATCCGGCAGTACTTCCCACACTGTTGATCACAATAACACCATCGTCGGCAGTTGAGCCATCTGCTTGAGCAGTTGCATCGGCAAACAAACACAACTTGTTGTCAATTACTGCACTGTACACACCAGTAATAGCGGCTGTGTTGATTGCGGCACTGAGTCCAGCAACATCGTTGTTGGGGCTTACAGGCACAGCAACCGAGGTACCATTGATTACTAATGTATTTCCAGCAGTCAAATCAGCGGTCACTGCATTTGCGCCTGTGACTGTGGGATAACTCAGTTTCCAGTCATTACTGCCTACTAACACCCAGGTGTTGTATAAATCTTGCAATGTAGTGGAACTGGTTTGATCACTGTCGGCTGCTCCATTTTTGTAATAGATTGGATTGGCTGTGTTGGTTGCTACCACTGTATAGTCGCCAATGCTACCATAACTGTCTGAAGGAACACCACCAGTAAGGTACACAGTGTCTGTGATCACTGTTGGCACCATATTGCTAAAGGTACCTGTGGTCAAATTCCACTCAAAAATACCCCATAATGTATTGGCAGTATCTAACCAGTAGGCACCATTGTCGGGTTCGCCTGTAGGACGTACAAGACTGGCTGTGAGTTGTGTTAAGTCAATGTCGCAACGCTGTACATAAGCACGGTTGGTCACTCCTAATGCAGAGTAAGCCGCAAGTAAACCATATTCATTGAGTTCATAACCATTGATTGGAGTACCAATAGTGGTCTTGTAAAAGAAGGGATTGCCAAATGTAGCAGTCAAATCTCGTTGACTAGTGATCAAATAGGCTCTATTGGCATTTGCAGCCAATGTACCGGCAGCCACTCCTACTCCAGATCCTGATACTTTGTCTTGCGCAGTGGCAATTAAAAAGTAAGGTACTGAATTTGTAGCGGCTGAAAGATAATTGCTTTCATCTATGATGGTGACTTGTACACCTGGGGAAACTAGTGCCATGTTGGCTCCTTATAAAACTTAAAGATATTTATCGTAACAGACTAAAACCATGCCAGTTACGATGCCCTTTATAAAGGTTCGTGCCCATAAATACTCAATGAGACCAACTTGCAAAGCCTGTAACCAACGCCCAGTGGCTGTAAATTATCGTCGTGAAGAAACTGTTTACTATCGCAAGACCTGCGACAACTGTATACGTCGTGGGCGCAAGGAAAAAGCACCTATAGCAAGATGGCAATCAGCAGGGTACAAGAAAAAAACTGTGTGTGATCGTTGTGGATTTAGATCAAGATATGCTAGCCAACTACTAGTGTATCATATGGATGGCCGACTAACCAACACAGAACTATCTAACCTACGCACAGTCTGCCTGAACTGCGTAGAAGAAGTTAGACGCTTGGCGGTACCTTGGCGACCTGGAGACTTGCAAGCAGATCATTGATCTGTGCAAATAAGTCGTCTACTGTAGCATTATTGTCTAGTACCGCGTCAAACTGTGTACCTACCCAAGCAGTTTCTGAGGCGTGGATGCCAAGTTTTTCTAGTTTCTTGTGGCTTAGCGCCCAGGTACTATTACCATTAGCGCCACGATTTACACTCAAAGCGGCATCATACCAAGCGGGTTCTGCACCACGGGTTACTCGAATAACTCGGCCGCCGGCATTTTTAATAGCACGAATTTCGTTAGGAAAACGGCAGTCTGATATCACAACATCATCTTGACTGTGGCGCAGTTTGTTTTCCAAACTGGCAATCCAGATGTCATCATGGAATCCGGCCCTGCACACTTCTGTACCCCAGTATTGCAAGATCCAACGTGGAGTTAGTGTGGGCATGTGTAAACGTTCTGCCCACCAAGGATCCACTTGTTCACGCCATTCACGGGCTTGTTTTGTGCGCCCTTCTAATAGAGTACGATCCCAACCAAACACCTGTGCCACAGCATCTTTTAAGGTCGATGCAAATGATTCTCTACGGAATCCATGAAAGTTAGTGAGATAATCAGCAATAGTATCTTTGCCCGAGCCAATAAATCCACATACTCCAATGATCATAAATGTCTTCCTGTAAAGTCTAAAATTAATTGATTGTCTTCAACAAACTCTCGCAACTGTGTCATATTATTATCAACCACTTGGAAGAAGTGATTATAATTATGCTCAACATCTTGGGTCACTTGTGTTTGATAGATATTTATATTATCCAAAAACCCAGCAGTGTTGGCCACAATTTTCTTTAATTTTTCTTGTGTATTTGATTCGTTGCTGTAATCTGGGTATACCATATACTTTTCAAAAGTTAAAAAACCTAAATCCTTCAAGCGATTTAATGTATTTTGTTGTCCAGCAACGATAAAAGGTTGGCAGTTTATAATGGGCTTCCATATTTTTTCACATAAGACCATGTCATAAGAATTATCAACAAATTCTGTTGCGCTAACCACATTCAAACTGGTTTGCTCATAGAGATTTTTTTGCCACTGGACACTAGAGAGTACTTGTGCTTCATGTCTTTCTAATTCAATGTTGTCTGGGTTACATTGGTATTGTGTTAAAAACTCTGTTAACTCTAACTCGTCAAGTTCGGGCAAAAATTTGCGACACTTTTCCACAGTGTTGTTGTCTAAGAATAAACTCCATATTGCACGGTCTAATAGATTCGCCTGAGCATACATCCATAACAATTTAATTCTTTGTAACTTGTATGATTTACCAGTTAAAAACAAAAATTTACCAGTGGTTGGATTATAGCAACTATTATTTTGTGATTTATTTGTGTTTACTGCATTGTTAACTCGTAACAAATGCCAATCTATATATAACGCTGGAATCGGCCAAGCAACTGCTTGTGATTGGTGTGATCGATCTAATACTATTTTGTATCCTGGTGGCAATTGTTCAAGTATAGGAACTAACCTCTTACTAGTGAGAAATACTTCAGAAAATATACCAAATGCACATGGCTGTGCATTGGACAGATCAACGAGTGTGTTAACTAAATTATCATCTTTGAAAGATATATCATCTATTCTTATAATTTTCAAATCAGTTCCTTTACGTTGAGATATTTCAGCGTGTCTTGAAGCATACCAATTTGTCTGCGGCAGTCTTCCAGTGCATGATGACTAGTAGGAGGCTTGGGCAGTTCTGGCCACAGACTAAACACAGTTCTCGAATCTCGTACCTGATAGTATTTCCAAGGCAAGGCTTTGCCATAACTCTTGTAGGCGTGTTCAAGTATGTTACAGTCATATGTAGGACCTTGGGCCCAGATCATCTTGGAGTGCCAAATCAACCGGCCTAACTCATCTAATGCTTGATCTAGTGGAATACGCCCTTCTTCGGCAAAGGCTTCGTCTCTAGCAGGTGCAGGTTGAGTTGCCCACCATTCCAGTGTGCCTTGTTCGATGCGTCGATTTTCTTGACTTTCTAGAGTGATTCGAGCATAGTATTCTTGGTCGTACCAACCGTCACCTAGAGGATCAAAAGCCTGTGCGGCTATGGTAAGAATAGTAGTGTCGGGGCCTGTTGCCAAGCCCTCTAAATCAATCATCAGGTCCATGTGATGATTGTAACACAACTGCAACAGATTGTCTATTGCGTTTTAGCCAATTACAAAGGTAAGCGGTTGTGAACCATCCACATACATCACCAGTTCTTGGATTTTGGCATCCATTTGGGCCTGTGCTTCGGCTTTCATGGCTGTACCGTTTAGAGTACTACCACTTTGTGGACCAGCAATTTGTGAGAACTTCTCACGTGCTTCACCAATGATCATCTTGCAGGCCGCAACCATGTAGTCACGGATCCACTGTTGGATTTGGTAATCACTCAGCAATTGTATTTCAGGTTTGAGATTGTAAGTCCAAAGCAACACTACCTCGCCGCCGCCAGGAGGGCTACGGATCAGTTGCAGTTTCTTGGTAACCGGGTTCCAGGTGTAGTTCAAATAACCACCAAACATACGTGCGGCCAACTCAACATACTGTGAGTAGAAGTCGTATGTGGCCAAGCCACCTGCTTGGTTAAAGTTGATCAAGTACACGTTCATTTGTGCTTGACTGAATGGATCAAAGTTACTTCCAAAAGGTCCTGTAGCAATACCAAATGTGCGTCTAAAGATTTGACGTACACTTTGCACTTCTTGCGGTAAGGTGTAGATATTTACTTGGTTGACCAACTGCATGAAACTGTAACTTTCTTCATACGCATTGTTGGCACGTTGTCTGTAGGTACCAATGGTGCGCTGATAAGCGGCTTCATAGTGTGCAGGGTCTAGTTCAAGATCCACAATTTGATCGCCTAGAGTCAGGCGTACATAATCGTATAATGCAGATTTAAGTGTAACTAGGGAATTTTCAGTTTCGGCCATTAGGGAACTCCGTCCCCAATATTTAGCCCGTTACCAGGACTTGAGAATGATCAAGTTCTCAGTGCCCCGGGCATTCCAGGGTGTTTCTGTAGTTGTTAGATCTTTGTAGATCTTACGTGCGGCTGGCTTGCCCGCGGCTTGCACAGCCTTTACAACATCTGCTGGCTTGCGCACGGTTTTTTGTTGTGTCTCTACTGTGCTAAAACCAATGATACTATTGTTTTTAACAGTAAACGCCTGTGTGTGACTGTCTGCCACAAGGTGAATCAGTTTGCGTTTCTTGGTATCATACAGCCAGGCTTCGGCTCGGTCCACTAAACTTGCGGCTGGTAGGCTCTTGAGTTTGAGTTCTGCAAACTCTGCCTGGATCTTGAACTTTGCCGCACGTTTTTCTGGGGGAACTGCTCGGACCTTGCGTGGCTTGCGTTCCACTTTCTTGATTTGTACATAAGCACCGCAGTCATTGATCACTGCTTCGCAAAACTTTACGCAATTACGCAATTGAATTTTTGTCAGGAAACTGTAGGCTTCTACCAATTGAGAATCCTTGCCCTCAATGGCCTGTTCAAACTCTTCTAGTCGAGCCTTCCAGTGATGACTTATGACACTGATCATTTGTGGTGCCACGTTCATGCCCCGGATCATCATGATGGGCTTGTAGTCTGCTGACATTTTTGCACCTGCAGACATGAACTCATCAAACATACCTTCTAGTTCAGCACCGCACTCTGACACTTTTTCGCGAAGTCTATCTTGAATGTTTGGCTTTGCTGGCTCATCATCTGTGGGCTGTGCTTCTACTACCACTTGTTGTTTACTGGCCAGTACTTCTTTTAGTAAATTGTCCAGTTTGATTTCTTCATGCTCGTCCAGTTGCAACCCCACCATTTTCATGCGGCACAACCAACCGGTAGTTAACCGAATTGCACTGTCAGGTACGCCCTTGAGCAAACGCACATCTGCCTTGCGATCATGTGATTCCAAATAGTTCACAATCATGTCTCGGGCATCTTTCTTGCCGTAAAAGTAATTGTACCACGAAAATGCTTTGCTTAGGGCACTGATGCGATTTTCTGTGGGTTGAGCACGCCAAGCGGGTTCGCCGCCCATGACATTGGTATCTGAACTGCGAGGATTTAAGAGTTTAACCGGTTTCACAAGGACTCCTTAAAGATTATGTGTAATTATAGCAGTTTTGGATTTATTGGTCAACCTGCCCATAAATACAAGTTATGCCACGCCTAAGTTTATACCGTCCTAACCGAACCAACGATTACCAGTTCTTTGACCGAACCATATCCGAAATGTATCAGGTGGGTGGGGTAGATATGTATCTACACAAGTACATGGGCCCACTCACCAACGACAACGAGGGCGATAATGATGCTACTTTGCCCAAGTACACAGAATCCAATCCGTTGTTTATTGAAGATTTGTTGTTGCTGGAGAATCGAGATCGCAAGTATGATCCTGATGTGTATGTCATGCGTGGTGTTTATCAAACACAAGACATTGATTTTGATCTAACGCAATTTGGATTGTTCTTAAACAACGATACCTTGTTCATTACATTTCACTACAACAACATGATTGACACCATGGGTCGCAAACTCATGAGTGGTGATGTGCTAGAATTACCCAACTTGCGAGATTACAATCCGTTAAATGAAACTATACCACGAGCATTGCCCAGATTCTATGTGATTCAGGACGCGGCGTTTGCGTCAGAAGGTTTTTCACAGACTTGGTTGCCTCACTTGTGGCGAGTAAAATGTACCCCCATGGTCAATGCTCAAGAATTCAATGAGATTACCAAAGAACCTTTTGAACCCATTAACATTTGGGATGATGGAAACTTTTATCCAGGTGGTACCACTGTGCTCTACGGCGACAAATATTATATCAGTACTAAAAATGTGCCGCCAGGTACAGATATCACCAATACTCAATATTGGCAAGAAAAATCTAATCCTGCTACTCTAGCAGACAAGATGAGTACTAGACCCAAAGACTTGCAAATCAATGATGCTATTCTAATTCAAGCCGAAGCAGAAATACCCAAGTCAGGATTTGATGTTGTGAAGTTTTACATTGTGGCCACCAATTTAGATGGCACACCTGCTAATCCTACCAATGCAACTTACACCGCAGACTACACCATAACTGACGCATCAAGAACCGTGGCCAATGATGGTAACTCACCTCGAGGTGATGGGTATACTGCAGGCTATCTCACAGGCGATGGCAAGGCACCCAATGGCTTGCCAGTCACAGCCGGCGTAAACTTCCCGGTAAATCCTCTCGCTGGACAATACGCTTTGCGATTGGACTACTTCCCCAATCGACTGTTCCGCTTTAACGGCAGATCATGGGTCAAGATCGAAAGCGATGTACGTACTCAACTCACGCCTGGAGCCACCAACAATACTTTACGCAGTAGTTTCGTTAACAATACATACACTACGCCAACTTCAGACATGGGCAACATTCCAAGTCGTCAAAGTTTGAGCCAGGCGTTACAACCCAATGCGGCCAATGGCGACAATGGTGGCAACGTTGAGCCGCCTAATCCGTATCCGCCAACGCAACCTTATCAACCATCGAGTTAATTTATGCAAATGTTCTATTATGATGAGCAAATACGCAGATACCTGCTACAGTTCACACGCATGGTCAGTCTGTTCCAAGTAGAGTATGGACGCAATGAGCAAGGCACAAAAGATCTAGTACGTGTACCTGTGCGTTATGGTGATGCTAGTCGTCAGGCCGCCGTCATCATGCAACAGAACTCAGCCAATGCACTGCCATCAACTCCGCTGATAACATTTTACATCACTGGTATGGACTATGATCGTCCTAGAATGCAAGAGCCATATCATGTGAACAAAATGCAGGTTCGTCAACGCACTTATGATCCTGCCACAGACACATACGATACCACACAAGGCAATGCATTTACTGTTGAACGACTTATGCCTGTACCGTACAACATGACTATCAGTATGGACATCTGGACTAGTAACACTAACCAAAAAATGCAGATCTTTGAACAAATTGCCACACTATTCAATCCTAGCCTGGAAATTCAAAGTTCGGAAAACTATATTGACTGGACCAGTTTGAGTGTGGTAAATCTAGAACGAGTAAACTGGAGTTCAAGAACCATTCCGGTGGGCACAGAAAATCCTATTGATATTATGACGTTAACGTTTGGTATTCCTATCTGGATATCTTCGCCAGCCAAGGTCAAGAAACTGGGCGTGGTCGAACGTGTGATTGCAAGTATATTTGACGCTAATGGTGATGCTGCCAACGCTATCCTGGACAACGACTTGTTGTTGGGCACACGGCTCAAGGTCACTCCTTGGAATTATCAAGTGGTGTTGTTAGACGGGCAGTTGCAAATCCTACAACCTGCCGAGGTGGTTATACCCAACCGATTGAGTTTGTCACCGTTTACATTCCCTATTGTGGAAAATCCACAAATCACTTGGCCTGCTGTGGTTGAAGCCTATGGGGTGTTACGTCCCGGTATTAGTTATATTACCTTGGATAACCCTTGGAATCCTGACTCCAGCATTGTGGGAACTATTACACTGAATCCTGCAGATGATAGATTGTTTATTTTCAACATTGATCCAGACACTGCACCGCAAAATACTTTGCTTCCTGTAAATTCAGTGATCAACCCTTTGTTGAGTGGCCCCAACAACGGATTACCTGCACCAGTCCTAGGTCAACGTTATTTGATTACTGAAGCGACTGGCAATACTGATAACGCACAAAACCCCATGGGTTGGCTGGGTGCCGGGGGACAACCTTTGTTGGCCAATGCCAATGACATTATTGAATTTGATGGTGTTAGATGGATAATAGCATTTAACAGTTTAACTGACACTGAAGTACAGTATGTAACCAATCTTACCACCGCCATTCAATACAAGTGGACTACTGGCACAACTGGTGGTGCTTGGGTCAAAAGCATCGATGGCTTGTATGCTGGGGGCTCGTGGAATCTGATATTGTAAAGGCCGTTGGGGTGTGGTTCTACTGTGGTAGAACACAACGGTACCTCTATCTCTTAAGAAATGATGTCAAGTATCCTGACACCTGGGGCCTGGCCGGAGGCAAGGTTGAGTCGGGCGAAAATCTTCTTGTGGCAGTGGAACGCGAATGCAGTGAAGAACTGGGCAGTGTGCCTGATTACGAACGCTTGATACCCATAGAAAAATTCACATCACCAGATGGTGCGTTTGAGTATCATACTTTTTGGTGCAGGGTAGACTATGAGTTTGTACCTGATCTAAATCACGAACACACAGGCTATGCCTGGATTGAATCTGGACGTTGGCCAAGACCTTTACATCCTGGCTTGTGGAACACTGTAAATTTAGATGCTGTTCAGCAAAAGATTCAGCAAGTGGAACAGACGTTATAGTCTGCCAACCACAACTTCAATTGTACCAATATCGGTACTGGAGTAACTTTCTAGTGCTTTGCCAATGATCACACCTGGTTGATATTTGCTCATATCTAAGCGTTCAGCAACACCAGCACGGTTGCTAGATACCACACGATCACCTGCTGTGATTGGACCAATCACCCGACATGGCACACGGCCAATCAAGCCAACTTCCACTGTAAATTCTGATTGCAGTCCTGAATTCATCACGTGTGCTGGGTGTGTAGATACTACCCCGGCAATTTTGTTGTCATGAGTCACCGTGCTCATGGTGACTTCTTGTGTGCCACCAAATACTACTACAGTACCTGGAGGATATTGCGCATCGGCTTTATAAACTTCGGCCAAGTCAGCATAGAGTGCTGTGGTTGCTTGAGCAAACAATCTGTTGAAATAGTTGCTGGCGTTGCCAATGTTGGCTGTGGCGTTGGCAGTACTGGTTTGAATGTTGCCTGAAACGATTAACACACCGCTACCTAAGGCGGCTGTGCCATTAATGATCACGTTTGAATGAACAGCATTGCCTGTTGAACTCATTAGTCCAGCAGTTAGAATGTTACCACCAATTACGTTGGCAGTGACACTGAGTATACCAACCGGTATATTGGTTTGTCCTGAGCCGTTAGGGTTCAAGTTGATGTTACCGTTAGAAGTGGTGTTAATCCACAATGTGCCGGTGTCAACAATGTTGCCGGTTAAACTATGGTCGCCACCTGTTATGAGAGCGCCTGCGGCACTAATCAGGCCACCTGTCAACAAATTACCACCTGTAACGTTGGCAGTAACAGAAACCACTGAGCCTAGATGACTTGTACCAGTGATTGTACTAGTAGCACTAATTAATCCACCTGTCAACAAATTACCACCTGTAACGTTGGCTGTTACAGCCAATGAACCCAAAGTACCAACTGATGTAATGTTGGTTTGTGCGACTGTGGTTAGCGTACCAACAATGTTAGTACCTGACAAATTACCACCTGTAACGTTGCCAGTTGCACTGATCAATCCACCTGTTAAGAAGTTAGCACTAGTTATGTTGCCACTTACACTGGATAAACCAGTTGTATAGATTCCAGTTGATGCTACAACAAACACATTTGATGTACCACCAATTGTGATGTTGGCGTTACCGCCACTTGTGCCAATATTGGCTTCACTTGTGCCGTTAAATATTTTGCTGGCGCTGAGTCCACTTAATGCGGCACCATTACCGATAAAATAAGGGGCAGTTACGTTGGCGGCTGCAGATATCAATCCACCAGTCAAGATGTTACCACCTGTAACGTTGGCTGTTACAGATACCACTGAACCCAAATGGCTTGTGCCAGTAATTGTACCTGTGGAACTAATCAACCCACCAGTTAGCAGATTACCTGCTGAGACGTTGCCTGAAAATGTAGCACTAGAAACAACTAGTGTACCAATAATGTTTCCGCCATAGATATTGCCAGTGGCAGAGATAATACCCCCACTGGATATGATATTGCCTGTTGCTGATATTCCTGTTGTACCGTCTAGTGATAATGCCATGAAACCTGTCCTCGATTGTATTTATGGTGCGTAAACATATAGCGTTGATGAGTCGGGTACTGAAATATTAAACCCATTCCCTAATGTGACTGGGCCCAGCAACAGGGCATTTACAGAATCTGCCACTGCTACATTAGCACTCAGTGTTTTTGGCCCTGCAAATGTACCGTACATGGTCAAACTGCCCAGGTTAATAACCACAGTATTTGACGCACCTGCCACGTTCATGGCAATGTTGCCCGAAGCCTGCGGTATGCTGATAGTTGTGGCACCGTTGGCAATTTGGCTGGCAGCACCTGCATTAAGCCCAGTTAAAAACGCACCGTTACCAATGTAATAATTACCAGTGATATTGCCGGTTGCTGAAATTTGTCCAACTGTGAGTAAGTTACCACCAGTGATATTACCCGTTGCTGTAACTAGGCCTGCTGTGGTAATATTACCACCAATTATGTTGGCAACTGAAATTACGTTGCCAGTGGCTGTGAGTATACCTGCTGTGAGCAAATTACCACCAGTAATGTTGGCTGCTGAGGTAATTGTTGATGTAGCAGATATCAATCCTGCTGTCAGTATGTTGCCACCAGTTATATTTGCTGTAACAGATACTACTGTACCCAAGTGACTTGTGCCAGTTATGGTACTAGCGGCACTTATTAGCCCACCGGTCAAGATGTTGCCACCGGTTATGTTGGCAACTACTGATGCACCAGTTGAATCAATTTTTACTCGTTCAACCAGTCCATTAGTGCCGACACTACCGGGAGTTTTTGTTTGAAGACTGAGATAGGCTGAATAGTTACCATCATCAATTCCGGCTATTCTGGCTTCTGCGTTGGCCGCGGCAACTGAAATTTGATAAGTGTAGAAATCAATTGCTGACCCAGCGCCTGCGCCGCCACCTGTGTTAATTAGATTTAACTGAACTTTTGTTGCCGCTGCCAAACTGTTGTTAAGATTTAATGGGGCAATAGTATACCATGTTGGCTGTGCCGGGATAGAGCCAAAGAAAACATTACCTATAAAGGTAGATATGTTGGCCGACCCTGGAATAGTTATATTTCCACCTGTGATATTACCTGTAGCGGATATCAATCCGCCTGTTAATATGTTACCGGCAGTTACATTACCACTAACACTGACCACAGCACCTGTATGACTTGCCACGTTAACAATGTTAGTGAACATACCATTATTGGCTATAATGTTAGCAGTGGCACTAACCAATCCACCTGTCAACAAGTTACCACCGGTTACGTTACCGGTTGCTGTGATCAACCCACCAGTCAACAAATTACCACCTGTAACGTTGGCAGTCACCGCCAATGATGTTAGTGTGCCAACCGAGGTAATGTTTGCTTGTGCGTTACCTGATACTGTGGCAGCATAACTTGTTGTTGGAATGCTCAATGTGCCTGTGACGTTGGCGCCCGGTATACTGGTTAATCCAGCACCTGATCCATTAAATTGTGATCCAGTGATAGTTGATGTAGCACTGATTAGTCCACCTGTCAACAAGTTGCCACCTGTAACGTTAGCAGTAACAGCCAATGAGCCTAATGTGCCAACGCTTGTGATATTAGTTTGAGCGGCTGTGATCAGTGTACCCGCAATATTAGTACCTGATAAATTACCACCTGTGATGTTGCCAGCGGCACTAACTGCTCCGCCAGAACTTATGCCACCTGCTGAAATATTACCTGCGCTGAGATTAGCAAGTGTGGTTGCTCCACTTACACTGAGCGTGCCAGTAACACTAACCAATCCAGCAGTTAATAAATTCCCACCAGTGACATTGCCTGCCGATATAATGTTACCGCTGGCACTTACGATACCAGTAACATATTCACCTGTTGTGGCAAACACAGCCACATTGCCCGTGCCACCAATGCCAACACTAACGTTGCCGCCTGAACTTACTACACTTACATTACTTGTACCATTGGTTATGGCCGCAGGATTTGTAGAAATACCTGTGAGTAACGCACCGTTACCAATAAAGTAATTGCCTGTTAGGATGTTGCCGGCCGCACTGATATAGCCATTAGAAACAACAGTATTGGCCGTGATGATGTTGGCCGTTGAGAGGATGCGGGTCCAGGAGTTGCTAACGTTCGAGTACTGATACGAAACGTTGTTAACAACTACCGTTTGCCCGTTCGTCGGCGACGTTGGAAAGGCCATTCGCTATCCTTTTAATGCTTGCCAATCACGATTTCAATTGTGCCTTTGTCGCCGTCGAAGTCTTCTAGTGATTTACCAATTATAGTACCTACTTTTGGACTTGTAATTGTAACTGCTCTGGCGGTGCCGTCTCCAGCACTGACCATCAAGTCACCTTTGCGTACTGTGCCTGTTACACTGACTGGTACACGACCAATCAATGCCACTGTGACCACATGTTCACCAACGACTCCTGCGTTCATCAAGTGAGCCGGATTTGTTGAAACCACACCAGCAACCCGCTTGCTGGAATCTACAGTACTTATAGTAACTTCTTGTGTGCCACCAAAATCTAAAACAGTACCAGAAGCGTAGTCAGCATCGCCTACGTAGTTCTCTGCCAAGTCAGCGTAGAGTGCTGTGGTTGCTTGAGCAAACAATCTGTTGAAGTAAACGCTGGAACTACCGATGTTACCAACGGCGTTGCCTTGACCGTTAACTATGTCTTTGTTAACAATAATTACACCTGTACCATTTGGACTTAAAGTAATGTTGCCATTGCTCGAAGTACTAACAGTCAATGCGCCAGTATCAACGATGTTACCTACTAGGCTTATGTCTCCACCGACCTGTATTGCGCCAGTTGCTGATATCAATCCACCTGTCAACAAGTTGCCACCGGTGATATTACCAGTAACACTTGTAAGACCTGCATTGATCAAGTTGCCTACGTTTACGTTACCGGTTGCTGATATTAGTCCACCTGTCAACAAATTGCCACCGGTTACGTTGGCTGTTACAGAAACTACACTACCTAAATGACTTGTACCAGTGATTGTACCAGTAGAACTGATTAGTCCACCTGTCAAGATATTGCCACCAGTTACGTTGGCTGTCACAGCCAATGAACCCAAAGTACCAACACTTGTAATATTAGTTTGTGCGGCAGTAGTTAGCGTACCAACAATATTAGTACCTGACAAATTACCACCAGTAATATTGCCAGTTGCTGATATCAATCCACCTGTCAAGATGTTGCCACCTGTAACGTTACCAGCCACGCTGGATGTTGCGGTTGCACCGGCTAATACTGTGGTTCCACCTGCTGGGTTGGTCAGCACAATTGCTGTGGCGTTGGCACTGATTTGAGCGTTGCCCAAATAAATTGTGCTGTTGCTCAACCACAAGTCTTTCCAACGCTGTGATGTTGAACCTAAATCATAAGTGATGTTGGCACTTGGCAAGAAGTTAGTTGCCAAAGTCAATGCAGTTGTACTAAACACAGCAGTGTTACTTGTGCCAGCAATTGTGATATTGGCATTGCCGTTTGGTGACTGAATGTCAATCTGTGTTGTGCCATTCTGTATGCGATCGCCCAGGATGTTACCACTCAGTGTGGCATTGCCTGACACACTCAAGTCACCTGTGATCGAGACCAAAGTTGGTGTGACCACCATCACATTTGATGTGCCACCCACTGAGGTTGTGACGTTACCACCAGACCCATTCACTGTAACGTTTGATGTGCCGTTGTTGATGTTGCTTACACTTGTAATAATGCCGCTAAGTGAAGCACCGTTACCATAGTAGTTCACAGCATACACATTGGCAAATGATTGACTTGAACTACCAATGTCGTATGTGGCATTGGCATTGACCAACAGGCTACCGGAAATTGCCACGTTGGCAACCACTCCGCCAGCAAATGCAGGGCTGGATACATCGACCCAGTAATTACTTGTGCCATCATAAAGGTACTCGTACAACACATCCGTTGAAGTGTTATACCACTGGTCGGTCACTTTAGGATTTGGAGTTGTAGGAGGTGCTGTATTGGCTGTGTATATTATGCCAGGAGGAACTGGAGTTCCGTTGGCATAAAAATAGTTGTTGGTGAGTATGTTACCACCAGCAATGTTACCTGAGGTACTGATCAAACCAGTTGTGGTAATGTTACCACCAGTTACGTTACCGCTTACACTGACCACACTGCCCAGGAAACTTGAACCAGTGACTGTACCAGTTGAACTGATCAATCCACCTGTCAACAAGTTGCCACCGGCAATATTGGCTGCGCTGGTAATAGTTCCAGTTGAACTGATTAAGCCACCTGTCAACACATTGCCGCCTGTTACATTACCACTCACACTCAACAGTCCATTAATGTATTCACCAGTAGTGGCAAATACGGCTACGTTTGATGTTCCACCAACACTGACTGCCACGTTGGCATTGGCCGCATAGATACTAACGTTTGATGTACCATTGTTGATATTGGCTACTGATGTAATAACTCCACTTAGGAATGCACCATTACCCAAGATGTAGTTACCAGTCACATTACCAGTTGCTGACACTAGTCCTGCAGTTAGCACATTACCACCAGTGATGTTGGCAGCACTAGTGATTGTTGATGTAGCAGAGATCAACCCACCAGTTATCAAGTTACCACCAACAACGTTGGCAGTAGCACTAATTAATCCACCAGTCAGTACGTTACCGCCTGTGATATTGGCAGTTGCCGAGACTGCACCGCCTGTGTTTACGTTACCACCAGTTACGTTGCCGTTTGCACTGATTAAACCAGTTACCAGTAGACCTGCACCAGTGAAAAGTCCCACATTACTTGCACCACCTATGGTGATACCAATATTACCGTTAGTGGCACCTGCAATGTTTGAAGTTCCTGCTGTGATTGGGAAGCCTGCTGAGGTAGCAGTAACACCTGTTAGTTGCGAGCCGTTACCAATAAAGAATGAGCCTGTGTTAGCGGTAATATTACCAACTGCACTTATTTGACCAGCAGTTAAAATGTTGCCACCAAGAATATTGGCTGTTGCAGATACTATGCCACCTGTCAACAAGTTTCCACCGGTAATATCAGAAGTAGCAGAGATCAAACCACCAGTTAAAACATTGCCACCAGTTACGTTACCACTCAATGATGCAATAGTACCGGTTAAACTTGGTGCGTTGACAATAGTAGTAGCAATTACATTGTTGCCGTTGACGTTCGCCGCACTAGTGATTGTACCAGTTGAACTAATCAATCCACCTGTTAAGATGTTACCGCCAGTGATGTTGGCTGAACTTGTGATTGTTGACGTTGCAGATATTAATCCACCTGTCAACAAATTGCCACCAGTTACGTTACCACTTGCTGTGACAACTGAACCAATCAATGTAGAACCAGTGACAGTACCAGTGGAACTAATCAATCCACCTGTGAGCAAGTTGCCACCGGCAATATTAGCACTACTTGTGATGTTACCAGTTGCTGTGATCACACCGCCTGTTGTGATGTTGCCACCTATTACATTGCCGGTAGAACTTACCAGGCCACCAGTGTTAAAATTACCTGCATCAACGTTGCCGGTTGTGCTTAGACTTGTACCGGTTGCCGCACCAATGTTTGGTGTTGTAAGATTAGCACTTGCTTTGACAATAATATTGCCACCGCCATCAAATGCGGTTGTGATGCCATCTGTCTTGGCTGAAAATACTGTGCCAGTTAGACTTAGACCGGCTGCTGTGTTGGCTGAGTAAACTGGACTCTGGCTGAACACAGCAAATGAAATGTTACTAGTACCAAATGTAATGGTTCCTGGAGGGGCATTAACAATAAATGCAGTACCAGCATTAACATTACCATTTGTGGTAAAGAAATAGTCGTTGATACTGATTTCTTCTGCGCTGTTTGCACCATATTGGTCAGTGTCTGTGGAACGAGTAATTACAGTGGCATTTGACCAAACATATACACCGTTTTGCACAGCGTTGGCTTGGTCCTTAACCAGGATACGTGTGCCTACTGTTTGAACGTTGGCTGTGTCAATCAAGTTGAACGACGTGGTAGTTGTCAGCGTTGCACCAATACCATTGGCAGCACCATTGGGTTGAGCATACGTAATTGTACCACCTGTGGTTGTGGCCAATGTGGTTGTTGTGGCTGCATATACTGGTTCGTGGAAAGTGATACCAGTTGTGGCAATGTTATCAACATAAAGTTTGGTTGCCGCATCTTGATTTTGTACCGGCTGGGCCAAGTTGTTGATGTAGGTATTGCCTACTGCCAACACAATGTTACCAGCAGGATTTAAGTTTATATCGCCTGTTGCGGTGCTAACTGTCAACGCACCGGTTGTTGGGCGAATAGCACTGGTATTAACGTTAGCGGCAATTACATTGCCTGCTGTGCTGAAAGATGTTGTGGCAAAGATGTTGTTACCAAACACATTACCTGCGGCAGTTACCACGCCCGAGGTTGCAATGTTACCACCTGTTACGTTACCAGTTGCCGAAACTAATCCACCAGTGTTAACGTTGCCACCGGTTACATTACCAGTAGCACTTGCAAAACCGCCTGTGGCCAAGTTGCCACCTGTGACCGTGGCAGTTGCAGATATCAAGCCACCTGTTAATAGGTTAGCGCCAGTGATATTGGCACCACTTGTAATAGTACTTGTAGCCGATATCAAGCCACCTGTTAATACATTACCACCAGTAATATTGGCTGAACTTGTGATGGTTGATGTTGCAGATATTAGTCCTGCTGTGAGCAAGTTGCCACCGGTTACATTACCTGTAGCACTTGCAAAACCACCTGTGGCCAAGTTGCCACCAGTGACAGTAGCAGTGGCACTTACTAATCCACCTGTTAAGACATTTCCACCAGTTACATTACCGTTAGCACTGATGTTTCCAATTACGTCTAGACCCGATTGAGTAAAGACTCCTATGTTGGCGGAACCACCCACTGTGATAGCAATGTTACCATTGGCTACTGGGGCCGCAATGTTTGAAGTTCCGCTGGTAATTGGGAATCCAGCACTGGTAGCAGTAACACCTGTTAGTTGCGAACCATTGCCAATAAAGAACGAACCTGTGTTGGCAGTAATATTACCAAGAGCACTTATTTGACCTGCAGTCAAGATGTTGCCACCAGTGACATTACCTGTAGCAGTGATCAATCCACCAGTGGTCACGTTACCACTGATTACGTTGGCTGTGGCACTGAGTGTGGTGCTAGAAATTACATTGGCGCCAGAGATGTTGCCACCCGAACCCGAGGTGCTGATGTTACCAAAAGTACCGTTGCCAGTAGCACTTACTGCTCCAGCGGTTAAGATATTACCGCCAGTTATGTTGGCTGTGGCAGATATCAAACCACCTGTTAATACGTTGCCACCCGTGATGTTGGCAGCACTGGTAATTGTTGATGTGGCTGATATTAATCCGCCTGTTAATACATTTCCACCGGTTACGTTGGCAGTGGCACTTACTGAACCACCAGTCAACAAGTTGCCACCTGTGATGTTAGAAGTAGCAGATATCAAACCACCAGTCAAGACGTTACCACCAGTTACATTACCACTTGCTGTGACAACAGAGCCGATCAAAGTTGAACCGGTAACAGTACCGGTTGCTGAAATCAAGCCACCTGTCAATAGGTTACCACCTGTAGTGTTCCCACTTACACTTAATACGCCGGTGATATATTCGCCTGTGGTGGCAAACACTGCCACGTTTGATGTGCCATCAACACTGACTGCCACGTTGGCATTGGCTGCATAGATACTGACATTTGATGTGCCATTGTTGATGTTAGCAACGCTAGTAATGACTCCACTTAAGAAAGCACCATTACCTAAAATATAGTTACCGGTTACGTTACCGGTCGCTGATACTAGACCAGCAGTTAATAAGTTACCACCTGTTATATTGGCTGAACTTGTGATTGTGCTTGTGGCAGAGATCAATCCACCTGTGTTGATGTTACCGCCAGTTACATTGCCACTTGCTGTGACAACTGAACCAATCAGGGTTGTACCAGTTACTGTACCGCCTGCACTTACTAATCCACCTGTCAACAAGTTAGCACCGGTTACGTTACCGCCTGCACTTGCTGTGCCACCTGTTGCTAAATTACCACCAGTAACAGTACCGTTTGCACTTAATACGCCGGTGATATATTCGCCTGTGGTGGCAAATACAGCCACGTTGGCAGTTCCACCCACTGTAATAGCAATGTTACTATTGGCAGCGGCTGCAATATTTGAAGTTCCAGCCGAGATCGGAAAACCAGCACTGGCAGCCGCAACACCGGTTAACTGTGAACCATTACCAAAGTAGTACCCGGTGGTGCTTATGTTCCCGGTTGCACTGATTGTGGTACCAACTGTGAGCGCACCATTTACAGCAATGGTGTTGGCTGTGATAACGTTGGCAGTGGATAAGATTCTAGTCCATGAATTGGTTGCACTAGAATACTGGTATGATACCTGGTTTACTACGGTTACTTGTCCATTTGTGGGCGATACTGGGAATGACATATAAAAATTTCTCCTGCTATACTGTTACTTATGTCAAACTGAAAATTTTACTTTGACACATTTGTTAATTATTTTATTTTTGTTTGCTCTGCTAACCACTGCTCTCGGGTCATTTGCGGCGGTTGTACTGCGGTTTTTTGCTGTTCTAACCACTGTTCTCTGGTCATCTTTTGAACACTTTCCAAAGATGCTTGCTCTCTCAACCACTCTTCTGCGGTCATGGTACGAGTGACCGTGACCATATTTGTTGGTGTTGCAATGGGCACAGTTTTGACTTCAACTTGCGATGCTAACCATTCTTCTCGTGTCATTGGCGTTACTGACTGTTGTTGTGCTAACCACTGTTCTGCAGTCATCTTTGTTGTTGCTTCTTCTGCCAACCACTGCTCAACTGACATTGTTGGCGCCGACTGCTCTGCAGTTTGTGCATGGTTCGGAGAATATCGTGGGTATTTTTGCTTTACTGCCCGTATTCTGGCGGCCATCTCTGCTGGAAATACCCCAGCATGGTATAGCGCATCCAATTGTTCCTGGATACTAGGATATTCTCTAGCACGATTTCTTTGATATTCATTCCAGTCATAGGCCTGTTGCAAACGCTGTTGTTCTGCCTGTATTTGCTCTATGGTCACCGGAGCGACTTCAGGGTTGTGCCAAACTATTTCTTGATTGTATATGCCCACGCTGACTTCTGCGCCGGGCACCAAACTTTGGATAGCATGAAATACAGTTATCATGATGCGGCAATCTCCTGCACTATCAACCAAATATTTGTGCTGGTCAGTGTACTGCTGGCGTTAGATACCTTTTGCTGTAGTTTGTAGGTCACAGGACTTGTGGTTCCTGGTGAATCCATATAACTGTAACTCACCGCCCCTGTTGCGCCAACCCCTGTTGCGCCAACTGTTTGTATCTGTAAACTGGTGCTAGGTGATCTAACTAACTGAGTGTCAGCACTAATGTCTTGTCCTACTACCGAAGTGAAACCACTTGTGCCTGTGGCTATAACAAGAATTTTACTGGTTGCACTAGATGGTGTAATTATCACGTTGGCATAACTGATATCAGCATAAGATGTACTGTTAGTTGTACTACCACCCAGACTTGAACTCATTACCGTTTGCACCACAGCGCCCAAAGGCATGTTGTATGCAGGCAGTCTGTTGTTGGTGTAGAGATTTTGTGTGTAGGTGTTGCGGAAATATGCAGTGCTATTTCCCACATCATAACTGACATTGGCAACTGGCAACAATGTACCAGAAATTGCCACATTGGCGACCACTCCGCCGGCAAAGGCAGGACTGGTAGTATCGATCCAGTAATTACTTGTGCCATCATAAAGGTATTCGTATAGAACATCATTGGCGGTATCATACCACTGATCAGTTACTTTGGGTGCTGGACTCACAGGAGGTGCGGTATTGGCTGTGTATACAATGCCCGGAGGAACTGGTGTGCCATTGGCGTAATAGTAATTGTTTGAAAGTATGTTGCCACCAGTGATGTTACCACTGGCACTCATCGCCCCGGTAATGTATGCACCTGTGTTGGCCACAACTATCACATTGCCTGTGCCGTTCACACCCATGGTAATATTGCCATTGGCGGTGGCGATGTTCACATTACTTGTGCCATTGCTGATGAATGTGGTGTCTACTCCAAACTCACCAACGTATCTGTAACCCACAATATAAATTACGTTGGCTGTTCCTGTACCAATAGCAGTTGGTATGGTTGCGCCATTAAAGTTTAGAACACCAGACTGGTAATCAAAGAACCAGGTGTCATCGCTGCCAGAACCGGCACCAAATAACTTGGTACCTGCTGTCTGAGGATTGCTTATGTTTGCGGCACCAGCATACACTTGTACCAGGTAGTTGTCGCCAAACTGTGTAGGAATCCAGTTGATTGAGTTTGTCTTCCAGGTTTGATTGTCAGGTGCTGTTAGGTCTTCGGTACATTGTACAGCAGGACTGTATCCAGCGCCGCCACCATCTTTGTATACCTGTACCAATGATGTGGTATTAGCCGGAGGCGAAGCAGGTATGCTTCCACTCTGTGTCCAAATGAGATCGCCACGATACAGCAGTGGACTGGGTATGGTTTCGTTGAAGGCTTGCTTGGATTCAGGCTCGGCTGTTTTGGTCACGCCATAGCCGACCTTTTTCCAAAGATAATCAATCTTTTGTGATTCGTTAAACGAGGCGGCCATTAAGTTGCTACTCCTATCGACAAGGCTGTAATGGACTGTCCAGAAGCCAATGCAATTCTAATTAAAATGTTAGTCCCAGTACTATTGGCAGCGTTTTGTCCTCCCAAGGTCATTGTGTATCCTACGTTGGCTATTGCTGTATTTAACGGTATCACATCCGCACCGGTTAATGCACATCCGTTTGAACCGTTGCCACCAGTACCGCTGGCAGCACCAGGAACCCCTGCTCCGGCATACTGTGTAGATGCTTCCAGCCATCCGTTAATGGTACTAGTAGGGCCTGGGAATCCCGGTGTGGGCGATGAGAATCCGCCGGAATCAATTGTGGTTCCTGGTGCTGCCACCCAAACACCTGCAACACCTGTGGTTGTGGTCAGTCTGATGTCAAAGTTTGCTAAACTTGGTCTTGCAAACGCAAAAGTAAAGTACTGTGTGGTGGTGCGATTTCCACCAATTGACAAGTTTGGTCCTACTGGCAAATATCCTGTTGACAAATCAACTGCATATCGTTGGAGTACCCCATACCGCACAACTGCTTCAGGCGTGTTAGCAATGGTTTGTGCTCCAGACCAAGCATTAGATGTATAGTAGTTTATGCTGTTGGCAAACACAGGAGTATTGCCTGCGGTACTCATCACAATACGTATGGCTGCTTGTGTGTTGGCAGTGGGTGTGCAAGTGATTGACTGTTCGTTTATGCCAGAGTTTGCACCAGCATACATCTGTATGTTAGCAGGCAATTGCACTGTGGTACTGGTTCCTATCACGTTGAATATGTTGGCCTGCAACGTAGCCACTACGTTGTTGGCACCTGTTAAGTTGGCGGTCATGTTGCCAAGTGTGTAATTTGAACCAATGCCCACATTGGCATTCAAGTTTGAACCTGTTAAAAAACTGTTGGCGGCATTGTTGATTGTGCTGAGTGCTTTGGTTTGTGTTGCAGATACCAATGCTCCTGATCCTTCTGACACTGTTCCACTGGCTAAAATAAAAGGATCAGCACTTCTAAATGTCTGTCCAGACAAGTTTGCCACTTCCAAATTGGCAATGGTAATTGTGGGCGATCCTGTGTTGTAGTAAGGAATACCCGAAATGTATCTGTAGGTTCCTGCAGTGGCTTCGACCATTGCGGTATTGGCGGTAACAATACTAGGTGCCGAATTCAAATTGTCTTTGACAAATCCCACATAGTTAGTGTTGCCTGTTACTGAGTCTACCAATTTGTAGTTGTTGTAACCAGTGCCCAAACTACTCAAAGCACAAGCAATGTTGGCATTGAATACTTTGTAGAAATAACTGGGCACCGCGGCATTGGCCACGTGCAAATCTCGATCTTGTGTTACAACCAATGCTCCTGATGTTCCAACTGTGTTACTCACATTGCTGAATGTCACATTACCGGCATTGGCATTGTTGACATAGGCAAACAAGTTGGCCGTCAACTGACTTGAACTTATTCCTGTATTGGCGTTTATAATATTGGCTGCGGTAGCAATAGTTGTTGTGGTTGCAAAGCGTGTGACACTTACACCGTTGGCCACAATGTTGCCACCTGATGCATCTCTTGCGCCGGCTGCCAACAAAGGACTGGTTCCTTCACTAGTGTTAGCAATAGCCAAGTTAGAGAAGCCACTGAGGTTTGTGGGTGCTGTGGGGTTGCTGGCAATAAAAATATATCCAGTGGTAGTCAATGTATTGCTTTGTGCTGTGCTAGTTATACCGTTAGGTGTACCATTGGCTGTGAGCGCCACAGTAAACGCACCAGTGCTGTTGTAGGTATGAAGGGTGTTGGCCACATTTGACACACCATTGCTAAATGTGCTGTCACCCCAGGACCAGTTGGCCAAATTGCTGTTTTGGCTGGTATTCTGGAATGTAAAGGTAGAACGATTGGAATTGTTATAGTCGGTATACAGATATCCAACTCGGGCATTGCCTGTGTTGGCTGTGGCATCTGTTATGACGTTGGCTGTGGTTCCAATATAGTTGGCACGAGTCTGTGGTTCAACAGTGATGGTGATGTTACCACTCTTGGCCGGGCTGGTACTGTAGCCAGTGTACAAGAACAAGTTGGCCGTGAACTGTTGATATGCATTAGCAGCCTGGTTGGCAGCACTCAGTGCAAATGTGTTGGTGACGTTGGCGGCACTTGGGTTACCTGCAATACCTGTTCCCACGTTAACGTTACCAACATTACCATCACCATAATTGAAGTTGTACAATTGTTGTGCGCCAAAACTGGCTGTGTTTCCAGGAGTACCATTTGAATCATTACGGAAACTTATGCCACCAAGTCCATTGATCACGTTGGCTCGATTGGCAGTGACAAACACATTGCCTGTTTGTGGCGAGTAAACTTTGACGTTGCTGGCTGATGATACAACAGTGACGTTGCTGGGTCCGGCTGTGTTACTAGTACCACTCAGGATCACGCTGTACAAACTGTCTGCGTTGGCTGAAACAGAATTGTACTGATGAGTCACATTGGTAAACGATGTATTGCCTAACCCAGGTCCGGCAGTAAAGTTAGCAGTACCGTCGCCAAAACTCAAATCATACCAAGTCACATACTGACTGGTGTTGGTTATGGTTATAGTGTTGCCAGTATTGAAACTGTTGCTACTCAGAGTAAATGATGGTATTGGACTTGGAGTGTACAACACAATGTTCGAAATGTTGGCGGTACTGGTAGAACCTTTGGCACCATTGGCTGCATTGCCGTTATAGGTTCCATTGGTATTGAAGGCAGTGAAGGTTACTGTGTAAGTTCCGCCCGAAGCATTACTAAATGTGTGAGTGGCATTGGCTGTGGTAACATTGGCTGTACCATCACCAAATTGCCACAAGAAACTGTTAGGATTACCAATATAATAACTGGTGAATGCCACCGTTAATGGACTGGGTCCAGAATAAACATTGGCAGTGATGTAAGCATTGCCCACGTATGTGCTGTTGGCAATGTTTAATGACACTTGATTTAGATCATCTAAGCCATCTGTAACAAAAGTTGCTGTGGTCCACCCAGGATATGCAACGTTGACTGTTAGGCTACCATCTGTGGGGGTTCCCAAAGTGATTGTGTTACCTTGACCGCCGGATGCAATAACTCCAGTGAGTTGACTACCGTTACCAATAAAGAAATTACCAGAAATGTTACCAGTTGCCGAGACTACACCAGCAGTTAGCACATTACCAAGTGTAGCATTGCCGGTTGCGCTGAGTAACCCTGACGTGAGTACGTTTCCGCCAGTGACATTACCAGTGGCACTTACCAGGCCGCTTGTGTTGACATTTCCACTGTTGATGTTGCCTATTAAACTTAAACTTGTACCTGTTGCGGCACCAATGTTGGGTGTGGTTAGATTAGCGCCTGCTTTGACAATGATGTTACCAGTGACATCAAATGCAGTGGTGTTGTTGTCTACCTTGGCATTAAACTGTGTACCTATTAGGCTTAGACCAGCATCCACATTGGCCGTGTAGGCTGTTGTTTGACTAAACAAGGCAAAAGTAATATTGCTTGTGCCAAACGTAATAGTACCTGTAGGTGCGTTAACTACAAATGCTGAACCAGCATTAACGTTACCGTTTGTGGTAAAGAAGTAATCGTTTAGACTCAGTTGATTAGCACTATCTGGGCCATATTCGTCTGCATCAGTTGAACGAACTATAACAGTGGCATTGCTCCAAGTATACACACCATTGTATACCGCATTACCTTCGTTCTTGACAAGAATACGTGTGCCTGCTGTTTGCACATTGGCTGTGTCAATTAGATTAAATGAACCAGTAGTACTCAAATATGCGCCAACACCATTGCTAACACCATTGGGTTGTGTGTAACTGATTGTACCACTTGTGGCCACTGCTAGTGTGGTTGTGGTGGCTGCATACACCGGTGAATGGAATGACAATGCTGACGACACCATGTTGTCAACATACAATTTTGTTGCGGCGTCAGTATCTTGTGCTGGATATGCTACACTATTAATAAACGTGTTGGCCAACACAATGTTGCCAGCAGGTTGTAAATTCAAATTACCTGAGGCTGTGGTGATTGTTAGTTCGCCGCTTGTGGGACGAATATTACTGGTGTTTACGTTTCCAGCAATTACATTACCTGTGACGCTTGCAAATCCCGTAGCAAAAACATTGTTGCCTGAAATATTACCAGCGGCGCTAATTAAGCCACCTGTTAGTAGATTGCCGCCAGTTGTATTTCCTGTTACTGTTAAGTTGGCCAGTGTTCCAACTTGGGTTAGACTTGAATATAAAACATTTGAACTCAGTGTGTTACCAGTTAATGCATTGGCGTTTACACTAGATGCTGTAACACCTGTTAACTGACTGCCATTACCAATAAAGTAGTTGCCAGAAATGTTACCGGTTGCCGAAACAACTCCACCAGTTAAGACATTACCACCTGTGATATTGCCACTTAAAGATGCTACAGATCCTAACAAACTGGAACCAGTGACTGTACCAGTTGAACTAATCAATCCACTAGTTAAGATGTTACTGCCTGTGATATTACCACTTGCACTTAACAACCCTGTGATGTATTCCCCTGTGGTAGCAAACACTGCTACATTTGATGTTCCACCAACACCAACTGTGACATTGCCGCCCGAACTTACTACTGTAACATTACTTGTGCCATTGTTGATATTAGCCACACTTGTAATAACACCAGTTAGTAATGCACCATTACCAAGAATATAATTACCAGTTACATTGCCGGTTGCTGAGATTACACCACCTGTTAGTACATTGCCGCCGGTGGCATTACCGGTTACGCTCAAGTTGGCTAAATTACCAACCTGAGTCAGGCTTGAGTACAAGACATTTGAACTTAGTGTGTTACCAGTTAATGCATTAGCATTTACATCTGACGCAGAGACTCCAGTTAATAATGAGCCGTTACCAACAAAATAGTTGCCGGATATGTTAGCCGTTGTTATTACAGGTCCGGTTAGGCTGACCAAGTTACCAGTATAAGTTGGCAAGTAATTGGCCACATCAGCATTGCTGTAGCCTGCTGGCAGTCCGGTAATGAATGCACCATTACCCAACAAATAACTACCGGTAACGTTACCTGTTGCACTTACCTCGCCAATGATATAGGCGCCAGTATTGGCAAAAGATGCAATGTTGCTTACGCCTGCTGAACTTATTGTAACGTTGCCGTTAGCGGCCACAACAACATTGCTGTTTCCGTTTAAGATCGAAGTACCAGCACTGACTGTAATACCAGTTAATTGCGAGCCGTTACCAATAAAATAACTGCCTAAGACATTACCGGCTGTGAGTAGATTTCCACCTGTGATATTACCCGTAGCACTGAGAGACGCGGCGCCAAATGTTCCCGAAATAGAAACATTGCCTGCAGATAGATTGCCAGTTACTGATATCGAAGAACCAATAAGATTATTGCCATAGACATTGCCTACAGCAGAAATAATACTGTCAACGTTGATATTGGCCGCATGTATATTGCCAGTATCCACGTTACCGCCAGTAATATTACCAGTGGCCGTAATAAATCCGGTAGTAACAAAATTGCCGCCTTGTACCTTTCCAGTAGCACTGACAATGTTAGATGTTATTGTACCACCAGGTGCATTGACATTACCACCTTGTATATTGCCTGTTGCTGATACTTGACCACTGGTTGTGATATTACCCCCAACTATATTGGCAATGGCTGTGACAGTTGTGGCCGTGACAGTTGTTCCAATTAAATTGTTACCTGTTATATTACCGGCTGCAGAAATAGTTGATGCAACTGTGACTGTGTTTGCATTGACTCTGCCAGTATCAACATTGCCACCTGTAATGTTACCTGTGGCTGATATTTGACCTGCGGTGCGTAAATTACCACCGGTGATGTTAGAAGTGGTTGTTACTGGGCCTGTCAGACTGACTAGGTTACCGGTGTATGTGGGCAAGAAAGCCGCCACGTTGGCATTGCTGTAATTACCGGCTGGCAAGTTTGTAAGTTGACTACCATCACCAATAAAGTATGCACTGGTAGTGATGTTGGCCACTGCTGATATCAATCCACTTGCAGTGATGTTGGCCGCATTGACTCTACCTGTGTCAAGGTTGGCCGCAGTGATATTACCTGAGGCCAGTATTGTGCCCGATGTTCTTAAATTACCACCTGTTACGTTGGCAGTGGTTGTTACTGGTCCTGTCAGGCTGACTAGATTACCAGTGTATGTGGGCAAGAAAGCCGCCACGTTGGCGTTGCCATAATTGGCATTTATACCTGTGAGTAAACTACCATCACCAATAAAGTAACTACTGGTGGCAATATTGCCCACAGCACTTATGGTAGTACCTGTGGTGATGTAACCTGCGTTTAATCTACCGGTGTTAATGTTACCGCCAGTGATATTACCAGTGGCTGATATCTGTCCTGCTGTTCTTAAATTTCCACCGGTTACATTGGCTGTGGTTGTGACCGGACCGGTTAGGCTAACTAGGTTACCAGTATATGTAGGCAAAAAGTCTGCTACATTGCTGTTACCATAACCAATGTTGATACCAGTTAGTAATGCACCATTACCTAAAATATAATTGCCAGCGATATTGCCGGTGGCACTAACTGTGCCGGCAACATATGCTCCGGTGTTGGCAAATGTTACAACATTGCTGGTACCGTTAACAGTGACAAAGATGTTTGATCCAGCGGCAGGTATATTAATATTGCTGTTACCATTTGTAACTTGACTACCAGTTGTGGCCACAATGCCAGTGAGTTGACTGCCGTTACCAATAAAATACCCAGCAGTAATATTGCCTGTGGTTGTTATACCTCCAGTGGTATTAATACCACCGGTGCCCAAATAGATGGAGTTAAAACGCAAACTAGGAGTACCAATGTCGTAAACATTGTCAAGCCTAGGAAATAAAGTATTGTTGAATTGTACACGTCCAATTCCTGATGGACTTAAGATTAAATTGCTGTTGAGAACTGTGGTGGTAATAGTATTATTACCAATTTGAATGTTGCTGAGCACTGGCCCTGCGGCAAAAATCTGATTGAAGTTTTCATTGGTATAGTCAAATGCTGTACGTAACGGACTGCCCTGCCCATCATCTGGGTAAGCACCAATGTCAATGATATACTGTGTCATAAATTAGAGTCTCTGATTGTATTTACCGCAATCAAATATACTCCGAGATTGAGCAGGTGCTAGAGATCTTGACCCGTTGACACACGATCTTGAAACATCTGCATGGGTATGTGTAGGAGATTGTTAAAGACTTTTAGTTCTCGGATGTCTGCTGTGGTTGCTCCACACACTCGTACGAATGTTATATGAGGGAAATCCCGTACAATAGTACACAATTGTTTTACCCAATTGCCGGTGTATGTGGGCGCGGCATCTTGTTTTTTGTAAAAATCTGTGCCAGCATACACATTATTGAACTTTTGATTCACAGTAGGCCCCATGTCAAAGCCCAACATATACACAGTTTGATGCTGGTCCAAGGCTGCAAGAGCAACAGCAATAGGCCCTGAACTGTTGCTGTGATACTTTTTGGGCACAGGTAAGGCACCTAATTTGTGTATGGGTTTGCGGGTATGAAATCTATGTGTGGCACTGTACCCAGACTTTTGTATACTTTCAGCAATGGGTTTGTCTGTGGCCACGAGACAGTCGGGCTCAAAATCTCTGTAGAGTCCGTTACAGCCGTATATCTTGCCTAATGTTTTTAATTGAATTAAATCTACTGCTTGCCGGCTAATGCCATTGCCACACACAAATGCTCTAGTCATAAAAAATCCCCCTTGTAGTTAGCAAGGGGGATGTTAGGGTGTTACAAATTAACTTGTAACGTTGACCACTTGAGCCAACTGTAATGAACCGTTGTTTGCGTCTACACCGTTGATGATCTCTGCACCGGACCATGTGACTGTGCCTTCGTCTGTGAAGAAGTTGGTTACATAGAAGTTTTCACTTGAGTAAATGTTTTCGCCATCATTGCTGTTGCTGTAGTTGCCATAAGTCATGCCGTTCCAGTCACGGATCCACTTGTTAGTGATGTAACTGGCATACACAGCGGCCGAGTCGCCTACTGAATATTCAATACTCATGTTACCGGCTGTTGGTGAGCCTGTGTTTGACAACACACATTGACCAACTGGGTACGCAGTACCTGTTCCTGATCCAACTGCTACAGCCGTAAATATATCACCAACTGCCGAATCAGCACCACCACCGCAAGCCTGCCAGTCAGTTGTGCCAAGTACAGCAATTTGATATGCTTGACCAATAATTAAACTTTCGTCAGCAGTGGTACTGGCTGTGTAAGCAACCAAGAACTTGTGCGCACCTTTCTGGCGGATCAAACGTCCAGCGCCGGCAGTGGTGCTTGTGCCATCTGCTAAACTGATATTGACTGCTGCCAACACTTCAGGAAACGTAGCACTAGGAGTACTAGTAGCGGGTGAACCACCAACCACGCCCACAAACTGATCTGAATTGAGTGTGTCGGCTGAGTTATATGGAGTTGCCGGTGAGGTCAAACTACCAAAGTTTGGAAAACCAGCATCAGTTAAGATGGTTTGGTTGTATGTTGTTACTGGAGGTGTACCGGTTACAGTAGATCCAGAACCAACGTTGTTTTTTTGAATTTTAAGTGCTCTTCCCATTTGATTTCTCCTTAAAGAAGCCCCATGCGGGTTCTAGCCGCTACGCGGTGGGTATTAATCGCCGCATAAAACGCAGAATTGCGTTGACTAGTATTTATGGACAATTGGTTTATTTTAGCCAACATGACGGTTTTCTTAAATATCACTATGAACACTGAAGACTTGATTGCCAGCGGTAACCTGGCCAGAGAAAAACACAACCCCGAACAGGCCATTGCATTTTATGCACAAGCATTTGTGCAAGATCCCAACAGTTCGGGTGCCTTTAACAACTATGGCAATGTACTGAGAGAGATGGGTCATGCACAACGTGCTATTCCATTTTTAGAAACAGCACGCCTATTAGATCCCACTAGTGTCACAGCAGAATTTAATCTAGCGGTGGCGCATCTCATGCTAGGCAACTATGAACAGGGTTGGCGACTGTACGAAAGTCGCTGGCGTTATGAGCACCTAGATGGAACCAAGCCCCGACTACCTAGTCCTGAATGGTCAGGCGAGGATCTACGCGGAAAAACTATCCTGGTCATTGGCGAACAAGGACTTGGTGATCAGATTCAGTTCTTGAGATTCTGTGGTAATCTTCAAGACATGGGTGCAAAGATTAGACTCCACGTGAGTCCGGGCATTAAACCTTTGTTGATCAATACTCCTCCAGCAATTGTGGGCATAACCTGCAACACAGAAGATGTAATCGGCGAATTTGACTACTGGGTGGCCATGATGAGCCTGCCTAGACTGTTAAACATGAAGTTAGAAAATGTTCAACACTATTTGCAGTATGTGCAACCTGAACCAGAACGTGTTAAAGTATGGGCCGAAAGACTAGGTATTCCTAAAAATCGCATGAGAATCGGTGTTGCTTGGTCAGGTCGCAAAGATTCCTGGATCAATCAACACAAGAGCATGCCAGCAGAAACCATGGCTGCTCTTGTGCGGAAGTTTCCTGAACACCAATGGGTTAGTTTGCAAGTTGATGCATTGCCTGAAGATGAAGCAGTGATCAAGGCCGCAGGTGTAGAGTGTTATCCTGGCACTATCAATGACTTTGCTGACACAGCCGCATTAATGCACCATTTGGATCTTGTGATCTCTGTAGACACGGCGGCCGCACACCTAGCAGGTGCTATGGGCCGTCCACTTTGGATTCCACTCAATGCTTATGGTCCATGCTGGCGCTGGATGCAAAATCGTGATGACTCACCTTGGTATACTACCGCTCGACTATTCCGTCAGGAAAAATATGGCGATTGGTTAGCACCAATGACCAAGATTGAAAAGTTCTTAGGCTGGTTTAAAATTTAAGTGGTGTTTGATTGCATTGGCAATTGGACCAAACCCCCAACGCTGATCTTTTACCAACTTACGATTGTGTTCAATTACTGGTTGCATTTCTAAACAGGCCTGTTGACGTTGAGAATCATTTAACTGTGAAAATTGTTTAACGCTGTCAACAATAGCGTCTATACGTTTGTCAGTATCTGTCACAAGATCGTATGTTTCGTCCAACCAAGGTGAGAATGTTTGAAAACCCAAATCACGCAAACATTGTAAGTATCCTGTACAACCAAATACCACAAACGGATGTCCTACCAACAACGGCCTAGTGATCTTTTCGCTGATAAAAAAAGTATCCGGTGCTACCACAGTTTCAGTTTCAGCAACTATGCTGATATAGGCTGAATTGTAAATATTTCTAGGAATCAATTGACTAACCCAACCGTGCTGGTAAGGTCGCATGTTTGGGATTGGTCGACATGTGTTTATTGTTGTCGATTGTGATTTTCCTGAAGTTTCATCGTCAAACGCTATGCTTTGAAATTCAGGATTATCAATTTGATATAATATTGGTGTCCTCATATTAAAATATAGGTCAGGATGTTGGAGCCGTAGTTGATTTCTACGATCCATTGATTCTTGAGATCGTTCGTAATAGTTTACTAAACACTGATCAATTAATCCTTGTTGTTTTAATCCTTTTAATAGTAGTCCTCGGTTATACATCCACCCTCCTAATAATGCTGTCGCCAGGCAAGGTTTATGTCCTAGATCCAATGCTGGTAATTCAGAATTGACTCTTACAGTACTTGTGAGATTTGAAAAATATTCAAACCATTGGGATAATTTCCAATTATCTATTTTTCCGTGCCCACTTACTGCCCACACGGCATTAGTTTTACTTGCAATTTGTTTAATATAGATCTGATCAACACAATGTATAGTAGGTTCAGGTTGTATTAAAATAGTTAGTTTTTCTGACTGTTGAAAACTTTCTGGGCACAAAGTTGGTAGCACATCAACATCAGACCTGATCGATTTAGTAAACTCAGAAAAGTTTTCAAACAGTTCTGGAATCAAATCATAAGGGTCATTAACTAATATCATTGAATACTTAGCCAACAAAAAAGGCTCCGAAGAGCCTTTTTGTTTTTCCTTCCCATCCCTGAGAAAGTTGAGTTCTCTGATTAGGAGAATGACAAGTTAGATACAGCGATCTCACCAACATAGTCACCAGCATTGCCGAATGAACTGGCAGTGTTGGTTAACTCGATGAAGCCATAACGTGTCATGAAAGACACGACTGGTTCAAAGGTTGTTGGATCCAACACAACACCACTTGACATCAAAGGAATGTATGGGCAGTAGAATGCTGGAGCGTCTGCTTCGCTAGAACCCTTGTAACCAACTAACACTGGTGTAGTGTCACTTGCATAAGAGTCAACGAACACACGCATAGCGCCGTTCAATGTACCAACAAACTTGGTGTTTGTGGGTGCTTCGAAAGTACCTTCTGTAGTACGTGCAAACGCAGAAGTAGTTGCAGATTGCAACACTGTCAAACTTGCAGAACTAACAACAGCGTAGTTACCTGCGCCACGACGTGTGCGTTGGGCGATCAAGTTAGCAACACGATTGATCAAAACAGCCAAAGCGGCATGTTCGTCACCAACGAATGTAGCAGTACCTGAAACAGTTGCTTGGTTGTATGTGTACTCAGTTGCGGCCAAACTACGGAGACTCAAAAGAATCTCTTGGTCAATTTCAGCAGTAATCTCTTGAGCCAAAGCAGCCATGATTTCGGCTTCTACGTCGATACCATGCATTGCTTGTGCGTCTTGAGCGGCTTCAAATGTCCAACGTGCTTGCAACTTGCGAGTCTTGGCTTCAACAGCCTGCTTCAAGATTTGCACGGAAATTTGACGACCACCAGAACCTTCTAAAACTGATGTATTAGCACCAGAGTAGATGTTCTGTGTTGCGTCAACAGTACCAGCAGTTACGCTAGATGCTGAAGAATATGCTTGAGCAATCAAGAATGGGCTCAATGCTTCTTGACCAGCGGCAGTGCTTGTGGCGGCTGCTGAGTTGTCAGTCATGCTGTTGGCATAACGCACACGCAAAGTGTGGATCTGACCAACTGGGCCTGTCATTGGCTGAACGCCGACCAACTCGTTAGCAATAACTGTTGGCATTACACGACGGATAACTGGCAAAATCACACGGTTCAATGTGGCAATGTTACCAGAGCCTGTTGAACCAGAACTTGCGTTTTCCTTCAAGTACTTGCGAGTGTTTTCGAGGATAACACTCATGCTGTTGCGCTTGGAACCGTTCAAACCTTCAAGCAATGCTTCTTTGGTTTCGCCCCAGCGGCTTTCTAATAATTGTTCTGACATTTCTGTCTCCTTTTTCTTTGTTTAGAGGCCTGCCAGGCGCTTGATAGCGATAACGTTGCTGTTGTCATCAGCGTTATCTTCTACTTGGCTACGGGCAGTTTTATCACCAGTTACTTCCGACACACTTTCAACAATCACTTTACGGCTACTTGTTGATTTGCCTTCGGCCAATACGGCTGGTAGATACTTTTCAAATGCGGCATTCAGACGGGCTGTTTGTACGCTTTCGAGTAAATTACGCATTGTTTCACGCTTCTCTTCATTTAGAGGTGCGAGCAATTCTTCCAGAGTGTTTTGACGCACATTGGATTCCTTGATAATACGTATTTCACGTTCTTTGGACTCAACTAGAGTTTTTGCTCTCTGTGTGAGTTTGATGGCTTCACTCAATTGATGATCTTTGTTGGCAATCATGTTGTGCAGTTTACGAACTTCGGCTTTCTCATTGAGATGAGTAGCACCAAATTCGGCTGCGTATGCTTCAAAGATACGACGACCAAAATTGTTCTCGCGAGCAACTTGGATGTCTTCATGTAATTGTGTGAGTTCAGCCTTTAGGTGACGGCTAACAGCCTGGCTCATCTTCTCGGCACTTTCCTTAACGAAACGTGTCTTGAGACCTTCCAGTTGGCTACGTGCTTCACGGACCAAACGAACCTTGGTTTCTACCACGTCACGTTTGTCTGTTGCAAATTCTTGAATTTCACGGGCCAATGCATGTACCACAAATGACTCTAGTTTACCTAGGCCTTCTGTGTGCATCTTACGATCTTTACGCAATTCGCTAATTTCTTCTGCCAATTTTGTGACCATGAAGTTGTTAAATTTAGTAGCATCTTCTTTGATCTTGACTTGGAACTTAACGCGGTCTTCTGCCAACGCCTGCTTTTCAGCAGCCACGGCTTGAACTTCTGCGGCAAGACCTTCTGTTACCATTTTGTCTAAGGCTTCTACCATCACTGACTTGTCATGTTCATAGCGTTGCGCAAATTCCTCGCGGAGTTCTGCGCGAACTTGTTCACGTGCTTCAGTAAGTTTGGCATCCCAAGCCTCACTGATAGCACTGCGAGTTTCCTCGTTGATCAGTTCACTATCAAGCAATGGTTTAATAGCATCTAGCATGCTTTACTCCTTATATTTTGAGATCTTTGATCAAACGAGTTACCTCGTTCTGCAAATATCTCTGTACCTTGCTGTCCTTGCCTGCGTCTCTTGCCACTTCCAAAACTCTATGACCGTACTTCATGTTGAGAAGTCCTTCATATATGGCTTTGGGATAAGCATGTGGGGCGCTGGGTTGAGCAACAACATCGACAGTGACAATTTCAAAGTCACTGACATGTCCGTTGCCGTCGTTCACGTTACCGGAACCACGGCTCGAAACTCCGAGTTTGACGCCAGAATCCAACATGGTCTTGACCAGTTGTCCCATTGGCGTTGGAATAATTCTCAACTTGCCGTAACCGCAAGGGCCATCCATCCACATTTTGTCAATGGTGTGACTCACGCGATCCAAGTTGATTTTGAGATCTTCTGGGTGATCAACTTCGCCCATCACGCTGTAGCCTTCCATAACTTGTTTGTTAATGGTGTCCACAGCCTTGGCAATTTCATTCACAGGGTACACACGTTCGTTGGCGTTTTTTACTCCGCCTTCAATACAAATACCTTCCATGTACAAGTTCTTGCCGTTGAATGGGCCTTTGCCGTCAGGAGCATCCTCGACCAAGACGCGAATCTTGGCCTGATTAAAGTTCAAATGCTCTTGTAGGTATCTCATGACCGATTAAGCCTTTGGAAAAGGTGTACGTGTGTTCACGCCTGCGGCTTGTGATGTCACTGGCTTGGGTGCTGCCTTGGGACTTTGTACGCCTTGAGCAGGTGAGTTACCTACTTTGCCGATCAAGTCTTTGGTAGTTGGAGCAGGACGACCTTGTGCAGTATCGCCGGTCATTTTGACTGGTTGTGCCATTGCACCACGTGCGCCTGAATTGGCAGCAACAGTCGACTTGGTGTCTGTACCAGGTGCTTCTTGTGTAGTAACTTTAGGGTGTACTTGCTTGAGGTTAATGGCTTCTTCCATTGGCATCAAAGCACCTTCAGTTTCAAACTCATCGTCTTGAACTTCGATGTCAGTCATGTCAGGTGTGTCGCCCATGTCACCAGCATCACCACCGTCCATCATGGCTTCAAATTCTGCCATGAGTTCGTCAAGTTTGTCTTCCAAATCAACCACGCGATTTTCGAGTTCGCCATCATCATGTTCGTCTTCAATATCGTGTGTCATGTCTTTGCCGGCTTTTTCAGCCTCGTCATCAAACTCAACATCGCTGTCGTCTTCGCTCATGCCTTGTTCTTCCATTTCCACGTCGTCGATCATGTCTTGGGCTTGGCTTCCGCCCAATGTTTCACTTACGTTTGTGTCAATTTCAGTAGGCTCTTCGCCCATGGCATTGTCTTCTTCGAGTTCTTCTTCTACTGTGTCTTCATCCATGAGGTCTTCATAGATAGCACGACTTTTTTCCACAACGATTTGGTGGAAAAGTTCTTTTGCTTTGGCTTCTTCATCATTGATCACGTATTCGATCAATTGTTCAAAACGGTTTTTGCTCATTTATAACTCCTATAGGTGTGTTGGGTAGTTCTGCCCGCATGGCAGATCTATACCTATATTTACTTTAAAGGCAAAAACTTAGCGGTTTATGGTGGATTTTTTGCAATAAATGACAGTTTTTTTACATCGCAGGCTGTGCTGGCGGTGCATACTGTTTGCGGATCAGTTTGAGTTTTTCACCATATTCGTAAGTGCGAGTATCTTGCATTCTGCGCAGTTTGTTCAACTGCTTGAGAGTGAGTTTGGTTTTACGCAGTTGTCCCAGATGAGGCTGGGTGTTGTCGGCTGCAACATCTTGGTAGCCTGCTGGTGCTCGGTCGTAAATTTCATTCAGGATCATACTGTATTTATAATCCTGCTGGCGCTGCCGCTGGTGCCCCTGCACCTGGTAATGTACCACCTACGCCGCCAGCAGGGGCGGCCGGTAAGCCACCTTCTGCACCGGGTGCTTGTAGATTGGCCATTTCTTCGCCTGTGGCAATATCAGTTTCCATGCCTGCTGGAGTAATACCAATACTGCGTAGATCCTGTCCTTGTGTGGTTTGTAGTTCAGGTTTGTCACGTTCTTCACGCCACATTTTTTCGTTTTGTTCAATTTCGTCCTTGCTCAATCCCAAGAAACGCTCTAACATAAAACGCTTGCTCATGTAAGGCAACTGTTCTAGGCTAGTAAAACTACTGATACGTGACGTATCCATCTCGGCTTGACGATAACTTGCAAAGTTTTGTGGTGGATTAAACTTGAGTTGGAACAGGCCAGCATCAATATTAAAGCCTCTCCAACGCAGGAACATCTTGAATTCATCATCCAGTTTCTGCATAATAAGTGCTTGCAAACGCTCACAATACTGGTTGAATCTATACTCTTGAATCAGTGCTGTGCCCACTTTACCATCCTGCATTGTGCGCTCCGAGTCATCAGGGGCAGTGGGCAGGTAACTGCTGGGTACACGTAAACCACGAGCCATTTTGTTGTTAAAATACTTTAAATCGTCAATTTCGCCCAGATTTTGACCGCCGGGCAACACGTCTACACTTGATCCACGTCCGTCTGCGCCTGTGGGAAAGAAGAAGTCTTCGTTGATTGATAGTGGATTATAACTTGAATCCATGATGTTGCCGCCACCACCGCCAAATGTGGGGATTCTACGCTGATGCATTTCGTTTTTTACACGCTCTACAAACTGCATGGCCAAGTGACTTGGCATGTTGCCCACGTCAATTTTAAATACTCTGCGCTCAGGCGCACGTTGCACACGATAGATTAATAGCGCATCTTCTAGTAATTCTTTTTGTTTGAATACTTTGAAAATGTTTTCCAAAATGCTTTTGCCAAATGGCCAAAATGTGTCTAAACCTTCGTTTAGACTCATATGCACCACGTGCTTGGCATCAATACAGGTTTCGTTTACAGCACGACTGAATCTACTGGTTCCTGTCATAGCAGTATTTGGCTGAGTATATCCGCCGCCTTGCTGGTAGCCACCACCTGTGGGCGGGTTGACCATGAAGTCTGTTGTGGTCTTTGCAGCCACTGTTAGATTCTGGAAGTTGGGGTTGATGTCACGAATAATGTACTGCTCAGGTCTCTTGCCTTCTGACTCGTTTACAATAACTCTACTGAGTTTACTCATGTCTACCCAGTACATTTCAAATGTTTCTGGGTCACGAACAAAAATTTGATCTCCGTACTTGATGGTGTTGCGGAACAGTTTGAAGATACGCTGATCTAGTTTGTTGAGTTTGACCCACTGTTGCATTTGCTTACGGATAATTTCAATTTCATGATCAGTAGGTTCATCTGAATACTTGATTTCAAATGGGGTGTTGTTGTCTTCATTGAGTTGTGTGGAAAACTCAGCAATGATGTCTAAACAGGCGTTGACTTCAGAGTCAGCATCCATGTTCTCATATTGATTGTAGCGTTCAATTCGGTTGGGGTGTCCAGAATACACTTCGGGCAAGCGCGACGCATAGTTACGAAACGCAAAATCTGTCTGCGCCGGGTTTGATCCGCGACCATCATTTTTGGGATATCCAGGCAGGCCACTATCTCTGCCGCCTGAAATAGGACTCATCTGACCTGAGAGATCAGCAACTTTAAAATATTTTTTCCAAGAAGCCATAGTGTATTATTTATCGTTAGTTGCGAGCGACCTGAATCATCTTTTGATTTTGGCTATTGTTGGCTTTTAACAATGCAATCATTTCGTCTTGTTTTGCTATGCTTATTTTTAACATGTCATCAGAATTTCTACGTTCTAAGTTACCTGCAAAAGTCGCCTCCGTACCCGGGGCCATAGATTTTGGAATCTGAGACGCAATTGATGACAATGCAGATGAATAACGGTCGTTAGGGCCACTTTGTATAGCCGCCATTAAATCATTAGGATTAATATTGGCACGATTAGTATTGTATCCATCGTAACGACCTTGACCTGACATGTTTTGCGGTAAACTGGCCCAGGTGCCAGCAAGATTTTTCATCACAGTTGCTGGATCTCTACTGCCAAGTCCTGCTTGCTTGACCAATTGTGATGCCAACAAGTCCTGTGTTTTTTGATCAAATTTAGTAGTATTTGGATCTAGTCCGGCTTTTTTTGCTTGCTCTGCCAGGGTGGCAGCAATCATCTGATACTTGCCAACTGCTGTACTGGCACGACCTTGGGCTCGCATGGTACTTTGAAACTTTTGTACTTCAGCAATGGTCATGTTAGTAAGATTGGCCTCGCCACCACCTACTAGTGCATTGTAGTTGCCACCACTTTCCCCTCGTCCAATAATGTCTAGCAACGATGAAGAGCCGCCGCCACTGCCACCTCGGCTAGGGGACGCCTTTCCGCCTGCCGCACTGGTACCAGGAACAATTGCTTCAGTAACCTTGTCAATAGCACTGCTGAGATTTTCCATTGCACTGGTCACTGGCTTGATGCCAAGATCTTTAAATGCTTCCATGCTTCGAGTTGTTGACTCTTGTGCTTGTCGCATGCGAACTTGTGCCAACACACTGTCTTCTATATTGGTAGTTTGATCTTTTTGTTGGTTAATGGCGTCTTTGACTGCCTTTGCTCTCTCTGTACCTATCCCCAGTAACCCAGCGGCTTGGCCAAACATCTCATCGCCTCTGCCTTGGAACTGATATTGGCCAGTAAATCCTCTTACTGTAGATGTTCCCTCTTTCTTGAATCGATCCAGTAAAGGACCAACTTCCTCTATTGTTAGTCCTCTATTTTTTACTCCCAGTAATTCTGTAGCGGCACCACTGGCAGCCCGAAACAATTGTTCGCTTTCTTTAGAGGATCCCACAAATCCAGTCAATAGGCCTGTTATGCCAGATTTCAATTTATCAGGTGCTTGTGCCAGCAAGAGATCCATGGCCGCTATAGTATCGGTAAAACGTTTGGCTGTTTCTTTATCTCCAACCGCCTTGGCAGCATCTGCTTTGTCTTGTAGTTCAAGCCTGGTAACAGCATAGCGAGACTCTTGTAGTCTGGCTTCTTGTTCGGCCTGAATTGATTCAGCACTCTTGCCTGTGAGTTTGGCAATCAAGTCCAACTGCTTGATATATTCAGCAGATCCTTGCACTAATTCTGCAGTGGTTTTGCGTTGTGTTGAACCACTTAGTACTTGTATACGTTGATAGCCTGCTATGCCTTGATTGATATCTGCAATTGAAAGACCCATGAGGCGAAACTGTGTTTGTAGTCCGCTGTCTTTGAATCCTTGAGTGACTTGGGCAAACGCCTTGGTACCTTGATTCACCGTGCCATTGTACAAGGCTAGAGTTTCTGCATTGGCCTTGATGCTGTTGGCAAACTGATCCAGGTCCTTTAAGGTATAACCAAATTGATGTAGGTTATCAAATACTTCTTTTAGACCGCCAGCACCTGCGGCACCAACTTTACTAAGTTGCTGATATGTACCAAACAACTTGTCACTCTGTTCATTGACTGCTGTTACATATTTGGCAATAGAGGTAGCCAATGTACCAACAACTGCGCCAATTATTCCAAATTTGGCAGCGAAAGAATCAATTGCGTTTGCACCTGCTGTGAGACTCTGGTTATAAATCGATGCACCTTGCTCACCTTTACCAAAAGCAGTGACTAGATTAAGTGATGCTTGCCCCAGCAGTTTTATACTCTTGTTCAGTTCAGTGGTATAATTTTTGATACCAAGTTGGGCTTCTCTAAATTTTTCGGCCGTTTCTTCAGTCACGTAACCAAGAGTGTTAAATTCTTTGTTGAACTGTCTAAAAATCGCGTCAATTTCTTCTGGGGTGATTTGTGTAGCCATAACTATATTTACCGGAGTAAAAACATGCAACAACCCAATCCCCTAAGTCAATTTTTTAGACAACCAGCAATTCACATCAAACTACCCAGCGGGGGTAAGTTCTATCCAACAGGTAGTTTAAACATGCCACCCAATGGAGAATTGCCAGTATTGCCCATGACAGCCGTGGACGAAATAACCTATCGCACCCCCGATGCGCTGTTCAATGGATCTGCCATAGTTTCGGTTATACAGAGTTGTGTGCCCGGCATTAGAGATCCCTGGGTCATGCCCAGTACAGACATCGACGCTGTGTTAGTGGCCATACGCATTGCCAGTTTTGGACACGGAATGGATGTGAATACCACTTGTTCCAGTTGTAACCACCAGGACGAAATCACAGTGGATTTACGAATAATCAATGATCAAATCTTGCCAGGAGAGTACGACAAGAGTCTGTCAGTGGGAAATCTTGAATTTTACTTCAAACCCATCAATTACAAAGATGTCAATCAAAACAATCAAGTGCAGTTTGAACAACAACAAGCACTGCGAATACTAGACAATGCCGAAGCAGAAGAAACTGCCAAACTAGCGCAACTGAATCAAAGCATGAAGGTCATGAATGAACTCACATTAAAAACTGTTGCCCAAAGTATAGGTGCAATCAAGACCCCCGACGCACTGGTAACTGAAATCAATTACATTTTTGAATTTCTCAACAACTGTGACAGTCGAGTGTTTGCCCAACTGAGAGATCATGTGATTGCACTCAAGCAGGCCAGTGAGATCAAACCAATTAATTTGATCTGTACCGAATGTGGACACAAGTATTCACAACCGTTTACCCTGGACATGGCAAGTTTTTTCGGGGACGCCTCCTGATCTCTAGCCCTGAGGAAATCAGTCAGATGATAGAGGCCATGGACAAGGACTGTCAACTGATAAGAAACGAGGCGGTAAAACTCAGTTGGTACATGCGTGGAGGATTGGCGTACGATCAGGCCATGGCTCTAAGTGCCAATGATCGAGAAATGATTGGCGAACTAATCAAAGAGAACTTAGAAACAACCAAGAAGTCCGGATTACCATTCTTTTAAAAATATCATGAATCTCAAACTGATTATTCCCACCATACCCAATTGGCCCAGAGCCGGAGTTGACTTCCTTGACATAACTCCTGTGCTGGAAAATCCCACAGCCTTTGCGTACTGTACCGAGTGGTTGAACAAGTGTGTTCAAGCAACTGGTGCAACCAGTCTAGTGGCCATGGAAAGTCGAGGATTTCCTTTTGCGGCAGCGGCAGCACATGCAACGAGTCTGCCTTTGGTGCTGGCACGAAAATCTGGCAAATTGCCCGGTCCGGTATATCAAAAAACTTATGTCACAGAATACAGCACAGACAGCGTGGAAATTAAAATATCAGCACCAGTGGGTACTCGTCCTCTTGTGGTGGATGATCTCCTGGCCACTGGTGGTACTATACAGGCTGTGTCAGAACTATTAACCTGTAATTTTGCTGTTGATCAAGTTTCAGCCGCTGTGATTGTGAATCTAAAGTTCTTGCCTGGCGAGTCTGTTTTGAATCAAAACTCAATCCAATTATTTTCACTAGAAGATTATGTATGACAGTATCATTTTAATAGCATTACCTGAAGAGGCACCTGATCTTGCTCACATGATGAATTTGTTTTATACAGGTGTAGGCAAGGTCAATGCTGCCATGGTTGCCAGCGAAGTTATTGCCAAGTATCGTCCTCAACGTATCATCAACTTTGGCACAGCCGGCGGTATAACAGTATCTCCAGGGTTCTATCAATGTACTCAATTTGTACAGCGAGACATGACTTGTGAAGCACTAGGATGTGTTCCGGGACAGACCCCATTTGAAACTGGTGTACATATCGGCAACGCAAACGGATTGACCTGTAGCACTGGGGATAACTTTGTGATGAATCCCAAATTAGAAATACCAGCAGATGTAGTGGACATGGAGGCGTATTCTATTGCCAAAGCCTGCGCAAAGTATGGCGTGGAGTTTGTGTGTTGGAAATACATCAGCGATCAAGCCAATCAAGATGCACATCATGTTTGGCAACAACAAGTTGCTCAAGGCCAACCATACTATATCTCAAAGTTAAAAGATTTACAATTACTATAAAGACTTGCTACGCAAGTCTGTTAATTTCGCTCGCGCTCATTAACTGATTATTTCTCTAACTATTTGTTTTAAGTATCATCCAGATTATGTGGTCATAATTCACCGTATGCACGGTGAAAATGAGAGCGCATCATCCGAGTGACAGCAGTCATCTATACTAATGAGATTGTGTTTGCACACACGGAGGCGGTTGACCGGTACCCCCTACTCACGCTTCACATATCAACGGAACCCTAGTAACCCGATATAGATCCAAGTCCTATAAGCATGGGGTGTATCTTCTTCACAGAGCCCAAACCATTTGTTGCCTTAAGTTAGCAATTTGCCTTTGACGCCCAAGTCTGAATATGGTATCTCGCATATCCTCAATGGGGCTGAGCCATAGCACTCAGCACAGTGTCGTGATCGCTGCCTGTTAAATTTTGTTTATAATGTGTGAGCCATGCACCCGAACCTGGATGTGGCCGTTGTAATAATCTCGTGATTCCAATACTCGTCTTGAAAATTGTTCTCTAGCCTCAATGTATGAGCATTCTGACTTGGAGTTGCAATAGTAAAGTATTTCTCTGGTGAAGTTTTCGGTGCCTAGTGTGATTACGTCTGCGGTTAATTCTGGGCTTGACCCATAGTACTCTCTCCAATCACTATCGATTTTGGAGCGTATCTTCTTCCGCTTCTTTGTGCCGTTTTTTTGTTTTACAGTCTTGTATGTTGTCTTGCTAAATTTTGCTAATTTTTTGCCTATGTACTTGCGTCCAGTGAGATTACATGTGATCAAGTAAACAAATCCAACACACTCTTCGGGCAACGTCTCAACTGGGGTGTCTTGATATAGCCATGTCATGTGTTGTATGCGATTTATCCTTGCGTTATAGTTATCTCCATTGTTGCTTATTTGTGATTTTTTAAGTTAACTCTGTTTCTCGCTGCCATTGATCGGTAAATCTAGTGGATCCTGTGGTGGTTCCGCATGTGTCCAAACACACAATATTGGGCTGTGTGCTGTTCCATGATGATTGAATTGACTCAAAATCAGTAACAAAATTCTTTTGAGTTGACCCTAACCAGCAACACGGACTTTCTCGCCCTTGTGCGTCGATATATGTACTTTGTTCTTTTAACGCATGACAGTCGATACTGGTGGATTGAATTTTGGGCACTTGCCAACCAATCGGAAATTGTAACTCGTTTGTAAATCCACGCTTGGAAATCTTGGCTCTAAACCATTTGAAACCCATGTCTCGCGCTAGTTGTTCACACTTATCAACTTCGTGTTGATTGTGTCGATAAACCAACATATCCCAGTGTGCTGAGCCACCCGCTTCAATAAACGATCGGGCATTGCTCATGAGTTTGTTCCAAACAACGTTTCGTCGATAAGTGGCATTTGTTGACTCTAGTCCGTCGATGCTGAAAACCACATAGTCTTGTGGCTGGTTCAAGATCTTGCCCAACTCATACCACCAGAATGTGGTTTGTAAGCCTCCGTTTGTGTTCATACCCAACACAATATCGGGATTGACTTTTCTAAACTCTCTGTAAATGTCTAATGTGTGTTTACCTGCGGCAGGATCGCCGTAGTTACCACACATGAACATTTTGTCTAGTTGTCGAATTTTTCCTTCATCAAACACCTTTAGAATTTTATACAGATCTAGATGATGTTGACGATCTTTTTTAAAATCTGGATCAGTTTCTCGGGCACACAATGCACATGCGGCCTGGCACACGTCTGTGGACTCTAAATGTAAAACTTTTATATCACGCAAGATCAAAATCCGTATTGTAACTGGTGAAACCGTTCTCTTTGATCACCTTGAGAATGTTCTCCACACGCCCGGCAAGTTCGTCTCGATGACTCACAAGCCAGATTGATTTGTGCCGTTCTCTACTCATTTTTTTGAGCAGGGCTAGTGCGTTCTCTACACCTTGTGTGTCTAACCCGTTGTCAATCAGTTCATCGATGAACAACAAGTTAATGGGTGAGTATAAACTTTCCCATACATCACGGAACGCCCAACTCATGCTCAAGATCAATCGGTTACGTTCACCACGTGATAAGTTGTCAAAGTCCAGTTCACGACCCAGTTCTTCGATGCTTACAGTTAGATCATTCTGGAACTTCACAGTATGCGGCAAGCCAATGCGATCTAAATAGTGTGTGAGTCTTGCGTTCAAGTAACTCAAGTTTTGATCAATGATTTTCTTGCGCACAAAACTGTCTTTGGATGTCAATAGTTTGAGCAAGAAGTCTTGGTGATCTTGTACTCGAGTGAGTTCGTTTAAGGTGTCGTATGACACAACTTGTAAGGCTTGACCTTGCATGTCAGTGATTTGTTCTTCATAAGGATCTGCATCTGCTTGACGTGCAGTCAAATCTTTGCGCAGTGTCTCCACAGTATTGCGATGGTTCAGTGCTTGCTCGAGCGAATCATAAAACACAGTGGGTGCTGTGCCCAACGCACCAATGTTAGCAATAGTATCTTCGTGCTCCTGGCGCTGTGTGTCATTAGCCAAGAGTTGTAGTGCTGTTTCTTGTACCAAGGCCTGTTTGGCCTGCTTCAACTCATCTTGTTTGTCATCATGCAAGTCTTGGCCACATGAGTGACACCGGTGAGCATCTAAGGCCTCAATCTCTATTCGGAGTTTGTCTAAAAGTTTCTTGAGTTTAGCATCATCTGCGTCAATTTGACGAATGTATCGGATGGCATCGTCTAGGGACTTTTTCTTCACATGAAACGCTTCAAGATCTCTATGTGCTTGTACTTCGGCATCAATGTCTATGTGTTCAAGATCCGCAATGGCCTGTTCTAATTTTCCTACATCTTCATCACGCCGGGCAATCCACAGTCGTTGACGTTTACGCAGACTTTCGATTTGTTCCTCAATACGCTTGTTGGCTTCTTGTACAGCACGTATACGAAACTCTTCGGCTTGGATAGCATCTTTGGTCTGCCGGTTGAGTTCTTTGATTGCATCAGCACGTTCCGATAACAAAGTAATACCCAACAACTGCTCAATAATAGTGCGTTGATCATTAGCCTTCAAACTCAAGAACGGCTCTGTATAAGTGTTCAGTGCCAGCACATGTTTGAACATGTCATGACTCATGTTCATCACACGCTCGATAGCATCTTGTGTTTCTCTTGAGTCACCTTGTGCTTCGTCTTCAGCAGCCTTGTGTTCATTGTTGATATAAAAACGCAACACATTAGGTTTACGTCCTCGTTCAATTCTGTACTCTTGTCCGTTAACACTAAAGTCCAAACTGACCAACATGTTCTTGCCATTGGTTTTGTTTACTAGATTGTCTTTGCGGATGTTTGATAATGCCTGCCCATACAAGGCATAACTTAGTGCATTGATGATTGTGGTCTTACCAGTACCGTTGCGACTACCATCCCCGCCTAGATCTAGATTTTCGCCAAGTACTAAAGTTAGGTCACTGCGGTCAAAGTCAATACCTTGAGTAGCGGCACCCACACTCATAAAATTCTTCACGGTTAAATTTTTAATTTGAATCAAATGTCAACTCCGTTATCTCTAAGCATTATAGCAATTTCGTTGGTATTTGTAAACCAGTTGGCATAGTCATTGTGGGGAACTTCGATACAATATTTTAACCAAATAACATAGTAAATCACTGCCTGAGACCAAACATCGGTTATGTGTGATAGATCGCAATGTTGACCGGTGATAATATTAGACAAAATATTTTTTGCGTTTGTTGCTGGACCAATATATTTTGCATTGGCTCTACGCCATTCACGCCACAAGTCATGAAAATGATCGGTCTTTACAATTGAGTTCAATACACTGTAGAATTTATCATAATCTTCATATATTTCACCTACATCTAAGCATTGTTCGTTGGTGGCTTGCCAAGCATGCCTCAACGGGTGATCACGCAGAAATAAAAAATATTTTTCTCGTTGTGCCCAAGAATCTTGAGTGTTCCAGATGTCTATAGGTAATTGCTCTTCAAGAGTGCTATCCATGGCTTTTTCAATCATGGCCCTTGCCACAACTGGCCATGAAAATTTTGAATAGCAAATTTTTATCACAGTTGCATTGGGAAATGTAGACCGAAAAGCGTCAGATTTAGAATCGTTGTTGCCATTGTCTACAAGCACACAATAATTTTTATCAGGACAAAACTCAACACCATTTGGCCAATACCCGTGATAATATTTGGGAACAACCAAATCAAGATCATGACTGTTACCGTTCTCAGAAAATTTTAATTGTTTTTTTGGCCTTACAAAATTGTTGCCATGTAGAGTCAGCACAGCATTGATAAAATGTCCAAACCCTCCACCAGGATACCAAACGCAATAAATCATTTTTAATTTGAATCGCTGAGTATAATTTTGTTGCCGTAAAGCAAGTGATATTGTATCCAATCTGCGGCAAAAAAGTCGATGTTGACTTTGCCTTGTTGCCACGTTGTGGTAACAATAAATTTATCCAAGTTAGCAGGAGTGTAGTTACAAATTTGATCAAGTATGTTGGGAGCAAGATCAAGACCTCCTAGTGTAATTTTTTTGAGAGAAACAGAGGCTGCCTCCGAACCCAATTGTTTTATGTGAAACAAAAGTTGATTGGGAATGGAAAATTTAAAATTTAATTCCACAACTGAATTGTTGATTTTTGATATTTCTGCAATCAACTGGTCACGGTCTTGTAGTGTCACACACATGTTATCTGACACATGACTAAATTCTAAAATAAGTCTAAGGTCAGTAGGCATCTAAATTAAATTTCAGTTTATTGCGACAAAGATCAACTAACTCTTTGTGATATTTTTGTCTTGTGTCTGCATCTACATGAGCGGTGCTCCATTCACGCAAATTATTATTTTTTATCATGATACCATGCTTAGATATATTTCTTTCTAATCCAGTGCCAGGTAAAATTGTCAAAGGACTAAGAAATAATCTTACAATTGTATCATTGTATTGTACCCGATCTTGAAACCATTGTTGCGTAAATTCAAAATCTGCAACGGTTTCTGTAGGATAGCCAGTGATGATCATCAGTATGATTTTGACATTGTATTTTTTGGCCATTTCGAGATGATAGTCGATGTCTTCGTTGTCAAAATATTTTCCAAGATTTTTCCTCACATGAGGAACCACACTTTCGATTCCTAAACTCAATGTAGCATTTGTGCCACTCAATTGCTCCCACATGATTTCAGGATGTTGACTTTTTGGTCTTACTATAAATGAACCATTCCAACTGATTTGTTCTGGACGATATCTGCCTTGATTATAATCATACATGATTTTTAATAATCTTTTAAACTCTTTGAGATTACCATTGGACAAACTACTTCTAAAATCAAAATCTCTCATGTTATACTGTTTGATTTGGAATAACATTTCAGCAAATATTTTTTCAGCACTTCTTGATTGAAATTTTTCCCAATATTCGATGATGTCGCAAAATTCACAACTTCTCACACAACCCTTTGCGTCAACTAATGGCATAAAACTTTGTGAGTACAAGTAAAAATTATAGTCTGACCAGTCTGGGTAAGGCAAAGAATCAAGATCTTTAACAGGTTGCCATATGTCGGAATTTATTCCAGGATAGTTAAAATTGCCTTTGACATATTCTATTAGAGCCTGATCGCCATCGCCGGCTATCCAATCATCAACAAGGCCTCTGTTTTTAATAACGTTACGAAAACGATCATTTATATTGGCCACTTGAAATTTAATTCCTGGACCCCCAATTACAATTTTTACGTTAGGGCACAGTTGTCTAAGTATCAAACATAACCATGCAGTAAAATTTTGACACTCATAGGTTAACAAACTTAGTGCAATAATAGTTGGTTTTTCTTTAACTATTCGATTGGCACAATAAAACAATATTTTAGATATTTCTTGTACAACCCAATCGTCGGCACCTTGTGTTTTGAAAAATTTCTTAAGATTATCTTGTTCAGGATGTGATCTAATTTTGACTAAAACTTCTATGTTGAGATCAATGGCTGTTGATTTGATGTTGGCCCGGGATAATGACGCTTTTAACACAGCCGGAGCAGCCATTGGGGCATGCATACCTTCGACCAAAGGCACACTTGCAATAACTACGTGATGGTTGTTGATAGTTGGTTCACTCATAGAGTCTGATAGATCTTCAACAATAACTTGTTGTCGTAGAATTCTGAATCAATATTGGTAATTTGATCAGTAACAATCTGATCCACTGATTCAAATTTGACTTCACCTGGCGCCATGTCAGTGTCCACAGATGAGTTCTTGTTGGGTATCAAAGCCATCTCTCTTAGCCCGTATTCTTTAATATAGGTTTCTTTGATAAAATTGGCTTCTTCATATGATATTTCAATATCTAGTTGCACACGCACATGCATGTCTTTTGCAAGTAAGGTGGGTGCATTATCAATGATGCTGGCCAGGCCTAGCACACGATATCTAGGTTGATCAGGCCAGGCATGATACACAGGATCTTGTCCCCATTCAATAATGGTCAAGCCACGTTCGTCGTCTCCGGCGTCGGCATAGTTGTGTGGGAAACAATTGCCAATGTAGGTAATGTTCTTTTTGGTCTGACGCTTGTGAAAGTGTCCAGTGAACACATGCTCAAAGTTGTTGAAGTCTTCCCTGCGCACTTCGCCGTGATCCGGCATCTCTACCATGGCGTTCATCATGTACCCAGGTAGTTCAAAGTGCCCAAACATGTACTTGCCCTTTAGTTTGGGTATGCGTTTGTGGTCATCGGCTACAAGCCAAGGAGCAATGACAACGTCGCCACTGCTAAACCAATCGTTGCATATCTGTACGCGAGGGAGATGCTTTGCCCATTCCACACTTTGTATGTCGCGCTTATCTCGATAATACAAATCATGATTACCAGGAATGAAATACACGTTTTCAAAATTATCATTCATGTGCTCCAGTGCCCTGAGGCTGTAGTTTAGGGTAACAATATTTAGGCTGGCACGGTTGTTGTGCCAGTCGCCAAGAAACAAACAGGTTTCACAACCTTCTGATCGGGCCTTGGCAGTGGCCCATTTTACAAAGTTCAGGCAGTCCTCGTTGTGTTGAGTGCTGTTGCTTTTCAAGCCAAAGTGAATGTCTGTGAAGACCGCGGCTTTACGAAATAGGTTAGTCATCCTGCTATTATACTACTCATCAAGACTAGATACAACCGGTCCGGACATGGCAGCCATGCTGTGTTTGCCTGAGTTCTGGCGAGTCCATGAAGGATTGAGCCCGTTCATTTCCAAAATGTCGTCTCGAATGTTTTGATTTTTCTTTTCAATGTTTAGGATACGAGTGAAACTATTAGTGATAGCGGCAGTATAATACGCAAAAGGGTTCTGCGATTTTGACTCGTCAAACTGCAATCCGATTTGACTGAGTTGCAACAGGGCTTGTCCCCGCATTTCTTCGTTGTATGTGTACCCACGCCAGTTACTCCTTGTAGCATATCTTTCGCATAGTTTCATGAACATGTTGGCCAAAGTTCGAGTCATTTTGCCATGTTCTTTACAGAACTCGCCTGTGTCTAAGTCACCCCGCCAGTGGCTTTTACCCACCACAAACGGCACCTTGTTGTCATCAATTCTGTAATGCCAGAACGGGGGAAAGTTAACTCGCATGTGAGTAGGATTCAAAATTGGCTCCTCCACAAGGTCCGCTAATGGATCTTCTACAACATCATCCAGTTCCAACAGGTCTTCTAACCGGCGCTTTTTGGCTTCAGCCTTGGTGATCTTCTTGGCGGCCATGGGAATATGATCCCAACAAGTGATACGGAACACAATGTCTGTGTTGGGTATCTTTTTGGGATCCACTATAGTACCTTCGCGTTTGAGACGATCTGCTCGATTACGTCTAGCCTCAGCCACAGTCTTTTGATTGATCTTACTGACACTGGGCAAGATGATGTCAAATTGATGATCCAGCGCAGGGTCTCGAAAAGTGCAGTAGGTGTTTTTACTTAGGTGAATCTCTTTGAGGATATCTCTATTGTTGAGATAGTTTGTTTTGGGTGTAGCACGTACAGTTACAGTCATTAACTGGATTCCTTTAAAATATTACTTATTGTAACACATTCTTAGTACTTGTCAACCTTTTATAAACATAGCAGTTAATTTTTTGGGTAAATACAGGGTCAAGGAACAAACATGGATGAAGAAAATTTTATCTGGACCGCACCCGAAGATGTGCCTGCAGAAATACAGCCGGACGGTGCTGTAACAGAAGACAACTCAGGTGAACAGGTGGCTGATGAGGCCGGCAATCCCGCCTGGTGGGACGACACCTATCCAGGACAAATAACAGACACAGCCGCAAACCCTACTCAAGATGCATACGGTTTAAACATTCTCAATGCTGAACAAACAGCACAAATAACAAGAAATATCAATCCAGCATTTATCAACAACTTTGTTGATCCCAACACACCAACTGCACAAACTGTCCAGAATGCAGTGAATAAAACTGCCACAGCAGTGAAACCGGGCCAAAGCAATCTTGCTGGCCCGCCAGATTCGTTTATTAAAGATGCAAATGGTGAATGGGTAGAAAACCCAAAATACGCTGTCAACACATCTGCCGCACCAGTATCTGTGTATGTTGATTCAAACGGTGTTGCGTTCAATCCGGTAACAGGACTATCGTATCCTGTTAATTCACAAGGACGACAACTACTGCCTGCAAATGTAGCAATTACTCAAGAACAACAACTTAGAATTAATCAGTTCAATCACACCCCAACAAATCTGGCACCCACTGCTGTTGCTGATCCAGAAGTAGGACCACGCACAGAATACCGCCAGACAGTGGCCGCGGCCGCCCGCCAAAATTCTTATTCAGAAACTCCTAATCCTTTCTTGACAAACATTGAGGAGGCTGGTGCCGCAATTGCCAGAGGTACTGCAGGCATTGCAACCGCAAATCAAACTATTCAGTCAGCACAACAAAAAATTGTGGATAGTGAAAGTATTATTGCACAGCAAAATGCTGAGTTGGCCGATCCTAACATCAGTGCAGAACGCCGAGCAGAACTTGAAGCCAACAACGCCGCTCAGGTACAAAATATTTTTAACCAAACACAAAGCGTAACTGAAAATCAAGCCTACATTACTACCACACAAGACACAATACAATTCAACGAAGCAAGCATCAACGAGAACGCCGCAGTATATCGAGACAGTACTGGTCCTTCAAACACCACTGTGGTTCCGATCAACGTTGATCCCAACGTCACAGCAACCGCTGCCACTGGTGCGGCAGTGAATCCAACTACCACTGCCGCGGCAGTCAATGCTAACACAGCAGGTATAGCAACCACAACCGCCACAACTGCCACCGCACCATTCTTTGGTGCCAATCCTGATGCTGAACAAGAGGCGGCAGCGGCTGCGGAAGTGGGTCGCCAACTGGCACAACGCCAGCAGGTGGTGGCCACTCAAAGACGTATCCCCAACAACAGTGACTGGCGAGTACGGTTGCAGTTGGCTCCCAGCGCTCAATACCTATACAATGCACCACAACCAGGTATATTGTGGCCACTAAGACAAACTGGTGGAGTGATATTTCCGTACACTCCCAAAATTGAAATAGGTTACAAGGCCGACTACGAAAGTTATGCATTAACCCATAGCAATTACAAAGGATATTTTTACAAGAGCAGTTATGCAGATGCTGTGAACATGACGGCTTCATTTACAGCACAAGACACAACTGAAGCGCAGTATTTGTTGGCGGTGATACATTTCTTCCGTTCAGTGACCAAGATGTTTTACGGCCAAGACACAACAGATTTTCGTGGAGCACCACCTCCCTTGGTTTACCTGACAGGTCTGGGCGAGTTTCAATTCAGTCAACACCCATGCGTGGTGTCCAGTTTTAATTATAACCTACCTAGTGATGTGGACTACATACGTGCAAGATCAATCAATGTAAATGGTACCGATTTATTGACTCGTCGAAGCAGACAAGACTTGCCAACCAATCCTATTTCGGGTGCAGTGGCCCGACTACAAAATCTTTTCAGCAGTCAAGGCATAAACAAAGGTGCATTGTTCTACCCACCTGGTCCACCCACACTGGGAGAAAATCAACCTACTTACGTACCAACTAAATTGGAGATTTCATTGACCCTGCTACCTGTACAAACACGCAATCAAGTTAGCAAACAGTTCAGCGTTAAAGAATATGCCAATGGCAATCTACTCAGAGGAGGATTCTGGTAATGGCCACATACAATGCAACCAGTCCTTACTATACCACAGGATACAGTCAGTTCTTTTTGGACACAATGACCAACAGACCCATACCCAAAGAAACTGATGATCAAATCATGTTGATCAATCAAACCTATCAGTACAGGCCAGACCTCCTGGCCTATGACTTGTACACTACACCGGCCTTGTGGTGGGTGTTTTATCAACGCAATCCCAACACACTCACTGCCCCTCCCTTGGACTTCAAGGCTGGCGTACAAATCTATCTACCCAAAATCACTACACTAAGAAGTGTGTTAGGATTCTAAACATGGCAAGCAATCCTTGGGCCGCTGACGTAGCGAGAATTCAAGCCGCAATCAAACAAACCGTAGCAAACATTGCTAGAGACGAAGCCTCACTGGCACAAAATCCCGGCAACACAAGATTACAACAGCAAATTGAAAGCGGCCGAACCTATCTAGCCGGCCTGCAACAGCAATTAAACACATTTTTAATTGAGTTCAATAATTTTGCCGCACAGCCAGTGGCCAGTTCAGGCGCCATTGTGGGCAATGCTAACCTGGCTCGAGATGAAGGGGCCAATGCTAACCGCCCACCTACTGGTCAAGAAGTAATCACTCCTACTGGTCGCATTGTGCCTGAAGGGGCGCCAGCAGGCACAAATGCTCAAGCAACTCCCACAAGCGAACGCAACCCCACAAACGGTACAGATGCCAACGTAAGGCCACTCTCTCAAACACAAGCCATCAACAACCTAAGTAATGCTGGTGCTGGGCCAGCACGGTCCACCGCTGGTTTTGCCGCAAATGACCCTCGCAGAACAGACACCGGTGGTCCAGGAGCAGGGGCAAGGGGAGATGACAACACCCCACAAACACCTTCAGTTGTGGTCAATCAACTGGATAATCTCTATGCGGCCAAAAATAATTTTATAACTTCAAAATCTAATGTGCTTGACGATTATTACAGTTATACCTACTCGCTCAGTTGGTATCTGGTAGACCCAGTGGCCTACAACGTCACTGTTGATCAAATTAAAAAAAATCTCAACGGATATTACTTGCTGGCACAAAGTGGCGGAGCCGGAAACAGCCCAGGCACCAGCGGTTATACCATGCCCATGGATATAAATTTTGTACAAAGTGGAGTGACACAATCGGCCACTGGACCAACTGCTCCAGTTGGTGCTTCTCGAAGCCCTTTCTTCAATCTAGATTATTACATAGACAATCTAGTGATTCACACAGCCTATCCTGGTACGTCTGCCAGTGGCGGCCCTATAAAAGTAATTAACTTGTCCTTTACAATTAGTGAACCCAACGGATTTACTTTGCCAAGAAATTTATACAACGCAGTTCAAGACATGTTTGCAAAATCTAATAAACCTGATCTGCGAGCAAATTATGCCGCTGGAATGTACTGCATGGTCATACGTTTCTATGGATACAACGACAGAGGTGAACTGGTTGTACCCATAACCAACAATGTTGGCAGCACAGATCCCAAGGCAGCCGTGGAAAAATTTATCTTTTTTCAAATGAACAGATTTGATTATGCTATGGGCAGTAAACTGATGGAGTACAAAATAGAAGGAGCCACACCCGAAACTGGAATTGGATACAGTACCAATCGAGGTAGCATTCCTTTTAACGCACAATTTACAGGAAACACAGTTAAAGATATCTTGGTTGGACAAATCAAACAGCAGACAGCAAGCCAGGCAGCAGGTGATAACACAAGAAATGGTGTACCAATCGTCTCTGCGCCGCCAAACAACACAGGCAATGATCCCAACACCTTTAACCCCCAGGGTGTGGCATTTGGGGCAGGAGGACTATAATGGCAACTACACTTACACCTGGACAAAGATATTCTAGAGCACTGAACCCAAATTCAGAAGGAGTATACGGAAATCCTATTACTGCAAGCACAACCACCGCACCACCCAACGCCGCTGCCGCTCCCAAACCTTCTACAAACACAGTGGGCACAGGTCTTGTGGCAGCATTGAACAATGATCAACTGAATTTGTTAAAAATTGGAAAAATTGAACAAGTTGACGTGTATGAAATAAAATTTGGCGACAGTATTATTGCTGATGCATCAATGGTGACCGGCGAAGGTCTTGACAAAGCACTAGCAGTTGGGGCCAACGGTGGCACCGCAGCCGACAGACTATTGCCCAGCAAGCAGAGCATGAATCCAAAATCTCGAGCAAGAGCAGCCACTGTTGGACAACAAATTGTACAATTTATTGAACAGACCATAAGAGGCAGTACCTACATACAAAATCAATCCACACAGATTTGGAATCAATCAACCGGCAAATTTCAACCGCAAACACGCCAGCAACAGGCAGAACAGTTTGCCTGGTTTCAAATTCTATGTGATATAAAACAACTTGAGTATGACAACTTGCGAAATGACTATGCTTATCGCATGACATTTACAATTGTACCTTTTGAAACTCCCATGCTGAGTACATATTTTCCGTCAGGAAAATACAGAGGAGTACACAAATCTTATCAATATTGGTTCACAGGCGAAAACAATTCAGTTTTGAGTTTTGAACAATCGTATAATGCTCAATGGACTCAGGCACTGACAGGCACAGGAGCACCAGATAATCGTGTGCTCAAGGTCAATGATCAAATCAATCCGGGGTATGTGCAGAGATGGAAAACCAATGCGTTTCCGGCCAGTAATCAAAGCAATCAAGGTGGAGACAAACTCACCAATGAGCCCGGGGCCAACGCCGCTGATTTTCTTTACACTTCTGACTTACACGAAGCAAAAATATCCATAGTAGGAGACCCTGCTTGGTTGCCTGTACCAAACATTGTAACTGCCGACAGATTATTTTCAGCAAAACCTTTTTTAAACGATGGTGCTATCAATACCACTGCCAGCGGTGCATATTTTCAAATCACCTTTAACACTCCCGCAGATTACAATCCACAAACTGGATTGATTGACCCATCAGACCCAGCGTCCTCAACTGTGGGCAGTGATGGACTCAACACAGTGTCAACTATATACATGGCATTAGATGCAGTGTCCACATTTAAAAGTGGTAAATTCACACAAGAGTTACGCGGGACATGGGTCACATATGACAAAACTGAACAGGCACAGCCAACAGTGCGTGAAACCACAACACCAGTTGACAACACGGCTCGGGTCGCTCAACAAAGACAGCAACAACAAGAAACACGAAACAAAGCAGTGGCATCTCAACAGACTGGTTTGGCCAAAGGTGTGCAACAGATTTTGAATCCAGTTGATGTGCCGGCCACCGCGGCTGATGCTGAGTTACGTGGATCACCTGCCTATGTTGAAGCCCGTAAAGCAGGCAAAAATGATGTACAGGCATTGGCAGTTGCAAGAGCCGCTTCAGCAGCCGGTACAAATAATAATCAAGGCACTGCACTTCCTGGCATACGTACAGGACCACAGCGCATAGTCAAAGACGGCAACCCAGGATAAGGAACAACAATGGCAGAAAACCTAGAGCGAAGTTCAGGAAGATCAGAAAATTTTAAATTTGATCGCGGCGGTACCCCTGCTGAGATGGGACCGTTTGTGGGTGTGGTCAAAAACAATGTGGACAGCATTAGATCAGGGCGACTATGGGTTTATATTGAACAGTTTAGTGGCAACAACCCTGAAGACAATCCCAGCGGGTGGCGTCTAGTAAATTACCTGTCCCCATTCTATGGTGTCACAGAAAAAACCAGTACCAGTACAGGTCCAGGCACCTACCCAGGCAATCAACAAAGTTATGGCATGTGGTTCACAACCCCAGACATAGGCACACGAGTTTTGTGTTTCTTTGTCAACGGTGATCCCAGCCTTGGCTACTACATAGGGTGCATACCTGATCCCGGTGTTAACCGTATGATTCCAGCAATTGGCGCGGTGCCCAAGAGTGAGTATGTCACCGGCAACCAAGCACAAGCGGCATATTTTGCAAATTCACCGCAATTGCCAGTTACTGAAATCAATAATGAAAACAAACAACTTGATGAAAATCCCAGGTTCTATGATCAACCCAAGCCTGTGCATTCAGTACAGGCCGCAATATATTTCCAACAGGGACTGAACAACGACCCCGAACGTGGACCCATTGGCTCAAGCGCACAGCGAGAAAGTCCCAGCACAGTTTATGGTATATCTACTCCGGGGATACCCATCTATGCTGGGGGTCAAGATCCCAACACAATTCGTAAACAACTCAGCGAAGGTTCCGTAAAGCCACAAGACGTACAAGTAACCGGTCGCTATGGCGGACATACCTTGGTCATGGACGATGGAGACCTTGACAGTAACAATGCCTTGTTCCGTTTAAGATCGGCCAAAGGTCATCAGATCATGATGAATGACTCCAACGACTTTATCTACATCGCTCATGCCAATGGACAAACCTGGATTGAACTGGGAGTGGAAGGCACAGTAGATGTGTATTCTACTAACAGTGTAAACGTGCGCACAGAAGGCACAATTAATCTTCATGCTGACAAAGATATCAACATGTATGCTGGTGGCAACATCAGCATGAAGAGTGGCGCAGCCACCAATATAGGTGCTGTGACCACAATGAACTTGGCGGCCGAAGCAGGTATGACTTTGTACAGCACAGCCGCATTGGGTGTGCGTAGTGATGGCAGTTTGAGTCTGCAAGGCGCCTCAAGTTCTTGGCAAGGTGGAACAAAACTAGCACTCAAAGCGGGACGTATTGATCTCAATGGCGGATCGGCCAAAACAGTGACACCTCCCAAACTGTATCCCAAACGCACACTAGACGACACCAGTTTTAACAACAGCACTGGTTGGCAAGTTAAAACAGGTGCATTGGAAAGTATTGTGACACGAGCACCCACACATGAGCCCTATAAATATCATAACCAGGGTGTGAGTGTGGTGGTAGATTTTGTTGATGGGCAACCCACACCACCTCCCACTGCTGAACCAGTGCCCGCAGGATGGGATTTTCAAGTTAAATGAACGTTTTTAAGTTTATCACACCCACAGGCCAACCAATTGAATTAACAGGGCCAGCAGGATCCACCTACGATCAAGCCTTGGCTGTTTTTAATCAACAATCCTCAACTGGTAGTCTAACAGGATTACGTGCTGGTGATGTACTAAACAGTTTGGTACAGGCCAAAGGAGGACTTGCTACGGCTCTGAGTCAAGTGACATCATCAATCACACCCAGCACAATATCTCAAATTGGTGCGGCCATAACCAAGATACCAAATCTTCCGGTACTGAACCCCACCACAATATCAACGTTTGTTAACACACCGGTCTTGGCAGGTAGTGTAGTGGGACCACTATCAACTACACAGGTACAAGGCCTGTTGTCAAGCACAGCGGCGGCAGTAAATCAACCAGCCACAGAAGTTACAAATGAAAAGGGACTGGGCACTTACGGACTCACACCAGATCAATTGCAACAGGCCGGCCTAATCAAACCCGGCACAGCAGACTTGATCAATCAAGATCCTGCAAACACAGTCAGCATACTCAGTAGTCCCACTGTATGGACCGGTGAGGGCGGCGCAGAAAATCTTGATTCGGTATTGACCAACTCCACATTACAGAGCGCGGCACAACAAAGTTGTCTGGCCAGCAGTTACGATAACTTATCTGAATTAGGTGTGGTATCGGATACTAAAAATAATGTGTTCGGTTCCGACACAGATTTAGGTGCAGTGGTCAATAATGCGGCCAATTATGGTACTGGCGCAACCACAGCATGGTTGAATAACACAGTAGGTGGCAGTGATATCGGTCAGTTGACCACTTCTGCAGTGCAATCCATATTTGGTATGAATTTTGGCTCAGTAAATCAGTCAGTTAGTGGCGGCGGGAATCCATTGCAAACAGGTGTTCAAACTCCCCGAGGTTATTCTAACACAGTGAATCGTTCAGTAATAGATACTGCTTTCAATAGCATAATAGGTAATAACAAAATACCCAGTAACATATTTGCCAATCCAGTGTTGGGAGTTGATGCAAGGGCGCAAAGTTCACAAGTGGCTGCAGTCAATCAGTCATCTTCAATTTTACTTACTAAACTGGCACAGTCATCTGCAGGATTAGCAGTACTATCTCAGGTGCCTGGCGCCAACCAGATTTTATCATTGATAAAATCAGGACAAGGACTTGTGAATCAAATACAAGGTGCTTCGCAATTGCTGAGCAAGATCAGTAATCTTCCAGGAGCAGCCGACCTGTTGAGTAACATACCCGGAGCATCGGATATATTGTCAAATATTGAATTTTCGTCAGCCGCACTTGACATACCACTTGATTTAGCCGAACTTGATATTTCAGCATTTGAATTACCTGCAGATCTATTAGGCGGCGCTGACTCAGTTCTAGCCGACGCCGCACCATTGGCCGAAGAGGCCTTTGAGTTTATTGCTAGTTTCTGGTAATGTTAGGATATAAATACTAGTATGGCCACATTTATCGGGTATAGCACTATTAATCAGTACAAAAAATTCACGCTTACAGACGGGGAATTAGTCAAACGTGATTTACTAAATGCTTTTAATATTCGTCAAGGATCCCTACCAGGACGTCCTGATTATGGTTCCACATTGTTAGATTATGTTTTTGAAAATCAAGATACCACTACACAGACCGCTATCTTGGCAGAGATACAACGAATTGCCGGCGGCGATCCAAGAATCTATCTCAGTGATGTAAATTATTATCCTCAACTGAACGGAGTATTAATAGAATTGCAAGTACAAATAGTTCCTAGCACCACAGCAGAAAGATTAAGCATATTTTTTGATCAACAAGCAAGACGAGCCAGTTTTGTTTAACTACGCCGTTTATTTTTGCAATAAATAAAAGAAACGGAATATTATGGCACGTACCACAAGACAAACAGTTGTATTTGGTGTTGAGGATTGGAAAAGAATCTATCAAACCTATCGCGAAGCAGACTTTCAAAGTTATGACTTTGAAACCCTACGCAAGAGTTTTGTAGACTACATACGTCAATACTATCCTGAAAGTTTCAATGACTATATTGAAAGTTCAGAATTTATTGCCATGCTAGACGTCATTGCATTCATGGGGCAGGCCATGAGTTTCCGCAATGATTTAAACACAAGAGAAAATTACCTAGGCACAGCCGAACGCAGAGACAGCGTGGTCAAATTGGCTGAATTGGTCAGTTACACACCCAAGCGTAATCAAGCCGCACAAGGTTATCTCAAAGTATTCAGCGTACAGACTACAGAAAATGTCACAGACTTTAATGGTGTAAATTTAGCCAATGTTACTATAAACTGGAACGATCCTACCAACTTCAACTGGGTCGAACAATTTACTGCTATCCTTAATGCTGCCTTGGTCAACACACAACGTGTGGGTCGTCCAGGTGCCAAACAAACTATTGTAGGAGTTGACACATCAGAATACAGTATCAATTTAGTTCCTGGATTCTTGCCAGTAATTCCTTATACTGCCGCTGTGGACGGCATTGCTATGCCGTTTGAAGCAGTGAGTTCAACTTCTGTAGGCCGAGACTATGTGTATGAGCCTAGTCCTCTACCTAACGGTATTTTCAATGTGTTGTTCCGTAACGACCAACTGGGTTTTGCCAGCGCCAATACAGGTTACTTCTTTTACTTCAAACAAGGTGTGTTGCAAAATCAAGACTTCAATCTCGGAGAACGTATTGCCAATCGTACAGTTCCTATCAATATTGAAGGGGTCAACAACCAAGATCGTTGGTTGTATCAATTGGACACAGTGGGCAATGTTCAATTTGAATGGCAGTATGTGCAAAGTGTGTATGCCGCCGCTACAGAACAACTGGCACCAGATCAACGAAAATTATTTTCTGTGGTCAGCAGAACCAATGATCAGATCACACTCACATTTGGTGATGGTGTGTTTAGTACCATACCAGTGGGAACATTCCGTGCTTATGTTCGCGCATCAAACGGATTGGGATACATTATCAATCCTGAAGAAATGCAGAGTGTGGTCATACCCATCAGTTATGTAAGCCGTACGGGACAAATTGAAACTATCACATTCACTTGCGGCATCACACAACCTGTGAGCAATGCACAACCTCGTGAGACACTGGATGAAATCAAGCAACGTGCGCCTGCTAGATATTACACACAGAATCGCATGGTCAATGGTGAAGACTACAGCAACTTCCCGTTTACTCTTTACAACTCAATTATCAAAAGTAACGCACTGAATCGTGCCAGCATTGGTACCAGTCGTTATCTTGACCTAGTAGACAATACCGGCAAGTACTCAAGTACCAATACCTTTGGCAGTGATGGTGCTTTGTGGGAAGAAAATCAACTGCCCACTTTTAACTTCACCTGGCTCACACGTAATGACATAGCCACAGTGGTCACAAACAACATTCAGCCTTTGTTGGTTTCTACTGGATTAGATCAATTCTATTACGCAAATTTCCCCAGGCCCAATCTTGAAGTATTGAACTTCACCTGGAATCAAAGCACCACACTGGCAAATGAGACCACTGGTTACTTTGTAAACGCATTGGGTTTTCCTGCTGCCATCGGAACTTACAGTAGTACTGTGGGCAAATACATACAAGTGGGTTCTCTGGTACAATTTGTACCCCCTACCGGCTACTACTTTGACAGCAACAACAGACTCAAACTAGGAACACCTAGCCAGGACAACGACAAGTTGATTATCTGGGCCAGTCCCACTGCAATTGTGCTAGACGGGACCAATCAAGGTCAGGGCAATTTTTCAAATGGCACAGGGCCAGTTACACTCAATAACTTTGTACCCACAGGTGCTATCCCTGTTGAGGTTATCCCGCTGTTTGTGACAGATTTACCCAGCACCACAATAACTGACATTACCAATCAAATCGTATTATATCGTAATTTTGGACTGGGTTACGATAACACCACAGCCACTTGGTACGTGATCACCAGCACAAATTTAGCAGTTGATGCACCATTCAGTTTGGCCAATGCACAAAGTACATCGGGAACCAACCAAGATGCTAGTTGGTTGATACAGTTTGTTACTAACGGCACCACATATACTGTGACCAGTCGTGCGCTGTTTTACTTGTTTGGGTCCGTGCTACAAACTAGATTTTTCTTTGAAACTGCTCAACGCATTTATGACAGCCGTACAGGCACAGTGATTGCTGACTTTGTGAATGTATTAAAAACCAATTCAAGACCCGATACAAATGTTCCGTTACCTGGCGACATTCGAATGGCCATTGTTGGACAGCCAGTAGAAAGTGATGGCTTTGTTGATGACTATCAGGTGTTTGTGAGTTATCAAGATTCAGACAGCGATGGTGTGCCCGATGATCCGGACTTTTTTGATGAGATTGTGGCGCCCACAGTGAACCCCACTACCAAATTGGTATTCTTTGAAAAGACCGTGGACTTTGACAATCTGCAACGCTACCTGTTAGTAGAACCCGGACGTGTAGTCTCTGAATATGCCACCAAAGACGACATCGAAGTAGTATTATCGCAGTTCGTGCCCGGTCAAGTATTTTATGCTTACAATCAAACCATCACAGTTGGTCCATTGGCCGGTCAACTGGGTGCGTTCTATGAACTAGTTATTAGTGGCACCGGTGTTCGTAGTCTTGTGGAAGTGTCAGGTGATTGGTTGGCTAGAGTTGGTCGCCAAAGCCTGTACTATCAATACAGACACAACGCCGCATTGACCAGTAGAATTGATCCAGGCACAACCAATATTATTGATCTCTATGTGGTCAACCAAGCCTACTACACTGCTTATCAAAATTGGTTGCGTGATGTTACTGACACAGTTCCTAAACCCGATGTCCCTACTATAGATGAACTTAATACAGCCTATCAAGGACTTAATGACTACAAGATGATCAGTGACAATGTGATTGTAAACAGCGTGGTATTCAAACCATTGTTTGGTCCCAAGGCCGCTAAAGAATTACAGGCCACAATCAAAGTTATTCGTGCAGCCGATAGTACAGCCAGCGAAAGTGAAATAAAAAATCTAGTGGTAGCAAATTTGAACAATTATTTTAGTATTGACAAGTGGGACTTTGGGCAAACATTCTATTTCTCAGAATTGGCCGCTTACATCCATTCCAACATGGGCGGAGTAGTAAGTTCGGTTGTGCTGGTACCGCTGGACCCATTAAAGAGTTTTGGTGACCTATATGAGATACGCAGTGGCCCTAGCGAGATATTTGCAAATGGCGCCGGAGTCAGTAGCGTGGAAGTGATTACTGCATTGACCAGTACCAATATTAGAACTGCACCTGGCAGTGGAGTAATCTAATGGCCATACGCACTGTTGATTTTTTACCTGATATATTTCAGACTGTTCCCAACAAACAATTTTTAAATGCCACCCTGGATCAACTGGTCCAAGAGCCTTCATTTAAGAAAACACAAGGTTATGTAGGTCGTAGGGTTGGCCCCGGTGTCAATCCCAACGACTACTATGTACTAGAACCTGATGCCACTAGAGCCAACTATCAGTTGGAACCAGGTGTTATCAGTCTCAAACCTGACACCACTGACATACAAGATGCCATCACATATCCAGGCATCACAGATGCACTGGCAGTTCAAGGTGCCAACACTACCAAGAGCGATAGACTTTATACCAGTGAGTACTACACTTGGGATCCGTTTGTTAGTTTTGACAAATTTGTAAACTACAGTCAGTACTATTGGTTACCAGCAGGCCCCGATTCAGTAGATGTTTATGCAACCGAGATACCATTAACAGATAACTTCACAGTCACCCGCTCTACCAATGCTTACACCTTTAGTGGTGTGATTGGTAACAACCCTGTGATTACCCTGGTACGTGGCGGCAACTATACATTTGATGTGAGTCAAACTGGAAACGCATTCTGGATTCAAACCGATCCGGGCATCAACGGACAATTACCTTACGCTCCTAACATCAGTAGTAGAACTGTTGCAGGAGTATCCAACAATGGTGAAGACTTGGGTACAGTTAGTTTCTATGTACCATTTAAAAATGCACAGCAATTCTACTATGATTTAACCAACCTTGGCAACGTGGACTTGTTGTGTGAATTGAGTTATGAGCAATTAAATGGCATGTATCTTAGTGACATTATTGCTGATTATGGTGGTATAGATGGAATCACCAATCTCAACAACAAGACTCTGGTATTCACAATCTCCCCCACTTTCCCAACCAACAACGTTTGGCAAATACAATACACTTATGATATTGATGGTCTGCCTATTGTGAATTTGGCTCCTATTGCCACAGTAAACACGTTGACCAAATTCAGTATTTTGTTTGGTACCAAATGGGCCAGCACAACCTGGTACAGTGACGCCAGTAGCGCAATCACTGAAGTTCCGTTACTGACTGCAATCAAAGACGTATTATGGTACCAAGATGGTACCAACCCAGACATATTTGGTCAAATTAGATTGGTTGATCAAGTCGACAGTTCAACTATCAATGTTGTTACAGATATTTTAGGCAAAAAGAATTATACCAGTCCCAATGGCGTGGTGTTTACCAACAACCTTAAAGTGCAATTTCTTGCACCAGTTGTGCCTACCAGTTACGCCAATCAGGAATACTATGTGGCCGGAGTTGGCACAGCCATTCAACTGTTGCCAGTTGTTAACTATGTCACACCAGAAACTTCTACACAAAGTGCCACAGTACCTTTTGATTCAACTCCTTATGATGTGGGTAACTTTGATGCCAGTTTGAATCAGCCTTTGGTCCCTGACTACCTGACCATAGCATTGGATTCCCCCGACCTCAACGCCTGGACACGTAGCAATCGCTGGTTCCATATTGATGTTATCACAGCCTCGGCCACGTATAATAACACTGTACCTCTTGTAGACAATGCATTTAGGGCCAAGCGGCCTATTTTAGAATTTCGCGGCGGCACAAGATTGTATCAAATGGGCACACAAGGCAAACAGCCCGTGGACATTATTGACTTTACCACAACCGATGCTCTCAGTACCATTAACGGAACTGTGGGTTATGGTGTTGATGGGTACACATTCATCGCTGGATCCAGAGTTATCTTTGCCCGGGATACTGACCCTGATGTCAGGGATAAAATTTATGTTGTTGAATTTGTCACATTCAGTGATGATGGCAGTTCATTTTCAGAGCCAGTTATTAATCTAGTGCCCGCAAGTGATGCTGACGTGCTTGTTGATCAAACAGTAGTCTGCCTCAGCGGAGATACTTTGCAAGGTATAAGTTTTTACTATGACGGTGTGCAATGGATTAGAGCACAACAAAAGACCAGCGTAAATCAAGCGCCGTTGTTTGATGTCTATGACAGTAATGGTTACAGTCTTAGTAATCGTGTGGTATACCCTAGTAGCACCTTTGCAGGATCCAAATTGTTTAGTTATGCCCTTGGTCCCGGACTAGATGACACTGTGTTGGGATTTCCGTTGCGCTATCTCAGTATCAACAACATTGGTGATATTGTGTTTGACAATAATCTTTACGCAGATACTTTTCTCTATGTCAAAGATAACGTAAGTTATACAAAAAATGTCAGCATAGGTTTTGTAAGACAATATGCCGACCGACTAGTTTATCAACGAGAACTTGGATGGCAAACAGCCGCGGTCAAGAGCAAGATTTACCAACAGTTTAGTTTTGTGTATGCGGTCAATACACCTTTGTTATTGGACGTGGCAGCCTTGCCAGTGGACACAGTTCCGTCTGTTAAAGTGTATATTGATAGCACCTTTCAAGATCCAGGAACATACACCTATGTCACAACTGACAACACCACAACAATAACATTCCCTAGTACTACAGTAATTGTTCCCGGTCAAGTGATTGAAGTATTGGTCCTAAGCGATCAAGCCAGTGCAGTGGGATTTTATCAAGTACCGATCAATCTTGAAAATAATCCTCTCAATCAAAATGCAGACAATCTCACACTGGGTACTATTAGAACGCATTATGATAGTATTGGCCAAAATCTTATTGGACTCACGGGCAAAATTAATGGTGCCAACAACTCACGAGATCTAGGCAACATTGTACCTTTTGGATTGAGCATACTGCAACAGAGTTCTCCAATGACCCTGGCCGGTTATTTCTTGCGCAGTCCTGAATACAATATTTTTGCCAGCCTTGAATACAACTCAAGAGAATACGAAAAGTACAAAGCACAGTTACTGAATGCCGCTGTATCTGGCGACTATGTGAATATGACTGTGCCCGAAATATTGACAGCAGTCATAACAGATCTCATCGCTGGCCGCACAAGTTCGAATCCTTTCTACTGGAGTGACATGTTGCCTGGTGGTAATGTGTACACTGAATCTGTCACAGTGATCACACCAATCTCCACACAAATATTTGATACAACACAGGTGTATAATTACACTTCGGCCAATTATCTGGGACTGCTGGTATATGTGAACGATCGATTGCTCACGAGAGATATTGAGTACGTGGTCTCCACTGATGCTCCTACATTGACCATTATAATTCCATTGGCAGTAGGCGACACAGTTGCCATTCAAGAATATGCAGAAACATATGGCACATTTGTTCCTAACACTCCTACCAAGTTAGGATTGTATCCTGCATTCGTACCTGAAATATATCTAGACACAACCTATGTTACGCCCAGGCGTGTCATACGCGGTCATGATGGATCAATCACTGTGGCATTTGGTGATTTTAGAGATCAATTGTTGTTGGAATTTGAAACTAGAATCTACAGTAACTTAAAACTGGATGGTAATCCTGTGCCCCTTACTGCCACAGAAGTTGTGCCCGGTCAGTTCCGTACAACAGATTATACGCTGGGAGAGATCACTGACATAGAGAGTCAAGATTTCTTGACCTGGGTTGGTTGGAACAAACTGGATTACAAATCACAAGATTACTTACCTAACAATGGATTTACTTGGAACTACAGCACAGCCAGTAACAAACTAACTAACAATCAACCTTTGGCAGTTGGAGCCTGGCGCGGCATTTACAATTACTTCTATGATACCATAAGCCCCAACACAAGACCTTGGGAAATGTTGGGCTTCAGCGTGATGCCCGTATGGTGGATCAACGAATATGGTCCTGCTCCTTATACCTCAGGTAACTTGGTTCTCTGGGATGACTTGGCTGCAGGCCTAGTACGAGACCCAGTGGCACCTTATGTGTTGCCGCAATATGCAAGACCCCAATTGACACAGGTGATCCCTTCTGGAAGTGAAGGCGCATTGTTACCTCCTATTGAAACAGTGGTTGGCAACTTTAACAGCAACAACTTCCAAAGAAACTGGGCAGTGGGTGATGATGCTCCTGTGGAGAATGCCTGGAGAACCAGCAGTGCATATCCATTTGCCATCATGCGAATGTTGGTACTAACACGTCCTGCAGAATTTTTCAGCCTGTTTGCTGATCGAGACTTGTACAAATACGACGCAGAACTTGGGCAATATCTCTATAATGGTCGTTATAGACTAGATGCCAACGGCGTTGAAGTATATGGCAATGGGGTCAGCAAGGCCAGTTACATTGATTGGATTGTGGACTATAATCGTGTGAGCGGAATTAATTCTACTGATGCACTCACAGCAGATTTGAAAAATCTTGATGTGCGCTTGTGCTACAGAATGGCAGCCTTTACAGGTAAAAATCTAATAGAAATTTATACTGAAAAGTCAAGTCCCAACAGTCTTAACTCAAGTTTGTTGTTGCCCGATGAAAGTTACAACTTGTTGTTTTACAAGAATGTGCCTTTTGATCAGTTGACCTACAGCAGTATAATTGTGCAATCAACTGCCAGCGGTTGGGCAGTCTACGGTTACAGTACCACACAACCGTATTTTAATATTTCGGTCAGTCGAGTCAATGGCACACTAGGAACAATCAGCGCCGGCGGATTTGAAGTTCGCGTGCCTGTGACTTACAGCAATCAAGTGGTACAGGTTCCTTACGGTTATGTGTTCACCAATAGAACACTATTGGCAGACTTCTTGTTGAGTTATGGCGCATTGTTGCAACAACAAGGTCTGGTATTCAGCCAAATGGAAAATGGTTATGTGCTTGACTGGAATCAAATGGTCAGCGAATTTCTGTACTGGAGCGGTCAAGGCTGGGCCGAGGGTAGTATTATCAACTTGAATCCTGGGGCCACACAGGTCATTGTGGAAAGGCCTGGCGCCATAGTTGACAGCATTGCACTACAAACCACAGAGAACATGGTGCTAAATGCTGATCGTACACCATTTGCCACTAGAGATCTTGTGGTCGAACGTCTAGACAATACATTTACTCTTCGCAGTCTCACTGCTGATACTATAAATTATTTCCACATCAAGTTTACGTCATATGAAAACATGGTTGTGCTGGACAATGCAAGTATTTTTGCTGACTTGATTTACTATCCTGCAACCGGTGCTAGACAAAGCCGAGTGCGCCTGATAGGTTCAACTACCACAGATTGGAACGGTCAACTGAATGCACCCGGCTTTATATTAAATCAAAACAACATAAAAGAATGGCAACCTCTGCGCAAGTATGCTCGCGGCGAAATTGTGTTGTACAAAAACTTCTATTATAGTGCAGTTGATATTGTGCAACCCAAAGCAAAGTTTGATTTCAATGAGTGGACTCGTAGTGACTACACCAAGATTCAACAAGGCTTGTTGCCTAACTTGCCCAACAAGAGTGATCAGTTGGCCAACACATACAATGTGTATCAAGCCAACCTGGAACTAAATCAGGATCTATTTGCCTACAATTTGATTGGCTTTACTCCCAGAGAATACATGGTTGCCCTCAACTTGGACAGCACCAGTCAGATCAACTTGTATCGACAGTTCCTTGGAACAAAAGGCACAGTGCGTGCCGCAGAAATCTTTACATTTGCTGACCTTGGTCGTGGCGTCAATGAATATCAAATCTATGAAAACTGGGCAGTACAACGTGGTGTATATGGTGCCAACGCCAATAGAAGTTTCTATGAGATGCGATTAAACGAAGCGTTGTTAACTTCAAACCCCAGTCTGATTCAAGTGGTCATTCCTGGTGAATCAAGTCTAGCCGAACAGACAGTGCTACTCAGCAACTTGTGGAATCAAAGTTACAAGATAACCAGCCCTGACATACTGACCACTACATTGGTCAAAGTAACAGATACTGTATTGCCCAGTGCTGGATATGTCAACATTGATGACGTTGATATCACAGTATTCAACATTGACAACACTGCTTCGTTAGCAGGAAATTTAAACAACGTCAATGTAGGAACCATAGTATGGGTAGCCAAGATCAACGACTACGATTGGGGCATTTACAGAACAGCACAGATACCCGGCAAGATTACTCAAATCAATAGCAATCTCAACGGCACAGCAGTTGTTACATTTAGTCAAGCACATGGACTAGTTGCAGACAATATTTTGCTGATCAAAAATTTTGGATCTGGTTTAGATGGCGTGTATCGAATATTAAACGTGCCAAACATCAATCAAGTCACTGTTGTTTTTTCTTTCTTGCAAACAGATCAGATTGTGGCCACAGGAATAGGAACACCTTTTACACTACAAACTCAACGAGTTGCACAAGGTAGTGATATTATCACACTACCATATGTCAATAATTTGATAGCGGGTAGTTATGCCTGGATCGACAGTAACGAAAACGGACTATGGCAAGTGGTGCAGAAGCAAGAAGTATTCCACACCAGCGGCCAACTTGAAGTAACTTCACCAGTTGCTGATAGCCAATTTGGTGCCAGCGTTGCGCAGGCTCGAGACAATGCATTTGCGTTTGTAGGCGCTCCTGGGTATGGAGACACACAATCAGGCGCACTTTACACCTATGTAAGAACATCGGGTAATCCGTTTACTCAGAACAGTATTATTCAATGCAACAATCCTGGCGCATATGGATTTGGATCTTCGGTCAGCATTGGCGATCAAACCTGGGGAGCAGTGGGTGCTCCAACCAGTATTGGTTCAGACTCTAGTGCAAACTCTGGATACGTGGCTACAATTTACAGATTCCCCAACAGTCCTACTTTCTTGCTGTCAACACTGTTGACTGTGCCGGATGCTACCTACATAGATTCAGGAAGCGAGTTTGGCACCAGCGTTGTTGTTAGTCCAGATGAACAATGGTTGTATGTTGGTGCGCCGGGCGTTAATCAGGTTCTCGCATATGGACTAGTAGAGGTGGCAACACAACTGGTGGAATATGTTACTGATGGAGTACAAAGCGTCTATCAATACAACCTTGATGTCATAATTGATTCTGGCGAGTATCAACAGTTGTTTGTAGTACTCAATGATCAGTTATTGACTTACACAACTGATTACACAGTAAATGCCACCACAGTTTCTTTAAATTCAACCCCAGTTAAAGATCTTGTGTTACGCATTGGTCGCCGTGTTGCTAAAACTTTTACTGGTAATGGAGTCACACAAACTTTCTCGTTAAACGAATACTTGTACAGCGCCACCAACATTTACAGTTTCAAAGTGGAAGTGAATGGCATAATCCAAAGACCCAATATTGATTATACATTCAGCAACAGCACTAGAAATATAACATTTGATTCTGGACACATACCAACTGGTACAATTGATGTATCAGCACAAAGTTATTATGACTACGTCGAAACATTAACTCCAGCCGGACTCTCTGGCGGCGAAAGATTTGGTCAATCAATCAGTTGCTCTACTGATGGCAGACAGATCATGATTGGTTGTCCCAACGACACATACGACTCAGTCGCTGATGCAGGCGCAGTCTACATATACGATCGTTCTGTGCAGAGATTTATTGTGACAGATGCCACTCAAACAGTATATCAAGTTGATACCTCTTTGGTATCTCCAACTTCGGTAATGTTAAAAAATCAATTCTTGACCAATACCGCTGGTAATGCTTCGGGAGATTACACAGTGACCGGCACCAATGAAATTACTTTAACTGTTCCTGCCGCAGTAGGAGACATATTAGAGATTGACGTAAACACCTTTAGTCTGATTCAAGTGGTTGGATCTAACGTGCCATTCCAGAGTGCAAACTTTGGTCAAGCAGTTGATCTCTGTATCAACAATTGCAGTTTGTACACAGGAGCACCTCAAGATGGCAGCGTGTTGCCCGAAGCAGGCTCAGTGGAGCGTCAAGTAAATCAAAGTCGCGTGTACGGAATAACAACATCAACTGTGAATGCCAGACTGAATCCTGGCAATACAATTAGAATCAACAACATGGAAGTGGCGTTAAGTACACCAACTGCGTGGAACAGTGCGCTGACCTATACAATCGGTACTATAGTTGAATACAATCAAGGTCTCTGGATTGCTATTAAATCTGTTCCTGTTGGCACAGCATTAAGCGACACCACGTACTGGCAGCCTAGCAGTTGGGCCGCAGTATTGGCTCAAGACATTGACAACAGCACAGTTCCTAATGTGATTGCTCGTGCAGGTGATGTCCCCGGCACACAAACGTTTGGACTACTCACTGTCAGCGTCAAGAATACAGACGCCGCGGCGCCAGGCAACAAGTTGACTGTGCTTCCTGGCCTAATTGGCAACATCTTTGACAGCCTGGGGTTTGAAACTTTTGTATATACTCAGACTATTTCTAGTCCTTATTCGGTGGCCTATGCAGGGTTTGGTAGCGCGGTCAACATTGACACCAGTGCGCTCACACTCACAGTAGGTGCACCGCGTGGTAACTTATATCGCCCCACAACATTTGATGGTGGACTCACATATTTTGACAGCAAAACCACAATATTTAATGGACCATTGATACAGAGTGGTGCAGTATACACATACAACTACTTTGCCAGTACAGATAGTTCTGTAACAAATCCTGGCAAGTTTGCATTTGGCCAACAAGTTTATGATCAAACAGTGACTGAACTAGATCAATACGGCACAGCAGTTGACTATACCAATGGTATATTATTGGCTGGTAGCCCAGGCGATGATCTTGGAGATAGTACATTGATTGCCCGCAACTACGGCGCAGTGTCTATTTTCAACAACCCCGATCTTTCCCCATCATGGAAAGTGACCAATCTACAGCAGCCAGTGGTAGATGTTGGATTAATCAATGGTGTATTTGCATACGATCGAATCACCAGTGCCAAGACCACTTTCTTTGATTTCATTGATCCATTGCAGGGCAAGATCTTGGGCGCGGCTCGACAAAACATTGACTATATTGGTGCAGTTGATCCTGCTGCCTACAACGTGGGCGCAAAAAACAACAACGGTCGAATCTGGGCCGCAACGCATGAAGGACAAATTTGGTGGGATACTAATTCAGTAAGATTTATTGATCCCAATCAAGACGACATTGTGTATGCCGCACGTAGATGGGGACAAATATTCCCGGGCAGTAGCATTGATGTATACCAGTGGATTGCTAGTTCAGTGCCGCCAGCCAACTACACAGGCCCTGGAATACCTAGAAACACAATCAATTACTGTGTGACCACTGGACTAAATGTCACAGGCGTATTTGGAACTACCTATTATTTCTGGGTAAAAAACATTACCACAATCAATACTGCAATAGGTAAAACTCTCAGCCCATCTGGCATTGCAAGATATATTGCTGATCCCCGTAGCAGTGGTATTCCTTATGTGGCATTTGTAAGTCCCAGTGCTACCGCAATCTATAATGCTGTGGATCAAATCAGTGCCCAAGATACTGTGCTCAGTATTGAATTTGATCGACAACTGACTGATGACAATGTTCACGTACAGTATGATTTATTGCCACAAGATCGTGCTGATGGCTTTTTACCTGATAACTTGTATCAAAAATTACAAGACAGTTTCTGTGGGGTAAATGTACAAGGTGCTCTTGTGCCGGATCCTAATCTGAGCCCGGCACAACGGTACGGCGTGCTATTCCGCCCACGGCAAAGCATGTTTGCCGACAGATTCACGGCTTTGCAAAATTATTTAGAATATGTCAACGCAGTGTTGTTGCAGTACCCTATATCTGAAACCAGAAACTTCAGTTTATTGAACAGCAGTGAAGCAGAACCGCAAGCAGGCACAGGTGCTTGGAATAAACGTGTGGCCAACATCGAAGAACTAAGTTATCAAAATCTTGCCCAGGTACCAGTAGGATACAAATATCTTGTGGTAAGTGACAGTACTCAAAACGGTGCATGGACCATTTATACAGTTACCGCAGCCAAGACTTTTGCCACATTGTTCTTGAGCCGTGTGCAAAACTATGATACTAGAAACTATTGGAACTATGTTACTTGGTACTTGCCAGGATATAACTCCAGTGTCAAGATCATTGCCGAAGTGGCCAATGTGGCCACATTAGACACACTGAGTTTGGCAGCGGCACCTGTGGGCAGTAGTGTAAAAGTCACTGCCAACAGCCAAGGCAAATTTGAAATTTATCTTAGAACAGATACTGGCTGGGATCGTGTGGGACTGCAAGACGGAACTATCCAGTTCCGGGCAGAACTTTGGGACTATGCACTGGGACGATTTGGATTTGACGTTGAAGTGTTTGACGCACAATACTTTGATCAAGAGCCTGTGATTGAAACACGCAAGATCATACAAGCAATCAACGAGCAATTGCTGATTGGCGACTTGTTGATTGAACGCAATCGTGCATTGATCTTGATGTTTAACTTTATATTAAGCGAGTTTGAAGCACCTGAATGGTTGACCAAGACCAGTTTGATTGATGTTGATCATAAAATTAGACAGTTGGTGCCGTATCAAACATATCAGCGAGACAATCAAGACTTTGTGTTGAATTATATCCAGGAAGTCAAACCATATCACGTGCAGATACGTGAATTCAATTTGATCTATAACGGCCTTGATGTATATCAAGGCAGTGTAGCCGACTTTGATTTACCTGCGTTTTATAACACCACACAAGTGCCCAATCAGTACATGAGTCCAATTTTGACTCCTTACACTTTGAGTACTGCAACAGGCACTGGACATCCTAGTACCTATAGCGACGTTGCCCCTGACAGTTCGTTGTGGCAAACACAGCCCTATAGTTTTTGGTTCGACAACTACGCTCTCAGCATACAAGATGTGGTCATTGCTGACGGCGGTTCGGGATATACTGTGGCACCGCAACTGATAGTAACAGGTGATTGTGTCACTCAAGCCACAATGACAGCAGTGGTCAATAGTGCAGGAAATATCAGCCAAGTAGTTGTTACAGATCCTGGATCAGGCTATATCACCACAGCCATAATCACAGTTTCTGGTGGCAACGGAACAGGTGGCAGAATTGTTGCTGTAATGGGCAACAACTTGGTTCGTAGCATCAACACCACCATCAAGTACGATCGATATCAGTATGCAACTACTATTGTGCCTTGGACAGCCAATGTCAGTTACCCTACCGGTACACTGGTGCGTTATGATAATCGTGTGTGGTCAGCAGATGCAACAGTATCAAGTGCTACATTTGATCCTGACAATTGGACTCTGGTACCAGCCAGTTCCCTGAGCGGGGTTGATCGTACCATGGGGTATTATGTGCCTGGACCAAATGAACCTGGACTAGACTTACCATTGCTGATCGATGGAGTCGACTATCCGGGCGTACAAGTTACTGCACCCACATTCTCACAAAACACAGGATTTGATGTGGGCAACTTTGACATCAATCCGTTTGACAACATCAGTTATGGCCCAGAAGGTGAACCCACATACGATCCTGCCATACTTGATGCCGCTTACGAAAGTTCGTTCCTTGATATCTATTTGGGAACCAGAGCAACCGATATCAATGTTGTGGGTGGTGAGTTTGTGGGCCCTTACGAAAGTCATGCACCTGAAGAACTGGTACCAGCATCGGTATTTGATACCATGGACTTCCGTGTGTACACTCGTCAAATTAATATCTCTTACGGAGATGGTAGCACTACCGGACCGTACTATGCGCCCACAGCATCGTTAGACGTTGAAGTGGCAGTCAACAATGTTGTAATTTCTCCTAACGAATACACAGTTGATCCAGGTGACAGTACCGTTGCAGAAGTCACATTCAACACTGCACCAGCCGCAGGTGCTGTGATTGTAATACTTGAAGTTGATCCAGTCACTGGGCTGGAATTGCGTATTTTCCAAGACATGCGCGGGGTACAAGCCACTTACAGAATGACTCCAGCAACTACCACCACATTGATTCAAACATTGTATCCTGACAATGACATTGCATATGTGGATGATGCTGGCGCACTTGCAGAACCTGATCTAGCCAACAACATCTGGGGTGTGTTAACAGTGAATGGTGAGCGTATCATGTATCGTGAACGCAATCTTTTGACAAATACAGTGAGCAGTCTCCTGCGAGGCACAGCCGGCACAGCAGTTGCGTTACACAGCGTGGGTGCGACTGTTTATAATCTAAATCGAGATAATTTAGCGCCTGTGATATATCAAGATCACTACTTGGGTTCTAATACTCTAGCAGATGGAACAACCACAATCTTCACAGCAGATGTTAACCTAAGTCTAGAAGACTCAACTTTTGATGAACAGGCTATTTTGGTGTATGTGGGCGGAATCAAACAAACCAGCGGATACTCAGTAACCGGCGACAATCCTGTAACTGTAGAATTTGACACAGCACCCACAGCAGGCTATCAAGTAACAATTCAAGTTCGTCAAGGATTGGGTTGGTACGGCCCCGGTGTGTACGAAACCACTGGTACACCTTTACAAGATAGTACCACTTTGGCGGCACAGTTTTTTAGAGGCTAAAGAACAAGGTAAATAAAACATGATGCAAAATAATCAACAACCTGTCAAACAAGAGACAAACTCACAGCCAAAACGCCCTAACGAACAGGGATCAATTTCGGTTACAGGTTTTGTAAAGATTTTTGATCCAAAAACTAAAGAAACTTTTGTGGAGACTAGAGCATGATTTCTCCGGGCATGGTAAAAATTGAAGGATTTGTCAAAATATTTGACCCCAACAACGGCGAAATTTTTGTGGACAAAAAGAACGCTATTCATTACGAAAATATGAGCATCAGCCTTGCTGAAACTCTCAGCAATAGAACCAGCGCACAAGGCGGCGGATGGATTTACACCATGGCATTTGGCAACGGTGGATCCAGTGTGGATCCCACAGGTATTATCACATACTTGCCCCCAAATACCACAGGTATCAATGCCGATCTCTACAATGAAACCTACGCCAAAGTGGTTGATGACAACTCAGCAGCCGATACAGACCCCACTAACAACTATATGTCAGTATTGCATACGTCAGGCAAGGTTTATACTGATATTTTGGTCAGTTGTTTGCTGGATTACGGTGAACCACCTGGGCAACAAGCATTTGACAATAGTACCAATTTTAACGGTGAATATGTGTTTGATGAACTGGGCTTAAAAGCCTGGACAGGCACAACTGCTGACAGACTGCTGACCCACGTGATTTTTCACCCTGTACAAAAATCATTAAATCGTCAGATACAGATTGATTATACTGTGCGTATACAGACCCTGACCAACCTAAGCACAGCATAAATAGAGATAGAGCATTCGGAGTAACACATGTCATATACAATTACACTAACTGATGGCGCGATTTTTGCTACCATAGCAGATGGCACCATCAACACTGATTCCAGCATGACCCTGGTGGGTAAAAACTGGGCCGGTTACGGACAATTCCTAGACGACAACTTTATTCGTCTATTGGAGAATGGTTCTAATACCACAGCACCTGGCGCACCGCTAACTGGGCAACTTTGGTGGAACCAAACTTCGGGCACAATGCAGGTGTACAACGGTAGCACATTCAAGACCATTGGCGGCGCCGCAGCCAGTTCTTCTGCTCCAACATCAAACGTTGCTGGCGATTTGTGGTATGACACAGTCAATCAACAGTTGAATGTTTACACGGGCACAGCCTTTATCGTAGTAGGTCCTGCGTATACTCCGGGCACAGGCACAACAGGTGCTATTGTTGCCACAATTGTAGACAACACAGCAACATCACATTTTGTAATTGAATTATATGCCAACAACAGCATTGTTGGCATCATCAGCAAGGACCAAACATTTACTCCTGGTTCGGCTGTTGCTGGTGGGTGGGGTGTACAAGCAGTCAACCCTGGTCTCACCTTGGGCACTAGTATTGCTAATAACGCTGTTTGGGGCAACTCAACAAATTCATTGGCTTTGAATAGTTTAACCAGTAGTCAATTCATGCGTAGTGATGCCAATACCGCTTGCTCAGGCACAATCACAGTGAACACCAGTGGTGCCGCTACTGGTATCATCAACGGTGCAGGTAATGCAATTGGTAATATTGGATCATCGGGCAGTTACTTCAACACAATTTTTGCCACGGCAACCACAGCACTTTACGCCGACGTTGCAGAACGCTTTGCCGCAGACGAAATCTACACACCAGGTACAGTAGTTGAACTAGGTGGCTCAGCCGAAATCACCATGGTCCGGACAGACGCCAGCAACAATGTGTTTGGTGTAATTTCTACTAGACCTGCATTTACCATGAACGGTGGTGCGGGTGAAAACGACACACACCCTCCAGTGGCCATGACAGGTCGTGTGCCTGTTCGTGTAACAGGTGCAGTACGCAAAGGCGATAGATTGATTTCGGCAGGCGACGGCATTGCCCGATCTGCTCAACCCGAAGAAGCAAATGCGTTTAATGTTATCGGTCGTGCATTGACAGATAAATTAGACACAGGACTTGGCACAGTAGAAGCCATTGTCACAATTAAATAACAGGAAACAGCAATGACTTATACCGTAGGATCACAAATATTAGCCGCAGACTACAACACGTTTGCAGGTAACACCACAGCAGGATTAAATCGTGTTTGGAGTACAGGATCGGGTGATGCAGGGTGGGGACAAACCGACATTGCCACAGTGGCTGCAAGCGGAATTGTTACAGCCACAAACTGGGCTACTTTGGTCAATAACTTGGCCACATCTGGTACTCAAACTGGCACAACTCTCACTTCAAGAACAGCACCTGTCACAGGAAACATTGTTGCCATCTTGGCCAATGTACAAACAGATATTACTAGTGTAACAACCAATCGCGGCAATGCGGCTGCCTCTGGTACTGAGTACGGAACATTTACAGGCACCACAAGCAAAACCACTGCCACTGGGTCAGGACAAGCCGCTTGGTCTATCACATTCACACACACTGTGACATTCCCGTCAGCCAACCAAGCACGTTATTTCTGGAACGCGGGCGGTATTGTACGTTTAAAATACGGCAAGAGTTCCACAGGCACTGACAATGATCCTGAATGGAACACATTTGCTGGACAGTGCGGCACAATCAACCTTACTGGTCGTATTAACAACACTACCAACACAATTGCCGCCCAAGCCTACACCGGAACCACCAGACTCAGTGGCACAGGTGGTACACAAACCACTCTCGCTACCACAACAGGTTGGTACAATCTAACAGCATCACCCGCTACCATATTCCAATTGAACAATGCCACTAGTCCATATTCAGGCGAATACATTCGTACCACTGCCACAGCCACAAGTTCCACAGTGTTGACCTTGGTCACAACCTGGGTCAGCGATGGATCATCAGGTGCAGGTACTACTGCTGATATTTCGGGAGGTACAGCAACTGCCAGTCCATCAACCACAATCTCAGGCACAGCACCCACAACTTTGGTCACATATCTTCCACCAAGTTCGGCCACTTTGAGTAATTCGTGGGGAACACCCACAATTGCTGCCAGCGTAGCCTAATTGGCAAACCCAAACAGGGCAAAAGGTAGACTTTTGCCCTTTTTTCTTTTATAATACTACAATGAATACCGACACATTAATTGCTCATGCACGAGCACGTTTTGATCATGTGGCCGCACGACGTGTGTTGAAAGAAAAGTATGAGGCTCGAATGTTGTTTGCTCATGCTGGAGGCATGTGGCGAGCCGGACCTGAATTACAATGTACCTTGCTCAGTTGTGCTCAAGATAAGGATGTTGTGCTACTAGATCTATACGAAACCCCTGTACGTGTAAATGTTCCCGAACTGTTTGCAAAATCACATGGCCATTGGCAAGAACAAATGAATGCCTGGCTGGTAGAATATGAAGAACAAAGTCGAAAAAGATGACCACGGGCGCATTGATATTTGCGTTTGACAATGAACAAACCGACTACGTTGCTATGGCTGGATGGAGTGCTAACAGAATTCATAGGCACCTCAACATTCCAGTGGCCATCGTCACCGACGCAAGTCCAACAGATCGACGCCTGGCTGCCGCAGATCAAATCATTAATGCAACGCCAGTTTCCGGTGGAAAACGTTGGTTTGCGGATTATCAAGCGACTGTGTCTTGGCACAACGCAAGTAGAACTGATTCATATCGACTTACGCCTTGGGATCAAACTTTAGTACTAGACGCTGACTATGTAGTGTGCAGTAAAGAATTACAAATGGTAATCAACAGTCCGCAAGATTTTATGTGTCACAGATTGGCCTGGGACATGACCAGCATGAATGACTTTGACGGGCTCAACTATTTTGGGCACAATCGCATGCCCATGTGGTGGGCCACAGTCATGATGTTCCGCAAATCAAACACAGCACAATACATTTTTGATTGCATGGGCATGATACGTGCAAACTGGCGCCACTACAAGGACTTATATCATATTCCAGGCTCTACCTATCGCAATGACTATGCTCTCAGTATCGCTCTAGGTATTGTGAGTGGACACACACTAAAAGTAGACAACATACCATTCAGAATGGCCAGCGTCATGCCCGAACACAAACTTACACAACTAGATGAAGACTTTTTTCAAATTGAATATCTAGACAACAAACGCCCAAAAAAGATAGCATGGGCTGGCACATCTTTTCATGCCATGGGCAAAAAACATTTAGGAGATATCATTGCCAATTCTTGCTGAACGTGGCTATCTAATACCTGCCGTCAATACTGAAGATACAGATTATGTGGTCTGTGCCGAGCAGTTGGCTGACAGCATACGGCAGTGGCACCCTGAGGTCAACATAACCATACTCACCAGAGAAATGTTGCCCAATGGTGATCAAGGTGGCTTTGCCAATGATTGGCAATGCTTCGCAGCCAGCCCTTATAGACAAACTATCAAACTAGAAGCCGACATGGTCATAGCCAGTCCCATTGAGCATTGGTGGACTATGCTACAGCATAGAGACGTTGTGGTATCCACCAGTGCCAGAGACTTTTATGATCAACCAGCCACCAGTAGATATTATAGAAAAGTGTTTGATGCCAACCACTTGCCCGATGTTTACAATGCCATAACCTATTGGCGAGTGAGTCAAACAGCAAAAGAGTTTTTTCAATTGGTGCGAAATATTTTTGAAAACTGGACTGAATATCGAACATTACTAAAGTTTCCAGATGAAGAGGCTTCTACAGATTTAGTATATGCTATGGCCGCACAAATTATGGGACCAGAACAAGTAACTATGCCGTTTGCAAGTTATCCCCGGATTGTGCATATGAAACGCCATATGATTCCTACGCACACGCAAAATTGGACACAGGAGTTAATTTGGGAAAATAATCCTTTGAGATTCAACACAGTGGCTCAGTGGGGTGCAGTGCATTATCATCAAAAGGATTGGCGAAATGACTGAACAAGAATTCTTAGACTTTTGGAACGCCATTGAGTGGCCTGAAATCAAAACAGTTTACCACAGACTTTACTACGATGATCAGGGCATGCCATTGTTTTACAGCCATGAAGATCAACCCGGTAAGTACATTGATCTTACTCCGGAACAGTTTGCATTAAGAGACCTGCAGGTGCGTGTGGTTAATGGTGTGTTAACACCACGCAAAAGACCTGGACCACCAAAATTGGTGCCCAGTAGCACAGGAACACCGTGTTACCCTAATGATGTTGCTGTTGTTGTGAGTGAGCAAAAATCCAACCAACAATGGAAATTAAAACAATATGAGCAAGATTGACATAGCAGATTTAGATTGCATTTACCTATCATATGATGAGCCACAAAAAGAAGAATTCTGGGTCAAGATCAAAAACATGGTTCCATGGGCCCAAAGAATTGATGGTGTATTCGGCTCTGACGCGGCACACAAGGCAGCCGCTGATGCAAGTGATACAGAAAGATTTATTCTCATTGATGGAGACAACCTCCCGGACCCGGCGTTTTTTAATCAAACATTGGATTTTCCTGCTGGTGATTATGAGCAGGCTGTGTTTAGATGGAGAGCACGTAATCATATAAACGGACTCATGTACGGCAATGGTGGCCTAAGTTCCTGGACACGTGAATTTGTACGCAACATGCGCACACACGAAGCCACAGATGGTCGCACAGAAACACAAATAGAATTTTGTTTTGATCCCTTGTACTGGGCCATGCATGACTGCTATAGTGTAACATATCCAAATGGATCAGCATTTCACGCCTGGCGTGCCGGATTCCGCGAAGGCGTCAAAATGTGTTTGAATCGCGGAGCAAGACCCACTGTGAGTGAATTCCGTGATCGTGTGCATCAAAGAAACTTAGATCATTTGACCATTTGGCACAATGTGGGCGGTGATGTAGATTATGGTTACTGGAGCATTGCAGGTGCAAGGCAAGGCACATACATGACCATGCTTACTAACTGGGATTACTTACAGGTACAAAACTTTGCGGCACTGGCTGAACTTTTCAAGACCGTGGAAAACGATCAACCAGAAATCATTGCCAATCGACTGGCAGATGATTTGGCCACACAACTGGACTTGCCCATGCACATGCTCACAGCAGAAGCCAGCCGGTTCTTTAAACACCACTATCGTAGCAACTGGCACAACCAAGGCATCATGGTGCGAGAAATTGATGTTATTAGAGCACAAGAAGGTTGGTAGCATGATTGGGTTGATTGGAAATACAGGCTTGATTGGCGGAGTACTTAAATCTACTATTTTATTTGATTTAGAATACAACACTTCAAACATTTCAGACATACAAGGCAAGCACTTTGATGTCTTGTATTGCGCCGCTCCCTCGAGCAATAGGCTTTTGGCCAACAAGTATCCAGAGCAAGATCAATCCAACATACGTTTGCTAATAGACTATCTTAAAACAATCACAGTAGATAGATTTGTTTTGATAAGTTCTGTTGATGTGTTACATGCGCCAGAAACTGTTTATGGTCACAATCGAGGACAACTTGAAAAATTTGTCAAAACTCAATTCAACAATCATCATGTGATAAGATTGTGTACATTGATTCACAGTGACATTAGAAAAAATATACTGTATGATTTAAAACACAGTTTGTATTTGGATAAAATCAATGCCAATACAGTTAGACAATATTATCCTTTAGATAAATTAGTTGAAGATATAAACACTATTATCAACAACAATATTCAAGACATAAATCTTGTGAGCGAACCCATCAAAGATCAAATAATAATTGATCGATTTTTTCCTAATATCTCAGTCAACAGTGCATCTTGTGAGCCGTACAATTTATCATGTGAGAAACCACCATTTGGTCGTTATAATTTCTCACAAAGTCAGACGTTTGACTACATTAAAAAGTATTTTGAATGATCGTATTTGCCAACAGCAATAGTACTATTTGGAATAGAGATCAACTTGTAATTGACTTGGCACATGCCATGAGTCTACAATTACCAAGAATAGATCTCAAAGCCAATGGAGAAGGACCGTGTGCCATTAGTCTCGGTTTGTATGATCTGTTAGACAACATGTGCAGTAGATTTAATTACCCAGGTAATCAAATTTACCTAACTACCTGTAACCTAGTAGAAAAACATCACATTTATAATATTATAATTAATCCCCAGGTGTATTATCTAAATACTGCACAAAAATATACACCTCCCAGTGTTGGTAAACAAATACAAAAGCACTTTGGGCATTTTATAGGACACGGTAATGGTCCTAGATTGTATCTAGGCAGTTATCTTTATCGAAACCACCGTGAAAGAACTTTACAAACGTATCATTGTGATACAACAGAAAAGTATCATCGACCTTTTATAGGGCTAGAAGATTTGATGTTTTCTCAGCATGGCTGGGATTGTGTTGATAGTGCAATAGAATTGATAAAGTCTGCGCCTATCACATCTGACAAAATTGATCAATACCCTATTTTGAGTCCTGCAACATTTAACATCACTAAATTATATCCAGAATTTTTTGTTGAAGTTGTTAACCTGACCTATTGGTCCGGTAATACATTTTATATTGATGAAAAAATTTGGCGTCCTATGTTGATGCGTACACCTTTTATTGTGCATGGACCACAAAACTTTTTATCAAGACTACAAAAATTAGGATTTAAAACTTTTGGCCAATGGTGGGACGAAGGTTATAGCGAAGATCCCGAAGGGTGGCAACTGACAGAAATTCCTAAAATAATAGATCGTATAAGTCAATTGTCAATCAGTGAACTTGAATCTATGTACGCAGATATGAAACAAACAGTTGATCACAATTATCATCTGATGAAAAGTCTAGAAACACAACAATTGTATGTCTAAATTGTTTATACCATATGCAGAATTTTACATGATAAATGTTTGTAATTTGGCTTGTCCGGGTTGCAATCGATTTAACAATTACCAATTCAATGGGTATCAAAGTTGGGGCGATTATGCTGAAACTTATCAACAATGGTCCAGACAGGTTGACATCGGCAGTATAGGAATCCTAGGTGGTGAACCATTACTTAATCCTACTTTTATAGAATGGGTTGTGGGTATAAATCAGTTATGGCCTAAAAAGGCAATAAGAATTATCAGCAATGGATTACGGCTTGATCGGCAACCAAAATTGTATTCAATACTGCAACAACACCCTAATATTGTATTATGGGTCGGAATACACAACAAACAGCACAAGAAAGAAGTCATACAAAAAGTAAAAGACTTTACCCAAGCACCACATCAGGTGAGTTTTAACAGTGACAATCCTTATCAACAATACATGATGATAACAGATGCCAATGGTGTGAGGGTCAAAATAGAATACAATTGGTGGTTCCATCAAGGTGCTATTGTCAAACAAGACAATGTGCTGACTCTGCATCAAAGCGATCCTGTCAAAGCACATGATATTTGTCACATGAAAACTTGTCATCATTTCATACGTGGCGGATTGTATAAATGTGGTGTGGCGGCTGTATTACCTGAATTTGATGAACAAAATAAGTTGGCGTTGACGACTGAGGATCGTGATCTCATGCTGAGTTATCGCCCTTTACAAATCAATGACAGTGCTGAAGTCAAACAGCAATTTATTGCCAATCTTAACCAGCCCATTGATCAATGTCGTTTTTGTCCCGAACAATATCACGGTGATCAAATTTTTGCTCAACACAAAAAGGATCTAAAATGACATACATATTTGCCGGAGATAGTTGGGCACTCAAAGGGTTTACTGATAGCAATTACGACAAAGGTAATCAACAACCATTGCCCGGCGATGTTAGGCTGGCCGACCATTGGCCTTGGCCTTATCAGCATTGTTTGAGCCCAGGACAAGGCAATCTTGCTTGCTTGGATAAATTGATCGACATGCGTGTTCCGTCTACAGTACCTGTGATTTGGGTATGGACCGAGCCCGGCAGAGATTACGGACGCATACAAAATGCACCGCCTCACGAATGGATCGAACGAGAGGACATGTTTGAGTTGCGTACTAGGCTAAATCATGCTATAATGAGTGAGATTCGAGCAAGAGTAGAAAATCCTATTGCATTTATTGGAGGTCTCAGTGACGTTGACACAACACTAGCACAGGAATATGGGTTTGATGTGTTATGTGCCAGTTGGCAACAATGGATAGCACAAACTTTAAATTCGCAGTGGTTTGTGCATGGCTGGGGAGCCAGTGATGTGGGCTGGCGCATGCATAGTAATGGTATTAGGCCAGGCCGTGCCGCTACCTTCGCTTGGGATGAACAGATCAAAGAATGGTGTTGGTGGGAAGATGAGGGATATTTTTGTCATGAACATCCTACTCCCAAAGCCAATGAAGAATTTGCACAATATCTAAAACCTAGAGTGGAACAATGGCTGAAAAATCAAATTTTTTAAATGCCGCAGAACACATGCAGGCTCAACTGGGACATGCACTGTGCTTGGCCAAATGGAAACAAGTGAGTTTACACTTGCCCACAGGACTCAACAACTCCTGTTACCATCCGCCCTTGCATGCTATAGATTCTGTGGCCATTGCCGCCAATCCTGCGGCCTTGCACAATACTGAACACAAAAAAGAACAGCGTCGAATAATGTTGCGTCAGGAGCGTCCTGCAGAATGTTCCTATTGTTGGAACATGGAAGACCAAGGCAAACTAAGTGACAGGCATTATCGTTCAGGTGAGCCCTGGGCCGCAGTAGACTTTGAAAAAATTAAAAACTCCTCAGGAGATGAAGATGTTATTCCTTCTTATGTGGAAGTCAACTTTAACCATGCTTGTAACCTCAAGTGTAGTTATTGTAGTCCTCAGTTTAGTAGTAGTTGGGCTGATGAAGTTGCCCGTGATGGTGGCTATCCAACTAGTACTACCCATAATGATCCATCGCATTTTATGGGTAATAGACAACCCATCCCAGTTCGCGAACACAATCCGTATGTTGAAGCATTTTGGTCTTGGTGGCCGACGCTATACCCTGAACTAGAACACTTCCGTATGACCGGTGGCGAGCCGCTAATGGACAAGAACACTTATCGGGTGTTTGATTATGTGTTGGCTAACCCTAGTAAAAAACTACATCTGAACGTTACCAGTAACTTCTCTGTAGAACCTGAATTGTTCAAACGATACCTTGACTACGTAAAGAACATTTGTGACGGACGCATTGAACACTTTATGCAGTATGTGAGTGTGGACTCTGGAATACCAGCACAAGCCGAATACATACGCCATGGACTTGACTACATGCGAATGTTCGACAATGTGAACCGCTACTTGACCAAAGTGCCTAGTTATAACAGTCTCACATTTATCATTACCATGAACAATCTCTCTGTAACAGGATTAAAATCTTTACTGGGTTGGATATTATTTTTGAGAAGAACACATAGCCGAACTTATCAGCGAGTATGGTTTGATACTCCTGTACTACGCACACCCAGTTGGCAGAGTTTACAAATATTACCTGAGAGTTATGCTCTTAAATTGGAAGAAGTCAAACAGTTCATGCTAGAACACATGGAAGATCCACGATACCCGCACCAAGGATTCAAAGACTACGAAGTGGCTCGATTGGATAGAGACATTGCTTGGATGCGCAGTGCGCAAGCACAAGATCACTCCAAGGCACGTGCAGACTTTTACAGATTCTTTGCGGAACATGATCGTCGACGTGGCACAGACTTCTCAAACACATTCCCTGAAATGCGGTCGTGGTGGGACGAGTGCAGATATCATGCTAGGTAACCACAGACTTGTATGCGATACTTCCTGCGAGATACACACAGAAATACAACATCTCGTAGATGATACATTTTGGGATTTTGAGCAATACGAACCCCAGCCTAATGACATTGTTGTGCTGGCCAGACAAACTGTAAATCGTTATGCAGATCGTGTGAAACAACTTGCAGAGATTTGCTTACCCGTACTGGCCAATCCATCAGAAGGATCGATTACTCTTAAATTACAATGCCAACGACTAGGATTGATAGATCTAATTCGAAACAAGAAATTATTATTAGTTGGGTGCGGAGATATGGAGCCTGAACTCAACTGCATGGTGTACGATCATTATGCTTACAGAGCAACCTGTTATGAAAGCAATGCCAAACAAGGTGCTCGTGTAGGTGAAATCTATAACAAATTACACAAACCCTATAAGTTTCTTTTCTTGAATGGACGCACGAGACCACACAGAAAATACATGATAGAACTCATGCGTGATGCTGGCCTGTTGGCACATGCACTTTGGACCAACTTGGACACTACCCCAGTATACCATCACACCTATTCGACTGATCTGTTTGAGAGACCCAACAAGATACAACTGTTACCCGCCGAATATGAAGTAGAACAATTTCATGCAGGACAAAAAGACCAATATCAACATGCATTTGTCAAACACGAATTGTTTGATAACAAATGGGGCGACGTGTATATTCGTGCTGAACCCTACATAGATACCTATTTCAGTTTGGTGTCAGAAACTGTGTTTGACTACCCTTACAGCCTGCGTAGTGAAAAAATTTACAAACCCATTGCCATGGGTCATCCTTTTGTGGCAGTGGCCAATTGCGGTTTTTATCGCGACTTGCGTCGCGCAGGATTCCAAACATTTGATCACCTGATTGATGAATCATTTGACTCAATAGACAACAATCAAGATCGATTGGATCGAATAGCCCAAGTGGTGCAAGACTTATGTGAGAGCAATCTGGCGGAATTTCTGGTTGCAAGTCGAGCAGTAACTAAGTATAATCAACAACACTTGGCGGCAGAAGGACCTAGAATCTTTAGCGAATTTCCTGACCGTTTTGTTAATTTTATCCAAAATAATTTGTGAACGATTTAGAATTCAAACATGAAGTTTTAGACAAACTATCTGATAGTTTTTGTGCGGCCAAATGGTACAATGCCACTATTTGGTTAGGCTCTGGTATGACCACAAGTTGTCACCACCCTCCAGCCCATTTGGTGGACATTGATAAAGTCCAGGCCAACCCTAGGCTGTTGCACAATACTGATCAAAAGAAAGAAGACAGACGTAAAATGCTTGCAGGTGAACGACCTAAAGGTTGTGAATACTGCTGGAAGATTGAGGACATGGGCAAGGATGCTGTTAGTGACCGTGTGTACAAGAGTAAAATATATCCCATAGAGGCCTTACATGACGCATTTAATACTCCTGCAATGCAAGAGATCAATCTCCGTACACTGGAAATTGCTTTTGATCGTACTTGTCAATTTGCTTGCAGTTACTGCAACCCTGCTTTTAGCACAACTTGGGTTAGTGATATTCGACGCAACGGACCCTACAACAATCTTGTTAGTGACGGGCGCAATCACTTTACCCACACCCATGATAGTGCTCAGTTGTTTAAGATCACGGAGAGTAATCCCTACATTGATGCATTTTTCGCATGGTGGGAATCAGACCTACATCATACACTCCAGGAACTTAGAATCACCGGAGGAGAGCCCCTCATGTCGGCCCACACCTGGCGCCTTATTGATTGGTTTAAAACAAATCAGGGCAAGAGTCACACACGTTTGGCTATCAATAGTAACTTGGGAACCGAAGTTGATGTTGACCGACTGCTTGCCAGCACAGCCGGAATGGCAATCGACTTGTACACCAGCAATGAGTCAATATCAACTCAGGCAGAATATATACGTGATGGACTTGTGTGGGATGAATGGGCTAACAACGTAGAACGCTTGCTAGATTCAGGACAGTTCCGTGGTATACATGTTATGTGTACTGTCAACGCACTATGTTTAAGCACCTTGGATCAATTACTAGAGTGCATAATGAATTGGAAACTGGAATACGGTCAAGATGCTGTTTCGTTTACATTAAATATCTTGCGCTTTCCCAGTTTTCAGTCGCCGCTGGTATTGCCTGATGCCCAGCGCATAGTGTATAGACAACGCTTGGAGACCTGGTTGGCGCACTGGGCTGATAGTGAGTTCATTCACGAACACGAAGTCAATCACACCCAACGCTTGATTGATTATTTGGATGTGGTCAAGACCCCGCACTCAGAAGCATTTGATCGGCCCCGGTTATTGAATGACTTTAAACAGTTCTATACACAATACGATCAACGTCGTGGCAAAGACTTTAGTGCTGTATTTCCTGAATTAAAAGAATGGTATGACGCAATACAAGTATAACTCTACTGATCTAGTACGTGCCACAGAACTCACCGAGCGTGAACGTTTCTTGCTAGAAGACTCCAAGACATTCTGTATCTATCCTTGGATTCATTTGCATGCATATCCCACAGGTGAAGCATATCCTTGCTGTCATGCTGAAATGAAGCCAGGAGTAGTGGGCAACTGTAGAACAAACACGCTTGAAGAAATATGGCAGGACAAGCCTATGCAACAGTTACGTGCTGATATGCTGAGTGAAACGCCACATGCCGCTTGTGTACGTTGTTATGAACAAGAACAATCGGGATTCTTTTCAGGACGCCGATCAGCAAATAAACATCACGGGCATCATGTTAAAAAATTAGATGCTAATCCGTTTGAAATGACCTATTGGGATATTCGTTTCAGCAATCTTTGCAATTTAAAATGTCGCTCATGTGGGCATATCTTTTCAAGCCAATGGTACCAGGATCAAGTGAAATTAGCAGGCCCTGAATGGAAAGATCGCAACGCAGTTCTTAACTATGCAGGGCGCACAGAAACAGACATGTGGACACAATTAGAACCGCATTTGGACTATGTAGAACAAATCTACTTCGCAGGTGGCGAGCCATTGCTGATGGAAGAACACTACAACATCTTAGAAGAACTGGTAAAGAGAAAACGCTTTGATGTACGATTAATCTACAATACAAATTTCACGCACATAGATCTAAAAGGCCGTTCAGTATTTGAATACTGGCGACAGTTTGACTCAGTGGCAGTGGGTGCGTCATTGGACGGCATGGGCCATCCTGCCGAATACATACGCAAAGGTACCCGATGGTCGGACGTTGTGCAGAATCGTCACAGAATGATTGCAACGTGTCCCAATGTAGACTTTTACATTTCGCCCACACTCAGCATATTAAATGCTTGGCATTTGCCAGACTTTCACAGAGAATGGTGTGCCGCTGGACTAATTCAGCCACAAGATTTAAATGTAAACATTTTGCAAGATCCAGCATACTATAGAATAGATATTGCTACGGTTGAGTACAAACAACGACTAGAAGAAAAATACCGTAAGCATTTGTCCTGGATGAGTGATAGAGATCCATTGGGTCGTGCCACGCAAGGATTTCAATCAGCCATTCAATTCATGAACGCAACAGACAATACACAGTTGATCGACACATTCTGGCGTAAAACGCACGAACTGGATGACATTAGAAATGAAAACGTCTTGGACGTGCTTCCTGAACTCAAGGTTTTGAAATGAATTTACCACACGATAAATTTTGTGTATTGCCCTGGGTAAGCCTAGAAGCCAGCCCTATAGGTACAGTGCGTCCCTGTTGCTTGGCCGATGATGAAATTGTAGACAGTAATAGTGTCAAGTTTAACTTGAAGTCTGCTAATTTTCGAGATATTCAAAATAGCGAATACATGTACCAATTGCGACAAGCATTCTTAGCAGGAAAACAACCCGCCACTTGCCGCAAGTGTTGGAATGAGGAAGACGCTGGGCGTACTAGTAAACGTATGCACACACTAGACAGACTCAAGCACATGGGCATTAGTACGGAATGGACTCGGGACGCCAAGCCACTCATGTTCCTTGACCTTAAATTGGGCAACATCTGCAATCTCAAATGCCGTATATGCGGGTCTTGGTCTAGCAGTAGTTTTGCTGTAGAAGAAATCGCAACTTCAATAGAAGCGCACAGCAAGACAAGTTTTGCTTATCAAATGTTAAAGGCCGGACGTTGGCCCAGAGAAAATGATCAATTTTGGACACAGATTGATTCAGTACTTAACGACATTCGTTACATTGAATTTACAGGCGGCGAGCCCTTTATGATTGAAGAACATTTTACTATGTTACAAGGCATAGTGGACCGTGGCATAGCACACCAAGTCGAAATACACTACAATACCAATGGCACTCAGTATCCAGCGGATGCTATTGAAATTTGGAAGCATTTTAAAACAGTGGAGATTGCATTTAGTATCGATGACTTGTGTGAACGATTTGAATATCAGCGCACTGGTGCTAAATGGGTTGATGTTCAAAGAAATCTTGAACTGTTCCGTCAAATACGTCGGCAGCATTCTAATATTCAACTGCAATGTTGTTCCACCGTGAATATATTCAATGTTCGTTATATCGACCAACTGGCACACTGGATCAGTGTACAAGGCTTTGATTTTGTATACTGGAATATCATGCATGATGCACCGTATTTTTCCATTGGCGCATTGCCTGATTCTGCAAAACAAGCCGTCGCTAATCATTTAAATACTGCATTAAGTCCGTCTAAGTACAAGGAAGACTTTGCGGGCATCATTGATTTCATGATACGTGGCCAATCAACTGATGGTGTTGAAATTCGAAAGCAAATACAAAAATTAGACAGCCGCCGTGAACAAAATTTAGCCACTGTTGCCCCTGAACTGGCAAAATTACTTAACTATGTCTAAAGTCAAGTTAATTTTGAGACCAGACGAATTCACTAGTTTTACTAGTTTCTATCTAGAAAGTTTTTGGCAAGAATATTTTGATATTGAATGGTTTGATAGTGAAAAAACATATGACAAATCAACCCTTTTTGCAGTCTGGTGGATGAACGCTGATGACAAATATAGTCGCCAGTTAAAAAATTCAGGTCACATTGTGATAATTGACAATCTTTGGGAACTCCCCAGATCGGAATACAGCAACAACTATTATGAATTGAATAATAAAAATTGGTGTTGGTATAACGAAAGTTTATGGTGGCAACATTTAGGATATCATAATTATGTACCTAAGAAAACATATAAAAAACTATCATTTATGTCGGTCAGACGACCAAGCAAAGAACGAAAAGCAATAATTGATTTACTAGGGGCCAGGCTTGAAAATTTCATATGGAGTTATCAAGACAAAAAACTACCCAATGATACAACAACAATAGATCCAAATTATCAACGATTTTTCAACTCTGAGTGGTACGATGACACTTATTTTAGCACCGTAGTGGAAACTAGCCAAATTGGGGACTGCTGGTGGCCCACTGACAAAACATTCAAGGCATGCGCTTATTATCATCCATTTTTAATTATTGGACAACATCATACATTAAAAAGATTAAAAGAATTGGGATTTGAAACATATGATAATATATTTGACGAATCATATGACAACATAGAAGATTTTGATGCAAGATTAAATACTGTTATAGCAAACATAGATAACTTTTATAAAATTCCATATGATTCTATTACCATTGGCAAACTCAAACACAATCATAATTTATTTTTTAATAAAGAATTAGTAGAACAACGTATATTTAAAGAAATTGTTGAACCTTTGATATCATATGCAGAAACCTGATACCATGTGTCTTGCGCCCTGGGTGCATACATATCTTTCACCGCAGACCGAACGCAGGATGTGTTGTGCGTCAAGAGAACCAGCGCAGAACTTTGAGCAGTATATAGATACGAGTTCGGGCACAGGAAAGTATATTCCCATTACACTAGAGGGTCACTGGAATTCAGAGCATATGAAGTCAGTGCGCCGCAGAATGATGGCTGGAGAAACCCTGCCCGAATGCGAAGTCTGCAACGATCGACTTTTAAACACCAATGTATATCGAACATACTTCGACCATTTATTTCAGCATAAATTACCCGAGATATTTGCATCCACTAGTGAGGATGGTTCTACAACTATGGCTCCTGTGTCGTGGGATTATAGGTTCAGCAACTTGTGTAACTTCAAATGCAGAACCTGTGGCGACATGCTATCCTCGGCCTGGGAAAGTGAACAAAAACAGAACAACATGGTTGACTTATCAAATCCAAAGAACAATTGGATGCGAACAGATATACGTGGACAGATCGCACACTTTCAGGAGAATCAGGTTGAAGCCGAATTTGCTGCCGCCGTGGAACGACATGCAGTAGAAGAAATATACTGGGTTGGCGGTGAACCCCTAATGTATGAACAGCATTGGCGTTACATGCGACGAATAATTGAATTAGGAGATGGACCTCGACTGTATGCTAGATATAATACAAACCTTAGCAGAATTAATTATCGCGGCATGGATCTTTTTGGCGATATTCTCAGCCATGTCCGGGACTGGCAAATATGTGCTTCATTGGATGGAACTAACGAGATTGGGGAATATATTCGTACAGGATTGGATTATGAACAGTTCAAGCGTAATTTTGAACACGGACTACGTTACGCAACAACCCCCAGACAAATGCGCATTGATTTTACACTCACGTTGCCCGGAATGCTCGAAGTTGATGCGATACAACAATTGGCGCGACAGTTTGGAGTAGAACTACTGGCCAAAGTTATCTTTAGTTTCTCGCCAGATATCATTATGAGTCCACTAGCATTGCCTAGAGCCGTGCTGGATCCATGGGTTGACGAACTAGCAGGCCGCTCCGCAGGTGCCATGCGTGATGTACTGTTACAATTAAAGACCCGGCCCACATTTGCAGAACAGTGGCCGGATCAATACCAAGCGGCTCTTGTCAAGGGCAAGGTTCGTGTTTTACAATTAGAACAGATAAGAACACAGTCAGTAACAATGACAGATATCCTGGGCTCGCGACCAGAAGTACTAGAATGGTGGATGAAAATTGCTTGATCATATCGAAATGGACCTGCGCGGTCATAACAATGAAATTTTAACGGTACACATAGATGTCGAGGACAACAGTCTCAGCCGTAAATGGCTTGCGGCGTTGAATAATATTATTCAAAATAATCTACATTTGGAAAAGAATTACTGCTGGTTGGGTTGGGCTGAAAGTGCTCGCAATCCTGAATACCTGTGTACTCAAATCAATCGCAGTATACACGCCATCAACTCAGCCAACCTAGGCTATACCATACAAGACTTCTTCTCCCCGGCCAACACCGTTGCTGACAATGGAGGGGTGGATCATGCACACATGAATCAACTGCATCGTTACTTTGAAGACTTACAAGGAACAGCCGGAGCCATGAGTTCCTATTATGATTCAGCCGATGACTACACACGTTGGCACATACGCCAGTTAAATTTGCTATGTCATGAGTTTGAAAGCCTGGTACTTAGCATACGCAAAGCCCGAACTGCACCTGAATGGCGCAGACCATCACAACTCATGTGTTGGTTAAACGCTCCGCGCTATGAATTAGATGCTGAAGATTTAGAATTGTTTGGTATAGACACAATCAACAGAAAATTGGGCGGTGTGTATGTGGGTGTAAATAAAGCAGTGGGCAAGCATCACTGGGAGGTATTTCAAGATGAAGGTAGAGATTCGAGAATTTCAGAATTGGTTACTACAGGACTACGTGTCCAGACTCAAGCGGCTGGTGACTTTGATATTGAATGGGCCCGTGATCCCGGCTCATTCCCTTGGCAAATCAAGCAGTTGGCAGAATTTCGACTATGGCTTGAACGGAATGGATTTGACCCAGATGATGCAAGTCTTACAATCGGCCACCCTTGCATCGGGCAAGTTGATCTCTCGAGGTCGTTTGGTACAGAAGACTGGGACAACATATACTCGCAATTGAGTCAACATCAAAACGTGTATAAAATACGTACCAGTACAGCACAGGCTACATATGAGTATCACTGGAGTGATCCAGACTACGCAGAACAACAAATTAGGAATATAAAATGAATTGGTTTAAAAGACTTTGGGCAAGAATTACATTAGAAATTCGTTATCGTAAAAAATTAAAAGAACTACGCAAGCGAGATCCATTTATCTACAAATGAACATCCTGGGCATCTCTGCTGGCTTTCATGATGCGGCTGCAACAGTCATAAGCCTTGACGGGGAGATATTGTTTGCCGGCCATTCAGAGCGTTATAGCAAAAAGAAAAATGATGCAGACTTTTGTCAAGGTCTGCTAGACGAAGTTCTTGCATATGGTCCTGAAGTGGTTGCTTACTATGAACGCCCTTGGGCAAAACAAGCACGACAATGGTACGCAGGTCAAGGTATTGAATGGGACAAACTCACCACCCAGCAGATATTAAAGAAACAACTGGGTAGACAAATTGAACCCACAAAGGTGCATAGTTATAATCATCATTTATCGCATGCGGCAGGGGGTTTTCAAACGTCACCTTTTGAACGTGCCACAGTAGTGGTAATAGATGCAATTGGTGAATGGGATACTATTAGTATATGGGGTGCAGAATATGATTCAAAAGGCCAGGCCCGGTACAAGAGATTGTGGAGACAGGTTTATCCACACAGCATTGGGTTATTTTACAGTGCAGTCACCCAGCGTATTGGCCTACACCCACTAGACGAAGAATACATCACTATGGGCATGGCTGCCTGGGGTCGTAACACGTGGTATCATGACATGCGTTCACATGTGATTGCAAACGATCGTGATATTGAACTAAAGCAAAACTTTCACACAGGAATGAGTGAGGATTTCTTAAAGGGCGCCAGCAATGAAAACATTGCGGCCTCTGGGCAACTGGTAGCAGAGGATCTTATTCGACAAGTAATGATTCGTGCCAGAAACACAGGTTTTAGTTCAAATCTGGTATATATGGGTGGGGTGGCACTAAATTGCACAGCCAACCGCATGTTAGGAGATTACTTTGACAAAATCTGGATTATGCCTTGCCCCGGTGATGCTGGTAGCAGTCTCGGTGCTGCCGCTTTGGCTCTTGGGAGTAGAATTAACTGGCGGGACAGTTATCTCGGCCATTGCATTCCAGGTGTTTATCCTGTTAACCAGTTGTTGGATCGGCTTGTTAGTGACAAAATTGTCGGAGTGGCATCAGGAAGAGCCGAGTTCGGCCCCCGCGCACTGGGAAACCGTAGCCTCCTTGCAGACCCTAGAGGCAGCGAGATCAAGGAGAAAGTGAATGAAATCAAACGTAGACAACAGTTTAGGCCTTTTGCCCCGGTTATATTGGCTGAGGTGGTTCATGACTATTTTGATATGCCAGTGGGTTGGCATCATAGTCCTTATATGCAGTCAGTCGCTAGGTGTCGCCAGCCTGACCTTACTCCTGCTATATGTCATGTTGATGGTACCAGCCGAGTACAGACTGTGGCGCGGGACGGTTCGGGCATAAGAGAACTACTAGAGAAATGGTACGTGTTAACAGGATGCCCTATGTTGTTGAACACCAGTCTTAACATACGTGGCGAACCCATGGTGAATGATCGTGCAGATGCAGATCGTTTTGAGCAGTTGTATAGTGTTAAGGTTTGCAGTTGATGCGATCAACCACTGCTTGTAGTCGGTGACCCATACCTGCTACAAATACTTGATGGTTGTGTGTGATTTCCGGTTGTAACTGCTGATAGATCGAGTGCAACTCTGTCAATGGTCTAGCACACAAATCTTTAGTAAGCGCCAGCACCGCTTCAAATCGCTCTTGATTGTTTTCTATTGTGTCATAGTGTTCATCTATCACAAGACCAAAAGATTGATACCCTAGTTCACGTAGATGTGCCATATGATTGGCGCCGCTAACCGTGATAAAAAATTGATTGTTGAATATAGGCTTGAATGTTTTTTCTGTCAGAAACTCCCCACCTGAATCGTCCACATCAATCATGGTTTCCAACACAATATTGAAATAACTGTCCTCATAGAGGTTGGTCATATTGGCCGCATAGTTGTTATGAGAGTCTGTGTTTAGTTGGTCCACACGAAATGGTCCTGCGGCGATAAATTGGTCAACTTGCGATTGTTTGTTAGACAAATAACTGTTGTTCAACGCACAACCAAAATAGTCATCCTCACCGCCTAATAGATGTTGATTGTAACTAAAATATCCATTTTTATGTAAATCATCGGCCCATAGTTCGCTCATGAATACTTTGCGCCACAGTTTGTCTATTCTACATAGGCCAGTAAACGCTCGACTTCTTGGGCGCAGATGATACCGGGCACCTGCTGATCGATCCACGGTGCGCCAATACATAAATTCTAACTCAGGCCAGTACACACAACCGGGCACAAGATCAGCCGATGTGTTACCACTTATCAACCATACCTGTTCAGGATCTATTGCATGGTCAGCACACAAATGATTGATACGTTCTCGTATACAAGCAGGATTATCACCTTCATGATACGTAAATATCAACTTCATTTGTTTTTGTTTGATATACTTGTATGCGGCAGTATCAATCATGGCAAGATAGTCTGCTGAAAAATCAAACCATCCAAGTACAACAGGGTACCAAGCACCTGCAGGTGCATCAACTGTTGAAACTATTTTCATAGGAATCTGACACTGATGCAGGTAATATATGATTCTAGGATAGTCTAGTCTATAACCATCCATGAGTTCGATCAAATGATGTTGGCTCAATGGAATACCATTGGGCATGGGCCTACCTGTCGCAGGATCTCTATGATCAATGGCTAGATAAATCACCTTGTACGGCTACCTTAAGATTGTCTAGCATTGCAGTCAATTCTGCCCACAAGATTTTTTCAAATCCACCATGATAAAAGTGATTCCAGTTATGCTCTATAATTGGAATGCATTTTTTAAACATTTCGTTTTTTTCTTGTTCACTTTGTTGATCTATTTTTTTTAACAATCGAGTTAGAATTCCAATTCGAAGACTATCATCTTTTACAGTGTCGTAATGCTCATCCCAAATAGTGTCAAACGTTTTGAAACCATATTGTTGAAGATATGCTAGACTACCTGCAGGGGCACTCAATACAAAAGGCATACCTAGTGCTATGGGTTTAAAAGTTTTCTCAGTTAGATGTTGTCTACGTCCAAAAAATATTGTTTCACTTACATGATATATAAGACTCTCTGCACATAATTCAAATTGATCCAGCCAACAACTACTCATACGTTGAGTATCTTCCCCAGGAAATAATTTTGGCAAATCCATTTGGGCAATTATTTCTATTATGCCGCCTCTATAATCTGTCCCTCTGATTGGATAATTTTCAGGATACCTATGTTTATAGAAGTCAGCAATATCAGCGATATGTTGATTTTCCACCGGACATATTAGTGGCGCACTGATATGATTATGCATCAGATCAAACAATTTAAAATGATACAATTGAACCACCCGATGACTACGTTCGCCTCCAATAATTCGATTGGCACTGAAGAAAGTTTTCTTAATATGCCGTTGTTCAGGGGGAGTTATTAAAAAGGTTCGATCGTACCCTCGATACCAGTCTAGTGCGGCCCAGCCGTGAAAGAAATAATAAAAAGGTTGCAATTCAAACGCTTTGCATATATAATCTACATTGTCACTGTTGGTTTCGCTGGTTACTACAAATTTTTTTTCTTTAATACCTTGTACATTTCTCAAATTGAAAGACTGAAAAGTAGGTAAATGAATACTAAGTTGTACAGGCTCTTGATCAAAAAAGAATATGCTATTTTTCTCTCCACCGTCTGGCAAGCCTCTGCACAGGATACTATCATGATCGCTACGCCCAAATGGATCGCAGTAAAATATTGCAGTGTCGGGGCAGTTTTTTCTTACCCAAGGTAAAAATGTATTTTCGTAAATTTCGTCTATTCTGATCATGTTTGATATATTTTATACTGGCACTAAGCCTTGTTTATTTCCGCACGAGCGGTTGGTAGAATCAATTGAACAATCCCAACAACAATGCCGTACTAGGTATTTTTGGTGGGTCACATACTTAGCGGATCTCAGTGACTGGGATTTTCTTTGGGAACCGGTGCCGTGGCAAGCACATCAACGTCATGCTTGGGCCAGTCAATGGCAAAAAGATTCAGGCATATATCTTGTGCCTAGAGAAGGCTATACTGATACTAATTATCATACCGCACCAATAGTAAATCGCATACACAAAGAAAAAGATTGTTGGAAAGTTCCTAAAGGAATTGATACTAACAGTTTTGATTGGAGTTGGCACCCAGATTCTACAGAGCCACCCTACATATATCAATTTGGTACACAACATCAACGCACAGGAGGTCCACAGTATCATGTGCCCGGTGCTGTCGATCTAAAGTTTGTAGATCAAATACGTGTGACAACCAGCAGAGTGGCCACAGCCATATACGAAATTGATCATATGGATGGTGCGGCCGGTAATATTGCTAACACCACACGACGTGTGCGTTACTTTGACAATTACAAGGATACCTTGATCCGCTTGGCCAAGAGCATAGGTGATGAACACGAGTTTGTGTGGATTTGTTCTAGCATTTGTGACTACAGCAACTTTGATTTCTCTTGGCATCCTGAGCAATGGCAAGCCAGTATGCTACATGTATTTGCGTCAGATGGAGAAAAGTTTGGTGATACATTCTTCATGCATGTGCCTACATTTGCTCACCGTGCTGAACGTGCGGCTTTGTTGGAATGGTATGACTGTAACTTTGTTGCAACCAGCGTGCCACGTAGACCTATGCCTGTTGTGGAACACAACTATGACAGTCAAGCCGAAGCAGTTCGAGCATTGCCGTTTGATGGGCCACTTGCTGTGTATACCACAACAGATTACGTGCATGAAAACTTGGCCACAGTTCCGCTATGGCGTCAAGAAACCAAAACTATTGTGCCGTTAAGTACAGGGGCAGCCAGCGTGATTGTGCCCCGTGCCGCAGTGGGTGAGATAAAGACACAGTTGTACGATTACGCCTACATAGACAAAACGCTTCGTGTATTAAAAGATCAGTCCCTAGACATTGTGTTTATCAGCAACGGTGAGAAAGATGCCATTGAATTATACAGTTGGTTGGAAACTGTGGCTAGACATGTGCCCAATCGCATACACTGGTCGGATGGAGTAACAGGTCGTGTGGCGGCCTATCATGCCGCGGCCCGAATGAGCACCACGCCTTGGTTCTTTGCTGTGTTTGCTAAATTGCGAGTGAATCAACACTTTGATTGGTCCTGGCAACCTGACCGTATGCAACAGGCCAAGCACTATATCTTTCACGCAAAAAACACCATCAACGATCTTGAATACGGTCATCAAGGCATGATTGCTTACAACAAGAAATTAGTGCTGGAGAATACAGGCACAGGCTTGGACTTTACACTAGATCAACCGCACGAAGTAGTACCTGTACTGTCAGGCGAAGCCATATACTACACCTCAAACTGGGTTGCCTGGCGCACAGCATTTAGAGAATGTTTAAAATTGCGGGCCAGTTTACCTGACGTAGAAAACGAATACAGATTAAATGCCTGGCTCAAAGTAGACCACGGTGCAGGCCAGTGGAGTTCTAAAGGCGCTCAAGATGCTGTTGAATATTACGAAGAAGTTGGTGGGGATTTTGAGGCCCTTAAAAAGAGTTATGAGTGGAGTTGGCTGGCCACGTATGCGTTTATCAAACGATCTCTAACAACTGATTGATAATTTTATCTCAAAGTACTAAGGTGATCCTGAATAATTTTGTATGCTAATTCTGTGTTTGTTGGGTATTCTTCCTGCTCAAACATTTGACCTCCATACATTCTGCAGGTCTTGGATAAATTGTAATTTATCCATCCTTCTTCAATCACAGTACAGTCTATATTAGTAGACTTTCCAGCAAACATATTTTCTAACAGTTGATTACATTTGATATGCGACTGCCAACCTTGATTATAACTTATAAATTCTGACCAAAGATTGTACAAGGAAGCATCAGGAAAAAATGTTTGATTGAGAAACATAGCCAGTTGTTCTAACTCTGTGCAAAAATCTTTGAAGGAAAAAAATGATTCAAAGTGAAAATTAAATACAGGATTAGTGAGCGGTATAAAATTAGTATAATGATTTACGTATGTATCTCTCTCATTAAATTTGCTGTACCAATTATTCCTATATTCAACTTTGTTTTTTCTTACATGCTCAGGTATAGATAATAGTTGTTTTTCAAGACCCACGTCACCTGCTTTAAACATCAAATTAGTCAGTGACACAAAAAACATATTGTCACTATTTGTATCAATTATTATTCGAATTACTTGATCATCGTTATTGATTTCATACTGGGGATAATTTGTATCTGAGTAATGTCCACACCTGATCATACGATTTTCTAGATAATTTTGATCTGGTGCATGTGCTGAATAAGTGGGTGGTTTAAATATGCTGGCCTGACTTGCCACAGTTTGCATAATATAAACGTTGGCAACATATTCTAAAAAATGCCCGTGGGTACTGCCGTGAAAATCAATTTTAATCATTTAGTTGACACAATCTAACAACTGATCAATAATGTATTCTACTTCCAAGTCTGACAACTCAGGGTAGATAGGAAGACTTAGACAACGCCGACTCAGCGCACTTGCCGGACTCAACAAGTCAGGACCAGCAAGACTTCTGTATGCAAGCAGTTCGTGCAAGGGTTCAGCATAGTGTACCTTGGTTTCGATCTTGCGTATGGCAAGATTACGTTGCACAATATCTCTGGCATCCACTTCAATTACAAACTTATGATAACAATGCGTTGAAAAGTTGGTATCATCTATTAGGGTACGTATGCCTGTGTTCTTTAATCGTTCGATCCAGTGATTGGCAATCTCAGCCCGTCGTTTTTGCCAAGCATCAATATAACGTGTCTTGATCATCATCTGAGCACAATCTGTTTCACTCATTCTTGAGTTTGTGCCAGTTTCAGCGTGTCTAGTATGCTTGCCATTGTTGACCCAGTTTCTTGCATAGTCCAAGAGATTACGATCATCTGACACTATGGCACCACCATTGCCATAGTTGGCCAAGTTCTTTGTGGGATCAAAACTGATAGCAGTGGCACTACCTTGTCTCTTACACCCGTCGCTTAACCAGTGCTGAGCCGCATCTTCAATTAACAAAGCACGACTTTCGACTGGCCGCATGTCACGTAGGGCCGCACCATACAGGCCAACAGCACACACAGCATGATAGTGTGTGTCCAAGTCATTGATCATTTTTCTCACATCAATCTGACCGTAGTAGTCAGTGTCCCCAATTATGACCGACCAACCTGCTCGTAGGAAAGCATTAGCAGTGGCCGGATACGTTAGTGCTGGCACAATCACTGTGGGAGGCTTAATAAACGCCAAGTCCATATCGCGGTAGAAACCAGCCAATATCTCAAGTGCTTGTGTGCCTGAGTGGCAAGTCACAGCATAACTCACATGATTCTTTTGGGCCAGCCAGTTTTCAAACTCAGCAGTATAGTTACCGCCCATGAGAATACCCGAACGCAACACTTCATCTGTGGCGTCCAGGATTTCTGTGCGGAGATTATTATACTGTTTTCTTAGACCAGTAAACGGAATTGTTAAGCCAGTTGTAGTAATTTTGGAATCCTTCTTCAACGTCTACTCGGGGATCAAAGCCCAGGATCACTCGTGCGCGATCAATACACAATGCACCACGTGTGGGGAAGTCTGCATCTCTATCACGACACTCAATAGTACCCTTACCCACAATCTTCACAATCATTTCGGCGGCTTCTAGCAAACTTACCGAATGTGATCGGGTAATATTATATGTACGATTTGCCGCCATAATTCTTGTGGCCGCCGCAACAATACCATCTGCCGCATCATCAACATACGTGAAGTCAAGTGTTTCCGAGGCTCCGTTAACTCGGAGAACCTCACCACGCATGGCCTGGAGCATAAACTTTGCAACCACCCGGTCCTCCACATCAAGTGGGCCATACACAGCACTAGGGCGAACAATAGCGTAATCAAAAGCGCCGCGTCTATGGTAGTCTCGGACAATGTCTTCTCCTGCCAGTTTCATGATGCCGTATTGGCCAATGGGCTTGCACTCTGCTTCTTCCTCCACTTGGTCTTCAAAGTCCCCGTACACCATGCTCGAACTTATATATACCACACGCTCAACACCGTGCTTTTTGGCACTCTCACAAATGTTCATCAAGCCTTCCATCATAATCCTGGCGCCAGCCGCAGGGTTGGAATTAACAACTTTCTGTCTAGGAAAACTCGCCATGTGTATGATCACTTCGGGTTTGTGATTCTTTACAATTTGATCAAACTTGGCACCATCAGCAATATCTGTATAGTATACATCTGTTGGGTCAATCTTTTTCCAACGTTCTGCCATCAAGTAATCTAGTTCGTCTTGTGGTACGATACCATACGTGGTGCGGTTATCTACAATCACAACATCTTCGCCGCGTTTTTGTAGTCGTTGGACTACGTTGTGTCCAATAAGACCCAAGCCGCCTGTTACTAAAAATTTCATTTGATATTACTCCACTTTAATTTAAAATAAGTTTGATCTGCTTCTTTCAATCTAGCCACAATATAATAGCGATACCCGTATGAGTCCATGTCTGGTTGTCTGGTCCAAAAAGGAGGCTCCACAGCATGAGCCATTACCCATGCGCCCACTTCGCTCTGTTGCCATTCATATAAAGGTTGTGCCGCATACAAGTCCGGATCCTCTACATCGCCCATAGGGAAGTGATGCACAACCACATCGCTATATGCAATTGCAACACCATCAATTACTTTGACTTCGCGGGGTTTGGATAGATCGGAATGTGTGGGCTGATAGTTAGTAATAGCCATACATTAGTATAGCAGATGGATCAAGTTTTTGCAACTAGATCGGTAGCCATTGGGAAGATTGCGGCAATGGCTTGAGCACAGGCCACAGCCACCTGTTGATGCTCTAATTGTGTGCCGTTGGCACTTCTCAACTCAACGAAGTGAATCCAACTACGTAGTGTACCATTCATGTAGATGCGACTTTGAATTAGGCCTTCGGGTAGCACAGCACGGGCCTGTTCTTTGGCAATACCGTTCTTGATAGCCCATTCGTATTCACGTTGAGCCGCATAGATAACTCTTTGTTGCGCACGATACCACTCGTTTTCCAACAAGTGGTCGTCATGCTCTATACTGTTCTGTCGATTTTGTGGGTCTTGGAGTCGTCCACTGCGGGTAACAAACTCAAGATCTTTTGTCGGGTCAGCATATCGTTGAGAGAACTCTTGGAAACTGAAACTTCTGTGTCTGAGGATTTGCCGTGCAATATCTCGTGTTGTCGTAATTTCCATGCAAGCACTGACCATTTCGAGTGGGCTCCAGTGTTGGTGTTTAACGAGGTATCGGATGAGTCGTTCGCTTGTTTCATTGTTGAATTGGTTTGAAGGGTTTGAGACTCTAGCGCAATAGGCAATGAGTTCTTGGGCGTCTGATATGCCAAGATTTGCGAACTCAAGTGTTGGTTGTGAATACGAGACAAGTCGGACATTCATAGATCTTTTAAAAGTTTATCGGTTTCTGGTTGTACCAGGCGAGCCACAGCGTTGACATCTACCAAGAAGTCTATGTCGCGCACCATATCTCCAAGTTCAACAAGGTTTCTAGTGAGATACGATTCAATTTCTTCAAGATCAAAACCATCACGTTTGAGTCGAGCAAGGTTGATGGTCTTTTGACGACCACCTTGCAAGCGAATAACAATTTTGTTAATGCACTCTAACGGAACTTCAGTTTTGTCTACGCCAGAAATTATATGATCCCATTGCTCAAGAAATTCATCACTGAGTTGCATGAGCCACAGCAGGTTTACGTCCACGCTTTTTAGGCGCAGGTGCTTCTGTTTCTACTGTGGGCATTGGTGCCATCTTGGGAAGGTCCATCATTTTAACACCAGGAAACATTTTCTCTGCTTCTTTGCGCATACGTGCGGCTTCATTGATCATGCTAGTGGCTTCATTATGCATACGAACAGCCTGTGTCAGCATGTTGGCAGCCAGACTCTTGTCATCTAAAGCACCATCTGTTGGCGCGGCAGTATAACCTGACTGTGCCTTGGGTGCTTGTTGTTCGGATTTGTATTGTGCTTCAGCGGCACGTTTTTGTTTGGGATCAACCAAGCCTCTTGCCCCGTCAATCTCGGCCATCTTGCGCACAGCGTCTTCACCCTTTTTCATCTCGTTAAGGATCTTGTTGAGTTCCACAAGTTTGACGTTGCTGTTGATGGTGGGGGTCATTAACACTTGTTCGGTGTTCACACGTTTCATCATGCGCTCAGCGTGTAATGCGCCCAGGATGTTACGACCATCAGGTAGGAGGTTGCGGTTGAGTGCGTCAGCAAACTCTTCAGCGGCCTGCCCCACGGGACTTTCCAATACCTTCATAATGGTATCGTGCCAGTGTGATGCCAACAAGTCTGGATAGATGCACAAGCACATGTGCTCGTCACCTGGAATCTGTCTAAAAATAATAACAACCTTACGGTCGCCATGTTTGCCTATGTGTTTTAAAAATGCCATGCTATTCTCCTTGAGTTGGTGTGGCTGGCTCGGTAGGCTCTTGTTCAGCGTCCGGAGCCTGGGCTTGTGCTTCGGCGGCTTCCTGGGCACTGATAATAAAGTTAGTGAGGCGTTCAAATACCAACCCCACGTCCTTCATTTCTTCCCCACGAAAAGCGCCACGCTGGCAAGCCAGGTCGATGATGTTGCGTATTCCAGCAAGATCAGCAATAGTGAATTGTGTTGATTCATTTGTGTCGTTCATGTAGATATTTACAACAAAAAATCCCCGTAGTCATTTTTTTACGGGGATTTTGGTAAAATTGGCACTCCTAATTTTGGAGTCCAAAATGTTCTTTAATCCATCTACCCCAAGGAATACCTCTACAGTAAATGGTTTGCTTGTCGGCTTCTGCGGCACATTCCCGAACAATCAACTGGGCGAACTTCTCAATATCAAAGTGCTCGTCAATCATGAATGTTCTGTTGCCATACACTTGATTCCAAGCACCGCACTTGAGTGCAAGTTCTTCAATGCGCGGGTCCATTACTCGGCCTCGTCGTAGTAGGCATATTGGCCCCAGGGTGGTTCAATAGTCGTAGTACCGTGCAAGATCCAAACAGTGTCTGCATAGTTCTCATCACCCCACGAACCAAATGGGTAGCCGTCTGTAAACACCACAAGACGCTTGGGTTCAATCTCATTGTCTTTCAAATACTTGAAGATACAATCAAAGTCAGTACCGCCGCCACCTGCAACTTCATAGTCACAAATGTCATCCAAGTTATCTGAATCATATTGTGCAGGATTGTATGCATCAGTGTCAAATGTAAACAAATGAATACGATACGCAGGGAACGAATCCATAATGCCTTGGATCTCACCTAAAAAGTCCTTGAGCATGCGTTCACCAATTGAACCTGATGCGTCAATTGCAATAGCAATATCAATCATGGGATCTACCTTCATGCCCGGCATCACAGCATCCATGTGCCAACCTTTGCGACTAGCCCGCATCCAAGTAAAGTCCGATTTGATAGTGCTCTCCAATTGCATACGCAAAAGTTCACGCCAGTTCATCTTGGGCTCGGTCAACTCTTGTATAAGACGCTTGACACCTGCTGGAATGTTGCCTGCATCACTTGCACTTGCGGCTGCCAACATGGCTTCTTTGATTTCATCCTTGATCTGTTGACGTTCTTCTTTACTCAAACGTGGACGACCTTTGCCTTCTTGGTCACCATTGCCACCACCATCTTGCTCGTCGTCACCATCCATGTGCTCGTCGATCATCTTGTCCAACAGGCTACTGATATCAATCTTGTCTGCTTTTTCATACAAGATATCATACACTTCTTCTGCACTCATGCCGTCATATTTGTGATCATACAAACATGGCACTGACGTAATAAACTCGCCCACATGGTGTTTCTTCAAGTCTGCGTTCACACAGAAGTCGTCTGCAATGTTCCACAACTGTGGATCGCGATCACCTCTACGTCCAAAGTGATCATAAACACAATGCAATACCTCATGTCCAAACAGGAACTCAACTTCTTTGGGCCTCAACATTTTAATGAAACGACTATTGTAGTAGAAATTGCGGCCGTCTGTTGCGGCAGTAGCACACCACTCATCTGCGTTTACTAGTTTTAAACGAGTAGCAAGGTTGCCAAAGAATGACGCTTTTAACAACAGGCCCACACGAGCAGTAATTAAAATTTCACGTACTTCGCGATCTAGTTTGGCATCCATTGGCCCAATAAGATTAGCGAACTTTTTAGCGTCTTCTTTTGATACTGTGGTTGTTGTCATTGGTGTCCTTTGTTGTGTATGTGTATATTATAGCATTTCATGAATTTATAGTCAAACACAAAAATAATACTTTTTATAACCGGATCATTTATATTTTATCTATTAGTTTTTTATCTTCAAGATACGGAACCAATACATTTCTAGTCCAAGTCAGGTGTGCCTCGGGTGCAGGATGCGGATCTCCAGGTATTCTCATATTGTTATGTTGAGTCCAATGGTCCAACGACTCGATTTGATCCAAATAATTGTTTAAATCCGGTATCTCTGCAGTATTCCAATGCAGATAAATTGTTTGGAATTTTTTTGCATTGAGATAGGCATGTAATGCTTTGATTTTGATCAAGTTCTCATAAACTTGAGCATCAAAATCAATATGTTTAGCATACTCAACACAAAGTTTTTCTAAAGAAGAATTTGAAGAATCTTTATGAGCAATTTCTTTAAACAAGGTCAACGTACTAAATTGATCATTGAAATCATAATTGCTCATGTGGTGCCATGTTTTTGTAATACTTTTGATTGTAATAGTATCAGTAATAGACATGTCTGACAGCATGACAATTATTATTGTGTTATCAGAGTTCAAATCTTTATTTGTTTCTATCTCATTGATTATACTATTGAACACATGAGTTGGACCCGCTCCGCTCTGACTGCAATCATACACTTCTTGAAAGCCCGCTAGATCTTTCAACACGTAAGGCCAAGTACACACATGATCTTCAGAATTATTCCAGACATAACTTCCACCACTGACCAATAAATTGGTAAATTTTGTTGAATGAGTTTGCGGAAACGCCGGACTAAATGTCAATTTTCTAATTTTGGCTACCATGTATGTACTATCTTTCTGTATTGATTAGGCTGACGCCTGCAAGATGTACTTGCCATAACGCTGATGGAACTCATCAAAGTTCTTCAACTTGCTGGGTTGGAACGGTAAGTTGTATGTGGTAAGTGCAATTCTAGCACCCATCACAACCAACTCGGTCTCAAAGTTCTTCATCATGTAACCAAAGAAGTTGTCACTCATTTCATGGAACTTCTTGTCCTCTACTTTGGTCTCCACTGCACCTTTAAGTTCATAGCACATGGAGATCACCAGGCTGTACATGGCACTGACTTCTTTTACATTCAAGTCCTTGACCTTGCCACTCAAGATGTCGCTGGGGTTAGGCATCTTGCTTGCAACCTTGCGGTGTGCCATGAACTTCACAGCAAGACCCTCGCCAACTGTACCAGCAATCAAGTTGGTCACAGTGTCATTGTCTTCTTCCTCGTCCAGTAACTGGCTCACAAAGGTCCAAGAGCGTGGTGTAGCAAATGCACGGCTTGCACTCTTGGCATCAAAGTCATATAAGTCTTGCTTGGCAAAACTCAAGTAACCCACCACGTCTTTGTGGATGTTGTTGTTCACCGCCCACTCTTGCCAGGAAGGAAAGTCCACCTTCATTTCTTGGTGGATAAAGCGATTTGCCAAGGGAGTTGGCATTCTATAAGTAACACCTTTGTCGCTTTCACGGTTACCTGCGGCAACCATCACAACATTGTCAGGTAACTTATACTTGCCAATGCGTCGATTCAAAATTAGTTGATAAGCGGCACTCTGGACAGAGGGTGCGGCTGAGTTAAGTTCGTCTAGGAACAACACCACAACAGGATACTGGCTGGCAGTGGCCTCATCAGGCAGTTCCACAGGCTCAGCCCAGTCCATCTTGCCAATGTCCTTGTTGTAAAAAGGAATACCACGGATGTCTGTTGGCTCCATTTGTCCCAAACGCAAGTCAATCATCAAGCCACCAAGTTCTCGAGTGATACCTTCTACCAGTTCACTCTTGCCAATACCGGGAGGCCCCCACAAGAACAAGGGACGTTGAACCTTGAATGCACGGAGCAAACTTTTACGAGCCTGCACGGCTGTGACTGTACGGGATTCTGACATTGTGTTTCCTTTGCTAGTTAAGATAAGTCAATTATATGCGAAATGCAATTTTGTGTCAAACAGTTTCTACGGCTTGCATGGCTTGGGCAAGTGGCGTTAATCGATTACTTAACTCAGTTGAGCCATAAGTGTCGCCCACATACCACTCACCATCTTTCATCACATAGTAAAACTCGGCACAGCAATCTCGGGCACGGGCCAAAAAGTCTTCAAACGTATGATCAACGCTCCAAGTGCAGTCTGTTTCACCACGATCACGATCGTAAAAGGTACACATGTTGCCATAGCGTTGATCGTAGTCGCTACCGGCTTCGGGATCCAAACTAGAGAAAGGATGCTTGACACCAATCTCGGGACGCAGGCTACTCAAGTCGCCCATGGCAACCAACTGATTGGCCTTGCTTGAATCATAGTGTTCCTGCAAGATAGCACCGTTGTGTTCCAAATAGCCATCCCAATGGCAATAAACTGATTTACAGACTTCACCATGCATGACTGCGATACGACTACGAGTTCCCATTTTTAGGCTCCTACTGTTTCTGTGTTTTTGGTTACTGTATAACCGGCACGCTCTAATTCGGCAATTTGTCTAGCAATTTTTTCTGCTTCAAATTTTGCAACATATTGTGGCATTACTTTGTCAATTGCATTGCGAAAACGCACAATACCTACGCCCAGCATGTAACTGGTTTGACCGTAACTTTGAAGACGGCGTTGTCCCCCGTAAACTTGGGAACGGGCGGCATCTTCTGCGAATGCACGTACAGTGGACATATAACTCATTTTTTGACTCCTTTTTAGTTTCTATACAAGTATTATAGCAAAAAGGGAATATTCGGTCAACCAAAAAAATACCCCACATTTCTGCAGGGTTTTTGTAGTACTAGAGTATTACTTTTTTAAGGTAATACTTTGGGCTTAATTTTTGATTTTGGCTAAATTGGTTTATTCAAAAATTCGACCAGTAACTGAAAATCTTATTTGCCCAGGTTGCACATTGCTTACACTATGATATGTGTCAACTTTGATTATATGCCAACGGTTGATCTCTATCGAATAGGACTCAATTATTTCTTTATTGTTGTTATAAAACGTAGTGATTACTGAATCACCGCCAGTTTGTATAAGATAATTGAATTTAGTCTTTGTTATATTGTCCTTGTGCAATGACAAGTTGCCGGTTATGAGTTGAAAAGCAAAGTATATATCCTGACAGATATTGGACTTGCACCAAGAATCTAATTGTCTGTTGTCAAAATCGGACCAATAATAAGTGTCATTAATACTAGGAATGCTATTATTAAGGTGCAACGGAATATTGGACACCGCCTCTGCTACAATATCTTGAGGTATTGTTGGCAGATGTATATACTGTATATATCGTGATTTATACATGAGACAACTATAGTGTTTATTTATTCGTGTCACGATTTTTGGGCGTGAACTGACGACCATAAAGATCTGCCTGAATCACTGTGCGTTTGATTTCGCCACGCTTGTTACGGTCAACATATGAAGCCAACATCACTTTATTGGCACGACTCATTTTATAAGTGCTTCCGGGTTTGATCATGATTGATATTTCCTATGATGGCTTGTGGCGGCTAAATCTTGATTTTTATAGAGATAACTGCGATCTACAGCACCTTGCTCGATTTCCAGCAGGGCTGTGCTGATATTGCTCTGTCCTGGATCAACCCGGGGCCGATCGCCGCGGCTGAGTTCTCGGGCACGTCGACTGGCCACTAGGATCAAATCATAACGATTGCCAATTCGTTCCACTGCTAATTCACTGCTGAGTCTTGACATGGGTTTCCTTTACATTTCTTTAAGTTTGGTGATATCTTTGTGTTGAACAATAACCACATTGCGTGTTTGTTGGTCATGATGTATGGGTAGATCTAAATGAATGGTCACTTGTGGGCCGGTCTTGTCAATCACGCGGTCGTTGCCCACAGTGCCCACAAACGGAATTGAGTTCCAGTGCCCAAATACTCTATCGCCTATCTGGTACTGGGCCCGGTAACCTATGCGTTCGAAATAGTCTGTTTGCGTTCCCATACATGGTATTATACAGGAATTGTGTAGGAAATCAACCGGTTTGGTAGGATTACTTTCGACGACTGCAAGTGGGATCTTTACAAACAGTGGTTCGTTTGCGATCACAGTCTGGACAATCTCGAACTCGCATCCAGTTGATCATGGACTTTGGTATTTCATTTTTGCCGGGCTTGTCCTGACTGTCACATTTGGTAGCATGTATCATCAATGTCTCCTTGACATACATATACAACGCCTTAGGGCTCTAGTTAGTTGACAAGGCAGCGTTCCAATTTGTGTTTTTTAGCCAAGTTCGGTAAACATGATCAGCAGTGGCTTGATGCTGTGTCAAATGTGGTTGGATTCCCGCCACAATTGCTTGACTGTCTTGCACAGTAACGTATTGTGCTCGGGCCGCGGCCCATTTGGGATCTTCATCTCCGACCCATTCCCGTGCTTTGATCTCATCCATTTCTATGTGAAACTGCATGGCCAAATGTGGACCCATGGCCCAGGCTTGATTTGGACAGGCTGTGGAACCTGCTAGCCGTGTGGCACCTTCAGGTATGCTGAAAGTTTCATAGTGCCACTGTATCACACGTGGAGTAGGATTGTTACCAAACCACTCTGTTACTTCGGGAACCTGTTCATAGTCAATGGGTTGCCAACCTATTTCAGGCTGTGGTGATGTGCTGATAACACCACCCAGTGCGCGACTCATGAGTTGCCCACCCAAGCAATGTCCTATTACTGGACGATCCCGGCGCATGGCCTGCAGGATTAAGATCTCGGCTTGACGGTTTGACAATAACGGATCATTAGCACTCATACCGCCACCCATCACAGCCAAGGCTGAATAAGGTTCTATTGATTGGGGGAATTCTTGACCTGCACCAGCACAGCGTGTTTCATATTCAATATTGTGTTGCGTCAACCATGTCACAAGATAAGCAGGTCGCTCAGGTGTTTGGTGTTGCAGGATTAAGACAGGTTTCATCAGGGATATTTATAAAAGAAAAAGCCCGCCGAAGCGGGCTTGGTGGTTTCTGTTACGAGGTATTTCCTACCCTAGGCTACTTTACGCGGCCAATGCGAACTGTGAGTCGTTTGCGTTTACTTTTTTTTAGTTTTAACATCTACTCTGATGTGCTGTCCACTTCAATACTTCTGACCCAATCGATCCTGTGTATGGCCCACCAGAAGCACAATCATGTTTCTTATGTCTCAACTGGCTATGAGCCAATCGATTATGCTTCTGGTGGACCATTCGGGCACTGCCCCCGAGTCTTGAATCCATTTTTATCTGCTTCATACAGCAATAACTAGCAGTATATATTTATTTTGATTATTTGTCAACCTTTGTGCTGAGATGACAAGACGCCACGATCCGTTTGTTTTGGGATCGGAATTCTTCGCGTTTTTGATCCCGGGCCTGCTCGCATTCGGCTTGAGTTTTGAACTTGGCTTGTTCGCCGTGTTCAGGCACTGGCCCTAGCACACTAAACGATAAAACCCAGATCAATGTCCGGCTCATGGTAAATTCCCTAACTATTGTACTTATAGCCGAACCTGCGTTGTAAAACCGCTAAGTAATACATGACTGAATTATTATACACCCTAATCGTAACACACATCACTATAGCATGTGTGACATTGTACCTACATCGTGGCCAAGCACACAAATCAGTAGAGTTTCATCCCATGATTGAACATTTCATGCGAGCATGGCTGTGGCTCACAACAGGCATGGTCACCAAACAATGGGTGGCCATACACCGCAAGCATCACAGATACAGTGATCGAGCAGGCGACCCACACTCACCACATGTGTATGGAATTGTGCAAGTATTTTTTCGAGGAGCAGTATTATATCATGAGGCATCAAAAGATAAAGATATGGTTAGTACATATGGTCGTGGCACTCCTGCTGATTGGGTGGAGCGCAACATATACACTCCTCACAGTAGACTTGGCATTGGCCTGGTCCTTGTGTTCAATACAGTAATGTTTGGTTGGTGGGGACCTGTGATCTGGGGCATTCAAATGATATGGATACCACTCTGGGCCGCCGGAGTCATCAATGGTCTAGGTCATTGGGCAGGATACAGGAACGGAGAAACTCGAGATCTCAGTCGTAATCTTGTGCCTTGGGGCATTGTGGTTGGCGGTGAAGAATTGCACAACAATCATCACCTGGACCCGGCCAGTGCCCGACTCAGTCGAAACTGGTGGGAGTTTGATGTAGGTTGGATGTACATCTGCATCCTCAGGGCCTTGCGGTTGGCCACTGTGAAATAGTCTGGAGCGGGATAGCGGAATCGAACCGCTGACTTGAACTTGGAAGGATCTCGTTTTACCATTAAACTAATCCCGCTTTGACTGGCGGAGACGGTGAGATTCGAACTCACGGAGGTATTGCTACCTCGCCGGGTTAGTAATCCGGTGCCATAGGCCACTCGGCCACGTCTCCTTTATATTTTCACTTACTAATTAAATCCTGACTGATTATGTAATCAGCAAGAATACGATTGGCCGATTCGTTTGGATGTCCTCCTTTGGGCACTGTTAAACGTTGATCTTTGGTCCAATCGTAAAATCCTTGACCTTGGAAAGGTATTACCCATTTTGATCTGTCTATTAGGTGCAATAGATTTGTATTATCCCAATTTAAACTTTTGAGAATAGTATCAGTAGCAGACAAAAATAAAAAAGGTATGTGATTTGCTTCTAAATATTTTTGCACAATTACAATTTCTTTATGAGTCAAGTACAGTTCGTAATCAAGTGAGGTATCGATATATCTATAATACTCACTTGCAAAAGGATACTGAGATGTATGGTGTACGGAAATACTGCGCCATCCTAGTGCACCATCAAATAAAAAATCTTTACGATCTATAAAAGTCCACATGATTATCACTAGATCTGTTGATAGTATTTCTGAATCTAGTAGATTTCTTGTGATACTTTGATTGGCGTTTGATCCTACTGCACGACATTCATACTCTAGTCCGTAATGCTTGGCCACTAGTGCGGCATAAGTTAAATTGCTAGGGCAATCGTCACAGTCAGGCAAGTCGTATCCATAGGTAATACTGTCCCCATATGCAACAATTCTTTTGATCATGCTATTAGTTAGCATTAGAGAGAGCAATACTTGTAATAAATATTGCTATGAGATTTGATACTGAACATGGCATTGAAGAATTGTACAAAGCGGCTCAAGGCCAGTATCGTGAACACTGGTTTTCTACTGTGCGTAGAGATTTTGTGATAGACCCTATGCTAATAAATCCCAAACGTGAGTTTAAATTAGATACCACCTGGTGCAAGCACCCGGAGTCGAATTGAGACGTATCTCGCAGTGAATTGTAAGTTCTTGGAATCTACCAATTCTCTCATGCTCGCTATGTAACTCTATAAGTAATCCTATGATAAAACCTTGCTCTGTAATTTATTTTCCCGGCGCTGGAGGAAATTTTATAAAATTTTGTCTGTCGTTGAGCAAAGAAACAGTTCCATATTATCACAAACCAATTAGTGTCTGTTCAGATGAAGAAATAATTCAAATAAAATCAATGTCAGCAAAACAACGAAAAGACCTGGTGCGCTTCAAATCTTTGGAGGATTTTAAAAGATTTCATAATAATCGTGATGATTTTTTTGCTCCAGACTTTTATTATAAAAATCCATTGATGGACTCTTGCTTTGATTGGTCTATTGTTACAAACCATACTAACACTTATCAGGATAGATTATCTTATCTTGAAAAAATTGTTTTCCTTGAACTTGACTGTGGAAAATATGGACATTGGATAGAAAATTCTTTCAATTATTTTAAACAGTTTGGCATATTCTTACCCTCCTATCAAATAACCGATGAACAATACACAGAAGAAATCACAATAAAGGCGCTGCCGATTACAGTCACAATGTCAATGACACAAATTCTTAAAGGCGTGGATTATTTCATGGAACAATACTTGATGGTTTGTGATGCATTAAAGTTAACTCCTGAAATTGATTGTAGTATACTTTATTATCAGGAATGGCGATCATTACGAGTCGACCCATTTATTTGAATTAGTCTCAAATCACAGGCGCTGCCGGGTTATGCTAATCGGAGTTGATTCTTCGCTTGATCCACATGCCAAACAAGGTACCGCAATAAGCACCTAACAAAGCCGGAATCAAGGCCCAGTGATCCGCAGTGTAATTGATCACTGCCACACTGGCAGTAAAGGTCACCGCCATACTCCACCAAGCCGCCATCAGCGGACGATTGTCTTGAATTGATTTCACAAAGTACACATAGATCAAGTCAGTGGCAAATACTGCAAAGAAGGTGATGACATATTCTAACATAATGTTTCCTAGTATGGCGCCCCTTGATAGAATCGAACTAACGTCTGATGATTACAAATCAACTGTTTTACCATTAAACTAAAAGGGCTTGGTTGCGGGAGACGGAATCGAACCGCCGATCTTCAGGTTATGAGCCTGACGAGTTACCGCTTCTCCATCCCGCGGTAATAAGATGCTCTGCGTCCCCCGGCGGTAATTATAGAGCATTGAGTGATAGTCTTTCCACTACACACCGCAACTTGTACTCCTTCCACCCGCTTCCCGACAGGGACCGCTATCGTGTTGCTAACGCCGGTTAGGTTGGACCGCATGTTACCATGTGAAGATTTGCCTCTTCAGAACCACCCGTACATGTCATTGTACTTCTCATCGTCTGGGTCAGACTATCCAGTGACGCTGGAACGTTTGGAGCACTGGGCTGGATTTGAACCAGCGGCTTTTGGGATTTGCAATCCCATGCATTGGACCACTCTGCCACCAGTGCGTTGTTTCTATTATCATGTATTATATACGATTAGTTGTTGTTTGTCAACACAACAAAGAGTTTTATAAAACAAACCCCAGTGAAGCCAACAGACGGTTATCTTTGTCGTTAGGCAATTGATCCCAACTGCTCAGTTTATGATCAACAATGTCTTGATGACTAATGTCGATTCCTGCGGCAACAGCATTATCATACACCGATTGTTCCATGATATCAAACACCAGGTGCAACCTACCATTGTTGCCATTGTTAACAGCAGAATGGAATTTTCTATTGTTGACTTCATAGTAACTGCCCACTGGTAGATGATGCAAACGTCCTTCTACTACCCAACCACATTGCTTGTTTGTGATTACAGGAACATGCACACGAGGACAATGTTTGTGCCACCAACAATTATCTTTATGAATTGGCACTACTTCGCCAGGCTTGAGCCAGTTCATTTCGCATTTGATGAATACATGTTGTGGATACAACGTTTTCATGTAGGCGTCAATGGGAGCAAACGCATCTAAAAACTGTTGAATAATTGGCGTCAATGATTGCAGTGGTTCTTTGCGAATACCATATGGCACCCTAACAATGGCGTTGTTCAAATAATCACCGTTCCTATCAAAGTCCGGTAATGACCAATCCATTGTTGATGCCAGTTCTTGTAGTGGCTGAAGAATTTTCACTGGAAAATCGCTTAGTCTTTTATAATCAACGCCTATGTCCATATTTTATCCTTTTTTACGGGCCCAAATCATATTCTTTGGACCATACAAAATTTAGTCTACGTAATTCTGATTCAGAGTTTCGTAGCCAACCGTTTTCTTGAAGCCATCCAATGAATCCAAACTCACTTGACAAGTTCAAAAAGCCTTTGGTATAGTTTACAGCAGTCTGTTTGGAATCTTGCAAGTCATACAATAATCTAAAATCTTTAGAATTGTTCATTTTTTTCCAGTTGCCAGACAAGTTAAATTCGACTCGATCTAATACTTCATTCAGCGCCTTTTGTGCAGGACTCACACCTAGAAACAATTCATCGTGACGTCCGGTGCCGTTGCACCATGCACGATATCCTTCGGGAGTTTTATTCCACTTGGCTTCAGCCCAATCGTTGTCATACAACGGTAATTTGTTTACAGCAATCAATTGCTTGACTGCTTGCTTGCACATGTGCGCTTGTTTGATTGCAATCAACGGTTCCATAAAGAACGGAACAATTTTTTCGTGGCCCATGATTTGATGGAAACACAAGCCCATCTGACGGTGATACCAATGTTTGTTTCTGTAAATCAGTCGTGGTTTTTCGACCCCGCAAATCAAACGAAAGTCAGTGTTTCCATAACGCTGTTCAAGCCGATCAATAATGCCTTGGCCCATTGGAGATATTCCGTACATGAACAGGCTACGCTCGTTACGCCAGATCCAGTCTTCATCAGGTGATTCTTTTAGTTTGAGGTCTTGATCAAAATTATCAACCTCGGTGATCAGTGTGGTCTTATCCCAATGATTGTTTCTTAACCAATCCGCAGTAGCAGTAGGAAGATGATTGGAACTTTTCTCTGTCTTGACAACAATCTCGTCAATGTGAATATTGTTGTTTTTAAAAACATTGTATATGGTGTGACTATCTGTTCCACCACTGTATGCCATTATCAAACGTTTGTGTTGATTTCGCAGTCTTGTGGCATAGACCGACATGAGAAAATCTAACGTTGCTTCTGGTTCGCTTGTCCAGTTGTACTTGTCAAACTCTTGATCGTTACAGTAAAATTCTATCTGCTTGCGAGTTTTTCTTGCCTCGTGTAAGGCCAAATAGATATTGTTAAAAAACTGATTGTCGATCTTGTAAGCGTACATATTACTTTTTCAACTGTTGGCGGTACTGATCAGTTTGTTGATCCATGATCTTTTCGATGTTTGATTGTGGAACAGCATGTAAAAATCCAGCATCAAGTAATGGCTCAAGTTTTTTAGACTTGTGTAAGTTGTTAACAACTTTCATCACACGCTCGTCTTTTAATATGTTGCTATCCTTGGGAATAGCAAATCCAAACCAATTATCGAATGTGTATCCAGGCAGTACTCGATCCATCATTAGAACATCCAGTCCTCGCGTGGCATGAGTAACTGACAGGATTTTGAGTTTGCCGTCATTGTGCAAAGGAATGTGAGATCCTACACTGTCAAGGGCACATCTTAATGTGCCTTCTACTAGATCAGGGCGCAACTGACTATTGCCTTTGTAAGGAACTGATTCAAATCTTGTTCCATACTTTTTGTTTATACGTGCTAGTTCTGCTGAACCATGTGGCGCACTTACTCCGCAAGGCAAAGGATTTAATTTTGCATACTCAATCAACTCGCGAAATGAGCCAAAGTTTTTGTTATTAGACACAAATCCAAGTGGTGAACGGATAACAGGTGCAATCATTGTCATATTCTTGGTGTAGATATTGTCTCGGTCACGAAGAACGTTGCTGAATACTGAGTGTGCCACTGCAACTTCAAAGATAACATTATCTTGTTGTTTTAGCACAGTATTATATGCAATGTCACCATCTGCACCGGGCAGATACGATACAAAATTTTCAATGCCTTCATCGGTCAACGTTTGACTCAGAGCCATTGCAAGATCGGTCATGACACCGCCTGGCGGCACTGGTAAAATAATGTTAACAGGTGCCGCGCTTGCAATACAAAAATACAGAACAGAGCATAAGAGTATGTAAAGTTTTTTCATAATAGTTCCAAAAAGTAATTTACACTTTGTTATAGTGTTTGTTGATGTTTCTGGCTTTACATAGAAATATGTTTACGGGAATTGGCGTTCTACGTGTAACACACTAGTAAAAGGGTTTCTCTACCCTAGGCGTCAATATCAAGTCCGACGTCAGCCCTTGCTGGCGTTGCTCAAGTTATTTATATAAGCAATGATACCTCGTGACAAAATCGAACTGCCGTAACCGCCGTGTAAAGACGGAGTTCTATCATTAAACTAACGAGGCATATGGTGGAGGTAGATGGATTTGAACCACCGAGGTCCCTTGGGACGCAGGATTTACAGTCCCGTGCAATCGACCGCTATGCGATACCTCCATGTATGGCGACCCCGAAAGGATTTGAACCTCTGACATTTGGTTTTGGAGACCAACGTTCTGCCGGACTGAACTACGGAGCCAATTTGTGACTTTGAGCATACTTGATATAGTACTGCCGCCACCGTGATTCGTCAAAGTCGTCGAATCCTAATTTGTTATAAAGTATTTCTATTTGCTGTTGCATCACGGCCATAGATCTTATTGAATTATCGATATCGATAAGAATCCAGTCAACTGTCGGAGATTCTATTTCATTTTTATCAATAAACGACCAATGGATTCTTTTTTCATCAATATCTGTTATTCTTGTTTTTGCACTACAGTAAATCATCCAGTTAACATAGTTGGTAAGTTTTACAACACGAGTTCTTGGATACATTGATAAAATTAATCGAAGTTCGTCAACGTTATGATATATGGAACAAAAATGTTTTGAACTATTGATAATCTTCTGAAGATCTGGTGTTATCGTTAGATTTTTGTCTTGAAACCAAGAGTCTCCTAATTCATATTTTTGCCAAGTGCCATCTAGTGCATTTTCAGGAACAGTTTTTAAGATAGTTTCTAATTTTTTTTTGTATAACAAATCAATATCAGTTTGATCTAGTTCCCATTGCGCAAGTTCATTAGAATGTAACACACAATTTTTACTAAGACTCAAACTGTTGATAATAAACTTACCACCAGCAGAAGGAGGATAGTAAAATAATATACATAAATCTTCGAATGTCATAACGATACTTATTAAGAGGTTGGCTCCCCGACCTGGATTCGAACCAGGCTTCACGGATTAACAGTCCGCCGCCTTCACCTAGATTGCTCTCGGGGAATAATTTTTACTAACTTTGCATCTTGGTTGCGTATGGCCCACTCACTGAAACCCACTCGCACATGCATACAATGCGGAGTTCGTCTAAGAACTTGAATACTTTGTCCTGATCGGAACCCCATGCTCTTTAATCTATCAGTGTAACTGTGATTGCCTACTATGTCGTCAATAGTAGCAGTAATGCCTGCTGACAAGTTGTTTAATGTATCAGTCACAGTCAACTCCTTAAAGGGGAGAGCCGCTGTTGCAAGACCTAGTGTCTCGTTACCGAGGGAAGTATCAGGGCGATGCGGCTCTCAAAAACTTGGCGGTCCGAACGGGAATCGAACCCGTCTCCTCGCAGTGACAGTGCGAAATACTAACCGATATACTATCGGACCAAATATTATAGTCAAGCACCGAGAATGCCAATTTATGCGTCCTCCGCTAAGAGTGCAAAAGCCGAATGCAGTTATATTAGGATCAGTCGCCGGCCGCTGTGACCCGAATAGTGTATGCGTCCATACACGATACCTTATCGATGCTTGACTATAACATCTACCATATAGAAGCACTCTCGACGGCAGGCCTAGGAGGGGATTTGCACCACTGAAACTTTCGCATCTGCAGATACTAGGCTTCTTCTCCTGCTTTGACTTATGCCAAGAATACTTCTATATGGTTACCATATAGAAACACACTACCTCTCGTTATGGTCGGAGCCCATGGTAAAGACGTCGCTCCTCGGCAATATGTTTCTATATGGTAGTGGGTACCGGATTCGAACCGGTGTGAATGCCGTGAAAGGGCACTATCCTAGGCCTCTAGATGAACCCACCATATGAAAAAACATTTGGGAACCGTTGTGGATCTCGTTCTGCTTGGCTTGCGAGGCCAAGTCACCACGGTCATTACTGCCAGACGATCCGCCGCTTTTCTGGATCACCTCACGGTGAGAGCCGGCCTCATGACTGATAGCAAGCGGACACCCGCCGGTGTCGATTCACTTCTACCAATGCCTCTAACGGGTCTGGTAACCCTAATGTGTTCTCATATAGTGCCTGCAATGCAGGACTACATGAATGAGATTTTTAAAGATCTGTTGCAACCAGTATCGATCTACTTTGTTGCTTTGTTAAGTTCTATTGTAGCAGTCTTTCATTTATTAGTCAACACCATGTGTTGTATTTCTACTACACTTCGATAACGCTCTATTGTACGTTATCGTGAATCCATCGCCAATATTCTTCTGTGCTCATATTTTTCTCCTAAAAACAAAAAACCCTGGGTTTTTAATCCAGGGTCCTTTGAAGTTTGAGTAAGTTGTTAAACTATACCCTGTCTCCTCGGACCCTGATCTCATCTGATTCACTGCCATTGTTCTCAGTCGTAGACCACAAGGCGGCACAGGTGCCTAGACCTAGTGTGGGTAGATAATTTGAATTGTGTGCAGAATGTTTCATGTTGTGTTTATTGTACAGGTTTATTTATGATCTGTCAACCTCTACATAGCAGGACCGTTGCCGGATTTGAAACCAACTACCCCACCTTCTGCTTCGATGCGTCGGATCACATCTTCAAACAAGATAGGTGTAAAGTCTGTAAGTTCCACACAAACGCAATGGTATCTTGGATCAATCTCAGTGCTGTACAATGTAGCACCAGTCTTGGCATCAACACCACGTGCTTTCTTCACACGACTGGCATGCAAGTGTCCGTGAATGTTAACACCAAAGCGACCCAATGAAGCCTCATGCACAGGAATATGACTCAAGATCATTCCGTTCATTACATGGTATGCACGTAACTCACGAAAGTATTCGCGGTACTCGTCATCACGGAAGATGTCGTGGTTGCCACGGATCAACACCTTGTCACCGTTCAACCTGGACAACGTCTTCAAGGCTTTGCGGTTAATAACTACATCGCCCAAGTGATACACCTTGTCATTAGGACGCACACGGTCGTTCCAACGCCGGATCATTTCTTCATCCATCTCATCTGGATCTGACCAGGGACGCAATTTCACTTCAGGATCGTCGGGGTGTGTGAAGCGACACACACCGGCGTGGCCAAAGTGCGTGTCGCTGACCAAAAATATTGCTGGCATGTGTTTCTCCTTTTATAGTTAATTGTGTATTATAGCAGAAGAACTGATTGTTGTCAACTGCTACTTTTGTATTAACTATTTAAGACCCGGGCTACCGAATTCATTACTGCGGCAATGCGACCAATGTCACGAAGTTGTTCTACAGAGTACCCTTCCTTTTTCAAGGTCTCATAGTGCGCTTTCACACAAAAATGGCACTTGCCCACAATCGAGGCAGCCAAAGAGAATGCTTCAAAGTTTGACTTGGTAGTTCCACCATGACCGGCAATAGCGTTCATACGTAACTGAGCCGGTAGGCCCGTTAGACTTGCGTCGTCAGCCATTTCAACGTAGGGGTACCAAACGTTGTTTTGGGCCATGATGCTGGCCGCTGTCATTGCCGATTCAGCATGTACAGGTGCATCTGCCAAAATTACTGATAGGATTTTACCGTTACCAGTTGCGGCCAGTGCGGCCACAGCACAACCAATGGCCACATCTGCATCTAATGTACTACGCAAAAGAACAGCATCAAGATTTAACTTGGTGTCCTTTGCGTAGTTTGGCAACGCTGATTTAACTGATTCAATAAAACTCATTTCAATATCTCCCTGATGCTAATACGATTTGACAAATGTGTTCCAATCGTTCAATGTGTTCAAACGCCCTCCATGGGCTTGTGTCAATGGCCACAACACCGTGTCCTTTGATGCCCACAATGTCATGCGCAATATTACCACGGTCATCTAATTGTAGATTTTCGTGACAACGATCGGCAAGTTCTTGGCTGATAGGAGCAACATCACCTACATTTGGTGCTACTTTGGTATAACGATTAAGTTCTGGAAACGCATTACTAATGGTACTAAGGTCAATACCGGCATGCATGGCCGCAATACAGTAAGTAGGATGTAGGTGAACAACTACCCTGACATCCTTACTATGTTGGCCCATACATCTTTGTAATCCAAAGTGTAACGGAATCTCTCCACTGGGCTTTAGATTAGCACTGATATCAGTATAGTGATCTTCTTGCCATAACAGTCCGTGGATACTAATCTTTTTAAACTGATCTGGTTGTAGTGTTTGCTTACGGACGCCACTGGGTGTGATATAAAAGTGATCACGGTCGTGATGACGAATACTCACATTGCCATCACGACTGGTAATCCAGTTGCGTCTATATGCTTCAACCAAGGTGTCGCATATGGTTTCTAACATTATAGTGTTTCGCCACCGACTGTGCGGTTACAAGCACATAGTTCGCCAGTTTGTAGCGCATCTAATACACGAAGTGTTTCTTCTGGGCTACGACCAACGTTTAAGTTGTTGACAGTCACGTGTTGGATAACGTTCTCTGGGTCAATGATGAATGTGGCACGTAGTGCGGCACCTGCTGGAGCATAAAATACACCTAATTGTTCAATCAGGCCCAACTCGCCACGCTGTGTGTCAGCAAACTGGTGATGTGTGATCTTGCGCAAGTCATCGTGGCTCTTTTGCCATGCCACTTTGCAGAACTCGTTGTCTGTTGAACCTGTAAGCAGGACTGCGTCACGGTCAGCAAAGTCTTGTGCCAATTTGTCGTATGCTACAATTTCTGTAGGACAAACGAATGTGAAGTCTTTTGGATAGTACACAATCACTTTCCACTTGCCTTCGAATGACTCGTCGGTAATGGTATAGAAAGCATCTTCGGGTTGTCCGGGCTTGACGCCAGTAACAGCAAATGGTGTTAATCGATCGCCTACAGTTTTCATTGTTTTCTCCTATTAAAAATGAACTCAGTGTTTGTACTGAGTGTTTATTGTAATAGTATATATCAATGAAGTCAAGCAGAAACAAGATTTTTGCTATTGTAATTTTCTATGTTGATAATAGGAATTTTATCGAGATTTGGAATGTAGAATGTTGGAAAAATTACTTAACAACCAAGGATATATTGGTGTATCAAATTCCAAACTCAGGGTACCATCACCATGTAACATCTCGTGTGCTGTAAAATTTGATCCTGGCTGATTGTCTAAGGTCCTGATTCCATAGACAGACACTACTTCTCTTATGTCTAAATTTGCAATTTCAAATTGATCTATTAGAATCTGAGCATTTATTTCTTGGTCCTGGTGGATAAAGGAATGTTGAGATGTAAACCCATCTACAGTAAATGTTATTCGATGTTGTTGTGATTGATCAGTATCTATTATAACATGATGCAACTGCACCCCATTAAGGTCCACAGTGCCTTGGTACAACACAACATCATCAATTGCAATAGTAAGTCTGAGTAGATCCCAAGGAACATCAAATTCATTGGATTGATCTCGACGATCTATGTAATTGTCATAGTTAATTGTATAACCGGTGGTGATGGACAAGTTGATATCAACTTGTTTTTTATATTTTATTTTATTATCAAATATATTATTAAAATTTGACATAGTTTTCTTTTACGCCTTCTCGATACAAGTCATTGGTAATGCAATGTATCCCACCGTCCCAAAAAAATCTATGTCTGAACGGAGTAATAACGGGTTCAATTTTATGAAGTTTAAAAAATTCAAACATTTCTTTGTTGTAGTTGTTGACTAGTATTGTTTTTTCATCTATTTGCAACATATTAACGTCAAACACAGTTTCTTCAACGTAGCCTAACCAGTGTGTTAACCAAGTATTAACAAAATTACTAAACTCCGTATTTTGTTTTGATTCAGGACTCCACCATCGACCTTGGTTGCTATGTTTTAATTTGCGCCAATTTGGAATAGCATTCCAACTTTGATTTTCAATGAACTTTACTGTCCAACCAGGAAATGTGTCTTCATAGTTGGTATGATGATGTGTGCTAACAACAACTCCTGGTTTGGGCAAACAATACACCGCATCATTGTGTCCGCCGATGGCAGCCGGTATTATATGATAGTGAGGAAATTTTTTAACAAAATATTGATACAACCACGGTTGTTCTTTGCAGTCTACCACGATGGCATCGCCTACTACAGTGATCATTGGTGCGTCAAACTCTAATACACTACATTGATAATTGTCTACTAGGTCATTTATAAACCAACTGGCCTCTTGTCTGGTGAGTAATACTTGTTCTCCTATTATCAACAAACTGTCTCTAGGTTGCATTGGGGGTCTTGGAATCAATGTATAACTTTTTGAACTGCTATACGTGAGTTTACCATTGAGGTCAACATAATCCATTATGGTGCTAAGTTGATTAATTTGAGGACGATCAACCTGTATGCCAAATGTTTTTAGTACCATCTCGATATTTAAATAATCTTCTTCAGTTTCTTGTGCAATTTTTTGTAAACTGTCCCTAACACAAGAATCTTTTATGGGATCATAAAATTCTGGACTATAACTAGCGCCAAGAATCACATGTTTGAGAGGGTGCCAAGGGGCATAGAATTTATTTGGGTTCATTGAACAGTATCCGAAGCGACTCACCGTAATGGCGATCAAGTTCTTTTTTACTTAATAATGGCAAGTTTGGAGTAGAAATTCTAGTGCCATCATTAAGTATAAAAATCCATCTAGTGTCATTAAGAATATTTTTTTTAAAAACATACCTATCAAATTGGCCGCTACCAAATTTGGTCTTGTCAAGATACCACGTTTCCATACTATCGAATTGGTAACAGTATTTTTTTAATTCTTGTTTCCAACTACTGTATTTGTCGGTTGGCATAATTTTATCAGTGTTCCAGTATATATAGGATGCATATTTGTCACCATCAAAAAAACCTTGTAATCTTGATGGATCAAAATTTTTATTTTTATTGATAAAAAATGGCAACTTGCTTTGATTTAATATTGATCGATTTTTACAAATCATGTAAAACCACCAACGTGCTTCTAATACTGATTCAATGGGACGTTGTGCCTTTGCAAAATATTCAACACAGAAATTTATTAGAATCTCCGAGGCTCCTTGCTCTCTAAAAAAATCTATCCAATTGCGATATAGAGTCTGATATCCGTGCATTTTCAAAAAACTTTCGTCTACACTGGCATTGTATTCATCTCCACCGTCGCCGGTAACATGTATTCCATCTAGATCACTGCTGAGATAATATTCACCACTTTGATCTATTAACTCAAGTCTTGAAAATTTTTTTAAAAAATCAACATATCCCGGGTGTTCATATGTAGACCAAGGAGAATATATAATACGTAATTGATTAAGATTTTTACTATGCTTTAAAAAAGCAGTTACCATTGTAGTTGAATCAATCCCTCCACTCCAGTATAAATTAATTTTTTGATCAAGTTTACTAAGTTCCTCAACCCTGGATTCTAATGCTTGTTCTAATGAAAGTTGAATCGATGGTGCTTGCCAAATATTTAACTGTTCCCAATTTAGTGGATGATGGACACATCCAGTTCTGTCAATTGGATACCACTCTGGATTCAGACTAAAGATTTTGTTGATATCTATTAGATAGTTGTAATCTAAGAAATCTTTTATCTTGATAATTCTACCCACCTGCTCAGTTGAGATGTTATAGTATTGAAATAATCGAGGCAGGTAATCTGCGTTAACTGCCAGCACCTTACTATTTTTATCAAGCATCTCTAGATACTACCGAATAAATTTCTTTTGGCAAATTTATTTGAAGTAGATCTGCGCAATCATCAGTTTCAAATAGCCAAATTTTTTCAATTATTTGTGATTCAAATTGACTTAGTTGTTTCAGCATACGAAATCTACGCATCTTAATTGTAGGATCAGATGCATGGATCAAAAGTTCGTCTAGTAGTGTTGATCGTGCATCTGCTATAGACTGAATTATATCTTGAACAAGTTTGAGTTTGTAAAAATCAATATTAACTGTCAAAGGTGCCTATTTAATTGTATGGTGTTTTCTGCCAGATTTAAGTAGTAATCTCAGCAGAAATTGGATTGTATGTAAGAATAAATGCAACCCATTCTTCTGCATCAGCAGTAGTGGTCCAGGTACGAGTAACTGTTAGTTGGCCAACTTCTGGAACGTTCAGTTGGTCAACAGCAACATTATCAGTTTTTCCCTCACTTGCCATTGTTTCTGCTTGAACATGTATGGCAGACTGATCTGTACTACTTGGTGTACCAACTTGCCAAACAACCTCTGTAGATGTAGACATAATTTTATTTCCCCTTATGCTGTATTTATTATTTTAAATCAAAATTTAAAATAATCCAACCCAAGCGGAATAAGTCTTCACGTATTCGATCTGTTACTGTGCCTTCTGGCACATGTCCTAGATCTACCCAATCATCATCAGGGTCGCCTTGTATGCCTGAGCAGTACCACTCAACATAGTCGCCTTCTTCACGCATGTCAGCAACAATACCCCCAGCATGGCGCCAACTGCAACTCCATATTTTATTTTCAAGCCTGGGCCATACTTCATTCTTTTGAAAGTCATTGTTGCACAAGGCCGCATACAAGTTTTGAGCGTAGGTCTTGGTACTTTTGGCACTGTCGCAGATCCATTTGGTACTACGCAAATCCCATTCCAAGTTGTCTTTCTGCCATTCAGGGTTGACCAAGTTTTTACGATCTTGGTCCCGTATGGATTTCAACACCTCATCCAACTCATCACGAGAGTGTTGAAATGTGTGTCGTTGGGGACTAGAATTTACCTTGGTCATGATGTGCCTATTTATTATTAGGCCTGAACCCACCTAATTTCGTTTCTGGTTTCGATAGTTTCAGCACCATCATACTCATTCACACGAAAGAAAGAGCCTTCAGGAATCCATTCAATCGTCAATCCTTCTATACCACCAACATAAACGTCCGGGTACCGGAGCGTGACATATACCTGCAATTCTTCCCATTGTTCTTTTTCCACAAAATCAACAATGGCAGGGTCAAACAAGATTTCAGGATGCTTGGGATTCCATGTACTCCAGCCTCCGCCGTATTTAGGCGAATAGATCACCGCCACTTGGCCATCCCGAACAACTTTGTTCACTTCAAGTCGCCTTTGAGGGTGTGCCACACTACAGGGTCACAGTTGAGATAGATGCGGTATTTCACGTTGTTACGCCAACGAGTAAATTGGTTAACTATACGTTCTACCCAGTTGAACATTGAGTCACGAAACCAAAACGGATTCAGTATGGCCGCAATCATGGCTACAGCCAAGGGTGGCATACATATGGCCACAGTAATCCAGTGGAAGGTCATGGCACGATAGAATCGGCCGCCTGCGGGTGTGAGTGTAATTTCTTTGTTCATCGCTGTACCTTTCGGCATTCAAACACGCCGGGAAACATTTTGTTCTCTCGTACCAATTGGTCCATGTATGTGACCATGGAAGTCCGAGTTTTTTCACAGTCCTCTATTTCTCGAAAGCGGCTGATTTGTTCTATGTGAAAGCCCGGAATCCCGGCCTTGGTCACAACCAAAAATGTAAATATTAGTTCGTACATTATTCAACCTCAAAGTGTTTTCTAAGATGCTTGGCAACGGTATAGCCTTGCCCTAGTGTAAGCCCATCAAATCGATAGGCAGTATCGGCACAGTCCTTAATTAGCAGTCGAGCAAAGTGGGTCGTGAACTTTTCCAAGTCTTCGGGCGTCATGGTGGTCCAGGTATGGCTGAACTTTTCGTCTAGCGTCTGTGCCATCAATTGTTTGACCCGCTTTTGCACGGTTAGTCCATTAAACTGAGAAGTCTATCTTCCCAATAAAATTCATAACTTTGGCACTGCTCAGCAACCTTGCCCACAAGACTGGCACGTTGTAAATAGGTTCTACTTGTTTTGGCTTCTTGCAATTTGGCAATCAATGCATCAATGTCTGCGTTCATACGCTCGTCAAGTGGTGATAGTCTCATGCGATTTCCTTAATCTAATCGGCTACCAGCGTATGCAGTAAAGCCGTATTTCTTAAAAACATCAGCCGCCGCTTGGGCACCTGCCGCCAGTGTGTCTACGTTTTGCACGTACATGTCTGCTGGATTCCAAATTTGGAAAGCACCTGTATGACTCTTGCTCACGCCTGCTTCTTTTAAAGCCCGACCCAGTTTGGTATTGCCTCGAACACCAAATATGTCGACCCAAGCAAAGCCACAAGCATACTGATCTCGTCCGCCAAGTTTTTCTTGGAAAAACTTTTCAGCGGCCTGTCTAGCGGCTGACTTGGCTTCGGCTACGATTGTGTCTACTTTGACACCGTTGACTGTGACTGACATATTAGGCTCCTACTGTTTCTGTGTTTTTAGTTACTGTAAAACCAGCACGTTCCAATTCGGCAATGTGACTTGCATTTTTCTTGGCTTTTGCACGGTCTATAGCGGCAGGCAGGGCTTTGTCTAATGCATTATGCAATGCACGTAGGCCCTTGCCGTAGCGTATATAAGCGGCTTGCCCAGCACCGGTAATGCGGCGACTGTGGCCAAATACTAGTGCGTTTGCTTGATCTTCGGCTACTTGTGCAATAAAACTGTTCCAACTCATTTTGGGTTCCTTTTGTGTCTTTATGTGTATATTATAGCAAATGGGCAATTTCTGGTCAACCGTTTAAACCAGCACATCTGCGTGAATTTGATGGTACTGTTTAAGTTTACCTTGTGGAGTAAAAATGCAAACAAAACGTTTACCTTCTGTGTCCTCTACTGTAGCACGAATTACATAGTCTTTGTAAACTAAACAGGGCTCTGCACTAATTTGCGTAAAGTCCTGCTGGTTGGGTCTATTAGACTTAGTAGCAACAAAATTCCTGGAAAGTGTACTACGATAAGTTATTGTGTTTAACATTTTGGGTTCCTTTTTAGTTTCTATACAAGTATTATAGCAAATATCCAATTATTGGTCAACCGTTTTAGCACGTACATCTGTGTTCAAATTAGGTGCGTACTTTCGTATTAATTCGCGCTCGAATGTATGTGCTTGAGTTTTACCGCGCAAGACTGCTAGTACGCCAACAGAGAAACTGCCTACGCCGCGCTCGCGCATGGTCTCGTAAAGCAACCACGACTTGTCTTCGCTTCGTGCTCGGTACAAGTGCTTCATGCATCGTGTCATCACGCTCTTTTTTATTGTGCCCGCAGTCTTAGCAGTAACGCCAATATAAAAATCGTTGCCGCTTGTGAGCATGTACACGATGTGTGTACGATCTGTGCGTTTTTTACGTGATTGCTTTTTAAGTTCCATACAAGTATTATAGCAAAAGAGCATTATTTGGTCAATCAAAATCTACTGCTACAAAAGTACTACTTTTTTAGGTTACAAAAAGTAATACTTTGGGTTTAACTATAATTTTCTAGGAATCGGCTCAAATCGCCGTACAAGTTAGCAAGTAATGCTTCGCGACTGCCGTAGAACTCGATCCAAGGTTGGCGTCGATCGGCTTTGAGAAAATATGGATCATGCAAGCGTTGGTCCAACTGCACCAACAGTCTAGGAGTGAGATGGTCTGGCCGGATATCAAAGTGATAACTCTCCACACCCAACTGCTTCATCACTAAGTGACCTTCTGCAGTCAATCGTAGTCCCGAACCATCTCTAAGATTCTGCCACCAGTCACGCATGGCCGAGTTAATGCCAGGCCGGTCATCAGGTTTGAGTTGAGCAATTAAGGCTTGGGTGACAGCAAGTTTATCGCGCATTGGGATAGATCTTATCCCCGCTCTTTAACAACACCACAGTGAACTTGTCGGTCTTGAACTGCACGTTGAGTTTGCGAGCCAAGTTGATGGCATGACCGCTGTTGGAGAAACTGACCTTTTTGTACTTGGGACCTGGGTACTGTGTCAACAAGTTGGCAGTTTTGAGATTGATAGGTTGGTTATCAAAGAACACCGCCCAAATGCCTTCGGCCGCAAGAACCTGTTCAGTCTTGTAGGTCTGCTTGTTGGTGTGCTCAATCAGTATTTGTGGTTTGGGGCGGCTCATTCATTAAACTCCTACATTTATTTATCTTAAAATATACGTAGTTTTAGAAGTCCTGACCGACCACTTCCACAGTGATCACAGACTCTTGTTGTAGAGCCTGAACTTGAGACTGTAAGTTAGTGATTATCAACAACAATTTGGTTATATCGGCATGCAGATCTTTGGCATCTCGCATGGGGCACATGAATTCCCGGGCATTGCGACTTTCATGTGCTTTGATGTTGTCGATGAACCGGTTTATGTGTAGACTCATTGACGCTTCAAGAAAGGTTTCAAATCAGGTGGTGCCCAACCCAAGGGCTTGAGTACCTTGCCATCTTCACGTTTACGAACCTTGCCTGTTTCGTGGTCAATCTTGGCAAAGTTGGTGCGCATGACTTCTTTCCAAGCACCTTCGGCATCAAAGCCTGCTGAATGAATAGCACCAATTGTCACAACCAAGATGTCAATCAACGCATCCAGTGCTTCCACATCATCATTGGCGGTCAATGCGGCTAGTAGTTCTTTGTGTTCTTCTTCAATGAGGTTGCAATACATATCAAACTGAGCACCTGGCGGCCCGTCAACTGATTGGTCACAGGCTATCATAAACTTCTGCTGATCACGGAAGGGGTTCATTTTTTGCCTCGTCTTGTGTATGGAAAGGACCTTGGTAAGCATAGCGTTCCAAGGTGATTAGTTTGGGGCTCTGTACCACTGACCAAGTTTTACGTTGGCGCACCTGATACCAACCGGCAGCAAACCAACTTTTTGATTTGCGTTTTTTAGTAAACAACGGCAAGCCTTGTTGTACGTCCCAAACAGGATTGTACACACGACTGTTTGATGGATACCCTTGCACCTGATAACTGGCCGGTTCCCGGTTGGGTTTGTTACCAATGGCCTCAAACTCAATGTTGACTCGTTGCCGAATCATGTTGATGGTTTTGAAACTAGTGACCTTGTTGTCAATCTTGACAGCAAAGCCATCATCAGTGGCTTCGATGTTACCTACCTTACGGTCGTCCTGTTTTAATATCCAGAACTGATTGTCAACTACCGGTTTTGCTATGATGTTCATCTAAATGCCCTTTGTAAGTTTCATTGAGCCAGCGAGCATATTGTTCTGCTGACTCTGAAAGTTTGTTCAACTCATACTTGCCGCAAAATTTCATAAATCTTGCACCCACCTGACCAATATCCTTGTGTGAGATTTGTTCGTGTATGGCCGTGTCTACTTTGTGTTTGATCTCTGCAGGTTGTGCTGTGAGATCCACTAGCACACAGTTGCGTTCATAATCATCTTTCACACGATGTTCCGTTCCATTGTGGTCGGTCCAACGTTGCAACATGAGATTGTTCCAGTTGTAGCCTTTATTACCGCGATCCGCGTAGGCTTCACGGAGACCAACTTTATTCTTTGTGCCTTTCTCACGTACTCCCGGATATGCACTAAAAACATTGTCGGAGGAGTCCCCACGCATACACTTCTCAAATAACAACCAGGCTGGATCCGGAACCGTTTTTGGTTGTTTAGTTTTTTTATCAATGACCTGTCGACCTTTAGCATCAAAGATTCCTTCCAAGGTGTGAAGTTCGTCAGTTATACCATTGTATTGGCTGACATTGGGGGCAAGCAATTGTATAAAGTCTGTGTCTGAACTGATGATGTAGTGTTCATCTAGTGGATGCAATGCAATCCAGCGAGCAATAACATCATCTGCTTCTGCTTCGGGATGACGTATAACACTACAGTTTGTGCTGTCACCCAAGTATTTAGTCAGGCCATCAAACGTCTCCCAGAACAACTGATCTTCTTCCCGTTCAGTTTCTGTCAGTGCGGCACGGGCCACAGCACGATTTTTCTTGTAGGGCTCGTAATAGTCTTTGCGCCATGAGCGACCCTCTAGTGCGAACACCACGTGATCTGCGTTGAATTTGCGGTGTACCTTGTTGATACTACTCATCACAATGTGTAACGCATAACCTACCTTTTCCCAGGGATCTGCGGCCCTAAAAGCCGAATGACGGGCACGAAAAAATGTGTTGGCAGTATCAATCAGCAAGTATTTCATGTTTAAACCAAGTTGTTGTGTTTGATGTAGTTTAGCACATGTTGGGCCCAAAAGCAATGGGCCGCCTCACCAAAATGCCAGGAATCTGGGCGTACCGTTTTGAAACTGTTGTTTTTCAGCACACTGTCATAGGTATTGGCCGGATCATATGGTGCCATGTAGTTGACGCCCCAGTCGTGGCGATTTGGTACACCTGAGAAATCTGAGTTACCATTAAAGAACACATGGCGAACACCGTTGAGGTGCAGTTCTCTATGAAACTGCCAAATTTGGCTGTGTGCATGTTGTCTTGCTTCGGCCCAATCAACATCAACAATGAATCTTCGATAACGATCTTGTAATGATTCGGGCACATCATCTAGACCACTAGCATTCACTTGATACCATGTACTGTCATGCAACCATTCTTGACGTTCCCAAGTTGACCACTGTATAATGACCAAGGTATCTTCAAGACTGTCTTGCTGTTGCAACCAAGCCCGTGTGGTGCGCATGATACGAGCATTGCTGGAGGCACTTTCTGCATCACAATGCAATATGGCTCGGAGATGATTGGCCAGTTCACAACCCCAACTCACACGCTCGTTGTCTGGATGTGGCCTACGACCCAGACCGTAATACAAGCCATCATCTTCTGCAAAGGCATAAGAGTTCACTGCTTCGGCAGCCGCAGTGTGACTATCACCGTTTACATAAAGTATCATTTATTTGACCATGTAAAAATTCGGCAAATTTTTTATGACCGTCATTATACAAATAGTGATAAGTATTAATGGGTACCTGATTGGTTTCGGCCCAAATTCTCATGTTGAAACCATGTATATCAAGCACACAAGCATCACTCTGAACATAATTATACATGTTTAAATTTTTTAAACATGACCAATCTAATTTTCTAAAATCTTGATTGTTTGCCGCTGAAAATAAAAAATACGGTATCTTTAATTGTTTTAAAGTTTGAGTAAACATGAACAATTTAGTATAAAAATTTATCATTTGTTGATTTATATTTTGATCTATGATCAGATGCATAGTGGTTTCATCTACAGTTTGATTGGTTAACCACATAGTGCTTAGAAATTTTGACCCAGTAAAATCTCTCGCTTGTTCATGCCATTTGGAAGGCTCATCGATCCAAGTTTCTTCCCTGTCAACAAAACTAAATCCAATCACTATCAATGGTGTTTGTTGATCCGAAAGATTTAGACAATATTCTAACGTAGAACGAAATAATCTGTCATTTGAACTGCCTGCCACAGCAAAATTTGTAACCGGAACATTGAACATTTGTCCAAGATGTACGGAATACGGCACAACGTCCTGGGCAGGGGCAGAGAAACTGTCACCATTAACAAAAATTTCCGAGATCATGAAACTTCCGTGCGTCCGTTACCAATATCTGTGGCACGAACATAAATGCCTGATTTCTTCATGGCTTCTTCTTGTTCCCAAGTTTCCATTACAACATGTCGGCAAACATTTTGGAACCAGCGATCCACAATTTCTCCGTCAGTGTCTTCTTTCTTGAGTTGGTACCCCGCACGAATAAGATTGAATATGAACTTGTCATTCCAGTCTAGTTCAAATGCGCCTTGATGCAAGTTTTCAGGATCAATGTCCATGCTTAAGATTGCCACCCAAGGCTCGCCACGCTCTGTAGCCAACTGCTTTTCAGTCTTGACTGGTTCTTTGGGTTTGGGTTCAGACCGGACCTTTGGTGCAGGCTCGGGCTTTTTCTTAAACCAATCACGTATCCCCATCAGGTCCCCCATTCGTTTTTAAATAGTGGCACTTGTAGTCTATCACTGTACCGCCAGCCTTTTCGCATTGCCATTTCTGCCACTGCACGATTGTTAAGGGTATACACCCGTTCAACACCACCAACAGGCATAACATACACAGGACCTGTAAACCCAGCCGCACGATATTCTTCAACTGCTTGTTCTGCATCTACTAGATCCTGTTCTGTTGCTACGACCAATTTCAAGTATGTATAACCATATTCTTCATATTCACATACCACATCTGGACAGATAGCATCCGACCATGACTCACCTGATCCAGGTAGTTTAGCACTCACACTAAATGTGACTTCTCTATAGAAGTCTTGACCATGATGAGAGGTCCAGGTGTGTAAGTGTTGTTTGAATTGATCATCTAACCTCTGAGTGCCATTAGTTTCAAATGTGATTTCTCGAAGTCTGCCCATGCTTGGATGATTCAACAAGTCCGGATAAGCACGTTGCCATCCTAACAGTGGCTCACCACCTGTGATCACAAGATGCTCATCTTCCCAACGCTTGTGCGGAAGTATTTGCATGATACGATCAACAATAGCATTGGTTTCTAACATGGGACTCAAATCTTTGAATCTAGGATCCCAACTTGCATAACTGTCACATCCGGTTGATACCAAAGGCAATTCATTGTAGTCGGTATAGTTAGTAGGATCAATAAGTTCTGCTTCATCACTAAGTTCTCCTCGAGACATGCCAAATCCCCTGCAAGAAAAATTACACCCGAAGGTTCGAAGGAATACACTGGGCACCCCCATATATCTGCCTTCACCTTGAATACTATAAAACAGTTCTGCTATTTTGAGTTTGCTCATATTTTCTTTGCTTTAACCAATAAATGCCAACCTAGATATTCTTTTACAGCCTCGCGCATTTCTTCCGACATGGCTGCAAACCAAGGTTCTAGTTCATAGATACCTTGTCTATACTTAGGTACATTATACATGAAACAATGCGATTGTCTAATCCTTAGCACCTCAAATTTGCCATTTAGGAGATTGTATATGTCCTCGTTTGAGTAAGCCTGTGCATATGGACAGCCTGCTTGTGCTTCAAACTGGTCCAGACCTTTTCGGATCATGGCATATTTCCAGGAATTCTTTGCGTACACTAACATTCTGAACTCACCATCCGGTTCAAGTGCTGTGTGAATGTTGTCAAGACAAGTGGTCATGTCCGGATAATGATGTAACACACCACATGAATATACCAAATCAAACTGTCCCAACGCAGCCATAGCCTCGGTGTCAGCGGCATCCATCACATGAAACTCGCCTTCAAGTCCAAACAAGTCAAAACGTTGACGGCTCATGGCCACAGATTCTGCTGAGAGATCAATGCCCACATACTCAGCACCATGGCGCACAAACTCCACAGCATCTGATCCAATACCCGAACCTACTTCTAACACACGTTTGCCGCGCCACAAATGAAAACTGGCTAAGTCGCGAAGGTGCGGTTCAACAAAATATCTACGCTCACTTATTTCATTCCAGTATTGCTCTGTACCAGGTTCACTTAGGCTGTGTTTGACATTACAGGGTTGGGTGTTCCAGTAATTTTTAATGCGGTCAATCAGTTGATCATTGTTCATGTTAGTTTCGCCATTGTTTTAATCGCTTGTGCGGGTCTGCGAGATTCATCTTGCACCAGATGTCATATTCATTGCCTTTGTCATCAACACCTTCGATGCCCCACTTGAAATGATTCATGTCATGCCCTAGTGGCGCAATATGCTGAGCCAACTTCATGCACTCGTCGATTCTGATCTTGCGCCATGTGATGTGATTGAAGTCTTTGGGATTTGATGGGTTACCTTCCAACATGGGGCGATTTTTGTAAACATCATCGCCGTTCTTGCCAGTAAGGTCATAGCGTTCATGATTGATCATGACCGGTATAGTTATAACAATGTCCAGCATCCAAGCCACTTGACTTACCCAAGCATCATTGATTTGATGTGGACTCAAGTGTCCGGTAATTTCAACCCACTTGCGTGGCACAATGGGAAATATTGCATAAGGATGTTCATGATTGGTTTCTGCCCGTAACAGTGCAAATTCATCATCATGGTCCATGATCGCTTGATCCCAATCCTGCGTGGTCATCACAGCATCATCGTTCCAGAAGAACATCCAAGCACCATGACTGTGTTTGGCCAATTCGTTTAGATATTCATTAAGCCTGATATATCCCAGGCGTTTGAATTGCAAGGCACTGTAACGCACACCCATATCATCCAAGTAGGGTGTGATATTGTCCACAAAATATTCAATAGTGTCTGTGTCATCATCATCAAATGCAATTAACACTTCAATACGTTCGGGATTTTTTGCTCGATCGATAAGTGTGTGTAAACACTTTTCCATGGGCTCAGGCCTGCCACGTACGGGCAACAAAATACTGATATCTAGTGTGGGGTCACGCTCGGGCAAGTTCGACGTTGTGGATGCTGTCTCGGGTGATAGTTGTTTTTCCAAAGTTTCTCTTTCTAGCAAAATACATGTTTTCAAGAAAACGATCCATGCTCATGTCTTGATCTTCTGGAGTATCAAACATGTATGTACATTTTTGCTTGATTGGTTCGTTGTCTAAAATGTAGCCAAGGAAATCATAATCAAACTGTTGTTTTATCGGCAAAGATTTAAGGTCACGATAGTCAATCACATAGTTCCGCTGAAACTGCATGAGTTGATCTAATATGTCCTTGTCAATATTATAATGGCTTTTTACAAATCTGTCAACACTATCGAACACATAGGCCACTCGATCTTGTTTTTGCATATACAAAGTAGTACGATGCACTAGATTCCATCCAAACACTTGAATGTTGCCAATAGGAGGATGATCAATGGATCCTTGTCGGGTCCAGTTGGCAAAATAGTTGCGTGTGTCAGCAAACTGTTCACGGAACCAGTCGTCCTTTTGCACCCACTGATACAAGTCATCATAAAACTGGCTGTATTCAATGCCATGTGCTTTGTCCAGGTATCTAGCAATGTAGGTGGTTAGGCCATTGATATGAAATGTCTGAATAAAACTATTCCAGACCAAGGTGTCTAACATTTCTTCCTTGGGAATGTCCTTGGTACTCACCACCACATCCACACATTCGTTAAGGTCGGCATCACCGTAACTGCCACTCATGTAATCGTACACTGGAACTGAATCAATCTTCCACATGCGCTTTTGGAGAAGATTCATTTCGGCATTTTCCAATAACTGTGCTTGGAGAATGTTTATGCCTGTGTGATTGCCGGCACGGAAGATTTTCCAAAATGCATCTTTCCAAGTTCGAACAGTTTCTCCGGGCAAGCCTAGAATTAACTCAGTATACACAGGAATGTTGTTGCGATCACACAAGGCAAAGATTTCGTCAATCTTGTGTTGATCCAGATTTCTACGTTTGATGTTTTCCAACACGTCGTGATCCATACTTTGTACACTAACAGTAAGACCTTGGCCAAAGTTTGGACTTTCTTCAATCAACTTCTTCACAATGTCCACAACTTCGTTCTTTTGATTCTTGGCCCAGGTCATGGAGAATGATGCCAGGCGTCCCCAACGTTTCTGTACTTCAATCAGTTTGTCCACAATCATGTTGTCACGTTCCACAAACATACCAAAGTTGGCATCAGTGATTGTGACAAAGCCACAGTTGGCACCGATCCAGTCCATTTCATGGAACACTCGGGTAAGTTCAAACTTCTTGACCTTATTGTAAGTTAGACTACCCCAATCGCAAAAAGTACACTGATATGGACATCCGCGATTGGTTTCTAGTGTGGCATTCCAGATCACGTCAGGATTTTCTTCAATGATTTTATCAAAGATGCCTGTAAGATAAGGACTAGGAATTTGATCTAGATCGTCAATTCTAGCACAGTCTCCGGTGTTGACCAAGCCTGTGGGAGTGTTGATCAACAGGCCTGGTATGTGACTGAAATCAGTATCAAAGTCTTCTAGTATGCGTTTGAATGTGATCTCACCTTCCATCTTGCTGACTAAATCCATGAAAGGTTCTTTGTTAAACAATTCGGGATCTTCGATGGCAGGCTCAGGTCCACCAAATATGATCGTTACAGCAGGATTGATTTCTTTAATGCGTCTAGCCAGTTTGTAGTTGTACCTATGATTCCACACATAGGTACTGAATGCCACAACGTCATTCTTGGCCAACCGAGGTGCAAGTTCTTCAATATCTTCTCTGCGCCAGATCAATTGATCTATAGCCCATGCCGCACGTATGTGCTCAAAACCCATGGCATAACTCAATATTACCCCTGCTGAATAGGGCAAATAATAAGCATTAAACTCTTTGGGGCCTTGTTGAAAGTTAGGCTGTACAAAACTTATAGTTCTTTTGGTCATGCTTTATTTAATCGGTCCACAGTCATACTAATAACTTGTTGATTAGGGTCGTTAGCCCGCATTTTGACCCAGGGATCTCTTGTGCCTTCGCAACACTCTGCAAAGAAACTCATGTCTTGATTCTTCACATCCTGCAACCATTGCGCCAGTTTGGCTGCATCTTGCATTCTAAGTTCAACCACGCTTGGATAGTTAAAGTCTAGAGGATTACTCCGATCGCCTTCAAGTACTATTCTCTGCTGATAAGTTGCATCATTGTTGGTACCTGTGAGGTCAGCACGTTCATGATTACAGTAGATGGGCAAGCGTTCAAAGATGTCCAGAGCATAGGCAATACAACTGACCCAGGCATCATTGAGGCTGTGTTGACTAATGTGTCCCAGTGTTTCAAACCACGCACGTGGAATGATAGGAAAAATTGAATAAGGATGTTCGTTGTGTGTTATTACACTTAACAATTTAAATTCGCCAATCTTGGCACGTATGTAAGTATCCCATCCTTGAGTCGTCATTACAGCATCATCGTTCCAGAAGAACATCCACCCACCTTGGCTGTTTTCAGCCAGGCCGTTTAGATAGCGATGCAGATTGTGATAGCCCATGGGCTCAAATATCACAATCTTGTGTGATATATTATGTGTTTCAATCCAGGGTATGACATGATGCAACAGATATTCAAGTCCAATGGTATCATTATTGTCCATACCTAGTACAAGTTCGATTGTGGAAAAGTCAGTGGCCAAATCATGTAGGCTGGAGAGACTACGCATGAGCATGTCTGATCTACCACGTGTGGGCAACAAAATTGAAATATCCGTGCTCATGCAAATAAATCTTCATTCCATTCTCTATGGCCTTCTCGGAAAGCCATATTACTCTGTGTTTCGCGTACTTCTACACGATAGCACCAGAGTCGCTCTGCTTCACCCTGCCCCCAAAAGTCAGGAATGTAAACGCCATTAACAAACCGGTACAGTTGGTCAGCAAGACCTTCGCATCCAAGTCGGGGTAATATAGTTAGTTTGGCAATGTTGCGACGTTGCATTTCTTTGTAGAGTTCCAGTTCAGGATCATCTTCAGCAACCAACAATGTGTGATCAAATTGATCTTCTAGTACGTTTTTAAGTTCTTTGAGACCACCATAATCAGCGGCCCAGTTACGAACGTCTAGGTCGTTTGTACCAAAGTAAAACTTCATTGAGAACGAATAGCCGTGTATCAAATTACAATGGCTGTCGGCTCTCCATTGTCTGTAGGCGCACGGAAATGCATCGTGGTATTCTTTGGTTGAAGTGTATTTGTAAGTTACGGGTGTCATGCTGTTTCTCCTATGTTAAATTATAGCATAGACAGCAGAGTTTGTAAAGCGGGAATGATGTCCGAGACCGCTGAATATTTATTTTTCAAATACTAATCTAATATTTCCATCTATAGGTTCATCGTATATTTCTGTAATTAAATTATCAATAACTAAAAAATTTAAAGGTAACATTTTAATTTTTTGATTTATATAGTCCGAAAGTTGATTGTTATTGGGGTCTTCGGTATTAAACAACTCTTTTAAAATTTTTTTATCTGTCTGTTCAACCATCCGAGCCATATTCATCGCAAGATATCCTCTGCCTCTGGGTTTTATAATATTTGCAAAATCTAACACTCGTTTATAAAAATTTGTTATTGGAACAAAATGTAGCGCATCGATAGAAAATGCACACTGGAAAAAATCTGTATGTCCGGTAATAAAGTCATCATCAAATACGTCATTGACATCACGCCATTTTCCATGTCCATCGAAACCTGTGATTCCGGGAACTATATCTTTAAAAAAATTCATACCACACCCGATGTCTGCAATTTCCAATGGTTCTATTTCTAATAATTTATTTAGATAATAAAAAGATGAACACGGAATAAGTCCGAATACCACTGAGTACCTGGGAGTCTCGCAAGAATGCGCATTATCGTCGGACTTATAAAATTTACGGAAATCATTTACTGTAAACTTTCCGTATTTGTTTTTGATTTTCTCTTTAAAAAATTCAACAACTTCTCTACATATTTCTTCGTTATATGGATTAAGTTGCAACTGATTTACCATGTTATCCTTATATGTCAATTATAGTCTAGGCGGCAGAGTATGTGACGTCAATACCGCTTAAAGAAATATTTATACTGGCTGTTTGTAGCCACCAGTTTTATAGTTTTGTTGTGCAGGAATGACCCCACGCACACCACCAATAGGGTCTGTGCAGTCACCAGTTTTGCGAGGAATCAAATGAACATGTGGATACATTACAGTTTGTCCAGCGGCTGGTCCTTGATTGATACCAATGTTGTAGGCATCACACTCACCCAAGTTAATCATTGACTCTCCAGCCAATTGAGCACTGTAAAATGCTTCGTTGATCACTTCAGGTGTGTTGAAGTTGGGCACAAACAGCAAATGACCGTTAGTGACTGGGAAGCGATCTCGGAACACAGTGACATGAAAGTCCGACAGTTCATCTATCTTTAGATCCCAAGGTGCCGCTCCAGCGGCCTGTGCTGATTCTAGTGTTTGGTATTTCATATAGTAGTCAAATGATATTGTGAATGTGGATAGTGTTGTTGTAACCATTCCAACAGCCCTGGTTCCACAGGCAGTTGAATAGATCCGTCGTGATTGGAAATGCAACTCATTTTTTCCTCGTTTTAAGTTCGTGTAAATCTTGTTTTAAACTCTCACTGAGATTTCGATAGTACGATAACTCTTTGAAAAGTTCTTGTTCTATTTCGTCTCGTGTTTTGTAGTATTGATGGATTAGGCGTTCTTGACGATAGGTCAAGCCCAACATAAACCCTATTGTCACGGCAATAATTAATTCTAACACAAGTTACCTTGGTGCAAACTCTTGTTGAAGTTTGATGTTGTCAAAAAATTCTTTCTTCACACTTGGGTCGGTCTTGAATGCACCATGGAGTACTGTAGTTTGCGTGAGACTACTGTGTGCCATAATACCGCGATTCTCACAACATCCGTGGGTAGCCTGTATATAAACCGCAACATCGGATGACCCAGTGGCAGTTCCAATCTCTCGAGCAATATCCATGCATAGTTCTTCTTGTAAGGTTCCTCTCCGAGCACACCACTGAGCGATACGTGTATACTTGCTGAGTCCGATAAGTTTGGGTCCAGCAATGATTCCAATATAAGCCACACCCGACACAGGTTGGTGATGGTGCGAGCACATGCTTTTGAGTTCTGAACGAACGACCAACATGCCTTCGTATGCACCGTCTGTATCATTTGGGAAAGCCGTAGCGTTTGGTGACTGTTCATATCTACCTGCCATTATTTCATTAAAGTACATCTTGGCCAAACGTCGTGCTGTACCTTTGCTGTTGGGATCATTCTCACGATCGATTAGCAATGCATCCAAAACACCTTCAAATGCCTTGGTTGCTTCGTCGATCAGTTGTGTTTTGGTTTGTTCGTTTACATAATCACTGATGTTGTCTCCGGCCCAAAAACGTTTGTTATCACGTTGCATTTTGCAACGGATAGCGTCTGCTAGGTATGCCTCTTCGTAGCCTTTGTTGTCAACATTGTTGAGTGTTACTGGTTCTGTCATTTTTTCTCCAAGTTACAAAACGTAGATGTCTTTGTTGTATTGTATAGTATTTAGATTGTGTTGTCAAGAAAGATTTTTATCTTATTTGACAAAAGGTAAAATAGCATCAACATTGTCGATCCATTTTTTTATATCATCAAATACTTGTTTATTTGCCTCAGATGACAAATGATTTATCACTCCCGGGGATTTAACAAACAACTTATTATAGTTGATGTCAATCTGCTCATCACCATTGTCAAAGAATGTGATGTGCAAACTAGGTATATTTTTTTCTTTGAGAGTGCGACTGATATCGCTGACAATCAACTTGTGTATGTACAAAAAGAACTCATCAAAAAAATATTTTTCATAATATTCTTTAACACAGTTAACTTGAGAGTTATCGGATTCTGCCACATCACTATATATAAAATCGCAAGAATGATGCAAGCAGTCGTCTTTGTGCAGTGGATTGTGTTCCACTGGCAATCGATAGGGACTTGTATGAACCACAATGCAGTGTGTAACATCATCTGATGAATGTTTGACCAATTGTGTCTGAATTCGGAATTCACTACTACCTGCCTGGCATTGATTATCCACCTCATACTCTCTGGACAGCAAATTAGGCCAGCCCACTTGATCTGGATATTTCACAGTCCAATCTGCCCCAAAACTATCTCCTAATAATAGTATTTTCATACGTGCAAAGTCTACTTAATGGATATACTGCTAACATCTGGATAAACAAAATGTTTATCCAGTTGCGTGGTAAATTTTTTTTCTGCCAGTAAGTTAAGTCCAGTGACACATTCTTCAGGCCGCATGTAATAATGATAACCTACTTGAAATTCTTTTTGTTCAATCCATGGGCCGATGCGCAGATCTCGACCATCGTACCGCATCATGCTGGCCTTGCGATATATTTCAGCATCATCGGTTAGTATACATCCACCTTGGCCAATTTCCAACGGTTTACTCCGTCCAAAACTAATGCACTGTATGCTTCCTGCCACATACATATCCGGTTTAAAATAACGAGCACAGTCCCATACGCGACTGCCTTCAAACTTATAGTAGTCTTTCCATTTGTTGTCGGTCAACTGATACGGAATATTTAACTTGTGCATGGTCATAGGAACACTAAGATATGTATACGCAGGGAATGTGACCCAATCTTCATAGTCACTTAGTCTAAATGCTATTTCGATTGCATGAGTACAACAATCTGTAGAGATACAATAAGGTGCGCCAGTAAATTTGGCCACTGCTGTTTCAAAGTCAAATATTGCTTGGAAAGGATTTGAGTAATCTTCTAGTTTGATCATCTTTGATTGATAATTTATTTAAGATAAAAACTAATAGCAATTTAGATTTGTAGGTACGTCTTGATGCATTGTTCTAAATAGTGATTACGTTGATCAAAGGCTCCTGAAAGAAATTTTTGCCTGTTGATCTCACGTCGCTCGCGTGTGTCTTGATAGATTTTTCGCAGATCTTGACAAATCAAAATTTCCAATTGTTGATGTATTTGATGTAGTCTCAATTTCCAATCTAGTGTGTGATCGTAACTGTGATCTATCAAATCGTCAAATACATCCACTCCTTGATTTCTGAGATAACTTACTGTTCCGGGATTGCCAAAGATTAAAAAAAGTTGTCCAGAGGCAATTGGCTTCCAAGTTTTTTCACTCACAAACATTTTTTCAATTATGGTAGTCTCTACTACCAACTGAATATAGGAATCATAACAAGCAGGAAGATTACAATCTGCTATTGGATAACCGTTTGAAAATATTGTACTACTGTGGGGCAAAGTTTGCTTGATATTGTTCCAGAATTGTGTTACTTCATCATCCAGTGGCACATCATCCGCTCTTGTTGCCCCACCATTGTAGAAAGTAAAGCATGCATCATGGAAATAGGATTTTTGATGCAAGCAATAATAATTGTATATACGATGATTTCTTGGGTTGGCATTTAAACAACTCCATTTGTAGGTTTTGTCTAATGACTGAGAATTTTTAGTTTTTAAATTTTTCCTGGCCCAATGATACCAAGTTGGATAGAACCACATTCGTTCAAAACGTTTATGGTCCAGTGGGTCATGCGACAACAACAAAAAGTTTACTTGCTGTTGATCCAAGGCCTGGTACACATGATCCAGACCATCGACTCCATAATGATCAGGACTGAAATCAGCAATTACTAATTTATAATCTTTGAGTTTGGCAATTTTGTCATAATCTAAAACCCAATTATCATCAAATATGACATCTTTTGGTTTGTTGAAATAAAAAATTTCTGGACTATCGAACATACCACGCCCACGAGTGGCGGATTATGTCATCTAAAATATGATGCCGCCACTTGCCCACAATCGACGCAAACTTTGCATCACTGGCTGTTAACACAGCAGGATCTCCCTCACGACGATCACCCACCACAACATTCAAAGGTCGTTGTGTTTCATCTAGTGCGGCTTCGATGATGCCTCGATTGCTTGTGCCCATGTTGGAACCAAGATTGTAAACACCTGGCTCTATTTTTCGATCCAAGGCCAACACATGAGCACCTGCAATGTCCTCCACATGTACATAGTCACGCACACATGTGCCATCCTCAGTAGGAAAATCGTCGCCGTTTAACACAAACTCTTTTTGATCTCTAATGTTTTCCAGCACACGAGCAATGATGTGTGTGGCGCCAGGTGCTTGGCCATGTCTACCCCGACTGTCAGCACCGCAAGCATTGAAATAACGGAATGCCACATAATCCAAATTGTATGCTTGGTGATAACTTGCTAGTATCTGTTCTACCATGAGTTTGCTTTGGCCATAAGGTGAAACTGGCTCACAAGGATCCACCTCCTGGCAAGGATTTATAATGGGTTCGCCGTATGTGGCTGCGCTAGAACTAAAGATAAATCTTGTTCGGGGCAGACTGTTTTTAACAATATCTAGCAACTTTAAAGTCTTGACCACATTGTTGTTGTAGTAGTCACTGGGATTCTTCATGCTCGGACCCACAAGACTGGTACCAGCACAGTGAACAATAGCATCAGGTTGTTTGGCAATGATCCAACTCAAGGCCACATCTGACGCAAAGTCCTGATACAAGAATTTGTCACATACACCCAACAAGTGTTTGGGAGGTTGCTGTCGATCAATGCCGTATACTGTGTGTCCTGCATCCTTCAACTGCAACATGATTTGGCCACCGATGTAGCCGCCTGATCCGGTAACTATAACATTCATTAGTATTTGGCCCCTGCTATATGATTACGATATCTGTTACCTGAACGATTCCACTTCTCTCCAGAACCTTCAATAATATCCACAATGCGATCGACTGTGCCATCGTTCCAGTCGCTGATACGACCCATGCTAGTATGCGGAGAGACCAACAACGGATCCAACTTGTTCATGGCATCTGTCATGCTCCAAGGAACATAAAGACGTTCTGGATCATTAGCAAAGGTTTCAGGGAAACTACGATAAGCAGGGTAAAGAACGTTACAGCCCAAAGTGTCAGCCTCAGACACGGTGTTGCTGACCCAATCCTGAAGGGCGCAATTGAAGAGACAACGAGTATCATTAAGCAAAGCGTAGTAATCATTTTTGTTTAGATTCTCATGTATTTCCAACAAGCCTGCGGCTGCCAATGCCCGAGCACGATACACATAGTCTAGATTATTTGATCTCAGTGGACCACCTTGAAAGATAGCAAACTTCACACTGGGGTCAGTCTTTTGATACTGCTCGGCCAAGTCCATGAAGAAGCCCGGTTGTTTCTCTTGGTCAAATCTTGCGGCAAAGCCCACACGCAGTTGACGGTCATGGAATGGTCGAATGTTGTTGGCACCGTCAATACGTTCCAATACTTCTTGCTTGCCAAATGCTAGGCCACTAATATTGTATATAGGAGCACGCCATCCAGCAATACGCATATGAGCAACCATCTCTTCGTTCGTGGCGAGAACTCCTGTCGCAAACTCATTAACCATTTGTTCGTAGAGTCCCATCCATTTCGCCAGACCCCATACATGTACGAAATCATCAGGATCAATGGACTGAGCAAGACACCTAACATATACGCGGGGACGTTGACTAGCAGGAACTTGATCAAGAATATAGGGTAGGCTCTCGATTCCAGGTTGAAACATGTCTTCAAAGTAGATAACATCTTCATTGGTAACTTCTCCGTTCTTCATCAATTGAACCAAATTCATCATCTGGCTCATGCCAAAGTAACTGCGACCATGTGCATCCAACACCTGCCCAACTGATATGGCCTGTGTGTTGTCAATAGTGATGCCAGGAACATAAACCACGTCAAGACCTCTGCGGTCAAAAACTCGCTTGTTCCACTCTGTTAGTTGTAGTGTATAGCGGCCTTGATAACTTTCCAAGCCCATGTAAAACAATTTTCTCATGATATTAATTTTTCCTAAAAGTATAAATTGTAAGCCCACCATTAGTATAGTTGAAAATGTTTGTTAAGTCAACCAGTCGGTTAATCACACTAGGATATACTTTTTCCAGAGTGTATTGTTTAAAAAGAGATTTGACCTGTTTATAATTGAATGTGTATTCGAATGGTGCTTTCTCTTGATCCAAGAACAAAATTTGATTTGCATAATTGATAGGAAACAGTTTCTTTGCTAATTTCCCATACGGATTATATAGGCCAACAACAAGTTTACCATTTTTTTCCAGCAAATGATCAATGCGTTTGATTGCATTCAAATAATCTGGTATATGATGCAATACCCCATTACATATCACAGCATCATATGTAGATTTTGATTGGAACTCAAAAAAGTTCATTTTATAAAATCTCACATTTTGGATATTATGTTTGGTACTAAAATCAAGAGCAAAATCGATACTGTCAGAAAAATCCACGGCATCGAACTGTATGTCAGGATTGCGATATGCCAGAAGATTTACAATCATACCGCTACCACAGCCTATATCTAATACTCTTTTACATTTTGTTATTCCTTGCTCAATTTGCGTAAGAAATGGGTTGAACAAATGAGCGTTGTAAATTTCAAAATCTTCTAAAGTATACAGTCCGGGAAATTTGATTTCTCCATAGAATTTTTGTATTTGAGATTCTAAATTCTCAATGCTCATTTGCTTCATGCTTCAACTGATGTTAGAATCTTGAAGCAAAGCGACGTGTGTCCTCATCCCACATGTTCTTGGCAGTCTTGCCTTGCACATGTTTGTTGAACTGCTGAAACGCATAACTGCGGAAGTTGTACAAGTCCGCTTCGTTGAAGCGATATCCATAGTCTTGCACGAACTCGCGATAGCGATCCAGATCCTCCCAAACTTGTTGAGTACGTGGGTTGTGTTTGATTTGTGGCTTGGCCATTTTGTTTTCCTTAAAATTTAATTGATAAACTAGGGCGAGAGAGTTCATATTTGATCAAGGCACCGTTCTCACCGTCTTCGGCAATCTCGATCCATACTGCACGATCAGGATATCGACCAGCAATTTGTATATACAAGTCGTCAGCCATCATTTCACAACTTTTATAGTCCAGTTGCAGGATGCCATCCTTGTATAAGTTTTCTAACCAGCGTTTGAATTGAATAAACTCAATGTCGCGATCATTGTGTAGCACATCAATCCACACTCTAAAGTGGAATATGTGACGATGTGGAGTTCCTAAGAAACTCACATCATATTCATCTCCGGTCTTTAGTGCAGGATCAGTTGCTGCCGCAGGATAGCAATGTATTCCTTCTTTGCGGAATGTGACCCAGATTTTTCGTTCTGCCTGGCTCATGATTCTTTCACGTTGTTCGGTTAGGGCTTGCTCTCGTTGGTTCATGCTTTTAGTGCTTCCATGGTAATAATTTTGCCAATCTCTTCGCCAATATCCTGATCACTGGAGATCACATGCAGTTCAAAAAGGCTGTCACCGGTGCGTCGGTCATTACGACGAGTTTCGACCACAGTACCACCATTGGCACGATACACTTCGAATCTGATGCCTGTGGCACTGATTCTGAATTCTTCTCTGTCATGTGCAATCTTCATATCTTCTTCATGACGATCGTTCATACTCCATGTGACCAAGCCCTTGATCATTCGTTTAAACATATTGGGTCCTTTTGATTGATATTTCCTTGCTGGTACAACTTGCGGTGTACCGTAGATTTTGTTCATTCTTTGTTTTTGAGTACTGGGCTTGGCACCCATGATTGCGGGATATGTTGCCATTAGATTACGGAATCCTCTCGGTAGTCATCCCACGAAGTAAATGTCTCACGGCTCATTAGGCTGTGCAGACTGTGGCACCAAACGCCAGGATTGGTAGCGTCAAAGTCCTTGTCATCTATTTTTAACATTGTATTGTAATTCCACAATTTTGTATAGGGTAGACTTACTCGAATTTGCGGAACGAAGTTTCTGTAGTCGCAAAGTGGACCATCGTGAAACTCGTCCACGTGGGTAATTGGAATGTCCAAACTACACAAGTGACCATCACCCAAGAACGGTTCAATCATGCTTTCCCAGCGTTGCCACTCTAGTCTGTTGGCAGGATGAAAACTGTGATTGGCACCAAAGAAGATGTGTTCGATGTGTTTGGTGTTGTCGACGGTCGAGTTGTGTTCGGCCAGCAGTCTAACAATTTCAGTCAGTGGTTGTACTCCCACAACAAACAAAGTTCTTTTGCCAAACGCAGGAGTGCGTTCTACTTCGGTGCCAACAAAGAAGTTGGTATCTTCGTGTCCTTGTCGATTCATATGAATTGCTTTTGATTAATACAGTTTAACAAATAATCCGCCCACAATTTATGTCCTTGTGGAGTAGGATGCTTGGTAGCCTTTTTATAATTATACTGGCTTTGTTCTAATAGGTCAATCTGTTTTTTTCCCAAAGGTAAAATAACAGAATCCATCCATTGTTTGTATCCATTTGAATCTAATTTTTCTTTGACAATAAATTTATCAAACTCTTTAATACCAAAACTCATCATGCGTACATCAGTGTCATGATCAAATCCTTGTGCTTCAAACATAACTTGTGTCCAATTTTTAGGTAGTAGATTATCAACGATATCTAAGTTTTGGTCAAATGTATTTGTAAAATTTCTTCCTACCAACATGTTACAATTATTGGGTAATTTAGATTGAACGTCTTTGAGTTTTAAAAAATCAAATCGTTCTGCCTGAATCAGTATTTCTTCTACCGAGTCACTGGTGTTCCAATTATAAAAATCATTGAATTCTTGTTTATATTTGTCAAATCCAAAATCTCTACCAAGTTCAGTTAATGTAACCGCAATGACTATTTTTTCATATTGTTCACTAAGTCTTTGTATATCATGATTTAATAAAATTTGCAAACGATCATGTATCCAAAAATTATAAATTCCAGGAATAGCACAATTGACAAAATCTGCATCAATATCATTTGCTAACCAATTGCCGTAAACGTTGTTGGATCTAAATTCAATATCATCTATTCCGTCGGCCGCACTAGTATTTCCGAGACTATCTCCCCAAGTCCAACTATCACCATAGCAAATTACTAATTTTGATCTGTTAGATTTTTTTTCTAACAAATAATTTGCATCACTTTTAACGTAGTCTGACCAATAAGGCGAGCCCGGATTACGATCAATATACTGCTGTCTCTGCTCATTGGTGAATAATATAGACATGTTATTCTAATGCTTCGAGTTTATCGGTATCCAGATCTTCAGGATCAGTATCTGGCTCTTCAAACGTAAACAATGCATTGAACTGTGTTCGAGCATTCATGGTCTTTTTGCCTTTGAATCCTCGTGTGCCCACAATCTCCATCCAGTAAGTGCTGTACAATTCTATGATATCTTCTGCAGTTTGTCTATCCGGTGCGGCGAAAATAGCCTCTACAATGTCTTCAAACTTGGCATAGTCTCCCCCACTTCGGCGCATCATGGCAGGATGTTCTCCTGCATCAAAACGTCGATTGGCTTCTTGTACCGCTGTCAAGTGCATCCAAACATTATGACCCATGAGCAAAGCATATGAGAAACTGTCCCATGATGTTTTGCCTTCCTTGCCATTTTTATTTAGGTCGCCTGGCCGGTAATGACAAATATCCTTCATCTTTAACAAGTCGCTTATGGGCGAGTCTTGCCAGCGTGGATAGATGCCATCTTGAACTACCCCGTCTGACCACTTGCGTGTGTCTGTGGAATATTTTTTGTCATCGGCCGAAGGAGCCATGCGATACGACCACTTTGAGTCGTGTTCAAACACGTTTTCAAAGTAGACCTGTCCGTTTGCTGTTGCAAGGAACGGACTGGCGCAGTCAAACGAGATTGTGAAGTTTGGATTGACATATTTTCTTACAGCCCTCTGGATTACAGTTAATAAAACAGCCCACTCCAGTTTGGAGGTTCCCAAGAAGTGCATCCAATCATGCTTGCCCTCTTGTAACAAATTGTCATAACGTAATGCTACCAAACGTTTCAGCACCAAGTGTACGTCACACATGTTTTGTCCACCCATACTCCACCCGTTAAAATGTGTGTCTGGGTACTTGACAGGATCGCAATAGTCTTTCATGAGTTGATACCAATCTTCTGCTGAAGTGTGGTTATCACCTTGCAACACGTTTAGGAATCTAGCACCACCATTTTTGACACCGCGGCGGTGTTTCATAAAGTACTCGTTATTGTATTTGGTGGCATCTACCGCTTCTTGTAGTGTAGTAATACCACATGCACGACTGGCTTCCTTGTTGTGAATAACCCAAGTTGGAATATCAAGTATCATGCCATAGTCAGCAATGTTATCCAGCCACTTTAGTACACCGTCTCGCTTTTTTTGAGCCTTGGGGCAACCTGAGTTGGCCTTCCAATCACCCTCCCACAAACCCTTAGCGATCTGGAAACCACCTGAGTCACCGAGGATAAAGGTGCCAGGCTCTCGGGCTCGAACCATGTCTTCGGACCAGTCTTGTTTAGCAAGGTCAAGATTCGCATGTCCACCTGAGTATAGCGACCACTTGTAGGGGAAAAGGGCCTTGGTACTGTTGAGCCAATTAAGTTGCTCCATATCCGTAAGGCCCTGAGGAAATCGAGCCGGATCCACATAGTGTTCATTTCTTTGTCTACCTATGAATGTAGAATAAAATCCAGATATTGCTGGAAGAAATACTGCATAGTCATTTTGTTTGGAGGTTAAGTTGTCTTGCGTCATTTATCAAATACTTGTTTAATTAATTCATAGTCTTGAGTATAAGCCTTGCGTACTCTTTGCTCTAGTTCGGGTCTGATATTTAGACGATGTCGAATAAATGTTTGAATTTTATATGTGTCAGGGTTGGTATCTGCGCGATTGCGATCAAGATCACTCATAGGAGAGAATCCAAGATAATCACCAATGCGCCGATTAAAGTCTTGATCTATGTAGAAGAATTTTCTAGGAACTGTGGGTATTAGATTTTCAAAAAATTCTATCTGCGGCCAAACATGATCATCCAGTCTAGCAAGATTATCAAACAGCAATCGTTCAACCACTTGATTGTAGTCTGCCACAAAGTCATCCCCGGATATCTGTTGATCATCAAGACCTGGGCCAGTTTCCCAACTATAGGCACCAGTTACGTTTAGCACATAACTGGTCAAGTATTGTCCCACACCCGAAATCCAACGCTGAACTGGATCTCTAACACAAACAATCATTTCTTTGATATCGTTGTTCCGGACCACGGTGTCGTTAATCACAGCACTGGTCCAGCCATGCCGATTGGCCCAGTCCAACATGTAACTACTGGCATTTTTGGGTATGTTCACCAAGAAACGATCATGATTGGGACTGAGTGTACCCGAACCATAACCATAACCCCTTGATGCCAGTTGTGTTATCACTTGCTTTGCGCTGGAAGAATATAGTTGTACACAGCCAGGCCAGAGTCTACAGTAATTTGTGCGGCGCCATCGTCGCTGATACGTATGGTCTTGTCTCCCACTAGGCTCATGATGCTCAACACTTGTGCTACTGGCCAAGCCCATGCTCGTTTGAGTTGTCCGGTGACACCGGGCTGGAACACAAAGTTACCTGCGTGTGTTGAGTGATCACCAAAGAAAAACTTCAAGTCTCCGTTGTCTGTTTTGGCAGTAAATGTAGTCTCTTCAGCATTGGCCTGTGCCTGCATGCGTAGTCGTTGAATGGCAGCCACTGTAGGCTCAAATTCAATGTGCCATGTGGGCGTTTTAAATTTAAGTGTCTTGAGTTTTTCATTCACAATTGCATCTGCCATGAATCTGTAACTGTTCTTGAAATCACCATCGGCATTTTCAAAATTCAAATTATCAGGAGCACCTGCAGAGTTTCTAGTCAATGCAATCTTGGCATTTTCTTTGTACTCTTGCAAGTTTAACAAAATCTTGAGTTTGGCCAAATTAGGCATACCAAACGTGCCCACAAAATCCGCCACAGGATTGTGAAATCGGGCTTCTAGCACCACACTTTTGTCTTCGGCTAGACCATTGATGGCAGTACTGGCATCGGTGCCAGTGATCTTGATCAAGTCAATACAGCCAAGATCGTGTGTGTGTTGTACTAGGTCTAATAAATGGTCTCTCATGATTGTTTCCTTTGGTTAAATAATTTCTTTATCATCTGTTCTGTCAGTATTTCTGGGTATATACTTTGTTCAATAGAACGTCTTAGTTTTTTTGCTGAGTACTGGCCTTTGGTGGTGCATTGTTTTAGATCAATGCCTTGGCGTTGGGCAATATTCAGCAGTATATTCAATTCATTATACGCAGACTCAGGAGGCTTGTCAATGATATTGGTAACATCTGATTCATTGGATCTTTGGAGTATGGTGGCCAAGGTCTGTCCACCTCGTATACTGGCGTAGTCACCGGGCCGCCGTAATTCTAACCAACTGGTGTTTGAATCATCATCTAGATCAAATACAATTTCATATCCTAGTTCTTGTGCATACGCACGTACCAATCTACCAGGAGTGTAACAACCCGAATAATGTTCCACCTTGCCCACCCGACCGGCAATATCGCAGTTGTTGTAAGTAAATGCTAGAACACCCCCAGGCCTTAGTAGATTGAAACATTCTTTGAGATACTGTTGCAGTACTGACCAAGGGCGGTATTCAAAAAAATGAAAAGCATAAATTAACCCAAACTGATCAGCAGGCAAATTTATAAAAGTGGGTTGACCACTGTATTCTTCAATTACATAACGTCTTAATCTGTGTTGATATTCGGGAGTGAACCAAGATTCAGTAAGTTCCAATAATTGATTACTGGTGTCTACAAAGTACATAGGATCACAAGCCACAAGATCTTCTACATATCGTGCATGAGCAGGACGAATGACCATGCCAGGATGCTGCCAACTGGTATACAATTTTAATCTCTGTTGTATTATCACAGCAGTCACGGGGTCTACATCAATACGTCGATCTCGAATATAATCAGGAGTTTCGTTGCGGTAGCCAGTGTCATAAAGTTCTAGACTATTTTGAAAATATTCAGGCTCGTGTTGTTCTATTAGATCTTGTACCGACTGTTTTAGTTGAGCAAACTGTTGATTAAATTGCTTAACTGATTGTGTCACTTGCTCACGTGCCTGGTGCAATTGATCCACAGCATCAGGCATTTGCACACTGCTGACCTCTGCCGTGGTTGTTAGGCTCAGCATCTCGTGTAGCAGTGCCTGGGCTTCATGCTCAACACTGAGACTATCCAAAAGATTTTTATAACTGACTATGCCGCTAAGTTTCATTCAAATTCAAATAAGTTAGTAAATGTATTTTCTGTGTTGGTTGCACTTGCAAGGTCCCAATCCAGTACACCCAACAAGTTGTCGACCTTTTGATCCACCACAGTTGCTTCCATAAGCCCATCATCAAACGGCAATTCAGTAAACCAAGTGGGCAGACGTTGCTCATCTGTGGGGTAACCAATTGATGTCCAGCCCAAGGCATTTGACTTGAGTTTACACACAATAGTTTTCATTCCATCCACAATTTGCATACTGTAGTTGTCTCCGTTCATCCTTCGCATCTGGTTCCAGTTCATTGCGGCTCGTACATGTCCTGGCATGTTGGCTTTGCCCAGTCTGGCTTCTTCTGCCGCATACTTGGTCAAGTTGTTCACACGCTTGGGACTGCCTTTCTCCCAACCCGGACGTTCCATGAACTCATACTTGAACTCACGGATACGTTCCACAATCTCATCCTTGCCAGCACCAGCAAGTAGTTTATTTAGAATTTCTAACAAGAACTCTTGAATTACTTTGGGTGTGTCACTGCGTTTTAAGTCAAGTCCTGTGGCTTTTGTTTTGCCAATTTTGCCATCCACATCTAGTCGCTTGCCTTCTATGTCAATGGCATTCACAGCATAGCGTTTCTTGGTGATAAACAATCCGCGATCTGCCACAGTCTCACGTCCACACTTGATCAGTTCACCCATGTCTCGGGGACAATGGAAAGCCTGTTCCATGAAGCCAGGGAAACTTTCGTTGACCTTCTCAGCAAGGTTGTCATACAGTTGAATACACGCTTCTTTTGACCATGCCATCCGGCCCTCCTCAACTTCTTTTTTAAGGGCCGGCCACGCGGAGAAATAACACGAATCTGTGTCACCGTAGATGACCGCTTTGCCCAGGTGATCGTATTCGCCTGTGATGAGTTCGTTAAGGTGAGCGTCCATGTGGCGTGCGATACTGCGACCCGTAAGCGTGGTTGATTGTCCAATACGCTTGTCAAAGAACCTACAGCCCGGGTTAAGAATAGCGCCGTAGAGACTGTTGAGGTTAATCTTTTTAACCAGTTGTCGCTTGTCCCAGAATGAAATTTCTTTGGCATCTTTGGCCTCCTTCTTCCGAGCCTGTAGTTCTTGTCGTTCACGATACCAACGCTCTAACAAGCCAGGTATGATACCTTTCTTTTCGTAGGTAAAGATAGTTCCGTTGGCACTGAGTATCCAAGGTTGATTTGAATCAAACATCATGTGCCATATTTCAGCACCCGAATGCACGGTCTCCTCACCACTCTGCCAGTCTATGGTGATTTCTGTGCCACGCTCTTGATTCAACACTGAGGTATATTCTAAACTGGCAAACACGCCTTCCCATGCTGCCGCAAAACTTTGTCCCTTGGCCATGTTGTCTCGAATCAACCGGTCGGTCATTACAGGACGCAGTTGTCCTACAATGGTTTCCGGCCCCATGTTGAGCGCACGAATAGCCGAGGGATAGAGACTGTTGATGTCGACACTTCCAATCCATTCGTGGACGCCTTTTTTGGGATAAGCAACATAGGCACCTGCCGCCTGTGTGTCTTCGTCTGTGAGTCTTTGTTTTCGGTTGGGCACAACCATTCCACGTTCATGTGCTTCATTGATAATTGCCTGTTCAGTTACAGCCACCGCACCCATTGTGGTTTGCAGTAGCACGGTATTGGCGTGAGCCAATTCATTAGCCAATTCCAAGAAGCGTAACTTCTTGTCCATCTTGGCGATAAGCATAGTATCTTGACGATTATATTCAATAAACGTTCGGAAGTGTTGGTTGTATAAGGAGTCTAGTGTGCCTTCAAATTGTGTCTTGCGCTCACCCAGTTCGTATTCTGATATGGCATCCAAACTATATGAATGGCGCTCTTCATATGTGTACTTGCGATACAGTTGCATATAGTCCATATGCACACGACCAATCAAGTCATAAGTTTCATTCTCAGCACCAAAGCGTTCAAACATACGCTTCTTGGGCAGTTGATTCCACAAACAAAAACGTCGTGTGTCGTCTTTGCTTAATACTCGTGTGGCTCTGTTGATGGTGTAAGGAATGTCATAGCCTTCTGAGTTCCAACCTGTTAAAATGTCTGCATCTTCGATCAAGTCCAAGAATGTCTTGATCATTTCTGCTTCGTCTTCAAACAATATGGTGTTCTCAAAGTCAGCCACAAGATCTTGTGCTGTGAGCCAGGTCATGCTCCGGGGCGGCACAGCAAGTGTTACCAGTTGATCCAACCAGTCTAGGTAGACTGAAATCGCAGTAATGGGATTAAAAGGGTCTGATACAGGTGAGAAGCCGCGATCTTTATCAAACGCCACCTCAATGTCAAAAAACGCTGTGTGAAGTTCAGGCGCATCTTGGTCCTTGTAGTTTTCTTCAAGGCATCTAAAGATTGGATTGATGTCGCTTTCATACAGCGGCTTATGGCTGTGAACGCGGACTTCCTTGCGGAACTCCTTGTTGTTTCTTGTACTAAATCTTGCGACGGGTGTGCCATAGATACTTTGGAATTTACCTCGGGGATCATCATAGTAGAAAATATAGTTGGCTGGATACTCTCTATATACTCGTTCGCCATTGCGGCGTTCTACCACGTGAATGCGATCGTGCTCACGATCAAATAGTGCGTCAATATAACTCATCTGTCTCCATTTGTGGCTGGTTGGCCATGATTCATGCTCGTTAAGCGAGCGACTCTTTGTTACTTAGCATGTGATTGTGTTGCATCACAATAAACTTTATCTAACAGTTTCAAAAAATCCGACTGCCAACTCTGTGACCATGTTTTTAAAATATCTCTATTGTGTTGTGCTTTTTGTTTCCAGATATCTATTATAGCAGGTGTTGCTTGTAATTGCAACAATTTTTCAATTTCAGAGATCATAGCATCTTGTCGTTGAACATATGATTGTTCTGTATCAAAAGCATCATAACTGTGATCTACAAAGTCATCAAAAACATCAAAGCCCATGTTTCTCAATCGATCAACTGATCCAGTGGCACCAAATAGTACCCAAGGTCTTGGTAACTGTAGCACACGCATGGTTTTTTCACTGAAACAAACTGAATCTGGGCGTTCGTAATAGGGTTCTACAACTATGCTAAATTTTGTTTCTAGCACTCTTTCAAATTGATTGTGTATATCTATAAAGTTTTTGTAAGGCACAATTTTTTCTATAGACGAATATAGATAGTCATAACTGTTTAATAAAGTTTTGTGGTAGTGATCAAATACCTCTTTAGATGTTTCAGCAGGATACCAAAGTCCTGGGCGCAAATTAATATTAAACGATACATGTCCAAGATCTAACCAACCACGATCGTACAAAATATAAAACCAATTTTGCCGAGCGACGTCGGCACGGTGCAAGAAACAATTATAATCTTGAACAATTTCACAATCCTGATTCAAATTGTCTACATAGTAGGTACCATAGAAAGATTTAGGAATAGTATGCACTGTGCAATTTTCCGGAACGGTAAATCCTGACTGCTCAGAAATTACATACACATGCCTGTACTGTTTGCACAGTTTTTGTATGTTCTGAATAGGGACTGCATCAACAAGATATCCTTGAATGATTAAATCCGGCTGTGTTAGTTTTAATCTACGGTCAAGATCTTTTATCTGTTTATTACAGTAGTTTTCAGCACTTCTCCATTGTGTATTCCAGGTGTGATCATCCATTAGCCGTTACCTTGGATAAGAAGTTTTATCAATCCAGTTGAATCAATGATACTCAAGATCAAGTAGTTGCCCAGGATACCAAAACTGCCGCGTGTGTAGGCACACCAGGCCATGATCAAGCATCCTGTGATGAATGCCGCATACAGAGGAATGAATGGCAAGTTGGGAACAGTAATGGCATAGGTCACGCTACAACCAATCGAGATAGCCCAGCCTAACATTTCCAAGCAGAAGCGAAAGGGATATTCGCGGTAGTCGGCTCGAACATAGTCCGCAACTGAACTGCGCCATTCTCGAAAGGTTTGACTCAAAGTGTCTTGCCCACAGTCTCTAATATCTGATTTAATTCGTCATGATCTCGATTGGTCTCGCCCAGTTTGGCCTTGTGAGCAATCTTGATTGCTTTCTTTAAGGTAGCAGGTTTGATTTCCAATTCTTCAGCAATGGCCTTGATGGTGTCATTGAGGCCTTCGTTTAGAGTGTCAACTTCGTGTAGCACTTGCATGCCTTCGTTGATCAGTTGTGTGAGTTTGGCTTTGGCTTCGCCGTTGAAAGTTCTATCGTATCCACTACTCATATAAATTCCTTTAAAACTAAATTGTACACATTATTGCAGATAAATGCAAATCATTTGGTAAATAAAAGTGCCGATCGCGATGCTACCAACATCCACCGGCTCTAATGCTTTAAAGGAGCAATCAGCAAATGTATTTACACTTCTATGTCTATGCCTATCTAAGAAAAGATGGCACACCTTACTATATCGGTAAAGGTAAAGATCGTCGTGCTTGGAAACACAATAAAACAGAACAATTTATAACCCCTCTGGACAAATCACGTATTGTGATTCTTGAAAAAAATTTGTCTGAAGTTGGCGCATTGGCCTTAGAAAGAAGAATGATTCTTTGGTACGGACGTAAAGATTTAGGAACAGGAATCTTACGAAACAAAACCGATGGTGGCAACGGCATATCGGGTTTGAAACAAAGTGATGCTCATATTGAAAAGAGAATATCAAAGATTAGAGGAAAATCTGCATGGAACAAAGGTATTCCACACAAAGAAGAAACTTTACAAAAAATGCGTAAACCTCGATCTGCTGAGCAGATTGCTAGTATTTCAAAAGGAAAAATTGGAAAGCCACATCCTATTTCAAAATCAACTTGTCCGCACTGTGGAAAAACTGGAGGTAACAACAATATGAAACGTTACCATTATAATAATTGCAAGAAAAATGCTCACTTTGTGGATCACGGTAGCGAATCGCTTTCCACGCCCAGCACCCGGGCACCCTCGCAACTAGTGCGGTCCTAAGGGTGTTCTTATGATTGGATGATTTGTTTCAACAACGCCAGACGGCTTTCACGCACAGGTGCTTTTGGCGGCTGTTGCTTGGCTTTTTCTTGAGCCCGGGCTTTTTCGCCCACACGCCGGACCATGGCTTGATATTCTGGACCATAGTCGGCTTCTTTAGGTGGAACATAGTCGTCCTTGGCTTCCGTCATGCCTTGCTCTTTTAAACTTTGTAAATGCTGTGCTAATGATCTGTCACCAATACCACTGGCATTATTATGTGTCCACTCACGTTCAACTGCGGTATCTCCGCTCCTACTAGTCACTGGAGAACTAAGAGAAATACGACCATGTTTTGGATGCGTCATTGATGCTCCGTACTCACCTTGGTTGTATGCCCAGCCATATTGTTTTGCCAACTCGGCAGACTCGGTCCGAACACCTTCCGCCACACCTTGCTCTTGAGGTTGAGGTTTTTTGAACACACTATATATTTTTTGTGTATCAATACCTTTTATACCATTGGCTTGTAATACATTTGCCACAAATGTCCCACAATTTTCTGCTCCTACTGAGTTAGTTGTAGGAACCGATACTGGTTTTGATAATGATACAATTTTGATATTTTGTTTAGGAAACTCCGGATCATCAGTCACATCGTTAGTGACATATACATCATTGCCTTTATGCCCACTCATTTGAATTTGTTTTCCATCTTGAGTTATAAATCCAACATGGTCATAACTCCATTCTTTGGGTGCTTTATTACTACGAGCAAAGAATATTTTTTGTGCTGTTGTATTATTGTTCTCGAAGCCTTCCGCCATACCTTCTTTTGGTTCTGGTAAGCGTAACTTTTTACGCATTTCGGGGCTTGTATCTTTTAACCGTTTCTGTTGTTCTTTATCTTGTTTTGCTTTTGCTTCTGGACGATTTCTACGCTGTTCTTCACGATCACCGCTTGGTGTACGATTATCTATCTCTGTCAAGCCTTCCGCCACATCGCCCTGTGTCACTCCATTTGCGTTTGCTTTTGCTGGATCAAACGTCATCTTAAGTTGTCTAGTTTTAACACCGGGCATACCCCCCAATGCTGCTAATTTTTTAACCAAACCAGCAGTGGTAGTATCATTAAGTTCTATTACTACGGTACCGTCAGGATCTATTGAATTTATCCCTTTTAGTTGTCCACTAGCCCACCCGCTAGGATCCCAATGTTGCAGATTAGTAGGTTGACTTTTATAGGTAGCCAAATCACTCTGATCCCATTTTGCCATACCTTTAGTAATTGCTGCACGAACTTGTTGTTGTTGCAGAGTTTCTGCGATGCCTTCCGCCATACTTTCTGATTTGTTACCATAGTTGGCCGCACCTTTTTTACGACATTGTACCAATCTACCTGACGCATAAGCACTTGGCCATACTTTAGCGGAAGATTTAATCTTATAATAGCAAGCATCTTTTTTCTCCATAAGTTCAGATTCTGAAACTAATGGACCACCACAATGTGGGCATCTATTATGTGATTCGGTTATAATATCTAATATTTTCATTTTCCTTTTCCTTTAGTGCTAACATTTATTGCTTTTCCTGAACGGTTAGCATTGGGATCTTCACGGCGTTTTCTAGCAGCAGCCGATGCTCTTCCTTTTTTACCTAAAGAATGTGCTTTACTTTGTGGTAAGCATTTTGGTTTTCCTTCTGATTCACTTCCTCTAGCACAATCACCTCGGATCTTTCCATCTGGACCAAATCTTACCCATTTCTCTTTAAACCATTGGTGTAGATTTTCATCAACTTGATCTGTCTCTATAGATTCATCCTGTTTTTTTTTACCAGCACAATGCGCCTTTTGACTAAATCCTTTGGGATTTGAGCAGTTGATACTATTCTTATATTTTTGACTCCAGCCCTCATCAACACCTTGCTCATCAATATTCGGGTTATTAATTTGCTCTGCTACACTATTTAAATGATCATTGCTTGTGGTAACATAACTATACATCCAGCCATCTAAACTAACACCTCTATCCAATTGGTTTTTAATATGTATTGCGTTTTTAATAATTGCCCGAATCTCTCCCTGAGCCATTCCATCAATCTGCTCATCTTCCATAGCAAAATCTTCATTTTTTGGTTTCTTCCCGGCTTTCTTCATGGCAATGGCTATTGCTGCCTGTCTCTTTGGATTAGCGTCCTCGGATATAATTTCACTAAATCTCATGTTTTTGTCCGTAAATAGTTGACTTTATTGCGTAAATATGTTACACTACATATCTTATTTATCACTTTGGGCTTTTACCTTGACAAATCAATCTATCAAACGCATCGGGTTCGCTTGTAAGTTTAGTGAACTAAACAGTAAGGGTGAAATCTGTTCTATCAAAGAACTAAACACAGGTGGCACAACTCGTGCCTGGGTCAATAGACAAACTCAAAGTGTCGCAGAAGAAAAGGTACTTGAGGTATCAAAACAAAACATTCTACATACTCACAATCTAGTTAAAAAAGTAGCATCACTGGAACCGTCATTGCGTATGGTTCGTCTTACATCGGATATGTTGCCTTTCTATACAATGGATGGCTGGCAGGACTTTTGGCAAGATAAATCAATGCAGGATAATCTAGCACGATGGTTCGCACCCATCGGTGAAACTGCACGGGCTAATGATGTTCGTCTTAGCTTTCACCCTGACCAATTTGTAGTTTTAGCAAGCGACCGTGAAGAGGTAGTAAATAAGAGTATAGAAGAATTTGAATATCATGTTGACATGGCCCGTATGATGGGTTATGGTCAAAAGTTTCAGGATATCAAAATCAATGTACACATCAGTGGTCGTAAAGGTCCACAGGGCATTCGTGATGTGTACAATCGTTTGTCACCCGAAGCCCGAAACACACTTACACTAGAGAATGAGGAATACACACATGGACTACTTGACTGCTTATCATTATCTGACCTCGTACCTACGGTCATGGACATTCACCATAATTGGATACGTGAGGGAGAATACATTAACCCTTCTGACGACAGGGTTAAGAGGGTTATTGATAGCTGGCGTGGCCTGCGCCCTACTATGCATTACAGTGTTAGCCGCGAAGATGTACTCACAGGTCATTCCGCAACACGATTACCCGATCATGGTGCGCTAATTGCTGAAGGTTACAATAAACAAAAATTACGTGCCCACAGTGACTACTATTGGAACGACCCAGTTAACCAATGGGCATTGACATTCTTAGATAACTTTGATATCATGTGTGAGTCAAAGGCAAAGAATCTTGCTAGCTTTAAATTATATGAAACATACACTAAAAAACTACATACCAGTAATCCCTGATTTTCCTAAAGCAGGAATCAACTTCTTAGATATCACTAAGATTCTTTCTAGTCCAGAACAATTTCAATATTGTGTTGATATGCTTGCGGTACAAGCAGAAGGATGTACTAGCATTGTGGCTATTGAAAGTAGAGGATTTCCGTTCGGCGGAGCAGTAGCAACTAAACTAAATTTGCCGCTTGTTCTTGTTCGCAAGAAAGGTAAGTTACCCGGAGATGTACATACAATTGATTATGACACAGAGTATAGTGTAGATACATTACAGATTAAGACACATAGTCCAGTTGGTAGTTTGCCCTTCATCATTGATGATTTGCTTGCTACCGGTGGAACTATCAAAGCAACTAGTCACTTGTTAAGAAACAACTTTACTGTTAGTGAGGTTAAAGCTGGAACAGTTATCAATCTAACATTCTTGCCCGGAGAAAAACTACTACAGGATAATAATATACTATATAGTAGTATAGTGGAGTATGATGATGTTTGATAAAATTAAGAATCTATTTGGTAAAAAGCCAGATCCTGTAGTAGAGGAACCAAAGCCAGTTAAGGAAAAGAAACCTCGCAAACCTAAAGTAAAGAAAGAACCTGCTACTGTTTCAGACAAACAGAAAGCTGAAGAATTAGGTTTACCTTATGTTAATATTTTAAAGATGGAGATTGATCCATATGATATTAACAGTGGGGCATTTGAACTTGATTGGAATGATAAATTTATTTTGAATCTGATTCGTGCCGGGTATAAGATACGTGATGATGATACTGATACTATGATCGCCGAACGCTGGTTTCAATCGGTATGCCGCAACGTTGCGCTTGAACTCTATGAACAGCAACAAGCTGATCCAGAAAATCGGTCACAGGCTTCGGATATGAGGGTGGTACGTGCTAAGGATTTGGGCGATGGACGTACCGAAGTTAGTTGACATATAATAAAATATATAGTATAATATACGTATATTAAAATTTAGGTATACTATGAAATACGCTCTGATAGACACTGCTAATACATTCTTTCGTGCCCGTCACATTGCTTCACGCAATAGTACAGTTGACGAGAAGATCGGAATGGCATTACATCTTACATTAGCAAGTACTAATCAAATTGTTAAACGTTTTGGAATTGATCATGTAGTGTTTTGCTTGGAAGGCAGAAGCTGGCGCAAAGACTTCTATGCTCCTTATAAAAAGAATCGTGTAGTAGATACAATGTCTCAAACAGAGGCAGAGGTTGAAGAAAACACCATGTTTTGGCAAACGTATGAGTCCTTCACAAATTACCTTAAAGACCGCACAAACTGTAGTGTACTGCGTGATCCTAAGGCTGAGGCTGATGATCTCATAGCAAGATTTGTGGCACTTCATCCAGAAGATGAACATTTTATAATTTCAACAGACAGCGATTTTTACCAATTAATTTCCCCCACAGTAAAACAATTTTCAGGTGTCACTGGTGAACTAATTACGCTTGAGGGATTCTTCAAAGAAAATGGTAAGCCCGTATTGGATAAGTTAAAGAATCCGAAACTATTAGAGGATCCACAATATATATTATTCCGAAAAATAATGCGCGGAGACGCAACCGACAATGTATTCAGTGCTTTTCCCGGGGTACGTGAAAAAGGTTCTAGTAAGAAAGCCGGATTGATTGAAGCATATGCCGATCGCCATAAGCAAGGCTATGCGTGGAACAATATGCTACTTTCCCGCTGGTCCGACCATGAGGGAAATGAGGTCCGTGTTAAAGACGCTTATAATAGGAATCGTACCCTAATTGACTTGACAGCACAGCCCGATGATGTTAAACTATCAGTAGATACTAACATACGTGAAGGTGTTCGTACAACTACTATTCCTCAAGTGGGCATACACTTGATGAAATTTTGCGGCAAGTATGAACTGAACAAGATTGCAGATAACGCCGAGACATACGCAAAATGGCTTAACAGCCCATATGTAGGAGTATTGAAATGAATAGAGTAAGAGAATTAATTAAAGAACACGGAAGTGATTCTAGTGGCAAGTGGGTAGCAATTGATAAGGTAGAATTGATTGCCGAGTTGATTGTGAGGGAATGTGCTGATATTGCTGATAAAGCAGAGCCATACAAGTCTAATGATTTGATTAAACAACATTTTGGAGTAGAAGAATGAAATTTAAAATTTGCGGAATAGATTACGAAGTAAAATATAAGACACCGGAAGAAATGCAAGGCACAATTGGTCTAGCACGATTTAATGACCAAGAGATTTGGATTGGTAATCAATTTACTGAACAAACTAAAAAGATTGCTTTGTGGCATGAAGTATTACATATACTAGACCATGCTTACAATCTTAAAATGACTGAGGAACAAGTTAAGTTTCAAACTCATGCATTGATTGCGTTGGTAGAAGATAACCCGGAAGTATTTAAAAATGGCACAACACAGTAATTACTGGTCATGCACCCCTTTCGCTGATTGGGTGCGCGGTACGCCAAAAGGCGGAGCCAAGACTAGTGAAGATTGGGATGAATGGACTAACAAAGCCAAAGGTTATCACCCTGTTCGTTATTGGTTAGCAGAAGAAGCACTTGGACATATTCAAGATTTTGTAACATATCCTATTCGTAAAATATATGATGTCAAATATTACATTAATAACAGGTACGTTACTCGTACTCATGCTCTCACCGCTCATAGCCGTGATATTAAGCCTGGTTCTTGGCGTGATGTTGGCAATCGCTTCCTTCCATGCTTATTTAATGAGTTGGTTGATTTTGTCGAGGTCGAGCAAGCCTGGAGTCACATCGCATGGGGAAGTAAAGAAGATAGAAAGAAGTATGATGCTCCTTTTTATGCTACTGGGTGGTGGCGTTGGCGCACTTGGCGTTGCCCTCAAGCAGGTATCGATCATCTTGACTGGGCAATGACACTTACTCTTGATAAAGATATGGGCGTAGATGAAGATAACCCAGAGTATGGCAAGCCTACTGGACAAGCATTACGTGCTAAAGAAATTAAAGAACTTTACACATGGTGGACTACTGTATATCCAAATCGTCCAGACCCGCACGATGCAAGTGGCTGGAGTGAATACTGTGAAAGTTTACGCATTAAGTTTGGTACAAACTGGATTGGTAGATACGATAAAGATACAGCAAGTAAAAAAGCAGGTGATAAGGCTCTTAAACTTACTACTAAGATTGAAAAAGCCTACGACAAAGAAGATACTGAAATGATGATTCGTTTAATTAAAATTCGTGATAGTTTGTGGACATGATATGAAAAAGATTTACTACGAAAAAGTAGGACGTAAGTATGTACCTGTTGCAGAATACGATAGCGACTGGATGGACAGTTTTCATAAAGGTACACACCTTTTGATGGTATATCCGGGTGGGCAGAGTCGTAGGTTTAATATTGATCCTAACTACGCGGCTATGATTGCAGCCAGCCGAGTAGCCGAAGAGGCTATAATTCGTGCTATGCATAAAGCTAGTGAACTGAAACCTGTGCGAACTCCGATAACAGAAGGTCAACGCAAGGCATGGAAGAAATTGGCTAAAGAGTTTGGAGATGAACTTTGTACGTTGAGTGGAGCCAGTTCACACGATATTGCCGAAGCAGGGGTGAAAGCTATGATGGCAGAAGCTGATCAGTTAATGACTAACCCTGCTGTAAAGAAAGCCTACGAACATTTCTTATTGGTTGCTGAATTGACAAAGGATTAATTATGACAGTAGATGAATACGTTAAAGAATTAGAAGTACAACTTGATTCCGATGTAATTGAAAAGTTTAAAGACTGGTCAGTTGATACTAAGTTGTATATGTACTTACATCATATTCAACTACAATTCATGGCAGATTACATGGACGCCCTTAATGTTGCTATGCAAATTTATAGGTCAAAAAAGAATGCGTAAATATATCACTAACAAATTCAATAGTGTATTTCTTCCTTACGAAGAAGGTATGATTGAATGGCTAATTGAAAATTATCCTCATAGTAAATATGTTGTGGTGGAGGTAGTATGAAAAAACTAATCAAAGAACTTGAACCTCAATGTTGGGAACACAATGAATTTGGTCTTAATTTCAATTACGAAAAGTTCGCCGAGTTGATTATAAAAGAATGTGCTACTGCGGTAGCCAAAGCCAATAATCCTCTTGGACGCAGTATTGATAAACTTTTTGAAATGCATTTTGAAAAATGATTGAAATTTTTATACCTGTATTGTTTATGTGCCTAAATGACAATTGTAATTTTATGCAATCACAGAATGTTTATAAGTCGGAAGCACAATGCAGATTATCAATTGATAATCAAAAAACACACATGCTTGAAGTTGCTAATCAAGCTGGCCAGCCAAAGATGACTATACTTGAAGGTACTTGTATTAATACTAAAATTGAAAATACAGGAAAGAAAATATGATTAATCTAAACTTTAACCTTGCTAATCCATGGAGCGACACATGGACTATCCTTTGGAACAAAAGCAGTTTGTTAGGAAAACACAAAGGATGGGAATTTAACGGGTATCGTACAAACCATATCGTTAATATAGAGTTTCATTTCAAGCCCGTAGGTGATCACGGAGGTGTTAGAGTCATGCTTGGACTGTTTGGTTTTTCTTCTGAACTACACTTCTATGATACCCGTCATTGGGATTATGAAAAAAATACTTGGGAAACACCATGAGAAATCAAGCAGATTATTTTAAAGAAAATCGTCATGTAGCCAAATATGAATTTGGTGAACGTATATTTGGATACTGGAATAAGATTCCATTCGTTGGTACAGTCGGAAATGATACCGTAATCAATGAAACTGTTGGACCACAGTTTAGTATTCATTTGGATTTACCGATTCGCTTTGAAAATACTACTTATAATGTTATAGTAGATAAACAAAGTAATTTTAAAAAGATTACAAAATTAATAGAAATGGAAGAAGATGTCAAAACCACTAATCGCAAAACCCGTCGTTAAAAATCAATTCTGGATTGTTACTGACGGCAAAGAAAAAGTAGGAAATGTTATTGCTGATGGGTCTGGCTTTGAGGTTAAACTCAATGGTAATAAAACTCATTTCAAAAATACAAACACTATTCAGAAACAAACTAATATACAGTTTGAAACAATTAAAATAGATAAGCACAAAAAAGAAATACCCTTCAACGAATATCCGACTACAAAGAAGGTATTCAACTCTATACTTGATATTAAACGCAAGATTCACCTATTCACAAAAACACAGAAAAGCAAGTGTTTTCACGCCGCGGGATGGTATGTACTGTTTCAAGGTGACGAACCTGCTGTCACATTTTGCCCTAAATACATCTTTATACAACGGTATGAGTATCTAGGTCCGTTCAAAACTGAGGATGAGGCGAAAAAACTGATAAATATCTAATGATTCATATCAAACGATTTATTGATAGGGTAGCTAGTATTGAGAGTAGACAGGGTAAAGATGTGGTTATTACATTAAGTGATGCCCGCGGCCTACGTGATGAATTAGCTAAACTATTGGTAGATCACTATGAAAGTACTGAGGGAAAGAAGAATACTTCCGAAGTTATTCAAGTTGAATTAGTCGGAGGTAAATTTTAATGAGTAGATCACAACCAAAAATTTTGTTAGAACTTGTAGATAAGGTTACGTACAAGTGTGACCAAATTGTGGAAGCATCGGGTATTTGGGCTGTATTCTATGATGGCCAACCTATTAACTTAAAGTCACAACACTATCAAGATCCAGATGCTACTCCTAAATACAAGAAAACAAGTTTCAGTAATCCTGGACATGCACGTAATCTTTGTCGCAAACTAAACACACAATTTAAAACAGATAAATTTACTGTAGTGTTTATGAATAATGGTACTACTGTGTACCCAGATGAGTGATAGAAAAAAACTAAAATACACTATCACTAGAGCAGTTATGGATCAACTGCCTAGCAACAATATCCCAATTGAGACAATCATAAGTGATTGGTGGTTCACCAAATCAGGTGACAGCCTACGCCTGACGCCACAGGGGGATATAAAATTCAAAGAAGCACAAATAGAATATTTTGACCTACCTGTTAAAGTTAAAAGAACCAATTGGTATAAGTTTATAACTGAATGTAATAGGAAAATTAAATGTCCATATTACTTTAGTGTAAATAAAGGTGGAGAAACAAAAGAACCTTTCATAAGACTATACGATAGTAAGATAGCAATGATGCTAGCACTATATGGTGATATTGAAAGTTATTTAGAATCAGTGAGGACACGACAATGACAGAAGAAAAGAAAAGCAAGAATCCATTCATAGCAATGGCACAAGAAGCTAAAAAGAAAAATGCAGCAAATCCTGGATTAGGCAAGGCTCCTAAAAGTCAAGGACCTAAAGCAAACACTAAGGGATTTGGTGGGGCAAATGTTACACGTAGAGCAGGTCGCGGTGGTTAATACCACTCACCTTCATTACGCATACGTTTAATAAAAGACAAGTAATTACTACATACACCAAAACATTTTAGGTGTACTGTACTAAACATTCCTCTATCCTGTATCTCGGGTAGAAAGATAACACTACTATTGTTTATAGCAACTGTTCCAGGAGTAATGATCTTCCCATTACTTGCTGTAACCGGGGTATTTTCTGTATCAGTTGGGAACCAAAAGTAATTTGGATATAACTTACTTGGCTGAGTTACAATCCAATCTTGCATCTCAGTATTCATAGCATTTAACCAAAATCTAGGACCTTGTAAGTATTTTTCGGTTACTTGAGTTATGGGTTGAGTTACACCCAAATACAATATTCCACTTTCACGCCAAACATTTACCATTGTGCTGAACCCAGCATTCATGGATTTGGTTATTTGTTTTGGAGTAGCAGCATCCTCAAAATTAGTACCGTCGTAGATGCCCTGATAAGATATATATTGTAAACGCATTTAGTATTTAGTCTTGTCAACGGATCCATGGGCTACCGCGTTATATATGCATGCGAGACAATAATCAATCTGATTACTACGATGACACGAAAAAGGATAAAACCGAACCGTTTCAGGAACAGTATTTGCCCACTAGTTACGATTGGAGATTATCCAATTGTGATGAAAGGCGTACATGTCGTTGTAAACTTAAAGATGATGCTGTCAAGCATAAATTTCATTAACACTAAAAGGAAACTTCAAATGAAAACAATCGCTACTCTTATCGCTACTTTGGTAACTACTGCTGCTTTTGCAACTGAGCCTGCCAAGACTCCAGCGGCGCCTGCTGCTCCCGCTGTAACTGCTTCTGCTCCTGCTGCTCCAGCTAAGGAAGAAATGAAGTTAGCCAAGAAGAAGGAGGACAAGAAAGCTGATGCCACCAAAAGTGCTAAGTCAGCTACACCTGCCAAAGACGAAAAAGCGCCAGCTAAAGTTGAGCCTGCAAAGCCAGCAGCGCCCGCAACTAAGTAATACAATAATAGAGGAAGATGATGACGATGGTGGTCCAGAAGAATTGGACTATCATCGTGCATATGGTCGTCCTAAGGTTTACTATGTAGATGAAACTGTTACAGATTCAGATGATCAACCATTATCTGATTATGTAACTGTTAGGTTAGCCCTTTCCAGAGCAAAAGCCTTGCTAAAATATAGAGAAACCTATACAATTGTATAAATACAGTTAAGAGTTCTGTTTTAAAAACTCTTTAACACACTTACACGGAGAATATATGTTAAACCACTTAGCGGGCTATTTTTGTAGCCTAATCAATAACTTTGGCAGACCACAGACGTATGGCTCTGCGTTAGAAGAATACATTGTTAGACATGCACCACAAAATGCATGTGATGTAGACCGTCTCACCCGTCAATTTGAAATACAACAATCTGGTAGAGGATGGTAATCATGCAAATATTAAAAGCAATATACAATTTTTTTGGTGCTATGAGACAGGCAAGAGCAGCCTCAACATTAGCACACAACGGAGATCATAAAGGCGCACGTAAACTTATTATGTCTGACTTTAAGGGCTGGATCTAAAAACTAAATAACATACATTCAAAGGATCCATTATGTTTACACCTGATTTTTATATAGAAATGTTCCAGACCTCAAAAAGGATGGCTACTAATCAAATTTTCAAAGACGAGAGATTAAATAAGGTTGCCAACGACTTTATAGATGCCCAAACAATCTTTGCTAAAATGCTAGCAAAGAATACAATAGAGATGTTGTCTTATGCTGCCGACAGCATGAGCAAAACAATTTATCCTCATAGTGAGGACGAAACAGTCAAGGCAAAGACTGCGAAAAAATAAGCTAGTTCACACACACCGACATTAACACAAGGAGATTAATATGTCACAATTTGATACACCAAAATTACCCGAAGTAAAATTCAACAAGAACGGTTACGAAATCCGTACCGAAATTCTAGATATGGCCAAAGGCCTAGTTAGCGAAGAATTCCACTCTAAATTTAGAGGTTGGGAAATGTCAGTTGCTCGTGATGAGAAGACTGGACAAGTAGTTACTAAAGTTGATATGCCACAATTTCCAGGTCTAGATAAGATTTTGGAAACTGCTGAAAAGATGTATGGTTTTGTAAACCAAAATACAACTAAGAAGTAATTCTAGCCCCAAAATGCCCCAAAAATGGGGCATTTCCACGGGTAAAAAAAGGTTGACATTAAATGGTTTTGGGTCTATAATAGAGACTTAAACAGTTAACAAACGGAGTTATTTATGTCAGCATTGCAAAAATACATAGACCAGAAAAATCGTTGGAACGCTATCTTTAAGGGTAAGCAATATGAGATTAAAACTGCCGAAGGTCGTCAGGAAATTGCCGATTGTTTGGACAGCGACCTCAGCCCAGAAAACTTGACCTGTGATGGTGAATTGTCCCGTAGTCAGGTCAACGCAAAGTACAATTCCCTGTCAAAAGCGGCAAAAGAACTACAAAAACTGGATCCCAAAGTCAAATTTTACGAGTTTGCTTAAGGCCTAGGCTTGACAATAAATGGTTTTGGGTATATAATAGAATCTTAGACAGTAAACAAACGGAGTTAATTATGAATCTCAATATCAACGATCCCATTTCTTGGACTAGTGCTGCCGGCAGCCTGTCAGGTTATATCTATAATATTTGTCTCAATCTCAACGCTGCTAATCAAGTTGTGCCCTGGATTGATGTTACATATATGCACGAAAACGGCCGTGAATGTAGTGTCCGACTTTGCGCTACTGAATCAAATCTCAAGGCAATGCGTGTTGCTAAACTTAACGCTGAAACTGTGTAAGGAGTAAATTATGGCAATCGTATATAATGTTCAAATGCACCCTGTATATGAAGGTCATATCAATGACCATAAGGTCCTGACTGAGCGTGAGTTTACTACCTATCAGGATGCTATTGAATATGTGGAGTTCTTTAACTCAACAGGAGCACACGGGGTCATTGCTGTCTACACTGGTGCCATTGATACAGTATCTGGTGAAAATCTATAAACTAAAGGAATTGTAATGTCTCGCTATCAAAAACCTGCTCCCCTCAATCTTAACGCCGATGATGTGTGGGCTGCCGCTTGTATGGCACAACGCCTTAATAAGGGCTATATAAAGGTTAGTGAAGATGCTCCCGCAGGGCAAACAAACCGCAATTTAGTAACGCAATATCTTGCCGACACTTCAAAGATCACCGACGAGGATCGTGAACAAGGTAAAGAGGTTCGCAAATTCTATCAAGCATATACATTCAAAATCCTTAAAGGTATCAAGTTGTCTGATTTTGACAACACCGCAATGCTACTTGCTAATCGTGATACTATTGATACCGGGTTTGATATTGCTGTAATTACTAGTCTGCCTTCAGGCTACGAGCGCGGCGTTAAACGTCAAACAGTGGACCAGCGTATAGCATTCGCTAAGGGTGGATTGATCGGTAGTGTAGGTGACAAAGTGTCTCCTTCTATCGAGGTACTCAAATCCGTATTCTCGCAAACTTGGAATACACATTACATTACTGGTATTACTAGTGATGACCAAGTGTTGTTCTTTGCGTACAAACAACAACTAGAAGTGGGCAAGCAGTTTGATATTTATGGAACTGTCAAAGCACACCGTGATAATACTACTCAACTTAACCGTGTAAAGGTAATCGTATGAAAATGAAATTGGTATTGGGAATGTTGCTATTGACTTTTATCTCAGGATGTAGTACAGTAGCGGGAGCAGTACGTGGTGTTGGCGAAGATGTCAAACAAGGTACTGATGTTATGTCAACTTGGATTAAACCAAACGCAAAATGAAAAACTTTATTTTAGGACTAATATTTGGTATCGTTATTTCTGGTAGCGGAGTTAACGGAATCATTAGAATGGTTGACAGTGGTGTTAACAAAGTAAAATCAATAGCACAAGAGCAGGTAAAATAATAATGGCTTGGATAGCGGTTATTGTTTTGATTATATATGGGCATGTTGGCCTTGCTCTACTATTAGCCTTGTTAATTTTATTTTGTGATTAATTATGTCTAAACTGTCATTGTTTCCAAGTCTAGAGTTTAGTACTGGTAATCGCCGGTTAGGGGAAATCTCTATCCCGGATCATACAAAAGAAGCATTGGATGATTATTTTCTCAGGGGCTATGAACCCGGTGGTTTTCTTACGAGTGTCCTTACTAACAATTTGTACGGCGCGGTGACTAGTGCGGATACGGCAAATCGTCATGCTATCTATGAGATAGTTAAATGGTTAACTACTGATCCAATAGTTCCCATACATAGTTGGGGTACCAAAGATCATGTATCTAATTGGTTGAGTGACACTGGTGGTATCAGGACTAAGTTTGTAGAGAAGATGGAAAAAGAATATATTTGGGAAACACTGAAAGGTTAATATGGCAGGCTGGAATACAATTACACAAATTCGTAAGTTAGAAGAACGAGCGGATGGTCTTGGCATGAAATTTACTGCTTACAAGCATGATGACATGTATGGCGAGCATGTGGCATTAGTGCCAAAAGATAAAGACGCATTGCCTATCTACAGCCGTGATGCTATATTATTTGCTGGCTCATTAGAACATGCCGACAGGTTTATGCAAGGTGTGTTATGGGCACGAGAATACGACCGTATGGCTATTGATCGGAACCTTGACAAAAAGCGTGAACGCAAAGAACAAGATGAACGCAATAAGCAAATGGTTAAAATCTTGAAAGAAGAAAAACTAAGTTTAGTAAAGACATAAATAATGTTATGTTGAAAAATGTAATTATCGTAGGGTTGTCAGTTATTGTTGTAATGTTTTGGATTAGAGTAGATCCGGACTGCATGAATCCTGACGATCCTAATTCGGTAATTATAGAATACCAATGTGCTGACCTATCTGATTACGAAAATGTACCACCCGAAGTAGTTGACGAATGCACCGAACGTGCTGTACAATCTACTAAACATAAACTTAAATAGGAAATAAAATGTCAGCTAGTTGGATTCGTAAACTAAACGAGAGTGATAGCCGCCTTCATAAAGAAGATGTAATTAAACAAGCATTAGAGGCAAGTGTCCTTGGTAGCACAAATTCTATCAATTTTCTATCATTCACTAAAGCCTGTTATAATCCTTACGTGACATTTGGTGTTAAACAAATACCCGATACAGTTGGTATTATTGATGCCGAAAATCCGTGGGATGATTTTAATGAATTGATGCTACAACTTAGTCAGCGCAGGTTGACTGGTCATGCTGCCCGTGACGCAGTACAAAGTTTAGCTGAACGTTTTGATAGTGATGAATGGAATACATTCCTTGCTCCTGTATTACGCAGAGACCTTCGTGCTGGTGTATCAGATAAAACAATTAATAAAATCTGTAAGGGTTCAGCTTATGAAGTCCCAATGTTTGGTTGTCAACTAGCAACTAATAGTGAAGGTCGTCCTGAGATGAAAGGTATGAAACGCCTTGAGCCTAAACTTGATGGCGTTCGTGCGTTGTTTACAGTAATACTCAGTGACTTTGGCGATACTACTGTTATGTGTTTCAGCCGTAATGGTAAAGTGTTTGAGAACTTTACTCACATTGAAGACCAGATTCGTGAGAATTGGGTCAAGATGGTTCGTGCTACTAACAAGGTAGATCAGGGGCGTAGTCTTGTTAATGGCTTTGTACTTGACGGTGAAGTGATTGGACATACATTCCAAGAACTAATGCGCCAGGCACGGCGTAAGGATAATGTTCAAGCAGAAGATAGTGTATTCAATATCTTTGATATTATTCCACTACAAGATTTCCGTAGAGGACATTGGAATGCTCAACTAAGTAAACGTATTGATTTACTTGATGCTATGCGTCCAGTAATTGAAAACATGCCCAACGTTGAATTACTTCCACATATCATGGTTGACCTTGATACCGCGGCAGGTAAGGATCAACTTGAGCGTTATGCTAAGGATAATGTTAATGCTGGATTTGAAGGCATTATGATTAAAGAAATGAATGCTCCATATATCTGTAAGCGTAGTACAGATTGGATGAAATGGAAACCTACGATTACTGTAGATTTGGAGGTCATCGGTGTTGAAGAAGGTACTGGTAGAAATAAAGGAAGACTTGGAGCACTTGTTTGCGCCGGCGATGATGATGCCAAGTTTATCACAGTCAATGTGGGTAGCGGCTTTAGTGATACTGATAGAGATGAGTTATGGCGTGACCGTAATTTGGTTATTGGTAAAACTTGTGAAATATTGTGCGATGTGATTACTCAAAATCAAGACGGTAGCTATAGCTTGCGCTTTCCCAGATTCGTTCGTTTCCGTGACGATAAGTGATATAATGATTCATTAGGAGTATAGTATGGCATTATTAGCAGTAGGTGATAAAGTAGAAAAAGTTAGTGGTTACAAATGGCCCGGTATCGTTGTATCAGTATTTGATACACTTGACGGTCAACGCAGAGTTGTTGTAGAATGTACTACTCCAGAAGTAGCAGGTGCTTTGCACATCTATAACGAAGGTCAGTTAAAAATTTCTTTGGAGTAAATCATGGTATCAGTAGTTAAAAGTGAATGGCATCAAGTAGAGAAACGATATGGCATTGAAATTGATGCTGACATGTTAGCTGAAATTTATCCTGAATTGGATGAAGATGCTATTGAAGCAAAACTTGCTCAACTAGAATCAGGTGAGGAAGATGTTGAAGAAGTACTCAATGAAGCATGGAACAATGATGTTGACATTGAATGGGATTATCTCAATGAAGATGATTGGTGGACTGATCGTAAAGGTGGGTATGAAGTTACCTATAAAGTAGAAGAATGGAAAGTGCATGAAGATTATGTGTCTCCTGTTACTCACAAGTGTACTAAGTGTAAATGGACTGGAACACAGTATGATGCTGCATGGTCTTGGGTAGATAGTGATGGTAATGAGATAGATGATCCAATCAAGATTTGCCCCATGTGTGATAGTGCTACTGAATTAACAGAAGTGGGTGTTGAGGAAGCCGCAAAGGATGCTGCCAACAAAGCAAAGTGGGCTAAGATAGAGGACGAGGAAGTAGAAGAAGATGACGATGAAAACGTAGGCACTCCTCTCGGCGATGAAGAAATGAAAGCACAATTAGAAGCACTTGTTAATGAACAAGTAGCTAAATGGCCCTTTGAGAATGAACTTAACGAAGAATCTGATAAACATGAAGAAGAAGTTGCAGCAGCCTGGCCGTTTGATAAAACTCCGCCGGTA